>Ga0182740_1000323_pt1 | contig 64741 bp, 56 predicted proteins | sample eDN5th37CKraftBY_FD_128872 | JGI IMG/M metagenome (GOLD analysis project Ga0182740, IMG submission 128872) | Enriched backyard soil microbial communities from Emeryville, California, USA - eDNA 5th pass 37_C Kraft BY (version 2) (version 2) | ecosystem: Environmental > Terrestrial > Soil >...
CTCGACGACACCGTCGTCGACGAGGGGGTTGTTGTAGAACACGAAATCGTCGTCGGTGTCGACCTTGTCGTCCGGTCCGAGCAGGAACGCGACGACGTCCACGTCGTACTCGTCGCCGACGGCTTCGGCCTTCCACGCGACGTTCACCGCCCACGACGTGTTCTTCGCGGGCAGGTCGATGACCTCGCCGCGGGCCAGCACGGGTGCGGACAGTTGCGCTTCGAGGCGCATGTGCGGCGGCACGACACCCCGCTCCAGCGCGGCGTCGACGTCGTCGCGGGTCAGGACCGGGAGTTGCCGCGCGGTGACTCGCGGCATGCGCTTGTCGTCGTGGCCGCCGTCGAGGACGAGGACGTCGGTGACCGCGGCGGTGAAGTTGAGCGCGGGCCGGGCGCCGAGCTGGGTGATGCGCGAGCGCATCAGGACCCCGTCGAGGTGCGTGCCGCCGAGCAGCAGCACGCGGCGCCCTGACCACAGTTTCGGCTTCCGTCCGGCCAGCGTCCATGTCGGGGCCGGAGCCTCGGCCGGTGCGGCGGGCTGCTCGATGACGATCGGTGTGTCGATGTGCGCGACGGGTTGCGGCACCACGTCGACGACGGTCGCGACCTTCGGGACACCGGGCCGCACCTCGGCGAGCAGCCGTTCGAGTTGCGGTTCGTCGATGATCGGGATGTCGAGGGCCATGGCCTTGCGGACCTTGCCGGTCTGCACCATCCGGTCGTTGCACACCAGCACACTGGTCTGGCGGCTGACCTGGTTCATCACGTCGAGGCCGGCGTCGGTCATGCGGGCTGCGAGCGTCAGGCGCGGGGTGGTGGTCGAGCCGCTGATCACGACCTTCATGCCCTGCACGAGCCCGGCGTCGGCGAGCCGGCCCGGGTTCTGCCAGTCGCACGCCACGCGCGGCACCGAATCCGGATAGACAGCCTTGCGGCCGCGGCAGTTCACGACGGGCAGCGGCAGTTGCAGGCTGTCCGCGAGCGCGGCGCTGTGCACGAACACCTCGGACAGGACGCGCGCGTCGTCGTAGGCGTCGTGTTCCTGCAGCTGCTGCACCCGCCAGTGCTGCGCGAGGGTGGACAGGCGGAAGTTGGGGACGTCGAGTTCGAGGCGCCGCGACAGCGCCATCGTGCACAGCCGCTTCTGCACGGGCAGCGACGTTCCGGCGCGGCGGAATTCGGCATCGAGGAAGCCGTAGTCGAACGTCGCGTTGTGGGCGACGAGGGTGCCGCCGTCGAGGACCTCGGCGAGGTCGCGGGAGATGTCCTCGAATCGGGGCGCGCCGGCGAGCCGTTCGCGGGTCAGGTTGTGCACGTGGACGGGACCGGGATCGCAGTCCGGGTTCACGAGGGTGGAGAACTCACGCTCGACGGTGCCGTCCTCGCTCAGGACCAGCGCCGCGACGCTGAGCACGCGGTGGGCGTTGGGACGCAGACCCGAGGTCTCGACGTCGACGACGACCCACCGGTGGTCGCGCGGCAGTGTCGTCGTGTGCGTATCGATCACGTTCTCTCCGGCCTTTCGTCCCCGGCCGGGCTGCACCCCCGGCACGTGGGGACATTCTGGACCGACGGTCCGACACGATCGGCGACACCCCCGGCGCCGGACTCCCGGTCCGGTCACTCACTTCTATTGGGCCCTGAGCCCGTACATGTAGGTGGTGAGGTACTGGTCGATGAACGGGGTCCGGATCTCGTCCGAGTCGGGCATCGTGATGAGCAGGGCGTAGAGACCGACGAGGAACGAGACCGCGTTGTGGAACGTGTCGACTCCGGCGGGGATCTCACCCCGTTCCTGCGCGCGCCGAAGCTCGTCGACGAACGCCACGATCACCGGATGGTGCGGCCACTCCTCGGACGGCGGTCGCTTGGTGGAGAAATGCAGGGCCAGAAAGTCTTTGAACAGCTTGTTGCCGAGGCGTCGTTCGAGCGCCTTCAGAATGCGGACGGCTTCGGCGAGCGTGTCGCGCACACTGTGCCCGGTCGCGAAGAACCGCTCGAGCTCGGCGGCCATGCGCTCCTCCTCGCGCTTCTCGAGCTCGAGCAGGACGTGTTCCTTCGTCGGGAAATGGAAGAAGAACGTGCCGTGGGCGACGCCTGCGGCCGCGACGATCGCCCCGGTGTCGGCCGCCGCCATGCCGTCGCGCTTGAATTCCGCGATCGCGGCGCCGAGCAGCCGCTCCCGCGTCTGAAGCCCCTTCGATCCGCGCGTCTGCGGTTTGCTCGTCGCCATCCACAACCCGTTTCCGCCCGCCTCGGGCTGATCGTTCTCGACTCTGCGGCGAGTTTACGACAGCCGAGAAAAACTGACTCAACTCAGAAAACCCCTTCCGCCGAGGTCGATCGCGGGTTACCGTTCACCGGAAGCCCGTCGGGCGGCTCGCGCACGAATCGACTGAAGTCAGTCTGTGGAGGTTGCGGTGCAGATACTCGAACAAGCCCAGGACTCCCCCGCGGCGGGCAACGTCAAGGCGCAATGGGTGAGCCTGTGGACCGCACCCGCGGTCGCGGCCGTGCTGCTGGTGGCATGCCTGGCGTTCCCCGGCTTCCGGCCCCCGATGTCCCCCACCCTGCCCGCCGACGAGGTCGCCGCGTTCTACCGGGAGAACACCGCGTGGATCCGGTTCAGCATGGTCACGTTCAACCTCTGCGGAATCATGATCCTGCCGCTGTTCACGGTAATCGTGGTCCAGATGAAACGCATGCGGCAGAGTCACGTGTTCGCCTACTGCTACCTCACCGCGATCGTCAGCGGCGCAACGATCTTCGCGCTGTCGAACATCTTCTTCCTCGTCGCCGCGTTCCGCCCGGAACGCGACCCCGAACTGGTGATGCTCCTCAACGACCTCGCGTGGATCGGGTTCATCGCCCCGATCGGCATGGTGGTCAGCCAGTTCCTGCTGCTGGCGGCCGCGATCTACTTCGACAACGGACCCGACCCGGTGTTCCCGCGCTGGGTAGGGCACTACTCGCTGGCGACCGCGGTCGCGATGATCCCGGCCGCGGCTGCCGCGGTCGTGCAGACCGGCCCGCTGGCGTGGGACGGGCTGCTCTCGTTCTGGTTGCGCAACGGCGCATTCGCCCTGTTCATGATCGTGATGTTCTTCGTGCTGCGCCGAACGCTGCGCCGGCAGGCCCTCACCGAAGGCCTGATCCGATGAGCACCCTGACCCCCGACCGCGACGTCACCCCACGGCCGGCACGCGGCGGCAGACCCGATGTCCGGTTCGTCTACTGGATCTTCCCCGGTTTCTACGCCGCGTTCGGCGTGATCATCTGCCTGCTGACGCGGGTGACGCCACCGCCGCGGCCGGACGTGTCGACCGCGCAGAAGGTCGAGTTCTTCGCGCAACACCACACCACGATCCAGATCGGATTCTGCCTGCTGCTCGTGCTGCTCGGCGGCGCCGCGATCACCAACGGACTGGTCGCCTACCACATGACACGCATGTCGGTCGGTTCCGTCTTCGCCTACGGCTACATCGGCGGCATGGCGGTCGGCGCGCTGCCCGGCTTCCTGCTCGTCGCCGCGTGCTTCCTCACCGCGACCTTCCGGCCCGACCGCGACCCCGGACTCGTCGGCCTGCTCTACGACCTGGGCATGCTGTCCTACAACGGTTCGCTCGGCTGCTTCTCCGCCGCATATCTCGCCCTGGCGATCGCGATCCTCTACGACCGCAACAACATCTTCCCGAAATGGTTTGCGTACGTGAGCATCTGGCAGATCGTCACCGAGGTGATCGCGACCCAGATGTTCGTCTTCGCGTCGGGGCCGTTCGCCTGGAACGGCTCGATCGCCTTCTGGCTTGCCGTCGTCGTGTTCTGCGTGTGGCTGGGAGCGCTGATGGTTCTGCTGAAACAGGCGACCGCACGTGAACCCGCCTACTCGCCGGATCGGACCGAGGAAACCGCGTCATGAACAGTCCGAGTTCGATACCCGTACCGGCACAGACCGCCATCCCGGTCACCGCCCGCACCGCCGCACCGAGCCGGCACCTGCCGGGCGATCGCGACATGTGGGTCATGGTGCTCGGCGACATGCTCATCTTCGGTGGCTACTTCGTCATCTTCATGATCTACCGATCGATGACGCCGGAAGCCTTCCTCGAAGCCCAGCAGCATCTCGACGTGGATATCGGGGTGATCAATACCGTTGTGCTGCTGACTAGTTCGTGGTTCGTCGCACTCAGCGTCCCCGCGGTCCGGAACGGCCGGCACGAACACGGGATCCGGCTGGTGTACGCCGCGGGCGCGTGCGGCGTGCTGTTCACGGCGCTGAAGCTCTACGAGTGGTGCACCAAGATCACCGGCGGGCAGACCAACTCCGAGATGTTCTACTCGTTCTACTACGTGCTCACCGGCGTCCACCTGCTGCACGTGCTGATCGGCCTCGTCGTCCTCGGGGTCGTCGCGCGCGAACTGCGCAATCCCGCCCGGCGCAGGGTGTCGATGGTCGAATCCGGAGCGGTCTACTGGCACATGGTGGACCTGCTCTGGGTGGTCATCTTCGCTCTGCTCTACGTCATGAGGTGACCGGTGACCACAACAACCACTCGACCCGGAACGTCGACGCGCACGATCACCGTCACGTGGCTCGTGCTCACGGCCGTCACGATCGCCTCGTGGTGGCTGGCACCCGACCATTCGCCGACCGCGGTCGGTGCCAGCGCACCGATCACCGTGCTCGTCCTCGCCCTGGCCGCCGTGAAGTGCCGCCTGATCATCCGGACGTTCATGGAGGTTCGCGGGGCCCCGCGCTGGTTGCAGTGGGCGACCGACGGCTGGCTCGTCACGCTGATCGCGACGGTGCTGGTGCTCTACCTGATCTGATCGATCGCGACCCTCACTCGGGGATCACCTGGAAGCCGGCGGTACCGACGGTGGTGGCGCCGTCGGCGCCGATCACCGTCGTCGTGATCGTGTAGTCACCCGGTGCGTCGAGGACCAGTTCGTGTGCGCGGACGCGACCCGAGCACGCGGCACTCCGGTCGGTGTGGCTGTAGTCGCCGGGGCCGGTCACCGTGGACACGACCTGGCAGGTCTCGTTCCATATTTCAGCTCCGGACTCGTCGATGGATCGCCATCGGAACACCACGCCCGCGGTGCCGTAGGTGGTCGCCTGGTACATGTCCGGTCCGACCAGATGCCCGCGCCCGCCCCGCTCGGTGAACACCCGGACCTGCTCGATCGCCGGAGGTCCGGGGGCAGCTGTCGCTGTCACCGGTGTGGTCGTCGGGGTACTCGTGGGCGGAGCGGCAACCCGCACCGGCGAGGTGGGGGCGGTGACGGTCACCGTCGGGGCGGGCGCGGTGACCGTCACGGTCGACGGCGGTGCGGCCACGGGTTCCGGCGCTTCCGGTTCCTCCCGGAGAAGGAGCAGGTAGAGCACCGACAGTACGAGCGTCGCCACCGATGCTCCCGCGAGGGCTGCGATCAGCAAGGCTCCTCGTCCCGATCCGTTACGCCCTGGGCCCGGGTTGGTCATCCGGTGATGGTGTCAGGCGATCGGGCACGGGAATATCGTCCGACCGAACGAAATCCTGGACCGCCCGAAACGAATTCGACTCCGCCGCGACAGTCATGTGACGGTCGACACATGCCGTAACAGAGAATCATTCGCTAGGTAAAGAACAATCATGACGACACCTGCTGGATGGCATCCCGACCCCGAAGGCTCCGGACAACTGCGGTGGTGGGACGGCCAACAGTGGACGTCGGCGGTTCAGCCGTACCCGGCGAGCCCGACGCAGCCCGAACCCATGCCGGAGTTGCATGCGGCTCCGGAGTCCGGCAAGACGAACCGTAAGAAGTGGCCGTGGATCGCGGGGGCGGCAGCGGCACTCGTCGTCATTGCCGGCGCGTTCGGTTCCCTCGACAAGTCCTCTGACGAGGCATCGAGCGCTCAGGCGGAAACGACGCAACCCAGCGCAACACAAACGACCCCGACCACCACGAAACCGACGACCTCGACCACAGCCTCCTCCACAACAACGGCAACAACCACGACTGTCGCCCCGACACGCACGCAGACGCAGGCGGCTCCCGTCGAAACGGTGACGCAGACAGCTACCGTAACGGTCGAATCGGCCACCAGGGCGCCGGCAAGCACACAGGCCGGATTGACGGCAGGACAAAGGAACGCCGTACGATCGGCGAGCGACTATCTCGACTACACCGCATTCTCGCGCCAGGGTCTGATCGAGCAGCTGGAGTTCGAGGACTACTCCACCGAGGACGCGACTTTCGCCGTGGACTACATTTCGCCCGATTGGAACGAGCAAGCAGCGAAATCCGCGGAAATCTACCTCGAATACTCCGCCTTTTCGCGGCAAGGCCTGATCGACCAGTTGATGTTCGAGGGGTACACCAGAGCACAGGCCGAATACGGAGTCGATCAGGCCGGCCTCTAGCCGAACAGATCCGGCAGCCCGTCGGAGATGCGGTTCGGGAACTGAGGTTCCCGCTTCTCGAGGAACGCCTCGACACCTTCGCGCACGTCGTCGGAGGTGCCGCGGACGTAGATGCCGATGGACTCCGCACGGTGCGCGACCTCAGGGCTCGACGCACCGAGCATCCGCCACATCAGTTGCCGGGTCAGGGCCACCGAGACCGGTGCGGTCCCGGTCACCAGTTCGCGGGCGACCTCGAGGGCACGGTCGAGAACGCGCTCGGCCGGGACGATTTCGCGCACGAGGCCACGCGCGAGCGCTTCGTCCACGGGCACCATCTTGCCGCCGGCCGTCCACTCGACGGCGGTGGAGATCCCCACGACGCGGGGCAGGAACCACGTGGAGCAGGCCTCCGGTACCAGCCCGCGGCGTGCGAACACGAATCCGAATTTAGCTGTGTCCGAAGCGATCCGGATGTCGGCGGGCAGCGTCATGGTGACGCCGACCCCCGCGGCGGGACCGTTGATCGCGGCGATCACCGGCTTGGTGGAGCGGAAGATCCGCAGCGAGACCAGACCGCCCGTGTCGGCGGGTGCGCCACCGGTGTCGGGATCGTCGTCGAGGACGAACGTGTCGCCACCCGCCCCGAGGTCCGCGCCGGCGCAGAAGGCACGACCGGTTCCGGTGAGCACGATCGCGCGCACGTCGTCGTCGGCGTCGATCTCGTCGAAGGCCGCGAGGAGCCGGTCGCACATCTCGGTGGTGAATGCGTTGAGCCGATCGGGGCGGTTCAGACGCACGATCGCGACGGCTCCGTCGCGCTCGACTACAACGGATTCCTCGGTACCGGTCTCGGACACGGGCGCCCATCCTTTCAGAGGGTTCGAGCCTTCTGGGTTCGGCCCAACCTACCCGTAGGCTCCCGTCGGGACGCCCGAAGGACTAGTGTTCGGTTGTATGCGCAGGACGGCGAAGATGTTCGCGACGGCTGCGGCACTGACGACGATCATGGTGGGACCCCAGTCCGCATGGGCAGCACCGATACCGGTCCCGGCCCCCGACGGGACGGTGAGCGCCCCCGCGCGCACGCAGATCTCGTTCGCTCCTCTGTCCGGCGCCCGCACCGGAACGGCGAACGAACACGAATCCCGCACGGCGATGTCGATCATCAAGCTCTACCTCGCCGAGTACGTGGTCCGGCACGGTGATCCCGCGGATCGTGACGCCGCGGTCGAGATGATCCGATCGTCCCACGACGGGATCGCCGAGCGACTGGCCTCGAAGTACCCGGGCGCGATCGCGGCGACGATCGCCGAGTTCGGGCTCGTCGACTCCTACGCCTCCGGATACTGGGGAACCGCGACGACCTCGACCTACGACATGGTCACCTATCTGGATACGAAGATTCGGACCGACCCCGGATCACCGGTGCTCGCGGCGATGTCGTCGGCCAATGATCGGGCGGCGGACGGAACCGCCCAGAACTTCGGTACCGCGCGGTTGCCGGGAGTGGTCGGCACCAAGTGGGGGTGGACGGACGATCGCAGTTCCGCGCACGCGTCGGCGTCGTTCGGACCGGATTTCGTGGTCGCCGCGTCGACCTACGGTTCGGCCGAGCAGCTTTCGTCCGACGTGACCGCCGCATTCACCGACGGTCCGGCCAACCCATCGCCTTCGGATCCGTTCTGCATTCCGATCGCGCCGCCGCTGTGCATACCGGGGACAGCGGTGGCGAGTCCCTAGTATTTTTGCCGCCATGACCAGTTCGTGGCAGGACCCCGATGCCGTCGAGTTCATGCTCGACGAGTGCGACACGTGGGCCGTCGTCGGGTTGTCGGGTGATCCGAGCCGGACCGCGTACGAGATCGCGGAGTTGTTGCAGTCGCGCGGTAAGCGAATCGTGCCGATTCACCCGTCGGCGCCGACGGTCCTCGGCGAGCAGGGCTACGCGACCCTCGCGGACGTCCCGTTCCCGATCGACGTCGTCGACGTGTTCCGGCGTTCGGAGGCTGCCGGCGAGTTCGCGGACCAGGCGGTGGACGTCGGCGCGAAGGCCGTGTGGTTCCAGCTCGGCGTCGTGGACGAGGACGCGTTCGACCGGACGATCGCGGCGGGTGTCCCGATGGTCATGGATACGTGCCCGGCGATCGAGTGGCGCAAACGCGGCTCGCGGTGAGTCAGCCGTTCAGCGGAACGCGTCGCCCTTTGTCCACGCAGCCTTGACGCGTTCGACGATCCGGTCGTGCAGCTTCGACGCTGTGCGCCACCGCATCGCGAGCCGGTCGTAGTCCATGTTGTGTTCGGCGACGATGTCCTTGAGCTGCTCGAGTTCCAGAGGAGCCAGCCGCGCGCGCAGTCCGTCCTCACCGTCGGTGCGGTACACCGCGAACGGGTCGAACGGGCCCGGGGACCGCTTGCCGCGCCGCGCAACCGGTTTCCTCTCGGCCGGTTGCTTGTCGACCGGCGTCGCCGCGACCGGCGCCGGCTGGGGGCTCGCCGGTTCTGCCGCTGCCGCAAGGACACCGGAGAGTGCCTTCGCGAATCTCGGTGTGCGCGCGGCCTCGTCGGCGACGACCTGGACGAGCTTGATCAACGCGGTCGCCACGGCCGGTGTGCTCTCGCTCAGGCGCAGCAGGGCCGCACCGGCCTCCCCGAGTTGCAGGCGTAGTCGGGCCTCGTTTCGGTCGATGTCGGTCACAGCATTACCTGCGCATTCATGAGCACGTCCTCGGTGAGCATACGCAGTGCGTCGTACTGTCCGCTGTTGCCGTACTTGCGCTTGAGCGTGCCGTACGGCACGAAGTCCGCGGACTGCGCGATCTGCGTGGCCTCCGGGATCCACGACGGTGCGACATTGGCGGTCTTCTCGTCGCGCTGCAGTCGCTCGATCGTGCTGCGGTGCAGATTCGACGCGCTGCGGTACTTGGTGATGACCAGCCCGATCTCCTTGATCGGATGACCGACCCGCTCGGCGAACTTCTTCACGCGGGACTGGAGTTGCGGAATTCCGTAGGTGGACAAGATGTCCGGGATCGTCGGGATGATGTATCCGTCGGCGAGCCGCAGGCCGTTGAGGGTGAGCATACCGAGGTTCGGCGGGCAGTCCACGAGGATGTAGTCGTAGCCGTTGGCGATCGGGGCGATCGCGGAGGACAGCACTTCGATCGGGCGGGTCGAGACCGGATCGGCGTACTGCTGGTGGCTCAGTCCCTCCTGGATGTCCATGAGATCGAGCGACGATGCGAGCAGGTCCACGCCCTTGACCGTCTTGACGGACGAGACGTTGCGCTGCAGCGCCTTCTCGATGTCGAAGTCGGGCGCCGACGGATCGACGGCCTTGCGGAACAGTGTCGCGAGGGTCCAGCCGAGTTCGTTGAGTTCCTGCCAGCGTTCCTCGCCGACCATCATGGTGGTCAGGTTGGTCTGCGGATCGAGGTCGATGAGCAGCACCCGCTGCCCGAAGTCGGCGGCCATGAACTCCGCCAGTGCCGCGGTCGTCGTGGTTTTCCCGACGCCGCCCTTCAGGTTGATCGTCGCGATAACCCGCGCCACCACCCGCTCCCTCCGCAAGAACCTCTCGTTGCGCGGGCAACTATACGTCGGTGCGGGTGTGCGGCTTCCGAGCAGGTCAGGGGAACTCGATGATCGCGCGACCCACGATCTCCCCGCGTCCGAGGGCCCGGTATGCCTCGTCGACGTCGTCGATCCCGTAGCGGCGGGTGATCACGCTCTCGGGACGGACCGTCCCGGCGGCGACCATCGCGAGCAGGGCCGGCATGTCGGTGCGGGCGCGGGCGCCGTAGGAGCCGCGAATCTCGAGCTTGCGCCGCACCAGCCGAGCGAGGTCGATCTCGCCGGTCGACCCGGCCGGGGCGATACCCACCACGACGGCACGTCCGCCGTCGTCGAGGACGTTGAGGGCGGTCGCGAACGTGTCGGCGCGGCCGAGCGCTTCGAAGGCGACGCGGACACCGGTGCCGCCGGTCAGTTCGCGAATCGCCTCGACGGGATCGGTGACCGAGGAGTTCACGGTGTGCGTCGCTCCGAGTTTCGTGACGGCGTCGAGTTTGTCGTCGCTGACGTCGACGGCGATGATCTGCGTCGCACCGGCGGCCTTCGCGAACTGGACGATGCTGGAGCCGACCCCGCCGGCCGCGATCACCGCGACGCGGTCGCCGACGACAACCTGCGCGACGTTCGCGACCGCGCCGTACGCGGTGAACGAACTGCACCCGAGGATCGACACCTCACCGAGGCCCACACCGTCGGGGACTCGGAACACGTCGGTGGCGGGAACGACGCAGTATTCGGCGAGTCCGCCCATCGAGTACATGGCCAGCGGAGTGCCGTCGGCGCGGGACAGCCGCGTCTCGCCGTCGTAGAGGGTGCCGCCGAGCCGGTTGTACGCGAAGAACTTCTCGCACAGGTCCTCGGCGCCGCGCACGCAGTGACGGCAGGTGCCGCACGGCATGATGAAGCTGCACACGACCGGGTCGCCGACCGCGAGTCCCTCGACGTCGTCACCGAGTTCGGCGACGGTGCCCGAGACCTCGTGCCCGAGGACCGCGGGCACCGGGAACGCGACCTCCGACCGGAGTACGTGCAGGTCGGTGTGGCACACCCCGCACGCGGAGACCTTCACCAGAACCTCGCCGCGGCGCGGGGCCGGGCGTGGGATGTCCTCGACGACGAGGGTCGGTGCGTTTCCTTCGAACACAGCAGCTTTCACGGCGTGGCGCCTTCCGTTCGGTGTCGTCGGACACGCTCACGCTAGTACTACATCGACGGTCCCCGCGGCAAGAGTCGCCGGACTCTGGCCGATTCCCTCCACCCCGCTGTAGGACTACAGTGGAAAGCAACTGACTACGGTCGTAATCAGATGGAGGGGGCGTATGCGCACCATCGACACACTCGGAGATCTCGTCTCTCCACTCGGCGGCTCGATCAACGCCGCCAACGTGATCATGCAACTCGCTCATCCCGGTGTCGGGCAGGGCGTGGTCGACAGCAAGGTCGACTCCGGCCGGGCCGACCTGCACCCCGTCAAACGTGCCCGCACCACCGGCACCTACCTGGCCGTCGCCGTGTTCGGCACCGAGGACGACCGCGACTTCATCCGTGAATCCGTGAAGAAGATCCACGCGCGTGTCACCTCCGAGCCCGATTCCGTCGTGCGGTACAGCGCCAACTCCCCCGCGCTGCAGCGGTGGGTGGCGCTGTGCCTGCTCAAGTACTTCATCGACCAGCACGAACTGCTCTACGGCCCGCTCACCGAGGAGGAATATCACCGGATCCTGCTCGACGGCAGCACCCTCGGGACGACGCTGAACGTGCGCCCCGAGGCCTGGCCGACCACCCGCACCGAGTACGAGAGGCTCTGGAAGGAGGGGGTCGCGGAGATCTCGATGAACGACGAAGTGCGCGAATACCTCACCGCACTGTGCAATCTCGCTGTTCTCCAGGTGCGCCTCGGCCGGGTGGGTCGCGCGATCCACCGCACGCTCGGGACGCCGTTCGAACTGGTCACACGCGGCGCGCTGCCGCCGGAGTTCCGCGACGTCATGCACTACCCCTGGACCGCCGACGACCAGCGGCGATTCGACCGCTACCTCCGGGCGGTCCGCCGACTCCACCGGGTGACCCCGCACGTGTGGCCGCTGCTGTGGAAGGCCTACCTCGTGGACATGCGCACCCGTCGGCGCCTGGGCCTGCGCGTCTTCTGACCGCGCTATCTGCCCTTGGCTTCGACAGCGATCGTGCCGCGCGCCCCACCGGGCGCAGCGGTCACGGCCGAATCGGCGGTGGCGTAGCCGTGCAGGTCGAGGCTCGGGGCATGGTCGAGGACCGCTCGCACGACGGAGTTTCCGGACAGGGAGATGATGACGCCGTCCGCGCCGGCGGTGGGCAGGTTCTCCCAGAGCGTGCTCTCGGTGCCGATGCTGCGGTTCACCTCGCTCATCAGCAGCGGCACACGGAAGTAGTACATGCGGTCCCATCCGCTGATGCCCGCGGCTTCGGCGACCTCACCGAGTGTGCGGGATTCTCCGTCCGCCAGAACCTTTTCGAAGGCGGTTTCGAGGACCGGGTCCTCCACGATCTCGACGGTGTTCGGACCGCCGCCGCAGGCCGCTCCCGTCGCCGCCACCGCGGCAGCCAGCCCCAGAATCGTCAGCTTCCGCGCCCAGCACGACGCCACTCCGGTAACTCCTGTCACTCGCCCCCCACCACGACGGCGAGAAAGCTATCACCCGGACCGGAGCAAATCCACGGGCGGTCAGACCGGAGGCCGCTCCCTCGCGGTGAGCACTGCGATGTCGCCACGCAGGGCTGCCTGCAGGGACCGGATGGAGCCGGCCGCGGCGTCGACCTGATCCCCCACGAAATGCGTGTTCTCCGCGGACAATTCACGAGCTCCCGAACGTCCGATGAGGCGGTCGATGCGCTCGTCCAGGCTGGCGGTACGTTCGGCGATCCGGTCGTGACGCAACTGCTCCTCCGCCGTGGTGAGCAGATCACCGATGCGCGCGAGCGCCGCGACGCGGTCGACGAGCTGATCCCACACCGCCTCCAGCGCTGTCGCCCTCGCCTCGAGCCCGGCGCGCGCGGCCGGCGCGCTACGTGCCGCGTCGGCGAGTTCCGCGAGCAGCCCGCGCAGGGCGACGGTGTCGACGGCGATCTGGGTGAGTTCGTCGGCCAGATCCAGTTGTGCGCGTTGGACGACGAGTTGCTCGGAGTTCCACGCAGCAGACATTTCGATGCGGTCGTAGAGGCTGCCCGCGAGAAAGAGAAGTGTGTCGTAACGGTCGACGAATCGATCGTCGTCCTCGGGAACCCGGCGGGACAACGCGTCGGCGGCCCGGCGACCCACAGCTTCGGCGGGGGTGCCTTCGGACCAGCGGGCGACCCGCTCGACGGCGACGCCGAGCACGGCGCCGCGCGCCTGGGCGGTGACCGGCACCGACACCGGTACGGGGGTGCGCTGCAGCGCGGCGAACAGCGCGTCGCGCTGCGCCGGATCGAGGTGCACGCCGTCGCGGCGGTCGCGGCGCACGGCCCGGACGCCCTGCGCATAGTGCGCCGGGGAGTGCACGAACGCGCGGTGTGCGGCGCGCAGGCGCTTGTCGAGTTCGAGTGCGCGGTACTCGAACACGAGCCGTGTCGCGCCGGGGCGCAGTTCCGCAGCGCGCGACGCGATGCGCGCGTGTTCGTCGGTGAGCCGGCGCAGGTCTCCGAAGCCGTCGAGGGTGGGCAGGGGCCGGCCCGTGCGGCGTCGGACCGCGAGGATCTCGCGGGTTTCCTCGTCGAGGTGCCCGGCGGCCAGGCACAGGGCTGCGGCGTCGCTCAGCGGCGCGTGCCGGCCGTCGATGCGGGCGCGATCGCACCACTGCCGCACCTGGCGGTCGATGCGCTCGCGGCGCAGCGCGGGCGAGTCGAACGTGTGCTCGTCGGACATCATTCAGGGCCTCCTCGCGGTGTCCGGACCCTTCCACTGTTCCAGAATCCGTGACGGTGCGACACGGACACCGCCCGCGAGGCACCGAAAGCGGCCCGTCGACGTGCCGTCGTTTTGCAGACCGCCGGGTCGGATTGCGTGAGATGGGTCACAGCAGTCGCGGATTCCGCCCGATTTGTCGTGCTCTTTCTTGACAGATGGATGAATTTGTCAAGTTGCCGACGGCATGTGACGGCGATACCGGCGGGTAACCTCCCGATCGGCACCGGCCGCGTGGTTACCCGTCGGTGTTACCCCGGAGTACGTGCGTGACGCTCGCCACACTCCGCATGGTTGACCCTTCATCGAAAGTCCAATTCGCGCTCTGCGCAACGCTTTCCACCACACGAAGGGTGGATGCGCAAGACCCCCAGGGTGTCGACATCCAAAACGTGACAAACCCTCATGTTTGGTCCATGCTTGTTACCGGAAGGATTACCCGTGCAGGGGCGGTCATCGACGACGATGGCCGAATGTGGCGGGAAACCTGCCGCAGAGCCGTCCGCCGGGCCGGGGTCGTCCTGGCACTTCGGACCCATGACCTGCCTTGCCCATCATGAGGAGTCGATCGATCACATGCACACGTCCGCGTTGTCAATTCGTGACATTGTCGGCGTTCTGATCGGTTAATTTGTCTTCCTCATCGGGGCGGAGTTTCGACGAGCGTCGCTACGAGCGCGCACAACCTTGGAGAACGGTGGCAACGAGTATGTTCAAGCGGATCGCAGTGGTCAACAGGGGTGAGGCGGCAGTCCGTCTCATCCGCGCAGTCCGGGAGCTCAACTCCGAGCACAACTACGACATCAAGACGATCGCGCTGCACACCGACGCCGAACGGCGGGCCATGTTCGTCCGCCAGGCCGACGAAGGCGTCACCCTCCGGCCGTCCACCACGGCCGCGACGTCCTACCTCGACCACGCCGAGCTCGAGCGCGCCCTCATCGAAGCGAAGGCCGACGCCGTGTGGGTCGGCTGGGGCTTCGTCGCCGAGGACCCCGCGTTCGCGGACCTGTGCGCCAAGCTGGGCATCACCTTCATCGGCCCGTCCGCCGAAGCCATGCGCCTGCTCGGCGACAAGGTCGAAGCCAAGATCCTCGCCGAGAAGGTCGGCGTGCCCGTCGCGCCGTGGTCCGGCGGTCCGGTCGAGAACCGCGCCGACGCCCGCCGCCACGCCCAGGCCATCGGCTACCCGCTGATCATCAAGGCCCGCTCCGGCGGTGGCGGTCGCGGCATCCGCAAGGTGTACGCGGAGGACGAGCTCGAACTCGCCCTCGAACGCACCCAGGGTGAGGCCGAGCGTTCCTTCGGCGACCCCGTCGTGTTCATCGAGCGTCTCGTCACCGACGCCCGCCACGTCGAGGTGCAGGTCATCGCCGACAACCACGGCAACGTGTGGGCACCCGGTGTGCGCGACTGCTCCATCCAGCGCAAGAACCAGAAGGTCATCGAGGAATCCGCGTCGCCGCTGCTCACCAAGGAGCAGTCCGATCACCTGCGCAAGGTGTCCGCGGACCTGGTGCGTGCCGCCGGATACAGCGGCGCCGGCACCGTCGAGTACCTGTACCAGCCCGACCTGAAGATCTTCACGTTCCTCGAGGTCAACACCCGCCTGCAGGTCGAGCACCCCATCACCGAGGCCACCACCGGCATCGACCTGGTGAAGCTGCAGATCCTCGTCGCCGCCGGCGAGGCCCTGCCCGGCGACTGCCCCACCGAGTTCGGGCACGCCGTCGAGGCCCGCCTCAACGCCGAGGACGCCGACAACGGCTTCGCTCCGGCGCCCGGCACCGTGCAGCTGCTGAAGTTCCCGCTCGGCTCCGGTCTGCGCGTCGACACCGGTATCGCCCAGGGCGACGTCATCCCGCCCGACTACGACTCGATGGTCGCCAAGATCATCGCGTGGGGCCGTGACCGCGACGAGGCCCTGGCCCGTCTGCGCACCGCGCTCCGCGAGACCACCGTCGTCCTCGACGGTGGCACCACCACCAAGTCGTTCCTGCTCGAACTGCTCGACCGCACCGAGGTCATCGACGCCTCCGCCGACACCGGCTGGCTCGACCGCACCGGCGCCGGCACCGCCACCGGCCCCAGCCGGGTCGCGGACGTCGCGCTGATCTCCACCGCCATCGACGTGTACGACGCCGACGAGGCCCGCGAGCGCGCCGCGTTCCTCACCTCCGCGCGTGGCGGCCGCCCCCGCGCCGGCCACACCGTCGGCCGCAAGATCGAGCTGAGCTACCAGGGTCAGGCCTACGAGCTGTTCGTCGGCCAGGTCGGCCCGCACCGCTACCGCGTCGAAACCGGCAGCGGCGAACTGGATGTCGACGTCGATCGTCTCGGCGAGTACGAATCGCGCGTGACGGTCGCCGGACATCGCCACCATGTCGTCTCCATCGCCGGACCCGCGCACTTCCTCGTCGAGGTCGACGGTGTCAGCCACCAGATCAGCCAGGACGAGGCCGGTGTCGTGCGCACGCCCGCACCCGCCGTCGTCGTCGCCGTGCCCGTCGCCGTCGGCGACGAGGTCGAGGCCGGCCAGACGCTCGTGGTGCTCGAGTCCATGAAGATGGAAACCGCCGTCCGCGCACCCTTCGCCGGCAAGGTCCGCGAAGTCCTCGCGGTCGTGAACTCGCAGGTCGACGCGGGCGCTCCGCTGCTGCGCGTCGACCAGGTCGCCGAGGAGACCGTCACCGCGGTCGTCGAACGCGTCCAGTTCCCGGCCCCCGCGCCCGCGATCACCGGTGACGCCGGTGCCGACGCCCTCGCGCGCATCGACGCCCTCGAAGCGCTGATCACCGGCTACGACGTGTCCGCCAAGCGCACCGCGACCCTGCTGAGCGAGTACGACCGCCTGCGCAGCGAGGCCGGCAAGCAGTGCGATCTGGTCCGCGCCGAGCTGTCGCTGCTCACCACGTTCGCGGACGTGTGCGAGCTCTCGCGCAACAGGCCCACGCAGGACGAGGAGTCGGGCGACAACCGGGTGCACAGCCCCCGCGAGTACTTCCACGGCTACCTGCAGTCCCTCGACGTCGAGGTCGGCGGCCTGCCGGACAGCTTCCGCACCCGCCTGTCGCGCGCACTGCGTCACTACGACGTCGATTCGCTCGACCGCACCGGCGAACTCGAGGAAGCCGTCTACCGGCTGTTCCTGGCGCAGCAGCGCATCGAGACCGCGGTGCCGGTGGTGTCGGCGCTGCTCGAGCGGTGGCTCGCGAACGTCGAGACCCCGCGCCTGTCGCACGAACTCAACGAGGTCCTGGACCGGCTGATCGTCGCCACCCAGGTGCGCTACCCGCTCATCGGTGACGCCGCCCGCAACCTGCGGTTCCGGTTCTTCGAGGAGCCGGTCATCCGCAAGGCCCGCGAGCAGGTGTACGACGGGGTGCGCGGCAGCCTCGCGTACCTCGCCGACAACCCTCAGGCCGCCGACTACGCGCAGCGCATCGAGACCCTCGTCGCGACGCCCGAGCCGCTGATCGACCTGCTCGCGCAGCAGATCACCCGCCCGGAATCGGTGCCGGGACCGCTGCTCGAGGTGATCACCCGCCGCGCCTACAAGATCCGCACCCTCGAGGACGTGCAGTCCTACACGGTCGACGGCCGCCAGTTCGTCACCGGAAACTTCGACCTGCGCGGCACCCGCCTGTACCTCATCTCCGCCGAGGCACGGCATGCCGAGCTGTCGGCCGCGCTCGACTCGGTCGAGGCCGCTGCGAAGCCGCTGCCGAGCATCGAGAACCTCGTCGTCGACCTGTACGTGGCGTGGAACGACGCCCCGGCCGACGCCGACGCCCAGGCCGAGGCGCTGCGCACCGAGCTGCTCGCCCGCCCGGTCACCGCCACGGCTCGCCGCGTCACGGTCACGGTGTGCCACACCGACACCGCCGAGGAGCACGTCTTCACGTTCCGCCCGTTCGCCAGCGGATACGCCGAAGAGCACAACATCCGCGACATCCACCCGCTGACCGGTCAGCGACTGGATCTGTGGCGGCTGAAGAACTTCGTCGGCACCCGCCTGCCCGCGAACCCGGACACGTACCTGTACCACCTTGTCGCCAACGAGAATCCGTCCGACGAGCGGTTCATCGCGCTCGCCGAGGTCCGCGACATCGCGCCGCAGCGTGACGAGACCGGTGCGATCGTGGCGCTGCCCGCGTTCGAGCGGGCGCTGGCCAGCTGCCTCGACGGCATGCGCCGGGCGCAGGCCGCCCGCGGCAACCGCCGCCTCGACTCGAACCGCGTGGTGCTGTTCGTGTGGCCGGTCGTCGAACTGACCCTCGACGAGCTCAAGCGCGTCGGGCAGGGTGCGGCGCCGATCACCGTCGGTGCCGGGCTCGAGGAGATCACCGTCATCGGCTGGCTGCGCGACAACCCGGAATCCCCGGCACGCGAAGTGGCGCTGCGGTTCTCGTACCGCTCCGGCGCCGGCGTCGTCGCCCGGGTGACCGAGCCGCCGAAGGAGCCGCTGAAGCCGCTCGACGAGTACACCCAGAAGGTCCAGCGCTCCCGGGCGCGCGGCACGGTGTACCCGTACGAGCTGGTTCCGCTGCTCACCAAGGGCAACGGCAGCTTCGTCGAATACGACTTCGACGCCTCCGGCGAGCTCGTACCGGTGGACCGCCCGTACGGCCGCAACACCGCGGGCCTGATCGTCGGCGTCGTCACCACCAAGACCGCGCGGTACCCCGAGGGCATGACCCGTGTCGCGCTGTTCGGCGACCCGACCAAGGCGCTCGGCACGGTCGCCGAGGCCGAGTGCTCCCGCATGGTCGCCGCGATCGACCTCGCCGAGAAGCTCGGCGCCCCGGTCGAATGGTTCGCCCTCTCCTCCGGCGCGACCATCTCGATGGACTCCGGCACCGAGAACATGGACTGGGTGTCGCGTGGCCTGCGCCGCATCATCACGTTCACGCAGAACGGCGGCGAGATCAACGTCGTCGTCACCGGCATCAACGTCGGCGCGCAGCCGTACTGGAACGCCGAAGCGACGATGCTCATGCACACCAAGGGCATCCTCGTGATGACCCCCGACAGCGCGATGGTGCTCACCGGTAAGCAGTCGCTCGACTACTCCGGTGGTGTCTCGGCCGAGGACAACTTCGGTATCGGTGGATACGACCGCGTCATGGGCCCGAACGGGCAGGCGCAGTACTGGGCACCGAACGTCTCGGCCGCCGTCGAGATCCTGTTCGGGCACTACGAGCACGCGTACCTCGCACCGGGAGAACGCTTCCCGCGCAAGGCCGAGTCGAACGACCCGATCGACCGCGACGTCCGGGTGTACCCGCACGTGCACCCGTCCAGCGACTTCACGACCGTCGGGGACATCTTCTCCTCGGAGACGAACCCGGATCGCAAGAAGCCGTTCGACATCCGCACGGTGATGCGCGCCGTCGTCGACCAGGACCACGCGGTGCTCGAGCGCTGGGCCGACATGGCCGACGCCGACACCTCCGTGGTGTTCGACGCCCACCTCGGTGGCCACGCGGTCACGGTCGTCGGCATCGAGTCCCGCGCGATCGCCCGCAAGGGCTGGTTCCCGACCGACGGACCGGACCAGTGGACGTCGGGCACGCTGTTCCCGAAGTCGTCGAAGAAGACGGCCCGCGCGATCAACGCGGCGAGCGGTAACCGGCCGCTGGTCGTGCTCGCGAACCTGTCGGGCTTCGACGGTTCCCCCGAGTCGCTGCGCAACCTGCAGCTCGAGAACGGCGCCGAAATCGGCCGAGCCATCGTCAACTTCGACGGCCCGATCGTGTTCGTCGTGGTCTCCCGCTACCACGGTGGCGCGTTCGTGGTGTTCTCCGGCGCACTGAACGAGAACATGGAAGTGCTCGCGGTCGAGGGCTCGTTCGCGTCGGTGCTCGGTGGCGCACCCGCCGCGGCGGTCGTGTTCACCCGCGACGTGAACAAGCGCACCGCGTCGGACCCCCGTGTCGTCGAACTCGAGGCTCAGCTCGCCGCCGCCGAGGACGGCGAGAAGGCCCGCCTCGGTGTCGAACTCGCGACGCTGCGCACCGCGGTGCGGTCGGAGAAGCTCGGTGAGGTGGCCGCCGAATTCGAGGCGATCCACAACATCCAGCGCGCCCAGGAGGTCGGTTCGGTGCACCGGATCGTGCCGGCAGCCGAACTGCGTCCGCAGATCATCGCCGCCATCGAACGAGGCATCGCCAAGACCCTCGCGTAACACGGCAGTAGCCGAAGGGCCCCGCACCTATGCAAGGTGCGGGGCCCTTCGGCGTCTCGTGCTGTGGGTCGTGGGTGTGGTTGTGGCCCGCGGTTTTCCGAGCGAATGTACCGCTCGTCTCCTCAGACCGACCGAATGTGCCACTCGCTCGGAAGGGGGCGGGGTTCGCTCGGAAGGGCGGCAGGTTCGCTCGGGAGAACCGGGGTCAGTCGAGGGTGCGGATCCAGTCCGCGACCACTCGCGCGACGTCGTGGGGAGCCTCGGGGATCAGCGCGTGCCCGCAGCCCGGAATCAGGGCCGTGGTGACCTTGTCGGCGCCGAATTCGTCGACGAGCTCGCTGCGGGTCTCGGCCGGACGGAAGACGTCCTCACCGGCCTGTACGTCCAGCAGCGGCGACGGCGCGACCGTCCACCACGATTCCTTGTCGGTCGCCGCCATCGCGGCACGCTGGGCGATGATCGCTTCGGGCCACCAGCCTCCCAGCCACTCGGACGGGTCGTGACCGGGCGCGAAGAACACCGCGGCGAGTTCTTCCAGGCGTTCCTCGTCCGGCAGGGTCAGATCCGAGCACCGGGCGACGCGTGCGGTCAGCGAACCGGGGAAACGTCGGGCGCCGGCGGCGAGGACGGCGACGCCGCGCACCAGGTCGGGCCGGTCCGCCGCCAGCACACGGGCGACGTAGTGGCCGAAGGCATGACCGGCCACCACGGCCGGTGCCGCATCGAGGCGCTCGAGCACCTCCGCGACGTCCCGAGCGAGATCGTGGAGGTCCAGACCGTCCATCGGGCCCGTGCTCGCGCCGATGCCACGCGGCTGGGGACGCAGCACCCGAAAACCGGCTGCGGCGAGATCGTGTGCGACAGGATCGAAGTCGAGGGAATCGCGTCCGAGGGACGGCAGCAGGACGACGGTGGGACCGGCGCCGTCGACGAGCACCTCCATCCGGACGTCGCCGAATCGGACCGTCTGGTTGTCACCCATGTCCGTCACCCTAGTGGGCCCTTGTGGGTGCACCCGATGGCCCCCTCTCCGGCACGGCGTGTCAAATCGGACGGATACCTCGGATCGGTGTGGCACCGAGCGCCAGTCAAACCCCAATGTGACCATGTTCACATCGGACGGGTCACTTCTTGAGGAGTTAACACGGACAAATGTTTCCGGTCCGTGACCTCGAACTATTGCTGCACTCAGTGCATTCCACACGCGGTCGGCAGCCTTACCCGCCACCGATGCACTCGCACATCGTACTTTCGCTTGTACCAACGATTTTCAAAACATACCGACCGAATGTTGCTCATTATCTTGATACTTCAACCTCGAAACTCACGTACGCCAGTTCCCCTCGGCAGGTAAACAATTGGTGAAGTCCACCCGAACATGCCGTTGGCACGTACCCATCGGTACATGCTGGACGTATGACCAGTTCGATGCCCGAGACGGGCCCATCGAACGTCCAAATCTCTTCTGCACCCGCATTTTTCGAATTTCAGACCGCTTCGGTGGGGCCCAAAGTCCTGACCGCGAGACAGACATGACAAACCGCGGGGGATGCTGCAGGATCGTTGTTGTCAGCAACCACCCCCGCGATTGAGATTTCGATCCTTTCGGCCCACAGCGGTTTTCGCCGCAACCTCGGAAAGCAGCAGGGGCATCCGAGGAGAGGGGCCGGGGTGCCGGCCGAACCCGACGACGGTTCGCGCTCGCATCGACACACCACCTCGCGTCGAGGACGACCAGAGCAGGAGAATACGAAATGACCAGCACCCTCGAACCGTCGACCACCACTGCCACCGCACCCGGTAACAAGCTCCGCGGACGCGTCGCATTCGTGACAGGCGGAACCCGCGGGATCGGTGCGGCCATCAGCCGCAGCCTCGCCGCCCAGGGTGCAACCGTGGCCGCAGGTTACGGCCGCAACACCGAACAGGCAGCGCAGTTCCTCGACGTTCTCAACCGCGAGGCCGGGGAAGGTGCCGGCATGAGCGTGCACCAGGGCGACGTGTCCGACCCCGCCGAGTGCCGCCGTACCATCGACGAGGTGATCGAGCGCCACGGCCGTCTCGACATCCTGGTCAACAACGCCGGCATCACGATCGACCGCACCGTCCCGAAGATGACCGACGACGACTGGAACACCGTCATCTCCGTGAACCTGTCCGGGGCCTTCTACCTCGCGCAGGCCGCGATGAAGCACATGCTCCCCCGCGGCACCGGGCGCATCGTCAACGTCTCGTCCGTCATCGGCGAGACCGGCAACATCGGCCAGGCGAACTACGCGGCGTCCAAGGCCGGGCTCTTCGGCCTCACCAAGACCCTCGCCCGCGAGGCGGCGTTCCACCTCGCCCGCGCCGGCAAGCTCAACGACGGTGGCATCGGCCTGACCATCAACACCGTCACCCCCGGCTTCGTCGCCACCGAAATGGTCGACGCCATCCCGGACAAGGTGCTCGACCAGATCAAGGAGAGCATCCCGGTCAAGCGCCTCGCCCATCCCGACGAGATCGCACGAGTCGTGCATTTCCTCGCCGCCGACGCCTCCTCTTACATCACCGGCCAGGTGTGGGGCGTCAACGGCGGCCTCGACATGTGATCATCTCCAGTTCCACAACTATCCCGAACGGCGAATCGTCCACATGCAGCAATTCGAAGTGAATCGACACGGTCGAATCGTATTTCCGTGCAACTTCTTTCCCGATCTCGACTTCTCGACGATCACAAGTCTCGAGCAGCTCGACTCGATCATCCGGCGTGACTTCGACACGAAGGCGCCGACGGTCTCGGAGATGATCGCGCGCAACGAACGAGGTGCCTACCGGTCGAAGACCGACCTCATGCGCGACATGGCACTGAACGTGTACTGGGCGAATCGTTTCGTCATCACCATGTTCGAGAAGCGTCCGATGCGCTGGGCGGACGTCCCGCGCACCCGCGACGATGTCTACATGCCGGTGATGACCCCGTGGCCCGGCAGCGAAGCCCGCGCCGCGGAGATCGAGGACGCGTTCCGCGCACTTCCCTCCGGGCCTGACGCCACCGCCGAGGAGCACATCTTCGACGTCCTCTTCGACGTGTTCGCCGCGCGCAAGAACATCGCGTCCGACCTTCCGACGGTCAAGCCCACCGTCGCGCAACTGCTTGCCGATCCGAGCAACATGACGTTGCGGCTCGGCGACTACGACCCCGACTTCCGTCGCTACAGCTACGACGAGATCCTCGACGTCAGCGAGGACGTCGCGGAGCTGGAGGCCCTGCACCGCTGGGCGATGGTGCTGCACAACCAGCAGCCGTGGGATCGCACCCAGGCCGAGCTCGTTGCGGTCGAGGACCTGAAGGACGACGACTACGTGGTGGTCCTGCATCCGCGTGATCGTCATGTCCAGCGCTTCATCGCCAAGGCACTGGCCGAGCCTGCGTCCGGCACGCTGCTCGCACCGGTGTCCCCGTACTCGGCGCAGGAGCCGGTCGAACCGGTGCGTCCGTTCCCGCCGATCGACGTGCGGCGCGACTTCGCCGTCCAGCCGCGGATCGAGGCGTTGTCGGCGGTGCACGGCGACACCGTCTGCACGAACGAGGACCTGATCCGCAACTCGGCCTACAGCTGGTCGCCGATGACGGCGGACGAGATCACCGCGAAGACGGGGATCGAACAGCGCCGCTACACCTCGGGCAGTTTCGAGGAGCTCGCACTGAAGGCCGCGAAATCGGCTCTCGCCCATGCAAATCGGGGCCCCGAGGAAATCGGCGGCGTCCTCGTGTGCACGTGCACCAGCTCCCGGCCCATTCCGTCGCTGGCCACCTGGCTCTGCGGCGAACTGGGTATCGGCCAGACGCACGCGGCGTACGACCTGGTCGCGGCGTGCGCGGGCCTGCCGTACGGCCTCTCCGAGGCGACCCGCATTCTGCAGCAGGTCCAGCGACCGGTGCTCGTGGTGTGTGTCGAGAAGTTCTCCGACAAGGTCGGCAACGTCCGACCGTCGCGGATGATCTTCGGTGACGGCGCGGCTGCGATCGTCCTCGGTGTCGCGCCGGAGGGTACCGAAGGCGACATCGAGTACCTGCAGACCTTCGCCGGAGGTCCGGCCAGCGAGATCAACTCGATCATCTGGCCGAACCCGGACTTCGACAACGCCATCACGGTCTACGGACCCGAGGTGAAGTCGCTGGCCGGCCGGTACCTCGGGCAGATGCTCGACGAGCTGAAGGAACTCCCCGCGCCCGACGGACGGCAGGGCACCCTGCTCGACAACATCGACGTGGTCGTTCCGCATCAGGCCAACAAGACGATGGTGCTCGAACTGGCCGCCGCGTCCGGCCTGGCAGCCGACCGGCTGTACTTCAACATCGACAAGGTCGGCAACGCGTCGTCGGCGAGCATCCCGCTCGCGGTCGCCGACGCCGTCCGCGACGGTGTGATCACGGAGCCCGTCCGAGTATTCGCGCCCGGCTTCGGTGCTGGAGCGGTCGCGGGATTCTCGGTCATGCGTATCGATCCGGCGGTCGTCGCGCCGGCCTGATACGCGACACGCGCGGAATTCGGGAGCCGCGCACGGCATCCGGGACTTCGTAACGACAGTCCCGGATGCCGCGATAGTCCGGTTCGGTCGGCCGATCGGCCGACCGAACCGTTTCCCGAAAGGAACAGCACGAATGAAGTTCCGCCGTATCGCGGTTGCCGCGCTCGGCTGCGTTTCGCTCACCGTGGTCGCCCCCACGACCGCGAACGCGTTCAGCCTCACGGATCTGCTGCCGAAGGGTGTCGCCGACATCTTCCCGAGCGGATCCGCCGGTCTGTTCGCACCGCCTCCGCCGCCGGCTCCGGCCCCGGCTCCGGCACCGGCTCCGGCACCGGCTCCGGCACCGCTCGCTCCCCCGGCACCTCCTGCAGCTCAGGCACCGGCCCAGCCCGCGCCGAGGCCCGCCCCGAGCACCGGCTACAAGAACTGCACCGAGGCGTGGAACGCCGGTGTCGCCCCGCTCTACCGCGGGGAATCCGGCTACGCGCCGAAGCTCGACGGCGACAGCGACGGCATCGCCTGCGAGAAGGATCCGCGCTGACGGCTCCGACACCGCACTCGTAACGAGGGGCAGTTTCCCGGATCTCCGGGGAACTGCCCCTCAGCGCGTGCGAGGAGCCAAGCCGTGCAGCAGGGAATCGACGACCTCGACGATCAACTCGTCACGCAGCGGGTCGATCGTTCTGTTGTTCGCCATCACCGCGATCCCCTGCAGCGCGGCGAAGTACACGGTTCCGATGATCTCGGCATCGTCGACGAGTTCGTCCTCGACGGTGGAATCGGCGAATCCACTTGGCAGACTTTGGCAGAGCACCTGGATGTGCAGCAGATCCTCGATCTGATCTTCACCATCGGCAGCTACGACACGCTGGCCCGCATGTTCACGTCGCTGCAACTCGGGATCGACGACGACATCGTCGACCTGATGAAGTTGCCGACGACTCCGCCCGAAACCGATGACGGGACCGTTCACCCGGTCTGAGCAGGTGAACGGTCCCATCACCGGGAGTGGGGGCGGGCGTCAGAGCCAGCGGGGAGGAGTGGCCTCTCCACCGGTGACACCGACGGCGCCGCGGCCGGCGGCCCAGCGCACGACGCCGGCGAGCGTACCGCGCACGGTGTGCTCGACGGGAGCGTCCTCGATCACGCGCAGCGGTTCGCGGCCGTCGACCTCGAGGACGAGACCCGCACCGAGGTCCTTCTTCCGCCACATACCGACGATGTCGTCGAGCAGCGAATCGAGAACCACCGCAGGGAAATCACCGAAGCGGCCACCGTTGCCGAGGTCGACGGCGTGGATCCACACCTCACGGGTGCGCATCCACGCGGTTTCCTCGGCCGGCACCGTCCGGCCCTGCGCGGTACGGACCTGCGCCTGCCACGCCGACTCCGGAAGGTTCCGCCACTTCTCATCCAACCGGGCAACGGTGTGCGCGAACAGGTTTCGCAGCGCCGCCGGGTTGAGAGTCGCGCCCTCGGCGATCTCCTGCGCGCGCTGCTCGGTCGACTCGTACATCGGCGTCTCGACACCCGTTGCGGCCCAATCCATCAGCCGGCACAACGCGGCGGCGTTGTAGCCCAGGTGCGCAACGAGGTGACGGCGGGTCCACCCTTCGAGCAGAGTGGGGCCGTCGAGCTCGTCGTCGGTCAGTTCCGCGAGACGCTGCGACAGGTAGGCGGTTCCGCGACGTGCGATGAGCAGCCGCTCGGACAGTTCGAGATCGTTGAATCCCACGACGTCCTACTTGATCACGGTCTTGTTCTTGACGGTGCCGAGGCCCTCGATGGTCACCTCGCACACCTCCCCGTCCTGGATGTAGCGGGCGGGCTTGCGGGCGTGGCCGACACCACCGGTCGTGCCGGTGATGATCACGTCACCCGGCTGCAGGGTCACGATGTGGGAGATGTAGTCGACGAGCTTGGCCGGGGTGAACACCAGATCGTTGGTGTTCGACGACTGCATGACCTCACCCTCGAGACGGGTCTCGATGGCGGTGCCGAGCTGGTAGTCGGTATCCAGGAACGGACCGAAACCGCTGGTCTTCTCGAAGGTCTTGCCCTGATCCCACTGCAGCGTGCGGTACTGGTAGTCGCGCATCGTGTAGTCGTTGATGACCGAGTAGCCGGCGATGTAGTCGGCGGCGTCGGCCTCGTCGACCTGGTAGGCCTGCTTGCCGATGACGACGGCGAGCTCGGCCTCCCAGTCGAGCTGCGACGCGGCGTAGGCGGGGACGACCACGTCGTCGTAGGGGCCGGTGAGGGCTTCCTTGAACTTCGAGAACAGGGTCGGGTACTCCGGCAGGTCGCGGCCCATCTCCTTGATGTGGGTCGCGTAGTTCAGTCCGACGCACACGATCTTGCCGGGTGCGGGAACGACCGGCGCGTAGTCGGCGGCGGCGAGGTCGACGGTCTTGCCCGACGCCTGCTCGGCCACGGACTTCCAGTCGGCGTCGGCGAGCAGGGCCGACAGATCGGCGTAGCCGTCGATCACGGTGGCGCTGGAATCGCTGTCGACGCGGACTGCGGCGGTGCCGCCGTCGAGACGGAGGGTGGCGAGTCGCATGGGGGTCAGGCTCCTTCGGAGATGATGGTGCGGTTGAAATGCAGACGCTCCACGATCGGCGCGTCGGAGAAGGCGAACAGGTCGATGCCGTTGGTGGTTTCGAGCGACCACTCGGTCCAGGACGGCACCACGATCATGTCGCCCTTGGTGACGTCGTGGCTCTTGTCGGCGAGGTGGAAACGGCCCTGTCCCTCGAAGACCTGGAAGACCACCGAGCCGACGTCGCGGCGGGCGCGGGTCTGCGCCCCCGCCCGCAGGCGGTGGAACTCGGCGCGGATCGTCGGCATGACGTCGCCACCGGTGGTGGGATTGGTGTAGCGGATCGCGGCGTGGCCCGGCTCCGGGGTGGCCGCGTAACCCTCGTCCTCGAGGGCGAGCTGCTCGTTGAGCGCGCGGTCGGTGTACACCCAGCGGTAGCACGCGATCGGCGAGCTGGTCTTGCGGTCGACGCCGACGAGCGGACGCAGACCCGGGTGCACCCACAGCCGCTCCGAGCGGGAGATGTCCGGGGTGCCCTCGTCGGTCACGCCGTCGGAGCCGAATTCGAAGAATCCGGTGTCGGTGTAGTTCACGAAGGGGATGTCGAGGCCGTCGATCCACGCCATCGGCTTGTCGGTCTCGTTGTGGTGGCCGTGGAAGTTCCAGCCCGGCGTGAGCAGGAAGTCGCCGCGGCGCATGGCGACCGGGTCGCCGTTGACCACGGTCCACACGCCTTCGCCTTCGACGACGAAGCGGAAGGCGTTCTGCGAATGACGATGCTCCGGCGCGGTTTCCTTCGGGCCCAGGTACTGGATCGCCGCCCACAGCGTCGGGGTGACGTACGGGACGCCGCCGAGACCGGGGTTGGCCAGCGCGATCGCCCGACGCTCACCACCGCGCCCGACCGGCACGAGGTCGCCGGCGCGCTGCGCCAGCGGGTAGAGCGTCGACCACTTCCAGACGAAGGGCACGGCCTTGGAGGTCGGGACCATCGGCATCAGATCGCCGAGCTGGGTCCACAACGGATTCAGGTGTTCCGTCTCGAAGTCGTCGTACAGCTTCAGAAGCTCGGGATCGACAGGCTCGGTGGCAGTCATGAATTCTCCTCTCGGCAACGGTGCATCTCGTTGTCCGGCGTTGTTCCCAACCTAGGTGGGTCGAATCACGACAAGCCAACTATTTCTGCTGTGCAGAATACTGGGCGTCCGTTCCCTCGATATCGGCGATGTCGACCTCGATTCCCCGGACCGCCGCCTGCATCTGAGCGACGAGCTTTCCGCGCAGATGCTGCCGGTACCGGGTGATCGGCACCGCGGCCGTGACGGCCCCGATGGCCGTGCCGCGCGCGTTGCGGATTGCCACTCCGAACGCCGCGACGCCGGCCTCCGTCTGCTCCACGTTGACCGCGAACCCCACGTGGCGCGCGGCCTCGAGTTCGTGCACGAACTCCTCGAACTCGCCGATGGCCATCCGGCGGTCGGTCTCGTACGCGGGCGTCGGCCCCTGGCTGATCTTCGGCTCGTCCGCGGGACGCAGATACAGCTGCTCGAGGACCGAACGCGGGAGTTCCGCCAGGAGGATGCGCCCGCCGGCGGTGAGCTCCGCAGGTAGCACCTGACCTCGGCGATCGCCCACACGCAGGATCGATTCGGTCTCGGCGGTCCACAAGAACCGGGCCTGGGATCCCACGCGGATCACGAGGTTGATCGTCTCGCCGGTGAGTGCCGCGAGTGCCTCCATGTGGGGCCGGCACATGTCGGTGAAGTCGCGCGTCCATCCCTGCCGGGCGGGACCGACACCCAGCGCCGGCCCCGGGTGGTACATCCGTTTCTCGTCCTGCACGGCGAACCCCCGGTACACGAGCATCGCGAGCAGACGGTGCGCGGTCGACGGGGCCGTACCGAGTTCCTGGGCCGCGTCCTTCAGCCGGAGCGCCCCGGCGTCGCGGAGCAACTGGAGCAGGCGCAAGGCGTTGTCGACCGACTCGAGCATGTACGTCGGCTTCCGGATCGTGTCCCTCGGCTTGTTCTGCATAGCAGAACTTTATTGCACGGACAGGTGCCCCGCACCCACCGTTGAAGAATGCTTTCCCCCAACGAGGCTTCACCGGCGCGAGCCACCGGCAACATCACCCTGCCCCGCGCCCACGTGATCGCGGTGATCGTCTGCTGGCTCTTCGTCGTCTTCGACGGATACGACCTCATCGTCTACGGCAACGTGATCTCGAGCCTGCAGGCCGAATGGGGCATCAGCGCTTCGACCGCCGGCACCCTCGGAAGCCTCGCGTTCGTCGGCATGATGATCGGCGCGGTCCTCGCCGGCCGACTGTCGGATGCGATCGGACGAAAGCAGGCCGTCATCGGCTGCGTGGTCGTCCTGTCGGTCTTCACCACGCTCTGCGCGATGGCACCGGGACCGATCGTCTTCGGCCTGCTGCGGCTGATCGCCGGTATCGGCCTGGGCGGTCTCGTGCCCACGTCGAACGCACTGGCCGCCGAACTCGTACCGGACAAGTGGCGCGCCGCCGTCGCCACCATGATGATGTCGGGCGTCCCGATCGGCGGTTCGATCGCGGCCCTGATCGGTATCCCGGTGATCCCCCACTGGGGCTGGCGCCCGATGTTCGCGTTCGCCCTGGTTCCCCTGGTGATCCTCGTTCCGCTCGCGGTGAAGGTGCTGCCGAATCATTCGCTGCTCGAGGCCCATCCCGACAGTTCCGAGGGCGGGTTCAAGGCACTCCTCGGCGCGCGGTTCCGCACGATCAGCATCATGTTCGCGGCCGTCACCGTCGTGACGCTGCTGGCGTGGTACGGCCTCGGCACGTGGCTGCCCAAGCTCATGCAGGGTGAAGGCACCGATCTCGGCAACGCGCTCACGTTCTCGCTGGCCCTGAACCTCGGGGCGGTCGCGGGCTCGTTCATCACCGCCTGGGGCGGGGTGCGCTTCGGATCCGTGCCGACCAGCATCGTCGCGGCGCTCGTCGCCGGTGCCGCCCTGCTGACGTTGCTGCTCGACCCGCCGGTCGCCGTGGTCTACCTGATCTTCGTTCTCGCCGGTGTCGGTACGCACGGCACGCAGGCGCTGATCATCGCGGCGGTCGCCTCCTACTACCCGGACCATCTCCGTGGCACCGCGCTCGGCTGGGCACTCGGCGTCGGACGCATCGGCGCCGTCGCGGCCCCGCAGCTGGGTGGCTGGCTGCTCGCCGCCGGGCTCGGCGCCGACTCGAACTTCGTCCTCTTCGGCATCAGCGCACTGATCTCGTCGCTGCTGTTGACCGTGATCTGGAAGAAGTTCCCCGCCAGCGATCGGACGTTGCGCGGTCCGATCCTGACCCACTGATCACCGATCGCGCCGCGATCCCGAGTCACCGATCGCGCCGCGATCCCGAGTCACCGATCGCGCCGCGATCCCAAGTCCCCGATCGCGCCGCGATCCCGGACTCCCCATCCCCGCTTTCACGACCGAAGGAGCGTCATGTCCGATCTGAAGGACGCACGAGTTCTCATTGCCGGTGGCGGCATCGGCGGTGTCGCCAACGCCCTGGCCCTTGCCCAGAAGGGTGCTCAGGTCACCCTGTTCGAGCGTGCTCCCGAGTTCGGCGAGGTGGGCGCCGGCCTTCAGATCGGCCCGCACGGCTCCCGCATCCTGCAGTCGCTCGGGGTGTACGACGAGGTCATCGCCAAGGGCGTGCTCCCCAAGAACCTCGTGTTCCGGGACGCCGTCACCGCGGAGATCCTCACCAAGGTCGACCTCGGCCGCGACTACCAGCAGCACTACGGCGGCGTGTACTTCGTGGTGCACCGCTCCGATCTGCACTCGGTCCTCGTCGACGCGGCCCGCAAGGCCGGTGCCGACCTGCGCGTCGACTCGGCGGTGCAGGACGTCGTCACCGAGGGCGACACCGTGCGCGTCATCCTCGAGAACGGCGAGGAACACGTCGGCGACGTCGCGCTCGGCATGGACGGTCTGCACTCGCGGCTGCGTCCGAAGCTCTCCGACGACAAGCCGGTCGGCTCCGGGTACGTCGCCTTCCGCGGCACCTTCCCGATGCACGAGGTGCCGCTCGACGAGGAGATCGAGGACGTCGTGGGCTACATCGGCCCGCGCTGCCACTTCATCCAGTACCCGCTGCGTCAGGGCGAGATGCTCAACCAGGTCGCGGTGTTCCAGTCGCCCGCGTTCCTGCGCGGCGAGGAGATGTGGGGCAGCCCCGAGGAACTCGCCCACGCCTACGACCACTGCCACGAGAGCGTGCAGACCGCACTGAAGTACCTGTGGACCGACCGCTGGTGGCCGATGTTCGACCGCAACCCCATCGACAACTGGGTCGACGGCCGCATGATCCTGCTCGGCGACGCCGCGCACCCGCCGCTGCAGTACCTCGCGTCCGGCGCCGTCATGGCGCTCGAGGACGCCAAGTGCCTCGCCGACTACGCGGCCGAGGATCTGCAGGGCGACACGAAGAACTGGCCGAAGATCCTCCGGGACGTCAACGCCGAACGCGCACCGCGCTGCAACCGCATCCTGACGACCGGCCGCATGTGGGGCGACCTGTGGCACCTCGACGGAGCCGGCCGCGAAGCCCGCAACGAGCTGTTCCGCACGCGCGACACGTCCAGCTACAAGTACACCGACTGGCTGTGGGGCTACAGCTCGGACCGCAACCGCTGATCCTGTCGTCGAGCGCCGCCTCGCGTCACTCCCCGCCCATGAGTGACGCGAGGCGGCGCTCGGCGCTCGCCAGCGCTTCCCGGGCGGTGGCCAGGTCTTCGCGCAGAGCCGCGAGCTGCCGGTGCATCCCGAGCGTCATGTCCCCCGGTTCCGGGATCGCCAGGACATAGGACCCGCTTCCGCGGCGCGTCTCGATCAGTCCTTCCATCCGCAGCACGTCCTGCGCGTCCTTCACGACGGACGGCGAGACCCCGTAGTGGGCGGCGAGTTCGTGCACGCCGGGAAGCTGGTCCCCGACGGCCCATTCCTTCCACGCCAGCCGGTGCTTCAGGTCGGTGGCGACGTTCTCGTACTTGTAACCCATGCCCGACCGTAACACTTTTCCGTACAACTGACATTCTCTTTTCGGGGCGGGCACCTACCATTGCGCGCATGAGTGCGCTACGGGCCGCGGTCGTCGGCGGCGGAATCATCGGTGCCGCAACGGCACGCCGGCTCACCGAGTGCGGTGCCACCGTGACCGTGTTCGAGAAGGAACGCGACCTCGCCGCGCACCAGACCGGGCACAACAGCGGCGTGGTCCACGCCGGGCTGTACTACACACCGGGCAGCCTCAAGGCACGACTGTGCCGCCGCGGCGTGGAGTTGCTGCGCGACTACACGGCCGAGCGGAATCTGCCCTACGAGGAGTGCGGCAAACTCGTCGTCGCACTCGACGACTCCGAACTCGGCCGCCTCGACGCGATCACCGCCCGGGCCACCGAGAACGGGGTGCCCGGCATCCGGAGGATCGGGCCGAACGAGATCGAGGCGATCGAACCGCGCGCCCGCGGCATCGCCGCGCTGCACTCCCCTCACACCGCGATCGTCGACTACGTCGCGATCACCACCGCTCTCGCGGGTGACGTCACCGCGGCGGGCGGCACCATCCGCACGGGCACCGAGGTCACCGAACTGATTACGCGCGGCGACGAGGTCCTCGTCGGAACCCGATCCGGCACCGACGCCTTCGATCTCGTGATCACCTGCGCAGGGCTGCAATCGGACCGGCTCGCCCGCGCCGCCGGTGATGCAGCGACCCCACGGATCGTGCCGTTCTTCGGCGACTACTACCTGCTGCGACCCGAACTCTCGACGACCGTGCGCGGGCTGATCTACCCCGTGCCGGACCCGCGCTATCCGTTCCTCGGCGTGCACCTGACCAAACGCATCGACGGTTCGATCATGCTGGGCCCCAACGCATTCCTCTCCCCCGGACGGGAGGCCTACGACCGGCGATCCGGGTCCGCGCGGGACCTGTGGGAGGCACTCGCCTTCCCCGGCTTCGCACGATTCGCCGTCCGCAACGTCCCCGCCGCGCTACGCGAACTGCGGACCGCGGTGAGCACCCGCGAATTCGTCGTCGAGGCAGCGAAATACGTTCCCGGCCTCACCGTCGCCGACGCGGTGCGCGGACCACGAGGAATCCGCGCCCAGGCCATGAACGCCGACGGCAGCCTCGAGGACGACTTCGTGGTCACCGGGCACGGACGGCTCGTTCACCTGCGCAACGCGCCCTCCCCCGGCGCGACGTCGTCGATGGCGATCGCCGAGTATCTCGTCGACGCCGCGCTGGAGCGGGTCGGTCGCTGATCGGACGCTCGACGCTCAGGCGATCGATTCGAGCCACCGCGTCATGACCGCGTGTGCCTGCGCGGACGACTGCGCATGCACCGACCGGAGTTCGGCGAGCACCGACTCGGCGGCGCCGGCGCCGAGGGTCTCCTCGAGTGCGCGACGGTATTCGTCGATCGCGAGCCACTCCGCGGCGACATCGGGACCGGCCTCGAGGTGGAACTGCACGCCGTAACTGCGGCCGTGCCGGAACAACTGGTTCGGATACGCCGGCGACGACGCGAGCAGCGTCGCCCCGCGCGGCAGATCGAACGTGTCGCCGTGCCACTGCAGGGTCGGGAAACTCGCCGGCAGTTCCCCCCACACCGGGTCCGCAGCGGACGCCGCGGTCAGTTCCACGTCGCACACCCCGACCTCGGGCGCCGGACCGGAGTACACCTTCGCGTCCAGCGCAGCGGCCAGCAACTGCGCCCCCAGACACACACCCCACACCGGAACATCGGACGCGAGAGCCGAACGCAGGTACGCGATCTCGTCGTCGATCCACGGAACGACCGCACCGTCGTTCGCGCCCATCGGGCCACCCATGACCACGATGCCCCGGTAGTCGACCGTCTCGGGCAACGGCTCTTGCCACAACCGGACCGTGTGCACCGGACCGAACTCCTCCAGTGCCGGCAGGTAGTCCGCCGGACCCTCGCATTCCACGTGCCGCAGTTCCAGGAAGCCAGTTGTCATCGGCACATCATGACAGCCGTATGTTACGGGCGCTAGACCGGTTCAGAGCCGGGGTGCGGCGGGCCGGCGACGAGACAGTGCGGCGACCGCCTTGCGTCTCAGCACATAGCGGCGCAACGCCCGCCGGTCGGCCGCGGTGACCTCGATCCCCCACATCTCCTGCGCGATCGGATGCATCAACGCGCGCACCGCACGGGTGGGCACCCGGCGCTGCACCCAGTCCTGCGGACGCATCACCTGATCCCGGTAGAAGTCGCCGCGCGGGGTCCGCTGCAGCACCGTGCGGCAGGTGTCGTCGAACCAGCCGGGGAACTCGGCCCACGTGTCCGGCAACCCCCGGTCGCTGATCCCGTACCGCCGGAACCACGCGCCGCAGTCGCGGTACAGATCCTCCCGCTCGCCGACTGTCAGCGGTCGCACGAACGTCTCGATCATCGTGACGAGCGTGTCCACGTAGGTGGCGTGCTGGAACTGGAACAGGTCCGGGTTCAGACTGTGGTAACGGCGGTCGAGATCGTCGACGCCCTTGATGTGTTCGTGCCCGCGCCGGATGATCGACGACAGGTCCGTGTCGTCGTACGCCATCCGGATCAGCAGCGGAACGGTGTGCCGTTTGTGCAGCCACAGCCGGCGCGGGGTACGCGAATGTTCCATTCCCGCGGCGATTGCCGGATGCAGCATCTGCAGCCCCACCGCGCGCGGCAACGCGAGCAGGAACCGCCGATCGCCGAGATACCGGAGCAGCAGCCCGTCCGGGTCGATGTCGGTCGAGTGCGCAACCACCGTGAGCTCGGACTCCCGACCTCAGATGATGTTCTTGCCGGACTGGATGCGACGGCGGAGGTCCACCATCAGCGCCAGGCTGCCGCCGTGCCGGATGAACTTCGGGATGAACCGGTTGACGAACGAGACGAAGACGAACAGGTGCTCGAAACGGCGGCGGTCGTCCTCGCTCCAGCTGTACCCGAGCTGTTCACGGAAGTACGGCGGCAGGGTCCCGATCGTGAGGAACTTCAGCAGATTCCCGAAAATGAGCCGCATCGGCAAGTTGATCATCTTCAACCCGACGAGATCGTTCAGGAACTGCTTGGTGGTCTCGTCGAACACGACCCGTTCGCAGCCGCGGTTCCAGTACCGCTCGAAGTCGGCACGCGTAGCGGGCCACATGTCCTCGGTGACCTGCAGGGTCGTACCCAGTTTCGAGGCGGTCGCGTAGAAGTCCTCGATCTGCTCCTCGTCGAGGGTACCGTGCAGCAGCTGGTAGCTGTCCTCGATGCCGACGTAGAGGCACGCGGCGACCCACATCTGCAGCTCACGGTTGAACGCGTTGTACTTGACCGGGCTGTTCTCGTCCGAACGCACCTGCCGGTGCGCACCGTTGACCGCCTCGCGGAACGCCAGGCGTTCCTCGTCGGTGCCCAGGATCGCGACCGCGAGGTACTGCGTCGTGGTGCGGGCCCGCTTCCACGGATGGTGGACGAGCGAGCCGGACGTCACTTTGCTCTCCATGACGCCGTATGCGACCTCGGGCCAGCCGAGCTGCATGATGACGTTCGCGGCGGCGCCGGCGAACGACCAGAAGTCGATGGCGTCGGACAGGGCGTGCTTCTTGCGGCTCCACCGGTTCGGGCCGCTGGTGATCTTGATTCGCGTGCGGGCGGAGGTCAGCACGGGTTCGGTATCCACGGCGTCGTCGAGGTAATGCGCGGGCATCGGGTCCTCCTCAGATTCTGTTCGGACGGGTGCGCCGGACCGGCGCGGGATGTGCGTTTACCACTTGTCAGTTCCCTCCACTGCCGATGCCCTGGAGGAGCATCCGCCAGAAGGCCGCGAGTTCTTCGCCTGCCGGGATGAGGATCGGATCGGCGACGGCCGGCGGTCCGATGAGCGTGCCGGGCGTCGTCCGGTTCGCCACACCGAGATCGTTCGGCCGCGGCGCGTTCTGGGCGCCGCGCTGGCCGTGGTCCTCGCCGGGCGGGCAGTAGTGCGTGAGGTCGACCGTGACCGACGACTCGTCACCGAGCGCACGGCGCGGCGTGTCGTACACGCACACCGGACCCTGGGTGGCGATGAGCGCAAAGTCCGCGCGGTCGCCGTGCACGATGGATTCGAGCGCGGCCAGGCCACGAGGAAGGGCGACCAGGCCGGTCTGCAGCGCGGCCGAACGATCCGAGATGATCGGTGCGACGTCGACGAGGTTGGCGAGCACCGCCGCGAACGACTCCTCGTTGGCGGCAAGCACACCGTCGGCGCGGCGCATGGCGTCCGGGGTCGTCGTCATCATCTCGTTGATCCGGTCCTCGTTGGCGTACAACGTGTCCGCGATCGTGCGCGCCGCGGCCATCCCGTCGACGAATTCCTCCGAGTTGTTCGCCATCGTCGACATCAAACCTGCTGTGCGGCTGAGCAGTTGGGTCAGATCGGTCGCGTGGGTTTCGAGGCGGCCGGACAGATCGTCGGCGTCGGTGATGAGCCGCGCCAGATCGGGACCCAGACCCTGGAACGCGGCGCCGAGTTCGGCACCGACGGTGGCGATGGTGCCGGGTTCGACCGTGTCGAGGAGCGCCGCCGTGCTCGCCAGCGTTTCGGCGATCTGAACCGGCTGCTCCTCGGCCGGCATCTCGATCGAATCACCGTCCGCGAGGTACGGACCGTGATCGACGCGCGGGAAGATGTCGACGTTGAGCATGCCGGCGAGCGTTCCCTGCGTGATCTTCGCGATCGAGTCGGTCGGGATCTCGGTGCCACCTTCGAGCTCGAACTCGAGCCGGGCGCCACCGCTCTGCGGGTCGACCGACACTGCCGACACGACACCGACCTGGACACCGCGATAGGTGACGACGGTGCCTTCCGAGACCCCGAGCGCGTCGTCGACGTGGGCGGACAGCCGCATCTCGTCGCCGAGTCCCCGCGGGCCGACGATGTAGTAGATGCCGTAGGGCACCACGATCAGGGCGGTCAGCACGAACAGAACAAGCTGGACGAGGACGATTCTCTTCATCGGGTGCCTCCTCCGAGCATCTCCTGCAGCGACGTGGGTGACGGTTCCGGCGGTGTCCCGGTGAAGTAGCCGCCGGCCAGGATCGTGTCGATGCTCTCCGGGATCTCGAGCGCACCGTCGAACACCAGGTAGTCACCGCGCACGGACTTTCCGAACGCGTCCATGAACGCGTTCATGGCGGCGAGGGTGCCGCCCATGCGGTCGTTGAACGCCTGCAGGGTGGACGCGACCGTCCCGGCGTCGGCCAGGAACCCTGCCGGGCCCTGCGGCACGGCACCGGTCAGCGCCTGCACGTTGAGGGCGAGGCGGGTCGTCGAGTCGAGCAGCGCGGAGATGGAATCACGTTGTGTGACGAGCACTTCGACCGCTTCGGCGGTGTTCGCGAGATATGCGTCCATCGTCTGCTCTTCGTCCGCCATGCGGCGGGTGACGTCGGCGGCCAGCGTCATCGCCTCATCGAACGCGGTCTGCTGGTCGATCGCCCGCGTCATCAGGTCGGTCGCGGTGTCGGCGAGTGCCTGCACCCGGTCGGACCGTCCGGTGAACGCGACGTTCAGTTCGTCGACGACGGTCGCGAGCTGATCCATCCCACTGCCGCTGACGACGTTGCCCAGGGAGGCGAGCATCGTCTCGACACGCGGCCCGAGATCGGTGTTGTCCACGTCGATGACGTCTCCGTCGGACAACCGGTCCGGCGCCGCGTCGACAGGGTTGATCAGCCGCAGGTACGGACTGCCGAGCGCGGACGGAATCTCCACCGAGACAAGCACATTGCTCGGGACCTCGAGTTCGCGCTGCAGCGACACCTGCAGGCCGGCACCGCTGGTCGTGGTGTTCAGGGACGCGACGCGGCCGACGATCTGCTGCCCGTACCGGACGTCGGCACCGAGGACGATGCCGTCGGCGCTCGCCAGATGCACATCGACGTCGAACGCACCGGCACCCGCGGACCGGCCGACCGGAAGGTCCTGGATGCCGTAACCGCAGCCCGACACGGCGACCGTGCCGGCGACCGCGACCGCCAGCGCGGCGAGACGGACCGCTCGCCGGGACGGAACGGTGGATGTCGGGGTCACGGGTTCCCTCCGGTGATGGCGGTGACGATTCCCAGCGGGTCGGATGCGCTGATCGGGAACGTGATGGGGTTGGTCAATCCGGCGCCGGTGCACAGGGGCAGCGGATGCTCGGCGCACAGCGGGCCGGCGACCGCGAACTGGGTCAGGTTCGTCGACACGTTCAGCCGGATGCGGCTGCGTCCGTCGGGGCCGACCGTCTTCTCGAGGTTCTGCATCATGAGCGGCACGAGATCCATGAACTCCGCGAGTCCGGCCTGGTTGCCGGTCAGGGCGTCGCCGAGTCCCTCCAGGTTCGCCGAGATCGCACCGAAGCTCTCCTGGTGCTGGGTGACGAAGCTGTCGAGTTCGGCGAAGACCGTCTGCAGTTCCTCGAGCGGCACGGTGATGTCGAGGTCCGCGTCCTGCCACACCGTCGACAGCGTGGACATGTCGTCGACCATGCTGTCCAGGGACACCTGCCGCGCATCCATCGCCTCGATGAGCGTCGACAGGTTCTCGACGAGCACCGAGAAGTCCTCGGAGGTTCCCCCGATGACACCGGAGGCGGAGCTGAGGTCGCGGACGGCGTTGTTGAACGCCTCGCCCTGGCCGCCCCACGTCTGCGCGCCGCTCGCGAGCACCGAGCCGACGTCGCCGCCCTCCGGTCCCATGAAGTCGACGAGGGTCGAGAGACTGCCGAGCATGCCGTCGATGTCGATCGGCGAATGCGTGCGTTCGACCGGGATCGTGGACTGGTCGGGCAGTTGGGGGCCGTCGGTGTAGGCGGGGCCCAGTTCGATGTAGCGCTCGCTGATGATCGCCGGGCTCATCACGTAGGCGTTCACGTCGGCGGGAAGCTTCACCGATTCGGGCACGGTCATCGTCACCCGCACCGAGGTGCCCTGCGGTTCGATGTCGGTGACGGTGCCGACACCGACGCCGAGGACGGCGACCTTGCTGCCGGTGTAGATTCCGTTGACGTACTCGAAGTCGGCGTGCACCGTGGTGACCCGATCGGTGCGCCCGAAGATGTACCAGATCGGCGCGACGATCAGCAGCAGCGTGACCACGAGGAGCGAAACGATCTTCTTGCGGTTCGACGAGCGGGCCGGAGTGGGCTGTTCGCTCCCCGGCATGTCCTGAATCACCGACATTCCTGCATCACTCCCATCGCGCACAGAAGGTTGTCGGGCAGAACCGCAGCGGGTGTGGTGACGTCGGCCCAGGTGCCGTTGCCGGTGGCGTCGGTGACCGTGCGCAGCGCCGGCGGCAGCTGCGTCATGAGCGCGGCGATGTTGTCCGAGTTGCGCTGCAACGTGCCGGTGACGGCGACCAGGTTGGCCACGAGCCGGTCGGCCTCCTCACGGTTCTCGGTGAACGTCTGCGACAGGGTCGAGATGACGGCGCGGAGATTGTTCGCGAGCCCGGTCAGCGCTTCCTTACGGACCGACATGGTCTGTACCAGAGTGCGTGCGTCCGCGGCGGTTTCGACGAGGGAGTCCTGCTGGTCGACCGCCATCACCGACAGCCGGCGCGACATCTCGAGCAGCTGGTCGAACTGTTCGCTGTGACGTCCGAACGCGGTGGAGGCCGCGCTGATCCCGGTGAGGGTGCGTTCGACCTGGCCGCTGTCGGACGGCATCACCTGCGACAGCGTGGTCATCATCTGTTCCATCGCCTCGAGATCGAGTTCCCGGGAGACCCGCTCGGCACCGGCACCGACCTCGTCGAGCGAGTACGGAACGGTCGTGCGCTCGAGCGGGATGGTGTCGCCGCCGTCGTCGACACCGCCGGGGCGGACGTCGAGATAACGCTTGCCGAGGACGGTTTCGAGGCGGACCGACGCGGTGGAGGTGTTGCCGACCGTGCGGTTGTCCTCGAGGCGGAACTCGACGTCGACGTGGTCGCCTGCGAGCTCGATGTTCTCGACCCGGCCGGCCGGGACACCCGCGACGTACACGGGATCGCCCGTCGCGAGACCGGCGGCGTTCGCGAATTCCGCTGTGTACGGCTCGGTTCGGGCGTGGTACCAGAATCGAGGGATGCCGATCGCGGCGCCGAGACCGACGACGAGGACGACGATGCCGATCGTGCCGAGCACCAGCGGCATGTGCGTGGTGTTCTGGCGGCGGCCGAACCCGAACAGGAATTCGAGTGCGCCGACGAACACGTCGATGAGTTTGACCAGGAACATCATGGCAGCGTTCCCTCCCCCGCCGCAGCTGCCGCGGAGTTCTCCAGCACGTCCACGAGATCGTCGATGTAGGTGATCCCGATCGCGACGAGGGCGACACCCGCGCCGAGGCCGACGAGGACGAACATCCAGGCGAAGCTCTGCAGGATCCGCCCGTTGTGCCCGCCGAGCGATCGGACGCCGCGGACGATGAGGTCGATGAGTCGTGTCAGTAGGATCATCGGCACACCGGCGAGTGGGTAGGACCGAAGATGTTCACTTCTGCGTCGCCTGCTTTCAGGGTGAAGTTGCACAGGTAGAGGCTGACGAAACTGCCGTACTGACCGGTGCGGTTGATCTGGTGTGCGAAGTTCGGGAGATTCGCCACCATGCGTTCGAACTCCGGGGTGTTCGCGATCCAGGTGTCGGTGACGGAGGCCAGGCTCGCGAGCGAGCGCGCGAACGCGCCGTCGGACTGTGCCATGATGTCGGCGAGCTCGTCGACCGTCGCGGTTCCGGAGTCGAGGAACCCGGCGATGCGCGTGCCGTCACCGACGACGGAATCACCCAGTACGGCAAGCCCGTTCACGAGCGAGGTGAGTTCGTCGCTGCGGTTGTCGAGCGTGCCGAGCAGCCGCGTCATGTTGTCGACGACCTCCCCGAGGATGCCCTCGCGGTCGCCGAGGCTGCCGGTCAGGGTCGCGACCCGGTCCAGGAACTGTGCGACGGCGTCGCTGCGCCCGTTGAACGTGTCGGTGATGTTGCGCGCGAGGACGTTCACCTCCTCGGGCGGCAGCGACTCGAACAGCGGCCGGAACCCGTTCATCAGCGCCGTCAGATCGACCGGCGGGGTCGTCTGCGAAATCGGGACCACCGATCCGGGTTCGAGCACCTCGGACGAGCCGGGCGCGTCGACGTGCGGTTCGGGCATCGTGATGGCCACGTACCGGGCGCCGAGCATGTCGCCGTAGCGCACCGCGGCCTGAACGTCGCGGGTGAGCACCTGATCGCCCTCGATCTCGACGGTCACCCGCGCGAGCGCAGCACCACCGTCGGCGTCGGCGACGTCGACCGCGTCGACCCGGCCGACCCGAACACCGGACAACGTGACGGGGTTGCCGACGTTGAGACCTTCGACGTCGGTGAATTCGAGGACGTAGTGGTCGGTGGAACCGCGGACCGGGACCGCGAGGGTGTTGAACACCAGGGATCCGCAGATCGCACCGACGGCGCAGTAACCGACGAGCGACACCATCTGGGAACGCTTCAGTTTCACGGGATCTGCACCTCGCTTCCACGGACGAGCGGGCCGAGGATGAACGTGAGCGCCGGGTTCAGCGCTGCGCCGGCCTCGTCGAGTGAGGCGGGGACAGTCGCCTCGGCCACACCGAGTGCGTCCTCGAGCAGACTCAGCGGTTCGGCTTCCTCGGGGCCGCCGACGATTCGCTTCGGCGCGTCGTAGGTGCCGTTGCCGGGACTGTTGCATTCGAGGCCGGTGAGCGGACCGTATACCGGGCAGTCCGCCGACGTGTACGGCATCGGATCGGCGAAGGACGGCACCGCGGTGATGTTGAACCGCCCGCTGGCGAAGACCCGTGCGCCGGCGTTGCCGAACAGTCCGGCGTTCTCGAGGGTTTCGTACAAGCCGCTCGGATTGGCGGCGGTCGTCGCGAGGATCGTCCCGATCGAGTCGGTGACGGTGATCATCGCGTCCCGGCGCTCACCGGCGAATCCGTCGACCGAGGCGGCGAGCAGCGTCGCCGCGCCGAAGGCATCGGCCAGCCGGTCACGGTTCTCGACGATCGCACCGGAGACCTCGGCCGCGGACGCGACCATGCCGACGATGTCCGGGGTGGCGTCCGACAGCGACCGCATCACCTCCACGAACTGCGGTGTGGTGTCGAGGAATTCGGCTGCGGCCGGGGCCATCTGATCGCTGACCGCGGCGAACCGGTCGATCGTGCGGCCGATGGTCTCGCCGTTGCCGTCGAGTGCGCTGCTCAGGGCGCTCAGAGCGACGGAGAGCTGGTCGGGGCGCATGTCGTCGAGCACGCCGGCCATTTTCGTGAACACGTCGTACATCGCAACGGCTTCCGGGCCGGAATCGACCGCGATCGTCTCGACCTGCCCGAGCGTGCCGACGCCGGACGCCGCGGTGGTCTCGATGCCGTCCGGGCTGCCGGCCGGATCGTCGACCGGGTCGACGAGTTCGACGTAGATGTCACCGAAGAACGTGCGGGGCACGACCCGGGCGAGCACCGACGACGGCACGAGTTCCGCAGCAGCGGAGTCGATCGCCAAGCGCACCTGGGATTCGGCCGAACCGGCCTCGACGGAAGCGATCCGCCCGATCTCTACGCCGTGGTACCGCACGGGTGCGCCCCCGTTGACGAGACCGACGGCCGCGGGCACCTCGACGAAGACGTCGTTCGTGTCCTCGAAGGTTCCCGTTCCGCGCAGCACCATGCCCACCGCGACGGCCAGCGCCGCACAGACGCTGACCGCTCCGACGAGGACGTACCTGGTCTTTTCACGTGATGTGGGTCGATCCACGTCACACCCCCATTCCGGGAACTTCGGGAACCAGACCCCACAGCGCGAACGTCAGCAACACGTCGAGGACACCGATCGACAGGATCGCGGTGCGCAGGGCACGGCCGGCCGCGGCACCCACACCCGCCGGACCACCCGACGCGTAGTACCCGTAGGCGCAGTGCACGAGGCTGACGACCATCGCGAAAACCATGGCCTTGATTCCGGAGTACAGCAGGTCCTGGGGTGTCAGGACCAGATGAAAGAAGTAGTCGTACGTGCCGGCTGATGCGCCGTTGAACACGACGACGACGAGGCGCGTCGACAGGTAGCTGGCGAGCAGGCCGATCATGTAGATCGGGATGACGCAGACCATCGCGGCGAGCGTGCGGGTGGCCGCGAGGAACGGTATCGACTTGATGGCCATCGAGTCGAGTGCGTCGATCTCGTCGGAGATCCGCATCGCACCGATCTGCGCGGTGAAGCCGACACCGACCTTCGCCGACAACGCGATCGCCACGACCACGGGCGCGAGCTCGCGGGTGTTCGCGACCGCCGACAGCATGCCCGACATCGTCGTCATGCCGACGAGTTCGAGGCCGCGCTGCGTTTCGACACCGAGCATCATGGCTGCGGCCAGCGACATCGCGAACACGATGCCGATCGTGCCGCCACCGGACAGCAAGGACTGGGTACCGAAGCTGACCTCGCTGATCTGTGCGATCACATGCTTGCGGAACTTGCTGAGCGCGTACGGAATGGACGCGATCGTGCGGAAGTAGAACGAAACGTGCATGCCGAGCGTGGCGAGATTGTCGCCGACGCGGTGAACCGCGCGGGTCGCGGTGTGGACAGGTTCTCGGGCGGTCAGGGTCAACGGAATTCACCCACCGCCGGAACGATGACCGTGTACAGCGCCGAGAGCGCGGTGTTGACGATGAACACGAGCGCGAACGCGATGACGACCGCTTCGTTGACCGCGTCGGCGACACCGCGCGGGCCGCCCTTGGTGTGCAGTCCCTTGAACGTCGCGACGAGCGCGGAGAGCAGACCGAACACGGCCGACTTGACCAGTGCCATAACGAAATCCGCGGGACGGCCGTATTCGGCGAAGGTCGCCATGAACGTACCGGCGGGAAGATGCTGGACGTAGATGTGGTAGAGCCAGCAGGCGCCGACACCACCGAGCGTGACGATCGAGCACAGCGCGAGCGAGACCACGACGGCACCGACGAGGCGGGGCGCGACGAGGCGCTCGAGGACGTCGAGACCCATGACCTCCATCGCGTCGATCTCCTCGCGGATCTTGCGCGAGCCGAGATCGGTGCAGATCGCCGAGCCCGCCACACCGGCGAGCATGAGCGCGCACACGAGGGCGGAGGCCTGGCCGACGATGATGAAGGCGACGACGGCGCCGGAGTAGCCACCGGCACCGATCCGGCCGGCGAGTTCGCCGACCGACACTGCGATGAACACGCCGACCGGAATCATCAGCAGCAGCGACGGTCCCGTGCACACGCGCCCGATGAAGAGCGTCTGGGTCACCGTCTCGTACAGCGACAGCCGGCGTCGCAGCACGGCGACGGCGAGAACGACCAGCGACTGCACGGCGAATCCGATGAGGAAACCCCCCTCGGTCGCGACGTCGCGAACCGGCCCACGAGGAGCCGGCAATTCATAGGTCATCTACTGCATCCCTTCGGTTTTCACACAGGGGTGGCTCCGTCGATCGGGTACGGAAGCAGACGTCGATTCAGGGTGAAGTGTGACACACCCACCGACGCCGGGCAAGATCTAAGTGAACCGCGATTCTCATCAGACGGAGCGGGTGTGCCCATGGAAGCCAAGACGTACCGCACCGCTCACAACCTGGGAATATCTGTTTTCCGTCAGCGCTTTTCGCCGAGCGGCGGACGTTGACTACGATGCACCGATCGGACGGTTAGGAGAACGCCGATACTGCCCGCCGCACCGCGCAGGCAGCCCGTCGCACAGGCGACTAGGTCATGCACACGTTCGAGAACGTCAGCACCGGCCAGCAGACGATGGAACCGAGGAACGAGATCACCAGGTCGACACCCTCCATGTCGGAGAGATGCGAGGTGTGGGTGAGCGTCCAGACGACACCGATCAGGCCGTAGGGAATGGCGACCAGGACGACGAGACCGATGAACTCGGCGACGGACATCTCGTAGGACAGGACTTTGCGTGCGACATCGAGCACCGATCGGACTCCTGAACGATGGGCGGACAGTAGGTCGGGACGCCGGGTGTCCCCTGCAGCGCATCCATGCCCTACCCCCTCGGATGTGCATCCGTTGCAGATCCGGATGCGACGGACGCGGAGGAGGCTATCACCACCCAGCCGCAGAACTTCCACTTTTGTGAACAATCATTCCGCAGGAGTTGTTCGTTGGTCGGGCATCCCTCTTCGCGAGTAATTCCTGCTCACAGCAGTGCAGGCCGAAAGACCCTGTAACGGGAACGGGGCGAGGCCGAATATATGTGGACAGCGATTCGCAATCGTGGAATTGGCATATGCTCTCACGGAGCGACACACCCCAGCGAGCGTCATCCGGGCAACACCGACAGGGCAAACCGAGCGAACAGAGGCAGGTGCGCGTGGTCAGCAAGACTTCCTCCCCCCGGGTCGAGCGCCGGTCGCGGCCGAAGGACCGTCGCGACCGGATTGCGACCGCTGCCGCGATCGCCTTCGCCGAGCGCGGCTACCACGGGGTGAGCGTCGAGGACATCGCCGCCGAAGTGGGAATCACCAAATCCGCTCTCTATCGCCACTTTCCGGGAAAGTACGCGCTCTTCCTCAACTCGGCCCTGATCCTCCTCGACGCACTCGAAGCCGCACTCGAGCAATCGTCGGATCCGCTCCCGGGCAGCGCCTACGATCAGCTCCGCGCACATCTGTCCGCGATCATCGGCACCACGATCACGCATCGCCGCACCGCGGGCATCTACCGGTGGAAACGCCGGTACCTGCAGAAGGAGGACCGGCTGCCCATCCGCACGCGATCGTGGGAGGTGAACCGCGTCATCCGCGAATGCGTCATGCGGATCCGGCCGGAGCTGTCCGACCGGGACGCCTTCGTCACCGTCGCCGCGATGCTCAGTGTGATCGGGAGCATCACTGCGCACAGCCTCGTGCTCTCCCCGCGACGCACCGAGCAACTCCTGCTCGGCGCATGCACCGCGATCGCCGAATGCGACGCCGGCTCGTCCGGCACGAGCGTGACCGTTCCCGCGGCCGTCCCCGAGCCGGCCGCGGTGAGCAACATGCGTGAGGATCTGCTGCGGGCCTCGGTCCATCTCTTCCACGATCGGGGGTACGCCGAGATCGGGGTCGAGGAGATCGCCGCCGCGGTCGGCCTGCCGGCGTCCGGGGTCTACCGCTACTACCCGTCGAAGGCCGACATTCTCGCGGCCGCGTTCTACCGGGCCATCGACGGGCTCGAAGCGGCGGTCGCCGAGAAGCTTCGCACCGCCTCCGATCCGGTCGACGCGGTGCGGGCACTGACCGCGGTGTACGTGGAACTGTCGTTCTCGCAACGAGAGCTGATGTCCGTGTACTTTGCGGAGCTGGTCCACGTCGCACCCGGCCCCCGCGCGGACCTGCGGCTGCGGCAACGCTCGAACATCGAGCAGTGGGCGGCCCTCCTCCGCGAAGTCCGCCCGGGTCTGTCCGTCGTCGAATCACGGTTCCTGATGTACGGGGCGCTCAACCTGGTGTCCGATCTCGGCGTGTTCCTCGGGCCCGCCGCCGCACAGCAGGAAGCACCGCGCATCCACAATCTGATGATGATCACCCTGCTCGGTTCGAACGTCCCGGAGGAATAGGCATGGCACGCATCGCAATCGTCGGCGGACACGGGAAGGTGGCCCTGCACCTCGAACGGCTCCTGGCCGAGGCGGGGCACGAGACCACTGCTCTCATCCGCAATCCCGACCACGCCGACGATGTACGCGCAGCCGGCGGCAACCCGCTGGTCGCCGACGTGGAGCACCTCGACGTCACGGCGCTCGCCGATCTGCTGCGCGGTCACGATGCGGTGGTGTGGTCTGCGGGCGCGGGCGGCGGCAACCCGGCGCGCACCTACGCGGTGGACCGCGATGCCGCGATCGCCTCGATGACCGCGGCGCAGCAGGCGGGTGTGCGGCGCTACGTGATGGTGTCCTATTTCGGGGCCGGACCGGACCACGGCGTCGCCGAGGACAACAGCTTCTTCCCGTACGCGGAGGCGAAGGCGGCCGCCGACGCCCATCTGCGTGGCACCGACCTGGACTGGACCATCCTGGGTCCGGGGTCGCTGACGTCCGATCCGCCGACCGGGCTGATCGACACGGGTTCGGCCGCGGCCGGGGGCACGGTGAGCCGGGCCGACGTCGCAGCGGTCGCCGCCGCGGTGCTCGACCGTCCCGCGACGGTGCACCGCACCATCGAGTTCAACAACGGTCTGACACCGATCTCCGCGTTCCTCGACGCTCTCGGCACGAATTCGTGAACCCGCGATCGCGGTAGCGCCACCGGCGCTAGATTCCCCCGTAGTTCGCGACCGCACACACGGCGACGGGGGCACGGCCGATGGAGGCATCCGATGAGACCTGGGATTCGGGCATGGCCTGCATGCGGCTCGGGTCGGGTGCGCCGTTGGTGCTGTTACCGGGCCTGAGCTCTGATCATCGGGCGCCGGAGGGATTCGACCGCAAGGCGCAGCTCGGTGCGATGGCTCCGTACGCCGCACACCGGGAGGTGTGGTGGGTCAACCGGCCGACGGGCCTGGCCGCGGGCACCACGATCGCGGACCTGGCTCGTGCCTACGCCACCGCGCTACGTGCCAGGTTCGACGTGCCCGTCGACGTGATGGGCACCTCCACCGGTGGGAGCATCGCGCTCCAGCTCGCCGCGGACCACCCGGACGTGGTGCGCCGGCTCGTCCTGATCTCCTCGGCACATCGGCTCGGCCCCGGGCGTCGGGTCCAGCGGGATGCGGCCGCGGAGGTACGGGCGGGTCGTCCACGCCGCGCGATGGCCGGGCTCGCCGCCGCGACCGCCGCGCACGGCTGGTCGCGACGTCTGCTGTGGATCGCCGGCTGGCTGCTCGAACCCGCCATGCGCGGGCGCGGGCACGACGGACACAGTTACGACGACATGCTGATCGTCATCGATGCCGAGGACCGCTTCGACCTGTCGGACCGGCTCGCCGACATCCGGTGCCCGGTGCTGGTCGTCGGCGGCGACCGCGACGGCTTCTACAGCCCGGATCTCTTCGCGAAGACCGCGGACGGCGTCGCGAACGGACAGCTGGCGCTTTACCCCGGGGTCGGGCACGTGGGTGTCGTGCGCATCAGGCAGCTGCCCGGCGACGTGCTGGACTTTCTCGACCCCTGAGACGGTCCCGAAAGCACTGGAAATCCCTGGAAGCCGAATGCCGCACCGGCGCGGCCGGTGCGGCATTCGGGTGTGGTCGGTCAGGCCTGCGGGGTGAGCTCCGCGACCCGGACCGGGGAGGTGTCCGCCGCAGCAGCCACGGCCTCCTCGAACTCGCGGCGTCCGACCTGCGAACCGAGCACCAGGGCGAGCCGGGCGAGGAAGCCTTCGCGGTCGGACTCGTCGGCCTGGTCGATCGCGGCGGACAGGCCCAGCCACACGTTCTCGCGGCGCGCCTCGTCCTCGGTGACGGCCTCGGCGGGACGTGCCGGAACGGCCGGACCGTCGGGGGCGGTGCCGGAACGCAGGGCGGCGGCGACACCGGACAGCTCGGCCACCGGGACGCGGCAGAGCAGCAGTCCGTCGGGGCGGATCACGAACGCCTCACCGGCGGTCGCGCCGAGAGCCTCGATCAGATCCGGTGCGTCGAGCACCGTCGCCTCGGCCGGGGCGGTCTCGACCGCACCGCCGACGAGGACGGCCCGCACGCTCTCCGGGGACAGTGCCGCACCGAGCTCGGCCGCTGCGGCCACCAGGGCCGAGCTGCCGTCGGCGTCGAGGCCGACACCGAGCACCGCGAAACCGGTACCGCGAACCACGTTCAGCGACGAGTCCTCCGTGCCGGTCGCGGTGACGACGCGCACCTTCCGGTCGTCCACCGGGTCGCCCGGCAGCACACCGGTGACGCCCGCGGCGACGGGCCAGGTCAGCGGGGACAGCCGCGCGTGCGTCGCGCTGGACTGCCGCGGGTTGATGAGGTGCCCGAACTCGGGACGGTGCACCGCGAGGGCCAGCACGGCATCGCGGGTCGTGCGGTAGCCGTGACTGCCGGGCGACATGATGAGCGTGGACTTGCCGGCGTTCGCGACGTTCTGTTCCCAGGCGTGGTGCCGCTCGGCCGAGTACGCCCGGAGCAGTGCCGGCTCGGCGTTGCCGTGGATCACGGCGGCGAGCTGCCAGGCGAGGGTTTCGGCGTCCTCCATGCCGGAGTTGAGCCCGCGCACGCCGAAGATCGGCACGAGGTGCGCGGCGTCGCCGGCGAAGAGGATGCGGTCGTGGGTGAAGTCGCGCAGGGCCAGCGCACGGGCGTTGTAGAACCCGTGCCACTCGAGCGTCCACGGCAGGTCGTTCTGCAGCCAGTCCAGGTGCTTGGTGATCCGCGCCCGGATCGCGTCTTCCTGGGTCTCGATCTCGGCGTCCTCGGACGGGTCGAGCTGGTAGTCGATGCGCCAGATGTTCTTGGGCTGCTTGTGCATGATGATCGTCGAGCCGGGGTTGCTCGGCGGGTCGAACCAGACCATGCGCTCGGCGGGCAGCTCGGACTCCCAGTGGATGTCCGCGATGACGTAGCGGCCCTCGTAGTTGGTGCCCTCGAGACGCAACCCGGCGAGTTCACGCATGCGGCTGCGTCCACCGTCCGCGGCGACGACCCAGCGGGCGCGCAGGTGGCGCTTGCCGTCGGCGGTGTCGACCTCGAGGGTGACCTCGTCCTCGCCGCGCAGGATGCCGGCGATGCTCGCCGACCAGTACAGGGTGATCAGCGGGTTCTGCTCGATGGTGTCGACGACGATCTGCTCGTACTCCGACTGGGAGACGTTGATCATCGGCGGGCGCACGTCGAAATCGCGCAGCGGCATCTTGAACTGCAGGACCTGCTGGTCGCGGTAGAAGCTGCGGCCGCCGACCCACGGCAGCACGATCTTCTCGAGCTCCTCGCCGAAGCCGAGACGGGCCGCGGCCTCGAGGCTGTGGCGGGAGATGCAGATCGCGCGGCTGCCGAAGGAAACCTGATCGGCGGCCTCGATGACGGTGACCGGGATGCCGCGCTGGGCCAGGCCGAGTGCCGTGGCCATGCCGACGGGGCCGGCACCCACGACGACGACGGGCAGCGCGTCGTCGGTGGGTTCCATCGACGCGAACGAGGATGCGGGGTACTTGCGTGGCTGGTAGTAGGTCGACACGAGGTCAGATCCCTTCCTTCTCGAGACGGGCGGGACGTGCGGGCGTGGAGGGCACGCGGAGGACGAGAATGCTCACGAGGCTGATCAGCGCGATCAGCACGAAGTAGCCGGTGATCGACCACGAGGTGCCGGTCTTCGCGAACAGCGTGGTGGCGATCATCGGGGCCAGACCGCCGCCCAGGATCGCGCCGATCTGGTAGCCCAGGGACGCGCCGCTGTAGCGCACGGCCGGCGGGAACAGCTCGGAGAACAGCGCCGACTGGGGTCCGGCGCAGCAGCCGAGGGTGAAGCCGAGTCCGGCCATCGCCACGAACATGACCGGCAGGCTCGCGGTGTCCATGAGCGGGAAGAACAGGGCGGCGGCGATCACGAGTGCGGCGGAGCTGCGGATGTAGACGGTGCGGCGGCCGATGAGGTCGGAGCGCCAGGCGCTGAACGCCATGCCGGCCATCCAGACCGGGCACGAGGCGATGAGCAGGCTCAGCATCGTCGTCTGCGAGAAGCCGAGTTCCTTCTCGCCGTACTTGAGCACGTAGACCATGTAGGCGTAGGCGATGCCGTTGGTGGCGATGAACGTGCCGCCGGCCAGGAGCACGGTCTTCCAGTGCTTGGTGAGGACCTCGACGATCGGCAGCTTCGCGTGGGTCTCGACGGTCTCGTCCTTCGCCGTCTGGAACTCCGCACTCTCCTCGAGGCCGAGACGGATCCACATCGCGACACCGACCAGAACGGCCGAGAGCAGGAACGGAACACGCCAGCCCCACGAGTCGAACGTGGCGTCGTCCATGAACACCGACAGTGGCAGGAAGACCAGGTTGGCGAGCAGGACACCGGCGGGCACCCCGATCTGGGGTGCGGCGCCGTACAGGCCGCGCTTGCCCGCGGGGGCGTTCTCGGTGGCGACGAGCACCGCACCACCCCACTCGCCACCGACGCCGAGTCCCTGGACGAAACGCAGGGCGACGAGCAGGATCGGGGCGGCGACACCGATGGCCGCGTAGTTCGGCAGCAGGCCGATCGCGACGGTCGCGCATCCCATCAGCAGCAGCGAGATCACCAGCATCGACTTGCGGCCGACCTTGTCGCCGAAGTGACCCATGACGACGCCGCCGATGGGGCGTGCGACGAATCCGACAGCAAGGGTCGCGAACGCCGCGAGCGTGCCGGCCAGGTCGGAGGACCCGGGGAAGAACTGGGGACCGAGGACGAGTGCCGCGGCGGTGCCGTAGATGAAGAAGTCGTACCACTCGATCGCGGTGCCGACGAAACTTCCGACAGCGGCCTTACGCGCGGTCGCGGCAGTGCCGGACGCGTCGCGCTTGTCGATAACCGTCATGGATGGGGACCTTTCGAGGAGGGCGGGAAACGTGACCGCCGACACCACGATGACGCCCCCACAACCCCGTGAAAAGCGCGAAATTTCCCGGTTATTCCACGACTCTCTCGAAGTAAGGCTGTTTCTGCACGTCGGACGGGACGATCGGCCCTGTGGCGAACGTGAGAAATTCCCGGGCCGCCCGGCTCAACAAGGCCCCGTCCTTCCAGGCCACCACCACGTCGACCGGCTCGGGGACGGGGTCGGTGACGTTGCGGACGGCGATCTCGAGGCCCTCGTAGGTGATGTCGCTGCGCGGCCGCGACAGCAGCAGCGTCCAGCCCAGCCCCCGCCCGACGAACGCCCGGGACGTCTCGAAGTTGCGGGTCCGGTACACGACGTTCGGGGTGAAACCGGCCGCACGGCACACCCCGAGCCCGTGGCTCGAACTCGGCGGTGAATCGAGCAACACCATGGGCGAGTCCCCGAGGTCCCGCAGCCGGATGGGCCCACCGTCCACCGCCAGGGGATGCGCCGCGGGCAGCAGCACCCGGGGGTTGCGGTGCCCGATCACGACCGTGCCCAGCCCGGGCTGCAGATCCAGGGCGTACATCACGGCGACGTCCACCTCCCCGGACTCGAGCTGGGCGGTGAGCTGGGTCTGGTCGTCCTCGTGGAAATCGAGCTGCACGCGCGGGTGGGTGCGGATGAACCCCTCGAGCAGCGGGGGCAGCACGGTCGGTCCCAGCGACGGATAGCACCCGACCTTGACGCGCCCGACGACCTCGCCCGCCTCGGCGCGCGCGTCGGCCTGCAACTCCCCCGCCTGATGCAGCAGGATCCGGGCCCGTTCGAGAACGCCTTCGCCGGTGGGGGTGAGCTGGACGCCGCGGGCACGCCGGCGGATGCACAGGCGGGCACCGAGGGAACGTTCGAGCTCGGTGATCGACGAGGACACCGCCGACTGCGACATGCTCAGCACGTCCGCGGCACCGGCGATCGACCCCCACTCGGCGACCGCGACGAACGCCGCGAGCTGACGGAGCGTGTAGTGGGGCACCGGATCGACTGGGCTCATGGTGTCACCGTAGGCGCACCGACGTCCCCGCACCGACGATGCGGTGCGGGGACCGGGCACGGGGCCGTCAGCCGGCGGTCAGGTCGACGTCCTTGCTCTCCCTGACGAAGACGGCGAGAATCACGGCGCTCATCGCGCACAACGCGACCAGGTAGGCGACGACCGAGGTGATCGTTCCCGAACTCGCGAACAACGAGGCGACGATGACGGGGGTGAACCCGGCGCCGAGGAGACTGCCGATCTGGTAGCCGAGGGACGCCCCGGTGTATCGGGACCGGGTACCGAACTGCTCGGCCAGGAACGCCGGCATCGGGCCGAAGGTGAGCGACTGCAGCACCGAGCAGCTGATCACGAAGGCCAGCACGACCAGCAGGAAGTTGCCGGAGGACGCGAGCTGGAACAGCGGCCACGCCAGCACCACCATGCCGACGAACCCGCTCAGCATGACAGGCTTGCGCCCGTAGCGGTCCGACAGTCGCGCCGCGCCGAGGATGCCGAAGATCGCGAAGAACTGGCAGATCGCGAACGCATTCAGACCCTCCGACCGGGACACACCGTTCTCGGCCGCGTAACCGATGACGAATGTCGAGAACAACGCCTGGATCACGAACGGAGCGGTGCACACCAGCCCGGCGAGGACGAGGGTGCGCGGGGCACGCAGGATCGCCAGCAGAGGCATCGGCTCCGCCGCCCGGTCCTTCTTCTCGGCCGCCGCCTTCATTGCCTCTCGGAACAGCGGGCTCTCCGCGACCCGGGCGCGGACGAACAGACCGACGGCGAGCAGCACCGCCGAGAACAGGAACGGGATGCGCCAGCCCCATGACAGGAAGTCGTTCTCGGGAAGCGTCGCCGCCAGTGCGAGCGCAAGCGTGCCGAGCACCGCACCGGTCGGGCCTCCGGCATTGGTGAAGGCGGCAGCGAATCCGCGATTGCGGTCGCCGGCATGCTCGAGCGACATCAGCGCCGCCCCTCCCCACTCCCCACCGATCGCGACGCCCTGGACGGCGCGCAGCACGATCAGCATGACCGCGCCCCAGGTCGGGATCGCGGGCACCAGCCCGATGAGGAACGAGGCCGCGCCCATGATCGACATGGACAGCAGCAGCATCTTCTTGCGGCCGATCCGGTCACCGAAATGCCCGAATACGATGCCGCCGAGGGGGCGCGCGATGTAGCCGATCGCGAAGGTCGCGTAGGACGCGATCAACGCCGCTGCCGGACTCAGGTTCGAGAAGAACACCGGTCCGAAGACGAGTGACGAAGCGGTCGCGTAGAGGATGAAATCGTAGAACTCGATGGTGCTGCCGAGGTAGCTGGAGAACACCACACGACGAAGATCGCTTCGCCGTTTCATCGTATCGACGGGGGCGGACGACTCCGATTCTGCGAGCGTCATGGATGGTCCTTTGTCCGGAGGGGAACTGTCGGGCGGCCGGGCAGGCGCGCCGACCGGGGGAATTCGGTGCGGGATCTCAGAAGGGATAGGACGGGACCTCACGGACCGCGGTTATCCAGCGTGTCTCGGTGAAGGCCTCGAAGCTGTTCGCAGCGCCACCGAAGCGAGCCCCGTTGCCGGAAGCTCCGAAGCCGCCGAACGGGATGTTGGCCTCGTCCGCCACGGTCTGGTCGTTGATGTGGGCGATACCGGTAGGGATCCGATCCGCCAATTCGAGCCCCCTTCCGATGTCGCGGGTGAAGATGCCGAGGGACAGTCCGTACTCGGAGTCGTTGGCGAGCTCGACAGCCTCGTCCGGCGTGGTGAACTCCACGACCGACGCGACGGGGCCGAAGACCTCCTGCGCGTAGGCCGGCGCGTCCAGGGGCACGTCCGCGAGGACGGTGGGCCGATAGTACAGACCTTCGTAGGTGCCGCCGGCGGCGAGTCTGGCTCCGGCATCGACCGAGGCGGTGACCAGCGCATGGATCTTGTCGAGCTGCCCCCGGTCGATGATGGGGCCCAGAGCGACCTGCTCCGTCATCGGATCACCCACCGGAAGCGCGGCCGCCTTCTCGGCGAGCTTGGCGACGAACTCCTCGTACACGGACGTGTGAACGAGGTGACGGCCGGTGGCCATGCAGATCTGTCCCTGGTGGAGGAAGGAGCCGGCAGCGGCGGCGGAGACCGTCGCGTCGAGATCGGCGTCGTCGAGGACGATGATCGCCGAGTTGCCCCCGAGCTCCAGGTGCACCTTCTTGAGGTGGCGGGACGCGGCGGCTCCGACGTGGCGGCCCGCGGAGGTGGAGCCGGTGAAGGAGATGGCGCGGACCCGCGGATCCTCGACGAGAGCTGCTCCCACATCGGCGCCACCGGGAAGAACCTGCAGGACGCCGGCGGGGAGCCCCGCCTCCTCGAAGATCCGGGCCAGCACGACGCCGCCGGAGACGGCGGTGCGCGGGTCCGGCTTGAGGATGACCGCGTTGCCGGTCGCGAGTGCGGGGGCGACCGATCGGATCGACAGGATCAGCGGGAAGTTGAAGGGTGCGATGACGCCGACCACTCCGACCGGGACCCGCTTGGACGTGCTCAGCAGCCGCGGAGTGACGCTCGGCAGGATCTCGCCGTGCGGGTGGGACGGCAGTGCTGCACCCTCGAAGCACTCCTGGGCGGCGACGTCGGTCTCGAGCGCGGCCTTGGGCCGCAGCGAGCCGGACTCACGCATGATCCAACGCTGGATCTCGTCCGCGTGGGTCTGCCACAACTCGCCGGCACGACGCATCACCGCGGCCCGCTCCGGGTGGGGAAGGGACGCCCACTCTCGTTGTGCGGCAACGGCTCGCGCGGCGGCTGCGTCGAGATCATCGGTGTTCGCGAGCCCGACGGTTCCGAGAGTCGTACCCGTCGCGGGTTCGACGACCTTGATCTCCCCCGCGCCGCCGGCCGTCCAACTCCCGGTGAAGATCCGGCCCTGCCATGCGGATTCGTCCAGAAATGCCATCAGGAACTCCTTGTTTTGCGGGTGCCGGACCTGCCGGCGGAACAGAGAACGGCGACGCGCAGAACGCCGGCGTCCGGGCACTCGAAGGTGCCGCACCAGTATGGGTCACATCACATGCTGTGAATAGCAGAATCAACTAGGGATATTGCACAGGAAAACTCGAGAATGCCTTCACGAAAACGTCCAGCGCGGCCGGCTCGGCCGCGCTGGACGGTGAGGGTTCGCCCGGGTCAGCGACCCGGCAGCGACATCGCCGACCAGGCGCTCAGTATCTGTGCCGGATCATCTTCGGGCGCAACGGGAGGCGCGGCGGGAAACCCCGAAGGCGTCCGCGAGAATCGCGGTGCCGGTGCAGGTTCCGGGCACCCTTCACGTTCCAGGAAGGTTCCGCGAGCGACGAGGTGCTCGTTCGCGGGGGCCTCGCTCATGGAGAGGACCGGTGCGACGCACGCGTCGGAACCGGCGAACACCTCCGACCATTCGTCTCTGGTCCGGGTCGCGAATGCCGCGGCGAATCGATCGCGAAGTTCGCGCCAGCGGCGCCGATCCCACTGCCCGGGCAGCGTTTCGTCCCCGTCGAGGCGGAGACCGGCAAGCAGCTGGGCATAGAACGGCGGCTCGAGGGCCGCGACGGCCACATACCGGTCGTCGGAGGTGCGGTACACGTCGACGAACGGCGCTCCCGAGTCGATGAGGTTCGTGCCCCGTTCGTCGTTCCAGGCACCACCGGCGAGCATCGAGAACGGGTTCGCCATCAGATGAGCCACACCGTCGACGATCGCGGCGTCGACGACCTGGCCCTTCCCGGACCGCTCACGCTCCCACAACGCGGCCAGGATTCCGGACACCAGATACATTGCCCCACCGCCGAAGTCACCGACCAGGCTCAGTGGAAGCTGCGGCGGACCCCCGGCGCGGCCGATCGCGTGCAGCGACCCGACCAGCGCCTGATAGGTCGGGTCGTGCCCGGCACGTTGCGCGAGCGGACCGTTTTGCCCCCATCCCGTCATCCGACCGTAGACGAGCCGGGGATTGCGAGCGAGGCAGGCGTCGGGCCCGAGTCCGAGACGTTCGGTGACGCCGGGCCGGTATCCCTCGATGAGAACGTCGGCGTGTTCGACGAGTTCGAGCGCGGCGGCGAGGCCGTCGGCACTCTTCAGATCGAGGGACAGCATCCGCTTCCCACGCTGGAGGGTGTCGAAGCGCGGGTCGATGGGCATGGCGAATCCCGCACCCGCCCGTTCGACACGGACGACATCGGCGCCCTGGTCGGCGAGGAACATCGCCGCGAACGGGGCAGGCCCGAGTCCCGCGAGTTCGACGACCTTGAGGCCGGCCAGCGGGCCCGCTCGGTGCTCTGTCATGGACTTGCTCTCCTCGAGTTGGGTACGCCGGCGGCGGGATGCCCCGACCGCCGGCGCCGATACCGATGGGTGTCAGGCGCTGACGAGTTGCCCGACGGTTACGATCTCCATTCCCGGGGTGATGTGGTCCGCGATGAACCGCTCGTTGAGCTCGATCCCGTAACCCGGGCCCTCGTTCGGGAAGAGCTTGCCGTCCTTGAAGATCGGCACGTTCGCGGCGATGTCGTTCTCGATGACCTGCTGCTCGTTCTCCCACTGGTTGTTGATGATCAGCGGACCGAGATTCTCGTGGGTGAACTGCGACGCCCAGTTGTTCGCGATCATCAGATGGGCGGACGGGCTGGCCTCGAGACCCGATCCGATCATGCAGCCGCTGTAGACCGCCATGTCGGCGAGGCGCGCCATCGTGAGCCAGCGCTGCGCCTTGACGAGGCCGCCGGCCTTCTGCATCTTGATGAACAGTCCGTCCGCCGCGCGGCGCTCGATGATCTCGCGGATGTTGTACAGCTCCTGAGCGGATTCATCGGCGAACACCGGTGTCTCGATCCGGCCGCGCAGCCGGGCCATACCTTCGATGTCCCAGTGCGGAACAGGCTGCTCGATGCACTCCATCCGGAACTCGTCGAGACGGCGCATCGTCTTGAGTGCCTGATCGTAGTTCCAGAAACCGTTGGCATCGACGACGATACGTGCACCGGGACCGAGTGCGGCGCGTACTTCGCGGACATTGTCGACATCGTGGTCGGAGTTGCCGTCGGACTTGAGCTTGATCAGCGAGTACCCCTGCTCGTGAGCCGCAACCGCCTCGGCCACGATCTGGTCCGTCGGCCCCGCGGACGCCACCCAGCCCTGCACCGATGCCTCGATGTTCTTGCCGCCCAGCAACTGGTAGACCGGAACGCCGAACGCCTTGCCCTTGAGATCGTGCAACGCGAAATCGACGAGCGCCTTGGCCTGGTTGTTGTCGCGGACGAAGGTGTCCATCTGCCCGACGATCTTCTCGATGTTGAGCGGGTCCTGGCCGATGAGGAACTGCGGCGCGATGTGCTTGGCGATCATCGCGATCATCGAATCCTGTGTCTCACCGCGGTACCACGTCGAGGTGTCCCCGGAATCGCCGTAGCCGACGATGCCCTCGTCGGTGTACACCTTGAGCACCACCGAATGAATGTGTGTGATCCGGGTTCCCGGCATGATGAACGGCTTGACCAGCGGGGTGGAGACCGGGGTCAGTTCGACCTTGGTGATGATCATGAGGTCTGCTCCTGCAGTGTGGGAAGGACGGTGGCGCCGGCAGCGGCCAGTGCACCGAGATCGTTGCTGTCGAGACCGAGTTCTCTCAGAACCTCGGTGGTGTGTTCACCGGTCAGCGGGGCCGGACGTGTGATCGCCCCGGGGGTGCGGGACAACTTGGCGGGGATCCCCGGCACCGTGACTTCTCGGCCGCTGACCGGGTGCTCCACGGTCGGGAGCATGTCGCGGGCCGCGAAGTGCGGGTCGGCGAAGATGTCCTCGGCGTCGAAGATCGGACCCAGCGGCACCTTGCCGCCCAGCAGGTCGATCAGTTCCGCAACCGTGTGCCGGCGGGTCCAGTCGTTGACCACCTCGTACACGGCTTCGCGGTTCTCCCAGCGAGCGTGATCGGTAGCGAATCTCGGATCGTCCACGAGCTCCGGCCGGCCCATGATCGCGGCGAGTTTCGCCCACTGCGGGTTGTGCGGAGCACCGAGTGCGACGACACCGTCCGACGCCTCCACCGTGTCGAAGGGGGCGAAACCCTGCAGCTGGTTGCCGATCGGTGTGGGCACCTGCCCGGTGTGCCCGTACGTGTTGACGACGACCTCCGAGATCGCAAGCACGCTGTCGGCCATCGCGACGTCGACGTACTGGCCACGACCGCTGCGTTCCGCCTCACGCAGGGCGGCAAGGATGCCGAATGCCGCGAACAGCCCGGGAACGGTGTCACCGACACCGGAACCCACACGGACGGGGTGCTCGGCATCGCGGCCGGTGATGGACATCAGCCCACCCATGGCCTGTGCGACGATGTCGAATGCGGGCCAGTGCGCGTACGGGCTTTCGCCGCCGGGCTTGTCCCCGAAACCGCGGATGGAGGCGTAGACCAGTCTCGGATTCCGCGCCGCGAGGGTCTCGTAGCCGAGTCCGAGGCGTTCCATGACGCCCGCACTGAAGTTCTCGACGAGCACGTCGGCATCGTTCACCAGGCGCAGCAGAACGTTGCGGGCCTCGGGCTTCTTGAGGTCGAGCACGACGCTGCGCTTGTTGCGATTGGCGGACTGGAACACCCCGCCGTAGTCGCGAGGCTCGTCGTCGGAGCCGAACGGCCCGGTGTACCGGAGGAAATCGCCACGCGGAGGCTCGATCTTGATGACATCGGCGCCCTGATCGGCAAGAAGCGAAGTACAGAACGGTCCGGCGAGCGCTTGGGTCAGGTCGATCACCCGCACCCCGTCGAGAGCACGCCGTCCGGCGGCCCGGCGGCTCACAGCGTGGCCTCACGTCCGAGCAGGGCACGTCCGATGACGACCTTCTGGATCTGCGGAGTACCCTCGCCGATCTCGAGGCCGGACACGTCGCGCAACATGGCCTGCAGCGGAAGCTCCTCCGCGAACCCGGAGTGCCCGTGGGCGACGACGCAATCGCGGATGGTCTGCAGCGACACGTCGGTGGCATAGAGCTTGGTCATCGCGGCCTCCTTCGTGAAGGGCCTGCCGGCGTCGGCGAGCGACAGGGCACGATAGGTCAGCCACCGCGCGGCCTCGAGCTTGGTCGCGTTCTCGGCAATGGGGAAGGAGACCCCCTGGAACGACGAGACGGGCTTCCCGAACGCCTTGCGGCTCTTGACATATTCGATCGTGATGTCGAGCGCCTTGCGCGCGACGCCGGTGGACATGAGACCGATGACCGAGCGCGTGTAGTCGAATTCGCTCATCACGAGCCGGAATCCGTTCCCGACACCGCCGATCACGTACTCGTCGGGAACGAACACGTCGTCGAGGAACACCCCGGCGCGGCCGAGCGGCTTCCATCCGGCGTCGGGGAACTTCTGCATGCTCACGCCCTTTGCGTCGAGCGGCACGAGGAATGCGGTGACGCCGGAGTCCTCCGGCCCCTCGCCCCGCGCCTTGACGAACGTGATCATCGCCTTGGCGTGCGGCGCGAACGTGATGGAGGTCTTCTCACCGTTGAGCTTCCAGCCGCCCTCCACGCGTTCGGCCTTGGCGCGCATGGCCATCGCGTCGGAGCCCGATCCCGGTTCCGTCAACCCGAGTGCGACGACGTGGCGGCCCTCGACGATGCCGCGCACCCAGTCGCGCGCCACGTCGGGCGCGAGGAAGCGCTCGAGCAGTGGTCCGGTGAGGTTGTTGGTGTAGGCGAGCTGCGAGGCGTAGAAGTTCGCGTACGCGAGTTCCTCGTGCGCGATTCCGAGGTGTGTCTTGGTCATGCTCTCGCCGATCCTCCCCACCCCGCCGTTCTCCTCGGACACCCCGAGTCCCAGAAGGCCCTGGGCCGCCATCTTCTCGGCCAGATCCCACGGGAATTCCTCGCTGTGAGCCCGCTCGAGGTAGCTGTCCGCATGCGGCGCAGCGAATTCCCGTACCCATTGGGCGAATTCGTCGTACTCGGGAGCGAAGAGGACCGGGGGGTGCAGAGCGGACGTGTCTGACGACATGGAAATCTCCTCGAATCTTGCTGGATGGCAACGGACGGTCGGATCCGCTGCGACTGCGCGTGCGTCCCATCCGCGGTGCGGTGCGATGGACCCAGTATGTCCGCCGTCACTAACACTGAAAAGAACAAGAACCGAGTGATATTTATGAGTAAAACTGTGTATTGCGTCAGAGTGTGGCCGCGCGCTCGGTCGCGAACGCGAGGAATGCACGCGCGACCCTGCTCAGCAGGACATCGGGCCGCCACGCGATCACGAGGCGGACCGGTTCCAGTGCCGGCCGCTCGATGGGACGCAGAACGATCTGCATGCCCCCGTACGTGCGATCCAGCTTCGGCCGACTCAGCATCACGGTCCAACCCAAGCCGCGGCCGACGAACGCGCGCACCGTCTCGTAGTTCGCCGAGCGATAGCCGATCCGGGGAGTGAAACCCGCCAGGGCGCACACCTGCAGCGCGTGGTTCGAACTCGGCGCGGCGTCGAGCAACACCATCGGCTCGTCGGCCACGGATACGAGATCGACCGGCCCGGGATCGTCCGCGAGACGGTGTTCCGCCGACACCACCAGCGCAGGATTGCGCGTCCACAGGGTCGCCGTTCGCCACTGGCGGGGAATATCGAGGTCGTACACGATGACCGCATCGAGTTCTCCGCGCTCCAGCGCAGCTTCGAGTTCATCGGCCATCGCTTCCCGGAACTGCAGGGTGACGCCCGGATGGCTACGCCGGAACTCGTACAGCAGAGGCGGCAGAATCGTAGGCGCCACGGTGGCGTAGCACCCGATGACCAGCCGGCCCTTCAGTTCACCACCGGCGCCCGCGGTCTCGGCCTCGATATCGGCAGCCTGCTGCAGCAGTGCCCGCGCCCGAACCAGGACCGATTCGCCGGTCGGAGTGAGCTGCACGCCGTGGGCGCGCCGCCGCACACAGAGCTGGGCGGACATCGCCTTCTCCAGCTCCGTGACGGCCAGCGACACAGCCGACTGGGACACCAGCAGGCGGTCCGCGGCGGCGCTGATCGTGCCGGTTTCCGCGACCGCGACGAAAGCGACCAGCTGTCGCATGGTGAACGCCGGGGCACGGTCGAGACTCATGCCCCGATGATAGGAGCCTGCCCATGCCCCCTCGGCGCCCGCGACAGATGCCGCTCGAGGATCGGGCCGATCACCGCGAGACCCGCAGGACCGGTGAGTTGCTCGTGGGACAGCGGCACCGGGCACTCGACCACACCTTGCGTCACGTGTTCCTTCCAGGCGGAGGCGCCGGTGTCCCGATCGAGATCCCGGCCGCTGTCCGCGGCGGCGCTGAAGTACAGGAGGTCGACGCCGTCGAGCACCCCGGGGTGGTGTGCGAGCGCGAGGTCGACGAGTTCCCCGTACACGCGGTAGAGGGTTTCGAGGTCGGCCGCGGTCAGGGCAGCGAAGATGCCGCCCTTCGCGTGCAGCAGTTCCGCGACGGTCTCGAAGGTCGGCTCGGCACCGGTGACCGGGAGGTCGTCGACGTCGCCGAACTCTTCGAGCAACCGGCCGATCGTGGGCCGCTCGGCGATCGTCCCGGTCAGCACGCGGGTGTCCAGCATGGCGAGGGTCGCCACGTCGTCGCCGGTGCTGCGCAGGCGCATCGCGATCTCGTGTGCGATCTGCCCGCCGACCGAGTAACCGACCAGGTGGTACGGGCCCGTCGGCTGCACGGACCGGATCTCCCGGACGTAGCGGTCGGCGAGGTCTTCGAGGGACGCGAACCTGGTGTCGGGTTCGGTGAGCGCCGGCGCCTGCAGTCCGTAGACGGGGCGGTCGTCGCCGAGGTACTGGGCAAGGCCGGCGAAGCACCAGGCCAATCCGATCGCCGGGTGGATGCAGAACAGGGGTTCCGCGGTACCGGGGCGCAGCGGCAACAGGACCGAGACCGCCGCTCGTGCCGCGTCCGGGTCGGTCGATGCGCCGCCGCTGTCGATTCGGCGGGCGAGGGTAGCGGGGGTCGAATACGTGAAGATCCACTGCACCGGAATCTCCGCTCCCATCGATTCCCGCAGGCGGGCAACGACACCGGTGGCGGTCAACGAGTTCCCGCCGAGGGAGAAGAAGTTGTCGTCCGCGCCGACGCGAGTCACCGCGAGTTCGGCCGAGAACGCCTCGGCCACCGCAGTTTCCGTTCCTTCGCGCGGTACCCGGAATTCGGTTGCACCGCAACGGAAGTCCGGCTCCGGCAACGCCGCCCGATCCACCTTCCCGTTCGCCGTCACCGGCACCGCGTCGATCACCGACACGACGGACGGCACCATGTGCGGCGCCAACCGCGTCCCCACCTGCGCCAGCACCGCCACCGGATCCAGCTCCGCGGCTGGTTCCGGCACCACGTATCCGACGAGCCGATCGCCGGCACCCCGGTGCACCGTCGCCACGGCTTCTCGGACACCGTCGCACGCCCGCAGCGCGGATTCGATCTCGCCGAGTTCGATGCGGAACCCGCGGACCTTCACCTGCTGATCGGAACGGCCCACGTAGTCGAGTTCGAGCGTCCCGTCGTCGCGGCGGCGCCACCGCACCAGATCCCCGGTGCGGTACATGCGCTGCCCCTTCGGTCCCGCGACGAAACGCGAAGCGGTCAGTCCGGCGCGATTGCGGTAGCCGCGGGCCAAGCCGGGACCGGACAGGTACAGCTCCCCCACCACCCCGACGGGGACCGGCCGCAGCCGGTTGTCGAGCACGAGTTCGGCGAATCCGCGGATGGGGCGGCCGATCGTGACGGGTTCCCCGCTCTGCAGTGCGTGCCCCGCGTTCGACTGGATCGTCGTTTCCGCCGGGCCGTAGGTGTTGACCATGGTCCGGCCCGGCGCCCACCGGGCGACGAGTTCCGGCGGGCAGGTCTCGCCACCGACGATCACCGTGTCGAGCCGGTCGAGTCCGGCCGGATCCACCGTGCCCAGCGCCGCGGGGGTCAAGGCCGCGTGCGTGACCTGTTCCCGGGCGAGCAGGTCGGCCAGTTCCCGACCACCGAATACCCCGGGCGGGGAGATCACCGAACATCCACCGGATCCGAAGGCCCACAGCATCTCCAACACCGCCGCGTCGAAACTCGGCGACGCCGCGTGCAGCACACGTGCGTGCGGACCGAGCCCGAACCGAGCGCACTGTTCTGCCACCAGGTTCGCGAGTCCCGCATGGGTGACCGTCACGCCCTTGGGGATCCCGGTCGACCCGGACGTGTAGATCACGTACGCGGGATGGTCCACCCGCAGTGGACGGACCCGCTCAGCGTCGACGATCGGGTTTTCCGGCGCTCCAGTGTCTTCCGGCGTTCCCGCATCTTCCGGCGTTGCGGCGAGCAGCCACGGCACCGAATCGGGGAGGCGATCGACCGCGTCGGGTGTGGTGAGGCCGAGCGAGGCGCCGGAGTCGGTGAGCATGTGCTCGATCCGCCCGGCCGGGTATCCGGGGTCGACGGGGACGAACGCGGCTCCGGTCTTCGCGACCGCCCACACCGCCAGCACCGACTCCACCGACCGTGCCATGCCGATGGCAACGCAGGTCTCGGGTCCGGCTCCCAGTGCAATCAGATTGCGCGCGAGACGGTTCGACCGGTCGTCGAGCTCACCGTAGGTCACGCGACGATCTCCGCACACGATCGCGGTCGCCGAGCGATCACCTGTTCCCGCGGCGAGAAGGTCGGGCAGCGTCGCCGGCGAGACGCCGGGTTCGCCGAACACCGGGACGAGCTGAGCATGCTCGACGGGGCCGAGCAGGTGCAGCCGGTCCAGGCACACGTCCGGTTCGGTCGCGACGGTGTGGACGATGCGCAGCACGCGGTCGAGGATTTCCTCCATCTGCCGGTGATCGAACAACTCGGGCAGGTACTTGATCGACAGGTGCAGCCGATCGTCCACGTGCGCAACCAAACCCATCGGATAGTGCGCCGCGTCCGCACCCGAGACATCCACCACCCGCATCCCCGCGATGTCCGTCTCCGCCGTCAACCCCCCACGATCGACCGGATACGACTCGAACACCGTCATCGTGTCGAACACCGCACCCGGCCCCGCCACCCGC
>Ga0182740_1000325_pt1 | contig 64185 bp, 62 predicted proteins | sample eDN5th37CKraftBY_FD_128872 | JGI IMG/M metagenome (GOLD analysis project Ga0182740, IMG submission 128872) | Enriched backyard soil microbial communities from Emeryville, California, USA - eDNA 5th pass 37_C Kraft BY (version 2) (version 2) | ecosystem: Environmental > Terrestrial > Soil >...
CTAAAAGGCGCGAAGATTTCAATAAGGTTGTCAAATACGTTCGTGACAGAACGAAGCACGACCCGGATTTTGTTCGATACCATTCAGCCAGGGAGGCAAGAATAGGCCCAGAGCAACAAAGGGAACTTGGGCTACCGTAGGCGTTGGTGGAATGCCAGAGCAACACAAGCTGATCTTGATTTAAACCAGTTCAGACTTTCACAGAAACTCTGAATTGCTCTAACTGTTTGTTTTCTTGCGGTTCCAGACGGAAAACCGGTTTCCACTTTTCCTGGAACCGCTCTTGGGCTGGTCATCCCTTTGCGTAAGGACGCGGGATGTGTGACATCAGCGTCTTGGTGAAGCCACCGTCGACGATGAGTTCCGCGCCGTGGACGTAGGACGCACGAGGACTTGCGAGAAAGAGCACAGTGTTGGCGAGTTCCTCCGGATCGCCGATGCGCTTCAGCGGGACAACCTGCTCGCGGCGGGCCTTGTCTTCCGGCTTCTCGTAGAATTTGGCCGAGATGGGTGTGATGAAGAGGCCCGGGCTCACGGTGTTGACGCGAACACCAAGCGGTCCCCATTCGAGCGCCATCTGCTGCGACAGCATCCGCATGGCCGCCTTGCTGGTGGAGTAAGCAGCGCTGTTGGCCTGCGCGTTGGTGCCGCCGATCGAGGCGATGTTCACGATGGACCGGTTCGAAGCCCCCTCTTCCGAGTGGCGATGGAAGGCCTGTGCGCAGAAGATCGCGCCGGTGAGGTTGACCCGCATCTGCGCATCCCAATGGGCAGCGTCGAGCTCGAGCAGCGGCTTCGGGGTCGACATGGCGGCGTTGTTTACCAGCACGGAGACTGCGCCAAGCTTTTCATGGATCTTCGCGAAGGCCGCCTCGACGGCATCCGCGTCACCGATGTCGCAGGCCTGCACCGAGAGCCGGTCTTCCGACACGCCGAATTCAGCGGCAAAGGATTCGGCATCGGCAGGGTTGCGGTCCAGCATGCCGACCTTTGCGCCAGCTTCCAGAAAACCGCGAACGATCGCACGGCCAAGACCACCGGCCGCTCCGGTGACGACGCAGACCTGACCCTCGAGTTGCAACCAGCTCATCTCAACATCCAATCATCGTTCTACAACGCATACGCGCATTCTGGCGAAAGCGGCTGCAAATGTGCACTTCATTTGCTACGCAACTGCGCTGCAAGATATGCAGAAATCCTGCTGAAGCCATCCTGCAGCCCCAAAGAAAAACGGCGCGGGAAGCCCGCGCCGCGAGAAGCTGTCCCCTGCCCTGAAACTACTCTTCCAGAACTTCGCGCTTGGTTCGGATGCTTGGCGCCGTCATCGCGATGATGGAAACGATCGCGACCGCATAGAAGCCTAGCGAGATCCACGACGAGAACAGGACACTGAAGTCGCCGCGCGAAATCAGCAGCGCCCGGCGCAGGTTTTCCTCCAGCATCGGTCCGAGGATGAAGCCCAGGAGCAGCGGTGCGGCCGGCAGTCCGAGAGCCACGACGATGTAGCCCGCAAGACACATGATCGCGCAGAGATAGATCTCGAAGACATCGTTCTTGAGCGAGAAGGCGCCGATGCAGCAGAGCAGCATGATGGCCGGGTAGAGCAGCTTGTAAGGCACGCTCAGGAGCCGGACCCAGATGCCCACCAGCGGCAGGTTCAGGATCACCAGCATCAGGTTGCCGACCCACATGGAGGCGATCAGCCCCCAGAACAGCGACGGATTGGTCTCCATCACCCGCGGTCCGGGCGTTATGTCGTGGATCATCATTGCGCCCACCATCAATGCCATCACGGCGTTGGACGGCATGCCGAGCGTCAGCAGCGGAATGAATGAGGTCTGCGACGCGGCATTGTTCGCGGCTTCCGGCCCGGCAACGCCGGCGAGGTGCCCTCGTCCGAACAACTCCGGATCCTTTGCCACCTTCTTCTCGACAGCATAGGAGGCGAAAGAACCGATGGCAGCGCCGCCGCCCGGCAGAACGCCGAGAATCGAGCCGATCGCCGTGCCGCGCGCGGCCGGTCCGAACATGGCCTTGATCTCTGCCCAGCGCGGCATCAGACGCGTGATGCGGGCTGTGCCAAGGTTTTTGCCCTGGTCTTCTTCCGACAGGTTCTTGATGATCTCTGCGAAGCCGAACACGGCCATGGCCATGACGACGAAATCGAGACCGTCGAAGAGTTTGGTGGCGCCGAAGGTGAAGCGCTCGTCACCCGACGTGATGTCCGTGCCGATGCAGCTCAGGAGAATGCCGAACACCACCATGGCGATACTCTCGATCATGCGGGCGTTGGACAGAACCGTCGCCAGGATCAGGCCGACCACCATCATGGCGAAATATTCAGCCGGGCCGAACTGGAAGGCAACCTGTGCCAGCGGCTTCGCCAGGAAGGCGATGAAGATGGCCGCTACCGTGCCGGCAAAGAAGGAGGAGAGTGCAGCTGTGGCCAGCGCGAGACCAGCCTTGCCCTGACGGGCCAGCTGGTATCCATCGAGTGCCGTCACCACGGCCGAGGATTCACCTGGCAGGTTGACGATGATCGCCGTGGTCGAGCCGCCGTACTGGGCGCCGTAATAGATGCCGGCCAGCATGATGAGGGCGGCTTCGGGCTGCAGCGAATAGGTGAGCGGCAGCAACATGGAGATGGTTGCCAGCGGTCCCAGGCCAGGCAGGACGCCGATCAGCGTGCCAAGCAGGCAGCCGACGAAGGCATAGGCCAGGTTTTCGAAGGTCAGCGCGACGCTCAGGCCGAGTGCGATATGGTCAAGCAATTCCATGTCAGAACCCCGCCATGAACCAGGGCCAGAGCGGCATCTGCAAGCCTATGCCCTTCACGAAAATCAGCGCAGAAACGAACCCGAGGAACAGACCGCTCGCGATCGTGCGCAGCCAGTTGCGTCCATCGGAAGCAAGGTCCGCAATGATGATCAGCACGGTCGAAGCGAGCACCAGGCCGAGCGGCTTCAGCAAGGCCGCGAAGGCTGCAATGCCGAGGACGACCATGGCGAGCGCCCACCAGTTCACATGCGGGAGCTTGTCGCCCTGACGCGCGATCAGGTTCTGGATGAGAATGACGGCGCCAAGCACACCAAGGATGGCGGCGGCGATGACGGGCATGAAGCCCGGTCCCATGCGCGCACCCGTCCCGAAGGAGAGTTGCGAGCCATAGAACAGAAAGAACCCAGCGACGAGCATCAAGCCGACGCCGACAACGGTCTCCCGATGCAACATGTGCACCCCCTTAAGCGAAAAGCGGGGGGCTTTCGCCCCCCTTGGATCATTGAGACTTACTGGGCGGATACGCCGAGAGCCCTGTACTTCTCGATTTCCTTGGCGACGTATTCGTTGCCGTTGGTCGCATCGACGTTTTCCAGGCGGCCCTGGGCATTGGCCTCGAGCATCTTGACGATACGCTCGTCAGCCATGGCCTCGCCCAGAACCTCGTTGAGCTTCTGCTTGATCTCGGCAGGCGTTCCGGCAGGAACACCAACTATGGTCCAGCCAACGTTCACGGCATCCGGGAAACCGGCCTCGACGACGGTCTTGGCATCCGGGAACTTCGGCGAACGGGCCGTACCGGTCGTGCCGATGACCTTCATCTTGCCTTCTTCGACGTAGGGAGCGACGACCGAAGCGTATTCGAACGACAGGTCAATCACGCCAGAAGCAAGGTCAACCATCTGCGTTGCGCCGGCCTTGTAGGGCACGTGAACCATGTCGATGCCGGCAGCCTTCTTGAGCAGCTCGCCACCCAGGTGCTGCGCGGTGCCGTTGCCGGGCGAACCGAAGTTGATCTTGCCCGGGTTTTCCTTGGCATAGTCGACCAGCTCTTCGATTGTGTTGAAGGGCATGTTGGTCGAAGCAACGATGATCTGCGGCGAAGCCGTGATGCCGTGGACCCAATCGAAATCCTTGACCGGATCGTAGGTCACCTTGGAAGGATCAAGAGCCGGCGAGATGCTCAGCGGACCGGACGAACCGTAGACAACCGTGTAGCCGTCAGCTGGCGCCAGCGAGGCTTCCTTGGTGCCGACGAAACCGCCCGCACCCGGCTTGTTTTCAACGATCACGCTCTGACCGAGCTTTTCCGTCAGAACCTCAGCGATCTTGCGCGAGGTCAGGTCCGTAATGCCACCTGCAGCAAATGGCACGATCCAGGTGATCGGGCGGCTCGGATAGGTATCCGCCATCGCCGGAAGAACCATCGAAAGGCTGAGCGCAATCGCCATGCCTATTTTTTTCATTCTGCACCTCCAAAGTGCGCCGGGTCGCTCGCCATGGTCAAAGAACCGGCTGCATCGAGCGAAAACCTTCGTGCGCTACACACAACGACCTGCAGGAAAAGTACCAGGGAAGATTCTTTTCTACGGGACCTCTGACTCGCAGTATCCCCTTTTCTGCATGCCTCATATGCAATGGAATGCAGCTACAGAACAAGCTGAAAAATGCCATTGGGAAACAAGTTTTCCACAAAGCAATTCATTGATTTAACTTGTGTTTTTTGATTTTAATCAAATGACGCAAGAGCGTCTCCGCAGAAACTCCAGCATCAATGCTGAACATCACGGTTCACATGTTTTCGTTTTTGATGGATGAGGAGGCAGGTCTGATCTGATTTTACAATCTAAAGCAAAGCCTGTCGTCTCGAAATTCTTCGGTGCGAATGCCTTTCAGAAAAAATCTGCTCGAGGGGCTTCCACCCCTCGAGCAGCACGTAGATCAAAGCATTACTGGACGGTGACACCCAGGCTCCTGAACTTCTCGATTTCCTTGGCAACGAAATCCTTGCCGTTCTCAGGCGTCACATCCTTCATGAAGGTCTGAGCATTTGCTTCATACATCTTGATGACTCGCTCATCTTCCCAGACTTCCGCCAGCGCAGCCGCCAGTTTCTGCTTCACTTCATCCGGAGTGCCCGCGGGAACGCCAAACAACCCCCAACCAATATTGACGGCGTCAGGATAGCCTGCCTCGACAACGGTCTTTGCATCCGGGAAGCGCGGCGAACGTTCTGTCCCCGTCGTTCCGATCACCTTCATCTTGCCTTCCTCGACATAGGGGGCAACGATGGAGGCATACTCGAACGAAACGTCGATGACGCCCGACGCAAGATCGACCATCTGGGTCGTCCCCGCCTTGTAAGGCACATGCGTCATCTCGATGCCGGCTGCCTTCTGCAGCAGCTCGCCTGCCAGATGCTGTGCCGTGCCGTTGCCCGGCGATCCGAAGTTGATCTTGCCCGGGTTTTCCTTGGCATAGGCAACCAGCTCTTCGATCGTGTTGAAGGGCATGTTGGTCGACGCCACAACAATCTGCGACGCAGCCGCGATACCGGCCACATAGTCGAAAGCTTCCAGCGGGTCATACGGTACCTTGGAAGGGTTCAACGCCGGGGTGATTCCCAGCGGACCGGAGGATGCATAGACCAGCGTATAGCCGTCGGCCGGTGCGAGCGATGCTTCCTTGGTGCCGACGAGCCCCCCTGCCCCAGGCTTGTTCTCGACGATAACGCTCTGTCCGAGTTTCTCGTTCAGAGCTTCAGTGATCTTGCGGGCTGTCAGATCCGTGATACCTCCTGCAGCAAACGGCACGATCCATGAGATCGGGCGGCTGGGATACGTGTCGGCCAAACTCGGCAAGATCATTGAAAGGCTCATCGCAAGAGCCACGCCGATCTTTTTCATTCTCCACCTCCTAGTGCGCACCGGTGAGGCCGCCTCCAGCGAACATTCACCGCGCAATTCAAACTGTGCAGGAAAAGTACCATCGAGGAGACTTCTCAGCGGGGGTTCTTCCGGTCTGATTCTCCACCCTCTGCAATCAGATTTGAATGAATATCGAGCAACAGAACAACTACTTCGTGTGAAAGGTGCTCACTTTCATCATTATGTTTTTCAAGCCGTTTTGACCTACCTCATTGCAATAAAGAACCTCGCTATCGCGGTGGGTGACCACCCATAGCGAGGTTGAATTTAACGCGTTATCGACAAAGCCTGCAGGATTTGGAGCAGTGATCTGTTTTTACAGCTTCGCTCCTTCTCCCGCATCATCCGCGCTTAAGAACCCGCATACCCGGGGTCAGCATCCGCATAGCCGAACGGATGGCGAAGAAGACAAACAGGGCAAGCGTCGCCGCGCCAAAGATCGCGGCGATCGGACGGTCGATGAAACTCGAGAAATCGCCTCCGGTGATCGCCATCGAACGGCGGAACTCTTCCTCGATCATCGGCCCGAGCACGAAGCCGAGCAGCAGTGATGCGCCGTCGAGCTTGAGCAGACGGATGACGACGCCGGCAAGGCCGAAGAGCATCAGGACGTAGATGTCGAGAACCGAGTTGGAGACCGAGTAGATGCCGACGCAGACGAAGGCCACCATCACCGGGTAAAGCAGGTGGTAGGGCACGCGCAGCAGGCGGATCCAGAGGCCGACGAGCGGCACGTTCAGGATCACCAGCAGGATGTTGCCGACGACGAAGGATGCGACCAGGCCCCAGAACAGGTCCGGATGCTCGGTTATCACCGCCGGTCCGGGGATAACGCCGTGGACCATCATGACGCCCAGCATCATCGCCATCACCGCGTCACCCGGAATGCCGAGCGACATGGTGGGGATGAAGGCGGTCTGAACTGCGGCGTTGTTGGCGCTTTCCGGCGAGGCAACGCCGGCGATCGCGCCGTTGCCGAACTTCTCCGGCGTCTTGCTGAGACGCTTCTCGACCGAATAGGAGACGAAGGTGGCGATGGTGCCGCCCGTACCGGGCAGCGCGCCGAAGAACGCGCCGATGCCGGTGCCGCGCAGGATCGGCATCGCCGATTCCTTCCACTCTTCCTTGGTCGGGAACATGTCGCGCAGGCGGATCCTGTCGTTCGTCACCTTGCCTTCCGGACCGCCACGCGCCGTGGTGATGATCTCCGGCAGGCCGTAGAGGCCGAGTGCGATCGCTACCAGCGACAGGCCTTCAAAGAGACCCGGGATGCCGAAGGTGAAGCGGTCTGCGCCCGAGTTGATGTCGATCCCGACGAGACCGAGCAGGATGCCCGCGAACACCATGATGAGCGACTTCAGCGGCTGGCCGGTCGAAAGCATCGAAGCCGCAACGAGGCCGAAGATCATCAGCATCGTATATTCCTGCGGCCCGAAACTCATGGCGACCTTCGCCAGTGGTACGGAGAAAACAGCAAGAATTACTGCACCAATCATGGAGCCGACGAACGAGCCGATCGCGGTGATGAACAGCGCCAGACCTGCCTTGCCCTGCTGTGCCATCGGGTAACCGTCGAAGGTGGTCACCACCGCCGTCACCGTGCCCGGGAGGTTGAGCAGGATCGAAGCCGTCGAACCGCCGTAGGCTGCGCCATAGTAGATGCCTGCGAGCAGGATGATCGCGTAGGTGGGATCCACGTGATAGGTGATTGGCATCAGCATCGCGAGCGTTGCCATGGAGCCCAGGCCCGGCAGAACGCCGACGAAGGTTCCCAGAAGAACACCGGCCGCGCAGTACAGAATGCCCTGGAACGACAGGGCAATGCTGAAGCCCAGCATTACGTTTTCAAAGAGCGAACTCATAGTGCGAACACCTTGATTGGCAATGCGAGCACATAGACGAAAATGACGACACAACCGGCGGCCGTCAGCAGCGCAAGCAGGATGGAACGAAGGATGTTGCGGTTTTCAGACGCAAAGGTCGAGATGAACACTGCCACGGCAATTGCCGGGAACAGCCCATAGTCTTCGATCAGCAAGGCAAACGACAGCAGCGATGCGCCAATCAGCAGAAGCGAGATAAGCGAAGGCCGCTCCGATCCGAACTCGCTGGGGCCCGAGCGTAGCGCAACAATGAACAGCAAAACGCCGAGCCCGATCAGCGCAATGGCACAGGCGATCGGGAAATATCCCGGGCCCATATCCCGCAGTTCACCAACGTCGTAGATTCTCGACTCGTAGAGGGCAAATAGACCCAGCGCGATCGAGAGTAACGCACTCAGTAGATTGGGCAGTCTCTCTTTTACGTAACCAGACATTGTCGTTTCCTCCCGGCTTTTTAACCGGCTTTATGTTTCGCAGTTTGGCTGCTTGTCTGCGTCTGTGACGACAGGAACTGGTCGAGCAAAGTTGCGCCGAGTGCGGTTCCGTGTACGGACAGATGTGCTCCAAGCTGGATGGCCTGGAGTATTTCGGCATGGGCGATCCCGGCGTCGAGCGCGACGCGGATCAGCCTGCGTAAAGCCTTGGCGTTGTAGCCAGTGAAGCACGAATTGAGCGCAATCTCCACGAGCAGCCGCTCGGAGGGCGACAGGCCATCAACGGGATCGCCGTATTCGAGGAAATCGACGAGAACTTCGAGATAGCCGGGATCAAGCTGCGCCAGCACGGCGACAAACCTCGAATCCGCCGGGAAGATGCGGTCCGCACGGGCCCGAAGATTGGCGGGAACCTTGGGCGCAAGGGCGATACCCGCCTCTTCCGCCAGAATTTCCACGGCGGAATAGACGCTTTCAAGGCCCTGCGCGGACACAAGATGCAGCACATCCAGCACGTCGGCGGGCGTTGCGCCCGCTTCATGCGCCAGCAGCAGGTGCGTGTTAACGCCATTCTCGAACAGATGGGTCGCGGATGCATCGAGCGCGATGTAGATCAGCTCGATCATGCGCTTGGACAGCGGACCGGTGCGAGCGGGATAACCCGCATAGGAGGCATAGCGCTTAAGGAACTGCGGGTTGATGCGCAGGATCGTCTCGGTCCACGGCCGCCAGTAGCCGCGCTCCGCGATGAAGAATTCCTTGATCTCGCGCTGTTCGGGAGTGAGCTGTTCGGTCATGCCCCTGCCCCCCAGTTCCAGGATCTGGCCGGTCAGGAACTGAGCCTCAACGCCGGCAATGAAGGAGATGAACTCGCCAGCAGCGGAAGCCGGACCGTTCAGGCGCACGGCATTGACACGACGGGCCGAGGAAGCCAGCTCGCAGGCCAGAGTGCGCACCAGCATTTCTGCGGCGGCTTCGTCACCCGCCTGCTCCCACTCCGTGACTGAGGAGCGCGGCGGCAGAACAAGCGTCAGCGCGGCGTCTGCCTGATGTTCTGCTGCGAAGCGAACAGCCGCCGTATGAACCGCCTGAGCCAATTTCCCCTCCGCAGCTTTAAGCGGCGAGAAATCGATCACGGCAGGATAGGTGCCGGCTGGCACATCCGACAGGAAATCTTCCGGCCCATCTACGAGCGTGTACCGGGTTGCGACGTCGTGGCTCACGAGCTGACGCTCGGTCGGCGCGACGCGCGCAGAGCCGCCATAGATGGAGGACCCGCCGTCGTAGACAAAGGTCTGGCCGGTGAAAGGACGTGCGCCCTCCCCCGCAAGGAAGGTGACGGCCCGCGCCATCTCGGCGGTCGAGGCCATGCGGCCAAGCGGGATCTTTGACACAGCCTGTGCGGGATCGAGCCTTCCCGCTGCAATCAGGCTTTCCACCAGATCTGTGCGGACGAAGCCCGGGCAAAGGCAGGTTACGGTGAATTCCGGGCAGGTCTTGGCCAGCGCCTGCGACTGCGCGATCACAGCAGCCTTGCTTGGGCTGTAAGCTCCGCGGAGCGGGATCGCCTTGATGCCTGCACCGGAGGATACGTTCACGATGCGGGCTCCCGGAACGAGCTTTTCACGCAACGCCCTGAAGATCAGCGCAGGCGCTTGCGTATTCAACGCGTAGAGACGCTGCAGCTCTGCCTCGGTCTTTTCCACCAGCGGCGTGCCGGACGTGTCCGACATGCCGGCATTGTTGACGACAGCGTCGATCGTGCAGTCGAGTTCGCCAAGCGATGCGATCTCTTCGGCTGAGGTGAGATCAAGCTGCAGCGCTAGGTGGTTGCTTCCCTGCAACTCTCCAAGCAGACGGTCCAGTCCCTCGCGATCCCGATCAACAGCAAGCACGCGCCAGCCCGACGCTGCAAAATGCAGCGCCGCCTCGCGGCCAATGCCTGATGCTGCTCCGGTCAGGAGAACCGTCTGCATGGGGCCCGTCCCGAACTCAGATGTTCGTTACAGTGACGCCGCCATCCACCAGCAGATGTTGGGCGGTGACGAAGCTTGCGCCATCAGAAGCCAGGTAGCAGATCGCCTTCGCGATATCCGACACATGGCCGAGACGGCCAAGCGGCGTCGCGTCGATGCGCTTCTGATCGCGCTCGGCATTGCGGTTGCGCATCGTGCCTTCCGTCGGAACGGCGGACGGGCAGACGGCATTGACGCGGATGTTCTGTGCACCAAGCTCTGCGGCAGCCGCACGCGTGATGCCGAGGATACCCGACTTGATGCCGGAATAGACGACTGCGAGCTTGGTCGAGCGAACCGCTGCCGTGGAAGCCACGTTGACGATCGCACCACCGCGCTCCGGGTCCATCACTTCAGCTGCAGCCTGAATGCCCCAGATGACGCCCTTGAAGCCTACGTCCAGCATGCGGTCCATCGTCTCCGGCGCGATGTCCGGCACCGCCTGATAACGCACCCAGGCGGCATTGTTGACGAGGATGTCGAGACGGCCGCGATATTCGAAAGCGGTCTTCACCGCTCCCTGGATACCTTCGCGGGTCGAAACGTTCGCCGTTACCGGGAACGCCTCGCCGCCCTCTTCCTTGATCTGCGCTACGACAGCATCAACGAACTCTTCCTTGAGGTCGTTGACACCAACGATAGCACCACGCGCCGCCATCTGACGGGCAGTTTCCTTGCCGATGCCGTTACCGGCACCGGTGATCAGCGCTACGCGGCCTTCGAGATCTTTGGTCATGTTCAGCAATCCTTATGTTCAGGCAGCGGCGATGAACGCCTTGCCGATAGACTTGACCACGCCGCCGGTGTTGAAGGCAGCGTCGATCTTGCGAACGTCGCGCAGCGAGTAATGAAGCGGCAGTTCCCAGGTGAAGCCCATGCCACCGTGAAGGTGGATCGCCTTCTCGATGATGAAGCAGGAATTGCCGATCGCGCCTGCAAAGGCGGTATCCACATCGCGAGCCGCACCGAACTCATCCTGCGCAATCGCGCGCTGAAGACCAGCATAGGAGGTTTCGGTCAAGAGCTTCATGCGGGCCATGGTGTGGCGCACCGCCTGCTTGGCGGACAGCGGACGGCCGAACTGGACGCGCCCGGCCATGTGCGATGCCGCACGGTCCATGGCGCCCTCACCTGCTCCGGCGGCAAACGCACCGTAGAGTACCTTCGCCTTGAACTTCAGCTTTGCGAAAGCTTCCGCCGAGAGCGTTGCGACGGTTGCTGCACCCTCAAGCTTCAGCGTGTACTGCGGATAGTCCGGGTCGAGCGACGGGTCTTCCTGCACCTCACCCGAAGCGCGGTCGAGAAGGGCCGCACCCTCGCCGGAGGCAACCAGCACATAATCCGCGTCAGCGACGAAGGTCGCGTGCGTTGCGTAGCCTTCTTCGAGCGAACCCTGCCAGGCGATCGCGGCAGTCTTTTCGCCGCCGACGATTGCAGCGCCGATGTCTTCACCGGCGAGTGCGCTCGCCACCAGCATCTGCTCCACCAGCGGGTAGCGCAGCTGCAGCTTGCCAGCGACGGCAACGATTGGAATGCCGAAAGAGAGGTCAAGGCCAAGGCCGCCCTGCTCTTCCGCAACAATCACACCGAACAGGCCGTTCTCGGCCAGAACAGCGGTCTTTTCAGCAAAGCTCTTGCCTTCGGCATCGGTGATCGCGGCACCGGCGGCCTCAGCAAAATCCTCTGGACGCAAGCTATCGTCACTCATGATCAAAGATCCTTCGGCAGGTTGAGGATGCGCTGGGCAATGATGTCGAGCTGGACTTCCGATACGCCGGCGTAGATCGACTCCGCGCGGGCGAAGAGATAGGCGGTCGTGAAGTGCTTCTTGGCCCGCAGGGCTTCGGCGCTTGCCGTGGGCTTGATCTGCGAAACCATCTCGTAAGCGAAGGTGGCGAAGGCCTGGTGCGTCTCGGACCAGAAAAGCTTGTTGAGCGAGCCGCGCGCGCCGATCGGCGCCCCGCCAGCCATCTGGTCAACCGCCTGTTCGATCAGCCCCTTGAGGCCGTCGATCTCGGTTGCGATCTGGCCGATGCGGCGCTGATAGTAGCCATCCTCGAGGAGCTTCGCCAGTTCCGGATCGGACTTGAAGGCGGCGACGAGCATCTTGAGTTCGGCCTCGAAACGCCACGGACGGTACATGCGGTTGGTTGCGCGTTCGATGGAAAGAACGCGGATCGCCGCTGACCACCCCTCGTCCGGCTTCCCGAGACGGGCGCTGTCCGGAACGACGACATCGTCGAAGAACACTTCGGCGAAGGACTCCTTGCCATCGATCGACTTGATCGGAACGACGCGGATGCCGTGCGTGTTCATCGGCACGGCGAACATCAGGAGGCCCTTGTGCTTGTCGGCAACCGTTCCCGTGCGGGTCAGCAACAGACAGTAGTCAGCCTTCATCGCGCCGGAGGTCCAGATCTTCTGGCCGTTGATGCGCCAGTTGCCGTTTTCCTCGACGGCGCGGGTGCGCAGACGTACGAGATCGGAACCAGCCTCAGGCTCGGAAAAACCCTGGCACCAGTAGTTCTTCATTGCGAGGATCTTTGGCAGGAACTCCTGCTTCTGCTCCTCGGTGCCGACGGCCATGATGATCGGACCGGCAAGCTCCTTGCCGACCGAGCCAACGGATTCCGGCATCATCAGCGCGCCGATTTCCTTGTTGACGGCAAGGTGCTCGCGCAGCGTCAGACCGTAGCCGCCATATTCCTTAGGCCAGGTCATGCCGGCGAGACCGGCACGGTACATGGCCTCTTCCCAGTCGCGGCATTCGTTCAGCGACGGCGTCTTGTAGTCGACGCTGTCAGCGCGCATGGACGACGGCAGGTTGGCCCGGAGCCACTCGCGGGCATGAGCGCGGTAGGCGCTTCTGCTCGTCGCCGGGTCCGGATGGGCGACTTCGATATTGTAGGTCATTCGATAGGTCCCTCAGTGGGAAACGGAGGCCTGGCCGACCGGGATGATGAGCGCGTCGAGAGCGACGACACCTTCACCTTCCGGCCGGACAAGAACCGGGTTCATGTCGATTTCAGCTACGTCGTCAGCGTGACGGCAGGCGAAGCGCGAAAGCGCGGCAAGCGTTGCTGCAGCCGCCTTCACGTCAGCCCTGGCCTGGCCGCGCGCGCCGTCCATGACGGGGAACATCTTGAGGCCGCGGATCATCTGGAGAGCTTCCTCTTCCGTGACCGGAGCCTGCTGGATTGCCGTATCCTTCAGCACCTCGGCGTAGATGCCGCCCATGCCGACCATGACGACCGGACCAAAGACGCTGTCACGCGAAATGCCCATGATGAGCTCTGTGCCGCCCTTCGCCATCGGGGTGACCAGAACGCCGTCGATGCGGGCATCGGCCTTGTAGGCGCGGGCGTTGACGAGGATACGCTCATAGGCTGCGCGGACATCGGCCTCGTTGGTGAGGTTGAGCACCACGCCGCCGGCTTCCGTCTTGTGCTGGATGTCTTCAGACACGATCTTCAGCACGACCGGAAAGCCGAACTCGGCGGCATAGCGGGCGGCCTCATCGGCGGAGGTAACGATCTGCTCCGGCAGGATCGAAACGCCAGAGGCGGCAAGCGCCTTCTTGCTTGCGTATTCGTTGCGGAATGCGCTCGCATCGAGCTTTTCCACCTTGCCGTCGAAGCGGGTTGGCTCGGCAAGCGTCTGCAGCTCACCAAGCCGCGCGAGACCCGCCAGACCCTTCGCTGCCGCGTCGATCGACGGGAAGACTGGGATGCCCATGGCGTTGATCTCGGCAACCGCGTCGGCGGGACCGGCGGAGGTCACGACCAGCAGACGGTCCGGATAGGCTTTGCGAACTTCGCGCAGGCCTTCCATGTACACGCCACGCAGGCGCTTGTTGTAGAGCGAGAGCGACAGGAAGAGTTCCACCGCGTCGGTGTTCTCCTCTTCCATCAGCGCGGAAAGCATCTTGGTCAGAATGTCCGGGCGGGACGACATCTGTGCAGAAGCATCGACCGGGTTGTTGGTGCCGGCGATCGGGACGGCTTCCTGGATGCGGCGCTTGGTGTTTTCGGAAAGGTCCGGCAGCGTCAGGCCAGCCTGCGTGGAGGCATCGGCCATCATGATGCCGAAGCCGCCGGAGGCCGCGACAACCGTTACGCGCTTGCCCTTGGGCAGGCGGTTCGGCAGCAGCATTGAAGCGGCATGGCCAACGTCCAGCATCTCTTCGACGGAATGGACGCGCAGCGCACCGTAGCGGCGCAGCACGGCGTCAATCACGGCGTCAGAGCCAGCGAGCGCGCCGGTGTGGGAAGCAGCTGCCTTCTGGCCGGACTCGGTGGAGCCGATCTTGAGAACGACGACGGGCTTGCCAGCCTTGCGGGCCTTTTCCAGCGCGTAGGTCAGGCGCTCGCCGTTGCGGCAGGTTTCCATGATCGTCAGGATCAGGCCTGTCTCGGCATCATCCGCGTAAGCGGCGATGCCGTCGGCAACGTCAACGTCAGCCTCGTTGCCAGTCGCCATGAAGCGCGCAACGCCAAGGCCGCGGCGGGAGACGTTCTGCACCACATAGGAGCCGATGTTACCAGACTGCGATATGATGGAGACGTTGCCTGCGAGCGGCATGTTATCTTCGAGCACGATCGAAAAGGAACCGATCACAGCCTCGGCAACGGAGAAGGAACCAAGGCAGTTCGGCCCGAGCATTCGGATGTTGCCTGCCCGCGCGATCTCGACCATCTGGTCCTGCAGCGCGGCTCCTTCCGGGCCGGCTTCGGTGAAGCCAGCGGAGAGAACAGCGGCGGCCTTCACGCCTTTCTCGGCGCATTCCTTCAGCGCAGCAACGGCAGCTTCAGCCGGAACAACGATCAGCGCGAGATCGGGCGCCTTCGGCAGGTCCAGCACGGACTTGTAGGCCGTCAGACCCTGGATCTCGCCGCCGCGCGGGTTGATCGGGTAGATCGCTCCCTTGTAGCCATACTTCTGCAGCAGATAGACCGGACGGCCACCGATCTTCGATGAATCGTCCGAGGCACCGATGATTGCAATTCCGTCCGCCTTGAAGAAGGCGTCCATGCCCGCGCCGGGCAGAACAGTCATGTCAGTCATGTATCAACGGCCTTTGAAAACAGGCTTGCGCTTTTCGAGGAAAGCCATGCGGGCTTCCTTAGCATCTTCGGTTTTGGCGAGCGCCATGGTGAATTCCTGCTCGTGGCGGTAGGCCTCGCGCTGGGGCATGACGTCGACCATGTTGGCAGCACGCTTGGCATAGCTGATGGCGAGCGGCGCCTTGGAAGCGATTTCCGCGGCCAGTTCCATCGTGACAGGCAGCAGCTGGTCAGCGGGAAGAACATCCTCGATGACGGCACGGCGCAGCAGATCGTGGGCCGAAAGGCGCTGGCCGGTGAAGAACATGCGGCGGAGTGTGGAGCGGCCGAACAGCGTCTTCAGCATCGATGCGCCTCCAGCGAGACCGACATTGATCTCGGGCATGCCGACCGAAGCGTCTTCCGATGCGTAGAGGATGTCACAGGCGGCAGCGAGACCGAAGCCCGCACCCAGCGCAACGCCGTTGATGGCGGCGATCACGGGCTTGGCGCACTCACGGATGGAGTTGGTCGTCTCTCGCGTCACACGGTTGTGCTCGAGGAAATCGCCCGGCTTGCTGGCGTCAGGGCGGTCCTTGAGGTCGGCGCCCGCGCAGAAAACCTTGTCGATGCCGGTCAGCACTGCGCAGCGGATATCTTCACGCTGCGAAATTTCGTCGAAGGTGGCAATGATCTGGCGGCGCATCTCGCGGCTCAGGGCATTGACCGGGCGGCGGTCCATCGTGACCAGCGCTACATAGTTGGACACTTCCAGGCGAACATACTGTTCGGACATCTTGGCTCCCCTTTGAACACGCCGACTGACTGACCGGTCGGTCAGGCAGCTGAGTACCAAAGAGGGAGGGTGTGCAACAAGTTCGCGAGAAACGATTCCGATGAAAAACTTTCCTGCAATTTCTGCAGTAATGTTCTTCAGCTATTCGTCATCGCTTTGATATTATGAGGGAAACTCGGCTCTACGCAGTTGCAGCACGACCACGAGTTATTTATTGTGCACCGCAACAGGCGGTGTAAAGCTGGCCGATTATCGTTCGGCAAAGCGCACGATTCGGTCGGTACTGACCGCAAACTGACCGGACTTGTCGTCTTCCCGGTCGTTGCCTGACCGCACAATGCCGCCGGCAATCATATCGAAATAGGCTTCCGCAATCTGCGGAGCCGTACGCTTGCCGCCAGGCTTATACCAGCGATGCATCCAGTTGAGCGATGACAGGATCAGACGCCCGGCGAGCCGCGTATCCTCGATCTGGAAAACGCCTTTCTGCACGCCCTCGTCGAGGATGGCGCGCAGCATTTTTTCGAAGGCGTCGCGGCGCAGCTTTACCTGCATCGACATCTTGGGCTCGTTCGAATTCCAGAACTCCTGCGAGGCGGAAATCCAGGAAAGCCGGTTGTTCTCGAAGTAGCCCGCCGTCGCCAGCATGAAGACGCGCAGCTTTTCCTTGGGGCAGGAAATGTCGGCGATCGCTTGCGTGACGGTTTCGTTCAGACCGGCGCTGGTCGTCGAGGTCGCCCGCGTGAAGATCTGGTATTTGTCGGTGAAATGGTGATAAAGCAGCGACTTGGAGATGCCGCACTTCAGCGCGATGTCGCGCATGGAAGTCGCCTCATACCCCTTGGTCATGAACAGCTCCGCTGCCTCTGACAAGATGCGGTTTACCGTGTCGGTGCTGCGCGGACTCAACCCATTCCTCGATCGTATTGTTATATTCTGTACCAGCCTCGCTGTACTCATTAATGAAAAAAGGACGGATGACAATGTCCCTTAGCATCGCACGCTGTGGCGACCTGAAGCTCGATCTGGGCGAATGCCCCGTCTGGGAAGAGGCTAACCAGAAGCTGTGGCTGATGGACTGCCGGCAGGGCCGCATCTATTCCATGGATCGCGATTGGAACGCTTCGTTGGAGGCGAAAATCGAGCCGCCGACCGGTTCCTTTGCACTTTGCGCCGACGGAAGCTTGATCGTCAGCCGCAAGGAAACCATCGTCCGGCTCCGCGAGGGCAAGGAAGAGATTCTCGCACAGATCGAAGAGAGCCATCCAAACATGCGGCTGAACGACGGGGCAGTAATGCCGGACGGAAGTTTCGTCGTCGGCACCATGCATGTCTTCCGCGAGCTCGGCGAGGAGCCACTTGGCGGGCTTTACCGTCTCTCCGCTGATGGCAGACTCACGCGCATCGGCCGCGCCTTCGGCGTTACCAACGGACCGAAGGTGAGCCCGCTAGATGGCCGTTTCTACGTCTGCGACAGCACCCCGCGACAGATCTACAGCTACGCCATCAATGAAGATGGCAGCCTCTCGGACGAAAAGCTCTTCGCCAGCACCGACTCGCTCGGCTCGGCGCCGGACGGCTGCTGTTTCGACAGCGAGGGTGGTCTCTGGACCGCTCTCGTCCATGCCGCCGCGATCATTCGCTTTGCGCCTGACGGATCGGTCAGTCAGCGCATCGACCTGCCGCTCGCCCATCCCGCGTCGCTCTGCTTCGGTGGTCCCGCGCTCGATGAACTCTACGTCACGTCCATTTCCGACAGTGGCCGCCTGAAGGCCGAGGGGCCCATGGATGGCGCGGTGCTGCGCATCACGGGTGCGGGTTATCGCGGTCTTCCGACGCCTTATTTCGGGCGTTAGACTTCTCCTTGATGACGGCCGGTTCGCGGAAAGTGAACCGCCGCTCACCACCGCCAACCAGCGCGGTGACGAAATCGAGGAAGACACGGATCTTGGTGGGCACCAGCGGCGTGTCGATAATGGTCGTATAGATACCCTCTTCGAAGGTCGTGTTCGTCACGTGGTAGTCCGGCAGGAGCCGAACCAGCGTTCCGTCTTCGAGATCCTGCGCCAGCGTATAGTCGTCGAGCAGCGCGATCCCCTCTCCCCGCCGCGCCCATTCAAGCAGCGCAATGCCGTTGTTGGCGATATGGCGCGGATGGATCTCGAGCTCCTGCAGCTTCTCGTCCTTCTTGAAGCGCCAGACGTAGCTGCCGCCCGGAAGCATATAGGCGAGCGTCGGCCAGCGGTTGATGTCGTCCGGCGACTTGATCGGCGGCATGGAGGCGATCAGCTCCGGTGACGCAACCAGATAGCGCTCTGATACGAAGAGGCGGCGACGCTTCAGGCCCGCCTCTTCCGGCGGTGCGATGCGGAAGTCGATGTCGATATTCTGCCGGCGCAGGTCCACGAGGGTTTCGGATAGTGTAAGCTCGACCGTGATCTCGGGAAATTCCTTGCGGAAGTCGGGGATGAGCGGCGTCAGCACGCCAAGTCCGAACATCGTACGCGAATGAACGCGCAATATGCCTTGCGGCACGGACGAAATCGCGGTGATCGAACTTTCCGCCTCATTGATGGACCAGAGGATACTCTCGATCTGACGCGCATATTCCTGTCCCGCTTCCGTCAGGATCACCTGCCGGGTGGAGCGTACCAGCAGCTTCACCTTCAGATAGTCTTCGAAATCGGCGATTACGCGCGAAGCGGAGGTGGGCGAGACGCCAAATTGCTTGGCCGTGGCAGTAAAGCTGCCGGTTCTGGAGACCGACAGGAACAACTCCATGGCACGTAGGCGGTCCATCATTACCCTCCTAAATCGCAGGACAGATACTCTGTTTAACACAATTCCAAACTTTTACGTATGGAATTTAAATGCTCCCAGACAATTTGATCGTGCCTTCGGGAGTAGCGAAATGGAATTTGGCGTATTTATCCTTGCGCAGCAGCGTGGATACCACCAGTCTTCTCAACAGGTTATTACCAATTCGATCGAGCAGACCGTCCAGGCTGAGCAGGCTGGATTTAACGCTGCCTGGTACGCCGAGCACCACTTCAACAACTACTCACTCTCCCCTTCCCCACTGATGATGGTTGCGCATGCTGCCGGCAAGACCAGCCGCATCCGCCTCGGTACCGCCGTCTGCATCCTGCCGCTCTACCAGCCGCTGCGCTTCCTCGCAGAAGTAGGCTTCGCTGACGTCGTTTCCAACGGTCGTCTCGAGCTTGGCGTCGGCTCGGGCTACCAGGACTTCGAATTCCAGCGCTTCGGCACCAATCTGGCCGACTCCGGCAAGATCTACAACGAGTTCCTCGACGTGATCCCGATGGGTCTGAAAGAGAAGACGTTCGAGTACCACGGCAAGTTCCTTGACATCCCGCCGACCTCGATCGCCGTTCGCTGCGTGCAGGACCCGATGCCTCCGATCTGGGTCACCTCGGGCAACCCGGTAACGCTCGGCCGCGCCGTTCGCGAAGACTATGCCCTCTTCACCACCGCCCTCCTCGGCGGCATGGACGCCGTCCAGCGTCAGCGCGACAAGATGGTCGCCGTTGCCGAAGGTGAAGGCAAGGACCTCGACAAGGATGTCAAGTTCGGCTTCCTGCGTTGCGCCTACGCTTCGGACAACCAGGCTGAAATCGACTCCTACCTCGATAACGCCCGCTTCCAGCGCCGCATTTCCGAGTCGCTGAAGTACCGCCGCGCCGAGACCGACGACGGATACCTGGTCAAGGAAGTTCCGACCGAGAACGATCCGACCATCGAGGAGCTGCGCAACAACCTGCCGGTCGGTTCCGTCAACCAGGTCATCGACAAGCTGCTGGCTGAGATCGAAGTCCTGAAGCCGAAGCACATCGCTGTTAACACGCAGCTCGGCGACTTCGACCAGAAGACCATGCTGAAGCAGATCGAGCTCTGGGGCGACAAGATCATCCCCGCCGTCAACAAGGCGCTCGGAACGTCTTCTGAAAAGGCTGCGGCCTAACGTTACTTCCTCCGTGCGCGGGCTGCCGCGCACGGGTTCCTTTGGTCGTTGTTCGCAATGGCCTAACGTGACCGGCCCGGCACTCCCCCCCCCCTAAAGTCGGGTCGGTCATGTCGCCAATGTTGACTGGGCTCCGCAGCTTGAGGTCCTGAAAAATGCGCGTTTATCTGACGAATGCAGGCGTTGTAACGCTTCTTGAACCGGCCAATTTCCGCGGCCTTGATGTTCTCATCGATCCGCAGGCGCCGGACCAGATCGAACGTGCCATCAGCCGGATCGGCAAGCGCGAGGGTGAAGGCCACGTCCGCCTTTCTCCATCGGTTCTCCGTTTCCTCTCGCCCCACGCCGGTGAAGCGGAATGGGAAGAGAACTTCGACAAGATGATCGCCTATGCCACCAAGGCTGGCTGGGTCGACGACTCGAACATGGTCCGCGCGCACATCACCTTCGCCGAGCCGCAGCCCTCGATCACCCCTGACGTTTTCAAGGCCGCCATGCGGGCGCTGCCCGCCGGCATCGCCGCCATCACCACCGGTCAGGGCGACGGCCGCGCAGCCTTCATCGTGTCCAGCCTCGTCTCCATTTCGGCCGAGCCTCCGTTGGTCGGCTTCTTCGCCAATCGCACTGTCTCCGCCCTGCCAACGATACTCGCCGAGAACAAGTTTGCCGCCAATGTGCTGGGCACGGGTCAGGAAGACGTCGTCCAGACCATGTGCAGCGCGCCGCAGGGTCCGGCCCGCTTCTCCAATGGAACCTGGCTTGAGGGCAAGAACGGCCTTCCCGTGCTCGATGGAGCATTGGCAACGCTGGAATGCGACATTATAAGCTCGACCACAGTTGGCACCCACCAGTTCATCGTCGGCCATATTCGTCATTCCTCGTCGGCTGAGGCGATCCATCCCCTGGTGAATTTCAATGGTGGCGTGCGTCATTTACCGGAAAGACTGAGTGCATGAGTGCATTGGATGGTTTGATTGTCATTGACGCCAGTCGCGTGCTGGGTGGCCCTTATTGCGGGCAGATCCTGGCCGACCACGGCGCAAGGGTAATCAAGATCGAACCACCGCAGGGCGATGAGACCCGACTTTGGGGCCCGCCCTTTCAGGGTGACGCAGCAAGCTATTTCATCGGCCTCAACCGCAACAAGGAAGGCATCGCGCTCGATTTCAGTCAGGAATCGGGGCGCGCTTTCCTTTTGCAGCTGCTTGAAGGCGCCGACGTCTTCATCGAAAATTTCAAGACCGGCACGCTTGAGAAGTGGGGCATCGGCCGCGACGAGCTGCGCGAGCGCTTCCCGCGTCTCGTGCATGTGCGCGTCTCCGGCTTCGGTGAGGATGGCCCCTATGGCGGCCGCCCGGGCTATGACGCTGCAATCCAGGCGCTCTGCGGCATCATGTCGGTCAACGGCGAGGCAGGCGGCCAGCCGCTGCGCGTCGGCATTCCGGTCGTTGATATCGTCACGGGCCTCAACGCGGCCCTCGGCTGCCTTCTGGCGCTGCAGGAGCGGGAGAAGTCCGGTCTCGGCCAGTTCGTTGAAGCAGCACTTTACGACTGCGGCATCTCGCTGATGCATCCGCACCTGCCCAACTATTATCTGGGCGGCGGCCTGCCGAAGCTCGCGGGCAACGCGCATCCGAACATCACGCCCTACGACACCTATGCCTGCAAGGACGCGGATATCTTCCTCGCCGTGGGCAACAACGGCCAGTTCCGCAAGCTTTGCGAAGTACTGGGCATTCCGGAACAGGCAGACGAGCCGCGCTTCGCCACCAATGCCGACCGCAAGGCAAACCGCCCTTACCTGCGCGAGGTTCTGGAAGCAGCACTTTCCAGGCACGTTGCCGCCGATATCGCCGAGACGCTGATCACCTCAGGCGTGCCCTGCGCGCCGGTGCGCACACTCGATCAGGTCGTTGAGGATCCGCATACCCAGGCACGCGGCATGATCGTCGACATCGGCGAGACCTATCGCGGCACCGCAAGCCCCATCAAGCTGGAACGCACGCCGGCAAGCTACCGCAAGGCTCCCCCTTCCTTCGCCGAGGACAGCGAGGCGATCGCAAGGGAATTCAACCTTGAGGGTGAAGCGGCGTCGGTCCTGCTGCGCAAGAAATAAGGTTTGACGCCCGTGCGCTCACAGTGCACGGGCTTTTTCGCGCACATCCATATGCGCCACGAGGCGCGAACCAAGCGCTTGTCGCGCTCGGCTAGGCTACAGACATTTGGGAAGAGTATATGCCTGTTACCGTTGAAATCATCGGCTCCATCGGCCACGTCACGATCGACAATCCGCCCGTCAATGCGATTTCTGCGGCGGTGCGCAAGGGCCTGCTCGATGCCGCGACGGCGCTTGAGAACAACCCGGACGTGAAAGGCGTGGTTCTTGCCTGCGCTGGCAAGACCTTCATCGCCGGTGCGGACGTCACCGAGTTCGACAAGCCGGCAATCGAGCCGCATCTGCCTGATGTCATCGCGGCCATCGAGAACAGCTCGAAGCCTTGGGTTGCCGCCATTCACGGCAACGCGCTGGGCGGCGGTCTGGAAATCGCGCTCGGCTGCCGTTTCCGCGTCGCTGACAAGGGCGCGTCGCTTGGCCTGCCCGAAACCAACCTTGGCATCATTCCGGGTTCCGGCGGTACGGTGCGCACGCCCCGCCTGATCGGCGTCGAGGCTGCCGTTGACCTCATCACTTCCGCCAAGCCGGTGAAGGCCCCGAAGGCCCTGCAGCTCGGCCTCGTCGATGCCGTTGTTGAAGGCGATCTGGTTGAAGAGGCAAAGAAATTCCTTGAGGATGCGCTGACCCGCGACCTGCCGCAGCGCCTCTGCGAACGCGGCATCGAGGCTCCGGCTGACGGCTATTGGGCCGAGACGGAAGTGAAGGTGAAGAAGGCCGCCAAGGGCAACACCGGCCCTGTGGATGCGCTTGCCTCCATCCGCAAGGCCGTCACCGCGACCTTTGCCGATGCGCTTGCGTTCGAGCGTGAGGCGTTCCTGCGGCTGCGCGTCTCGCCGCAGTCGGCGGCACTGCGCCATATCTTCTTCGCCGAGCGCGCTGCTGCCCGTCCGGCCGAAATCAAGGGCGTTGAGCCCCGGAGTCTCACGAAGATCGGCGTTGTCGGCGGTGGCACCATGGGTGCAGGCATTGCAGCCGCCATGCGTGACGCGGGCCTGCCCGTCCACATGGTCGAGCGCGACGACGAGGCGGTTGCCCGTGGCCGCGCCAATGTCGAGAAGATCTACAAGGGTTCGCTCGCCAAGGGTCGTCTGACGCAGGAGCAGCATGACGCCCGCCTCGCCGGCTTCTCGGCTTCCGCCAACTATGCGGACCTCGCCGACTGCGACCTCGTCATCGAGGCCGTGTTCGAGGATCTGGACGTCAAGCGCGCGGTCTTCGCCGAGCTCGCCAAGGTGTGTTCGGACAAGGCGATCCTCGCCACCAACACCTCCTACCTGAACCCGGAACTGATCTACGAAGGCTTGCCTCATCCGGAACGCTTCATCGGGCTGCACTTCTTCAGCCCGGCCAACATCATGAAGCTGCTTGAGATCGTGCCGACGTCGCAGACTGCGATCGACGTTCTGGCGACCGGCTTCGAGCTGGCAAAGAAGGCCGGCAAGATGCCCGTCCGCGCCGGCATCTGCGATGGTTTTATTGGCAACCGCATCCTGAAGGTGACGCGCGCCCAGGCTGAAAAGCTGCTGCTCGCTGGCTGCACGCCGGCTGAGGTCGACAGTGCATTGCGCGGCTTCGGTCTCGCCATGGGGCCGTTCGAGGTGCAGGATCTGGCAGGCCTCGACATCGCGGCCTTCCAGCGTCAGGCAGCGCGTGCCCGTGGCGAAACGCCGTTTGCGCCCGTGGGTGACCTCGTCGTTGCCGCCGGACGCCTCGGCCAGAAGACGAAGGGCGGCTGGTACGATTACACCGACGCCGGACGTTCAAACGAGATCCCGGCTGCTGTTGCAAGCGCCATCGAGGAAGCGCGCGCAGCTTCCGGTGTCGAGGCGCGCGACTGGACGGCTGACGAGATCGTCGAGGCGATCATCTATCCGATGATCAACGAGGCCGCGAAGATTGTCGAGGAAGGCATTGCGCTGCGCGATGCCGACATCGACCTCGTGAAGGTGCACGGCTACGGGTTCCCGCGTTATCGCGGCGGGCTGGTGCAATATGGCCGCGCCGTAGGCTTCGCCAACGTCGTTGCTTCGCTTGAAAAACTCACGGCCGCAAAGCTGGCCGATGCCCCGAGCGCCAAGCTGCGCGAATGGGCGAACTGAACCGCTGAGAAAAGATCCGAGACAAACCATGGCACTTGATCCCGAAACCCTTGACCAGCTCCGTGACATGATCCGCCGCTATGTGCGCGAGCGCCTCGTCCCTATGGAAGCACAGGTTGCCGAAGAGGATGCGATCCCGGACGAAGTTGTCCAGGAGATGCGTGACCTTGGCCTGTTCGGCCTGACCATCCCCGAGGAATACGGCGGCATCGGCCTCAACATGTCCGAGGAAGTGCAGATCGCCTTCGAGCTTGGCTACACGTCGGCTGCCTTCCGTTCGCTGATCGGCACCAACAACGGAATCGGCAGCCAGGGCATCATCATCGACGGCACGGAAGAGCAGAAGCAGAAGTACCTGCCCCGCCTCGCCACCGGCGAACTCATCGCCTCCTTCGCGCTGACCGAGCCGGAAGCCGGTTCCGACGCGGGCTCGCTGAAAACCACCGCCCGCAAGGACGGCGACTACTACGTGATCCGCGGCACAAAGCGCTTCATCACCAACGGACCACGCGCCGGCCTCTTCACGGTCTTTGCTCGCACGGATCTTTCAAGCACGAACGCTGCCGGCGTCTCCGCCTTCCTCGTGGAAGCCGGCACCCCGGGCCTCTCGCTCGGCGCGATCGACAAGAAGATGGGCCAGAAGGGTTCCTACACCTGCGACGTGATCTTTGACGACGTGCGCGTCCACAAGGACCAGATCATCGGCGGCGTCGAGGGTCAGGGTTTCAAGACGGCCATGAAGATTCTCGACCGTGGCCGCCTGCACATCTCGGCCATCTGCGTGGGCTCGGCCGAGCGCATCATCCACGAAGCGCTGACCTATGCGATCGACCGCAAGCAGTTCGGCAAGCCGATCGCCGAGCAGCAGCTGGTGCAGGCCATGCTGGCCGACAGCCAGGCGGAAGCCTATGCCGCCCGCTGCATGGTTGAAGAGACGGCGCGGCGCCGTGACGCTGGCCAGAACGTCTCGCAGGAAGCAGCGTGTGCCAAGATGTTCGCTTCCGAAATGGTTGGCCGCGTTGCCGACCGTGGCGTGCAGATCCACGGCGGCGCCGGCTACATGCAGGAATATGCCGTCGAGCGCTTCTACCGCGACGTCCGCCTCTTCCGCATCTACGAAGGCACGACGCAGATCCAGCAGCTGGTGATCGCAAGGAACATGATCAAGCAGGCTAAGGCCGGGATGTAGGTTTAGGCTGAGACGTTCAGTGCTGAATGAATTGAGCCCGGGGCGATGCTCCGGGCTTTTATTCATCCGTTAAACTATGAATTACGCATCATCGCACTACAATTCACAGCGCAACAATATCATATTAAACAATATCTCGTCAACGAAAATTTATTAAGTATAAATTACATATTCACAATTACTGGTTATTGTTTTTGCTAATTAGTTGACAAATCTACCGCAAAGAAAGCACTGTGAACTAGCTTAAGTTTTCTATTTGATTTTTAGTAAAGGGATATTCATATGTGTATTGGCGGAGGCAACAACTCTCGGGGTGGTTCAAATTCGTATGGCGTAAACCGGGCGGATAAGGTCAACCGCGACGGAACGAAGGACGCGGCCAACAAGGATTTGTTTGACCGCGTTCGCGACGCAGCTCAGCATATCGCAGTCAATACGAGTAGCATTGGACCAGCTGGAGCATCCTATGGTTGTGGCTCCTGCCACGATCCATACGGCGATCGCTCGCGATCGCACAGCCGTGGCAAGCCGACGAACTTCGTCTGAACAAATTGATGCAGACTCCTGCTGGCAAGCCGCGGTCGCGCGGCGTTTTCAGATACTTTGCTGTTAGCACAGTCATCTTATTCGGTGTGGCCGCTCTTGCGGCCGCACTTCACCACGCGTTGCGCGATTCGTATCCAGGTCGGAAATTCGAAGGCTTTTTTCGCGAAGCCCTCGCAATGGGGTCTACCGACGATAATTTCCTGTTGGGTCGCTTCGCCAGCAGGTACGATGTTTGCATCTATGGGATGAGCGACCCGGTTGCGGAAAGCGGATTCGCCACCTTCTTCGGCATGGTCCGTAATGAGACATGGATGCAGCCGAACCTGATATACCGGACAGACGTTTCCAATTGCCCGGAGACAACGTTCTTCTATGTATTCCATCATAAGGGTGAGGACAGCGTCATCCGCTCCACAATTGATGACCTAACCTATATCACCGCCAGGCATGGCATGACATTCCCGCAGGACCATAGTCTCTACTTCCAAACGTATTCGCCGGGGCTCGTTGTCCAATTGGCGCCGCCGGGCAAGGATAGAAAGGTTTATTCAGCCATCAACGGCTTCGCCGGCACCTCTTCGGAAGCCGATAAGATGCTGGCTCATAATATCATCCAGCAGGAGCTGCTGCAGGCCATCCTCAACGCAGGCGATCTGGAAGTCAACCGCACCCCAGTTTCCATCATTGAGGAGTGGAATATATCAACCCCGCTCCGTGCTCCGATGGCTGACCCGCAATATCGAGCGCAGTGGCTGGAGCATAACGTCTACAACATGTGTCTGTACGATATCATGCTGCTGATCACCCTCTATGCATGGGATGAATCGATCCTGGATGACAGGCTTGGCTCATACATCCGGTACATTCGCAACAACTACGAAGCAATTGAGAAGAGAGCTCGCGAGATCCAGTACGACGAGCGCTACAGCGACATATTCGTCCAGAAGTGCTGAATCAAACTACTCCCCCGGCACAAACCCATTGAATGAAAGAGCGGCTCATCAGGGCCGTCCGGTGCCTTGCGGGCTGAGCAGAAACATACGCGGCAATCCCTCCTCCGGGATCAGCTGGAACCCCATCAACTCGAACCACCGCCGGACTTTCCCGTCGAAAGAATAGCTGCACGACATGACCGGGATATTCCCAAGCCGCGTCTGAAGCTCGGCCATGATCCGCTTCCCGAACCGTACCGTATCCGGCCGGAAAAACGCGGGCGTCGATGGCATGGACGTATACGCGATGCCGTCGTCGATCTCATAGCCCAGCAGAGCAAGTAGCTCGTCGCCTCTCAGCAGCGAAAGGGCCATGCCGGACTTGACGCAATCTTCCAGCTTCCGTTGTGCCTCTTCTATTGAAATGCTTGCCTCGGCGAGTTCGGAGCGGAAGGATTCCGAAAGATTGCTGAAGACGAGATGAACTTCGTGTAACTTGGCTAGTCTAGCATACATGATACGGCACTTCTAAGTATTGGCCGTTGCAATGACTCATACGCAGGGCTTCTTCTTGAGCCGCGCGTAAGCAACTGATAACAATTCGGCGATCCGGGAGCCAGCAACCTTGTAACTCCCGACAAGAGACCTCCCGCATTTACGCCCCCTCACTCCCCCCTGAACACCGGAGCCCGCTTCTCCTTGAACGCGGCAACGGCTTCGCGGTGGTCGGCGGAGTGGTACATGCGGGCCTGATCGTCGAATTCGCGCGTCAGATACCATTCTAGCCCGTCCGGGGCGTCGACCAGCGAGGCCTTGGCGGCGGCTACGGCGAGCGGCGCGACTGCGCAGAAGCTCTCGGCCTTCGCGATTGCCGCTTCCAGTACGTTGTCGGAAAGCTCGTCGGTCAAACCCATTGCCAGCACCTCGTCAGCATTCAGGATGCCCGCTGAGAGGAACAGCTGCATCGCCTTCGCCGTCGGGACGCGGCGGGAGGCGGCCCAGAGGAACGCCGTGTCCGGCACGAGCCCCAGCTTGCCGAAGGTCGCGCCGTGCTTTGCCTGCGGTGCGGTCAGGATGTAGTCGCACAGAAGCGAGATCGACCAGCCCGCGCCGAACGCATGGCCGTTGACGGCGGCGACCGTAGGCTTCGGGAAGCGGGCAAGTTCGCGCGCGATGTCGTGCAGCAGCTTCATGCGCTCGGACGAGAGTTTCGGGTCGATGCCCATGGCGGAAATGTCGCCGCCCGCGCAGAAGGCCGCACCCGCGCCCGTCAGCACCACGGCGCGGCTTTCGCCGGACTTCGCTTCATCACGCAGCGCCTGCAGGAACACTTCGCGCAGCGCCGGAGACAGCGCGTTGCGCCGGTCCGGATCGTTGAACGTCAGCACGGCGATGCCGCTTTCGGTGACCGTACGGGTGATGAGGTTTCCTGCAGTCATGTTCGTTCTCACTTCATTGGGCAAGTCAGCCAGCTCTACACCCTCATGCTGAGCTTGTCGAAGCACGAGGGTCCAGGTTCAGCTGCATTTCTCACCGCCTCGTGGTTCGCCCTTCGACAAGCTCAGGATGCTTACCATGACGGGATCGAAATGGGCTCGCCCGGATAACCGGACGCCGCCCGTTTCCTACTCTGGTTTTACGCCGACTTTGGCGCCGGGCGTCCGATGCCCAGGATCTGGTAGAGCACCAGGGCCGCGAAGGTGGACGTCGCGATGCCGCCAAGGGCGAAGTTGCCGATGTTGATCGTGAAGTCGCCTGCGCCGAAGATCAGCGCCACGCCAACCGTGAAGAGGTTGCGCGGGTCGGAGAAGTCGACATTGTTGACGACCCAGATGCGCGCCATGGCCGAGGCGATGAGGCCGAAGACGGCAAGCGACAGGCCGGCCAGAACGGATGGCGGAATGGTCTGCAGCAGCGCGCCGAACTTTGGCGAAAGGCCGAGCAGGATCGCGATGACGGCGGCGATGACGAAGACGAGCGTGGAATAGACCTTGGTCATGGCCATCACGCCGATGTTCTCGGCATAGGTGGTCACGCCCGTGCCGCCGCCGGAGCCAGCAAGCATGGTGGCAAGGCCGTCGCCGATGAAGCCGCGGCCGATGTAACGGTCAAAACTCTGGCCGGTGATTGCGCCCAGCGCCTTGATGTGTCCGAGGTTCTCGGCCACCAGAACGATGGCGATCGGGGCGATCATGGTGATCGCGGGCCAGCTGAACTCGGGCTTCACGAACTTGGGCAGGCCGAACCATGGGGCTGCCGCAACGGTCGCGAAGTCGATGCCCGGCACGAGGCCCATGCCGTTGCCCAGGAGCAGAACGAGGCCGTAGCCGATCAGGATCGCCAGCAGCACGGCAACGCGGCGCGAGGCGCGCGGACCATAGGCAGAGATCAGACCCATGAACAGAACGGTCGCGAGCGCAATGCTGACATGCGAGGCGGAGCCCTTGAGGCCATTGACGGCAACAGGGGCAAGGTTGAGGCCGATGGCGACGCCGATCGCACCCGTTACGGCGGGCGGCATCAGGCGTTCCACCCAGGCCGTGCCGATCATCATCACGACCACGCCGATCAGCGCGTAGACAGCACCGGCTGCAATGATGCCGCCGAGCGCCAGGCCGATGTTCGGGTTCGGCCCGCTGCCGGCATAGGCGGTGACAGCCATCACAGCCGCGATGAACGCAAAGGACGAGCCCAGATAGCTCGGTACGCGTCCGGCCGTGATCACGAAGAACAGGAGTGTTGCGATGCCGGAAAAGAACACCGCGACGTTCGGGTCGAAGCCCATGATCAGCGGCGCCACGATGGTGGAACCGGACATGGCCAGCAGGTGCTGGACGCCCATCGGCACGGCCGCCCGCATGGGCAGGCGCTCGTCAGGCAGGACCATCTCGTTGTCGGTCAGACGCCAGTTCGGGAAGTATCCCATTTGTAGCCCCTCAAGTTAAAAATCCCGAGGTACTAGCGACAAATTTCCATTCCTGACTAGTGGTGTCCCACCATCAATCGTTGCAAAATCGTTATGTTCAGGTCAGGGACCGGCAATTTTCCCCATCTTTTATGAAGACGGGGAATGGGGCCTCAGAGCCCCTCGCCCACAAAGGCCTTTTCGACCACGAATTCGCGCGGCTCGGAATTGGCCCCCTCGCGCAGCCCGAGACTCTCCAGAAGCCTCTTCACGTCGATGTTGAAGGCGTAGGAGCCGCAGACCATCGCCCGGTCCGACGCCGGGTCGATCGGCGCGATGCCGAGATCGGCATAAACCTTGCCCGAGCTGATGTTGTCGGTGATGCGGCCCATGTACTTCGATTCTTCGCGTGTCGTGGTCGGGTAGTAATGCACGCGGCCCTGGGCGATCTCGTTCAGCGGTTCCTCATTGAGGCTTTCGATGATCTCCGCGCCATAGGCAAGCTCGGATGTCTTGCGGCAGGTGTGCATCACGATCACTTCCTCGAAGCGCTCGTAAGTCTCAAGGTCGCGCAGGATCGAGGCGAAGGGCGCAAAACCCGTTCCGGTGGCCAGCAGCCACAGCCGCTTGCCGGGCAGCAGCGCGTCGTGCACCAGCGTGCCGACGGGCTTGGGGCGCAGGATAATCTCGTCGCCCGCCTTGATATGCTGCAGGCGGGAGGTGAGCGGGCCGTTCGCAACCTTGATCGAGTAGAATTCCAGCTCGTCTGCCCAGCTCGGTGCCGCGATCGAATAGGCACGCAGGAGCGGCTTGCCGTTCTCGTCCGGCAATCCGATCATCACGAACTCGCCGGAACGGAAACGCAGGGTCGTCGGACGGGTCACGCGGAACGAGAACAGGTTCTCGTCCCAGTGGATTACTTCCGTCACTTTCTGAGCATCAGCAGCCATCTGAAAAGTCCATCTCAGGATTGTATGAAGTGCGCGAGCGTCTGCCCGCCGTCGACCAGCAGCGTGTGGCCGGTGATCCACCGGGCGGCGTCTGATCCCAGGAACAGCATCGCCGGGATGATATCCTCAGGCGCTCCAAGACGGCCGGCGGGCTGGTTTGCCGTTACGCTGGCGAAGCGGGCCGGGTTGACTGTCTGTTCGCGATCCCAGAAGCCCCCTTCGGTCATGGTCGAGCCCGGCGCGATCGCGTTGACGCGCACGCCAGTCTTCGCGAGGTCAGCCGCCGCACAGCGTAGCGCATATTCCAGCGCCTTCTTGGCAGCGCCATAGGCGGCATTGTTTGGCCAGTGTTCCCACGCGAGGCGGGAAGAGCAGAAGATTGCAGCTCCGCGCGTTTCAATGAGAGCATCGCGGCAGGCATCCAGAAGCATCATCGGCGCCAGCACGTCGAGCTGGAAGCAGCCCTCATAATCCGCCTGCGTGCTCTTCGACGAACCGTTGGTGATCGTCACAACGAGCAGGTCGACGCCGCCGAGCGCCGCCTGGGCTTCCCTCGCCCATTCGCGGCAGGCGTCGGGAGACGAGAAATCCGCAGCGCGGTAAAAATGCCCCTCGCCCGCAAGGTTCTTCGCCACATCCGCAAGCACATTTGCCGTCCGTGCACCCAGCGCCACCCGCGCACCAGCGGCAGCAAAAGCCTCCGCTGCAGCCTTGCCAAGCCCGCGGCTGCCACCAGCCAGAAGCACACGCTTGCCAGCGAAGGAAAAGTTCCAGGACGGCGCTGAACCTTGTGTCATCACACTTTCTCCAATCGACTTAGGTGATAAGGGACAATTATTTCATGTTGCAAGTGAAATTTTTCTGACAAATGATGTTCTTTCCATTTCGGGTGCATTAGACTATGGCGAGACAGCCTGCAAATGGCCTGGATCAAACTATCAGTAATTTTCAGGCAGTTCGTGAGGACGGATGGCAAAGAAAGCGAAAAGCACCAGCGCAGCAGCAAGTTCTGTGGAGCCCCTGGAGACGCGCGTCAACCGCACCTCGCCGCTTGCATCCAACCGCAAGATCAGCCGCAAGACCGAAGGCGTGCAGAGCGCGATCCTGGCCGCCGCTGGCAGCATCTTTGCGGAAAAGGGCTATAATCTCACCAAGCTGTCCGACATTTCCGACAAGATCGGCACGCATGTCACGGCGCTACGCTACCACTTCCCGTCCAAGGATGCGATTGCCGAGGCGATCGTGAACCGGACGACCCAGGCCTTCATGGATCACCTGCGTAAAACGCTTGCAGAACTAGGGTCCGATGCCACCAGCCGCGAGAAGATCGCCGCCGCAATCCGCTCCTACATGCATGTGGCGTCCGAGAAGCGCGTCGACATCATCGCTCACGGCAACATCGTCAACCAGCTGCCGCAGGAGGCTCGCATGGGCCACTTTGCGCTGCTGCGCGAGTTTCTCGATATCTGGCGCGATCTGATTGGCGAAGCAGCACAACGTGGCGAACTGGCACCGGGCATCAGCGCTTCGGTCGCCACGCAGGTGGTGCTGGGGAGCGTCATCTGGACGCGCGAATGGTACCGGCCGGAGCTTGGCGCGCCCGAGCGAATTGCCGCTGAGATGACGAAGGTTCTGCTCGGCGGGCTCATTAGCGAGCCCGCGCAAGCAAAGGAGACCAACCCGTCTGGCAAGGCTCAGGCGGCAGACTCCTTGGCCGGCGCCTCCGAGAAATAGGCCTCGAACTTACCCTCGACGCCGACGAAACTCTGCGCGTCTTCCGGCGGCGCTATCGCCTCGCTGATGTTGGGCCAAAGGCCTGAAAATTTCCTGTTCAACTCCAGCCAGTTTTCCATGCCCGGTTCGGTGTCGGCGCGGATCGCATCGGCGGGACATTCGGGCTCGCAGACGCCGCAGTCGATGCACTCGTCCGGGTGGATAACGAGCATGTTCTCGCCTTCATAGAAGCAGTCAACAGGGCAGACGGACACGCAATCGGTGAACTTGCAGCGGATGCAGGCATCCGTCACGACATAGGTCATTTCAGGCTCCGTAACATTCGCCGCAGCGCTATCGCGCAGGGCGCTTCAATCATTTCCATAAAGTCCAGCACAGGATTTTTTCCTCTTCAACTAGAAATTTCATATCAACAATGAAAAAATCAGTTGAAGGGTGTCTCGAAGCGGGTTAGGTTTTCAAAAAAACAGTTGGGAGGAAGAGAGTTTGGAGCTCAAACTGTTTGTGTCCGGCATTGGAGGACAGGGCGTGCAGCTGATCGGCAAGACGATCGCGCTTGCGGCCCTGACGGAAGGCCGTCACGTGATGCTCGCAGGTGAATATGGTGGCCACATGCGCGGCGGCAGCTCTGTCGTGGCGGTGGTGATCGGCCTTGAACCCGTGCGTGCCCTGCCCAACCTTCCCGAAGCCGAGATGGCGATCGCACTTTCCCACTCCTACTGGGAGAAGGTCAGCACGCGCCTGAAGTCCGGCAGTTTGATCCTTGCCGAAGAGACCATTGCAGCGGAACTGCCCAATGATGGAGGCCACCGCATCGTCTCCGTGCCCGCCATCTCTCTCGGTGTTCAGGCAGGCAACCGCCTCGCCGCCTCCATGGCGATGATGGGCGCATTCTCCGAACTTACCGGCGCGGTTTCCCCTGAGGCGCTGGCCGAAGCGATGATCGAACAGCTTCCGCCCTATCGCCGCCAGCATGCACCAACCAACCAGACGGCTATCCAGCTTGGCGTGAACTGCGCCCGCGAACACTATGGCTCGCGCGTGCATCCGGCTCCCTATCTGGCGGAGCTTGCCGCATGAGCGAGGTGAATACGCATACGTCCAACCCGGCAGCACGCCGCAAGGTGACGCGCGGCACCGTCGTGATCGCCGCCGACCGCTGCAAGGGTTGCGAGCTCTGTATCCCTGCCTGCCCGCCGCAGGTGCTTTCCATGTCCGCAGGCGTCAATGCGCACGGCTACCCCTATCCGGAGCTGGCGCCCGGCTGCACGGGCTGCACGGCCTGCCTGCTGGTCTGCCCTGACTTCGTTTTCCAGATCTACCGTTACGACGAACCCATCGTCGATGAGCTGTCCGCCGGGGAGGCCCAGCAATGAGCAAGATGCGTCTTCTGGACGGCTCCGAAGCGATCGCTGAAGCCGCCATCATGGCGGGCATGAAGTTCTATGCCGGCTATCCGATCGCACCTGCGACCGAACTTCTTGAATATTTCGCCGCGAAGCTGCCAACAGCGGGCGGTGTCTGCATCAATGCCGATACCGAGATCGAGGCCGTGAACATGGCTCTGGGTGCCGCTCAGGTGGGTGCCCGCGCTGCCACCGGCTCCTGCGGTCAGGGTCTGGCGCTCAAGCAGGAAGCGATTGCCGAGGCAGCGCTCAACGAGACGCCGCTCGTTGTCTTCAACATGGCGCGCAACCAGCAGGACTATTTTCAGGCGACACGCGGCGGTGGCTGGGGCGACTACCACACCGTGACACTCGCGCCGAAAGACCTGCATGAGGCGGTGGAGCACACCCACCTCGCCTTCCATATTGCCGACAAGTATCGCGTGCCGGTCATCTTCATGGGCGACAATCTCATCGCCCGGACCCAGATGGGTACATCGCTTCCGGTTCCGGAGCTTGATCCCCTGCCGCCCAAGGACTGGGCGCTCGATGGAAAGATGGGCGGTACCGGTAAATCCCGCTGGATCTGGACCTTCGGCGGTGGCAAGGCCGGCAATCCGGGCCTCGGACCGGACGGCTACTGGCGCCAGATCGCGGAAAAGTTCGAGCATATTGCCCGCCAGGAGATGCGCCACGAGCAGGGCTTCTGCGAGGATGCAGAGACAGTCGTCGTCGCCTTCGGCAGCGGCGGCAAGTACGTCGAGTATGTCGTGCGCGAGCTGTGTGAGGAAGGTTACAAGGTCGGCTACTTCCGGCCGATCACGCTCTGGCCCTTCCCCGGCCCGGCGCTGGAAGCTGCGACGCGCAACGCCAGGAACATCTTCGTCTTCGAGCTCAATGCCGGTCAGATGATCCAGGACGTGATGCTCTCGGTCGAAGGACGGCATCGCATCAAGTCCATCGGCGGCGTAAGCTTCGATGACTCTGGTCTCAACATCGGCCCCATGATGGATGCCCGTATCATCCGCGAGCGCATTCTGGCCCAGCTCAATGGCGAGCCGATCAGACAGCTGCCAATCTCTGGCATGGGAGCTTACCTATGAATGTGATCGACACATCCCGGCCACCAGAACGTGCGGCAGCCAAGGTAGCGGATTTCAAGCCGTCGCTGCTGCTGTCAGAGAACCATCATCTGTGCCCCGGCTGCGGTGAGCCGGTTGCGATCCGCCTCATCCTCGAGGTGATCCAGGAGCTCAACCTGACGCAGAACAATGTCTGCATCCTGGGCCACGGCTGCTACGGCTCCTTCATCATGCAGATGGACGTGGACTCCACGCTGTGTCTGCACGGTCGCGGTCCGGCCGTGGCAACGGGCATGAAGCGCATGCGCCCCGACGTGGCGATCTGGACCCTGCAGGGTGACGGCGACATGGCCTCCGAAGGACTTGCTGAAATCATGCACACGGCCGCGCGTGGCGAGAACATCACCTGCTTCATGCTGAACAACGGCGTGTTCGGAGACACGGGCGGCCAGATGACGGCAGCCTCCGTAGTCGGGCAACGTACCAAGAACACGATCGAAGGCCGCGATGCCGCCTATCACGGCAACCCGATCAAGGTGGCAGAGATTCTCGCGAACATGGACGGCACCGCCTATGTGGCGCGCGGTTCGGTCCATAACGCGGCATCGATCAACGCCACCCGCAAGCTCATCCGCAAGGCGTTTTTGCGCCCGATGCACGGCCATGGCCTGGCGCTGATGGAGATCCTGACCATGTGCCCGACCGGATGGTTCGTGCCACCGGGACAGGGTGCCGAATACATGATGGAGTCTCTTGGCAAGGTCTATGGCCTTGGCGAGCTGAAAGACGTCGCAAGCGAAACCGAAACCGTCAACCCGTAAGAACCAAGAGACAATCTGGCCATGGTCCAGACCATCCATTCGATCCTTTCGGTTGCAGCCCATACGGTGCCGAACGCGACGGCGGCGACGCTGCGCGACGAGCGGCAGACCTTTGCCGAAGTTCACGCGCACACCGGACGTTATATCAACTTGCTCGCAAGTCTCGGCGTCAGCAAGGGCGACCGGGTGATGCTGCAGGCCGATTTCGAGCTGGAGCACATCGCCCTCTATTTCGCCACGCAGTACCTCGGCGCGATTTTTGCGCCCGTCAATCCAGCCTTCCGGGTGGCGGAAGTGCGCGACATCGCCGACTATCTCCAACCCACGCTCGTGGTTCAGGACGCTTCCCACGCCAAAAACGGACCCGTCGTGCGCGACGGCACGATCCACGCGATCATCGGCCCAAGCGGTAGCTCCACCTCGCTCAATCTGCCCTCGGCAGCGGAAGGCCAGCCGGCAATTCCCGCCCTGCCCTCGCCAGTCATGCCGGAAGACACGCATGCGATCTTCCTCACCTCCGGCTCCACCGGAAGGCCGAAGGGCGTTGAAATTACCCATCAGGCAAGCTGGCTGCGCTCGATGATCGGCGCATCGCGCTTCGTCAATTGCGGCGGTCGCGGCGAGCTTCTCACCTTCCCGATGTTCCATTGGGCGGGCTGGAACTACCTGATGGAGAACTGGGCCTACAAGCGCGCCGCCCACTTCATACCGAACGCCAGCGGCGACGAGATCGCCCACGCGATCAACAAGCATGATCCGGCCTTCATCTATGCCATTCCGGCGATCTGGGAGCGGGTGCTCGCCAGCAAGGTCCCGTTCGACGGCTCGCGCCTGCGCCACATCGGTTCCGGCACCTCGAAGTTCGACATCGAACTGATGGATCGGCTGAAAGCCCGCTTCCCGAACGCCTATCGCGGCATCTTCTATGGCTCGACCGAGTTTGGCGGCGCCTGTTCGCTGATCGACGAGGAGATCGCGCGACGTCCCGGCAGCGTTGGTTTGCCCGGCTCTGGCATCGAGTCGCGGGTGGTGGACGGCGAGCTGCAGCTGCGCGGCCCCACCGTAATGAAGGGCTACTACAACCTGCCGGAACAGACCGCCGAGGTGCTGCAGGACGGTTGGTACCGCACCGGCGACCTCGTGGAGGTGGATGGGGACGGGTTCATCACCATCGTTGGCCGGGCGCGCGAAGTTATCCGCTCGGGCGGCGAGACCATTGCGCCGGCGGAGGTGGAGCTGGCGCTCCGGGATTTCCCGGGCCTGCGCGGCGTTGCCGTAGTCGGTTTGGACGATCCCGTCTGGGGTGAAATCGTCTGTGCTGTCACCGAACTTGAAGCTGGATGCGAGTGCCCGCCCGTCGAGCGGCTGCGCAGCCATCTGGAAGGCCGCATCGCGTCCTTCAAGCATCCCCGCCGGGTGTTTGCCCTGCCCGAACTGCCGCGCACGGCGGCTACCGGGCAGATCATGCGCTCGCGCATCAAGCAGATCGTCATTGAATACTCGGCCATGAGTGCCGCTGGGGAGAGCGGTGGCCGAATAAGCGGGTAGCCATTTTTTACTCTGGGAGGAGGACCAACATGCTGAATAGACGTCATATCCTGCTTGGCAGCGCGGCCACGGTCGGCGCGCTTTCCGTGCCTGCGGTGCTGCGGGCGCAATCCGGGCCGATCCGCATCGGCCTCATCACGACGCTGAGCGGACCCGGCCAGGTCTACGGCCAGTACATCAAGGACGGAGCCGAGCTTTCCGTCGCCCGCATCAACAGCGAAGGCGGCGTCAACGGCCAGCAGATCGAACTCGTCGTACGCGACGACAAGAACTCGCCGGACAGCGCACTTGCCGCCTATCGCGAGCTGACCGGCAGCGGCATCAAGTTAATCGCACAGGGCACCTTCACGGCCAACGTGCTGGCAACGCTGCCTCTGCTGAAGGACGATGGCGTTACGTCGCTGGTTGTCGGCTCGTCAGCACTCTCCGTCACCCACGAGAACTTCACGCCGAATATGTTCCGCCTCGGCTATTCGGCCCCGATGTGCTTCGGCGGCTACGGCCACCTGATGGCCGAGAGGTTCCCGGAGATCAACAAGTGGGCGCTGGTGCGCAGCGATGTACAGGCGCTGGCCGACATCACGAACTACTTCGCCTCGGGCCTGGTGAAGAAAGCAGAAGCCGACGGACGAAAGCTGGAGCTGCAGGAGCCGATCCTGGTGCCATACAATGGCGCTGACTTCCGCAACCAGATCTCGCAAGTGTCGAACTCCGGTGCTGACGGCCTGTTCAACTGCCTGCAGGGCGCGGATGCGATCAGCTACTACAAGCAGGCACGCAGCTTCCAGCTAGACAAGCGTTTCAAGCTGCTTTGCGACAGCGCGAACGAGCTGACCGTCGCCAAGGCGCTCGGCAAGAACATGCTGGAATCCACCTGGAGCTGGACCGCCTGGTATCCGCAGGCCATGAAGGACAATCCGTCCTCCGACGCCCTGCACAAGGCCTATACGGAACTGCGCAACGATCCGTACCCGAACTGGTACGTCGGCGTTTCGCACGACTGCATCGCCACGATCGCGGAAGGCATCAAGGCCACCCAGTCCATCGAGGCGGCTGACCTGATCCCGGCAATCGAGAACCTCTCGTTCCAGGGCGCGACCGGCAACGTGACCTTCCGCAAGGAAGATCATGCCTTTGCGGGTGACCTCACCTACATCCGCTTCGGCCGCTCCGACACGACGGAAACCGGCTGGGAGGTCTTCGAGACGGTTCATATGGCCGGCGCGGAATTTCTTGAGCCTGCGACACCGGGTCAGAAGCTTTAGGATCTTGGCATAACATGCTGTTTACGCTGATCAACAGCCTGACGCTTGGCATGGCGGTGTTCCTCGTCGCCGCCGGGCTGACGCTGATCTTCGGGATCATGCGCATCCTCAATTTTGCGCATGGTGCCTTCTTCATGCTCGGCGCCTATCTCACCAGCACCATGGTTCAGGACATGCCGGGTTCGGTCTGGATCCTGATCGGCACGGCGCTGGTGGCAGGCGTGATAGTCGGGCTGTTTGGTCTGGCCGTGCAGCACTTCGTGCTGAGCAAGCTCGATGGGATTGATGAGCATTTCATGCTCATCGCCACCTACGCGGTCATGCTGATGACCGTGGGCGGCATCAAATCGGTCTGGGGGCTGGAATTCCACTCGGTGGACCCGCCCCCCGGCCTCGACTTGGGCGTTGATATCTTCGGCACATTCGTGCCGAGTTTCTCGCTCTTCATCATCTGCGCCGGTGGCGTTGTCTTCCTGATCCTTGACTACGTGATCCATCGTTCGTGGGCAGGCAAGCTCGCCGTCGCCATTGCCCGTGACAACTGGACAACGAACCTGATGGGCGTGAACGGACCGCTCGGCACAAAGATCGTCGTCGCAGCATCCTTCGCGCTGGCGGGCCTTGCAGGCGGGCTTCTGCTGCCGAACCAAACGCTGTCGCCGGCACTGGGTGACACGTTCCTGCTCATGGCCTTCATCACCATCGTCATCGGCGGACTCGGCAACATTCGCGGCGCCTTCGTCGCGGCCCTGATCATCGCGGTGATCGATGGCCTGAACACCTATTTCCTGCCCAGCTTCCCGGGCGTCATCATCTATGTGGGGATGGTTGCATGTCTTCTTCTGTGGCCGAACGGCATTCTGGGAGAGAGCAGGCTCTGACCCTCTCCCAGATCAACAGGGTACTGTTCGTGGCTGCAGCCGTCATCATTGCAGCCATGCCGTACCTCACCAACTCCGGCCTGCTCTATCTCGTCGGCACGACGCTCATTCTCGCCGTCTATTCGGTCGGCTGGAATTTTCTGTTCAGCTGGGCGGGGCTCGCCTCGTTCGGTTCGGGCGGCTTGTTCTGCATCGGTGCATATGTCTCCGCCGTCGCACTTCGCGCGGGCTGGGAGCAGTATTTTCTGCTGGTCATCGTCGTCGCCACGCTTGCCGGGGCGGCAGTCGCCTTCCTTGTGGGCTTCGTCGCACTGCGGCGTACCTCGGGCATCTTCTTGGCCATCCTGACCCTGTCGCTGGCTGAGCTGCTGCGCCACACGCTGATGCACACGCGGTGGCTTGGCTCCGAGGACGGGCTTCCCAACATCACGCGGCCGACGGTCTCCTTCATCTTCTTCGAGTTAAACCTGAAGAGTGGACCGGCATATTATTGGTTTATCTGCGCTTTCGCCGTCGTGATGCTCGGCATCTGCTGGTGGCTCTCGCACGGTCCGCTTGGTCGTCGCCTGCAGGCGGTGCGCTATGATATCGAACGGGCGTCGTTCGTCGGCATCGACGTTCATCGCAATCGCCTCCTCGCCTTCGTCATCTCCGGCGCGGTGGCGGCCTGCGCCGGAGCCGTATATGCGCCTTGGGCGCAGATCGTGACGCCGGAGCTGTCCGGCATGATCCGCTCGACCCAGCCGATCCTCTTCACACTGCTGGGTGGCCTGCATTCCTTCTGGGGTCCGGTTGTCGGCGCCTTCGCCTTTATGGGCATTGACTACGCGACCCGCACGCTGATCGGCATACAGGAAATCATCACGGGCGGCATTCTGCTTGGCGTCATCCTTGTGTTCCGCGGCGGCATCGTCGGCAGCTGGAACGCCCTTCTTGCCCGCATCTTTCCAGGCCGGGGGGAACAATGAGCATTCTGGAACTTTCCGGCATCGAGAAAAGCTACGGCCCGATCAAGGTGTTGCACGGCATAAATGCCACGGTTGAAGAAGGCGAAGTCTTCGCCATCATCGGCCCCAATGGCGCGGGCAAGACCACGCTTTTCAAGGTGATGACCGGTGAAAGCTACGCAAACGCCGGGACCGTGCGTTTCGATGGCCGCGATGTGACGTTTGAGCCGCCGCACCTGCGTACCCGCGCGGGCGTGGGCCGCACGTTTCAGGTGGCCCGCGTATTCAATCCGCTGACTGCAATCGGCAACGTGATCGTAGCGATCGAGGCGCGCAAGAAGGCGCAGAACAGGGACGACAATCCCTGGTGGGCGGTGAAGCCATCCGCTTCCACGCGTGAGGAAGCGCTGCACCTGCTGGAAGGCGTTTCGCTTGCAGGCAAGGCGAACTTCGCGGCGACTGACCTTTCGCACGGCGACCGGAAGCGGCTGGAACTTGCCATCACGCTCGCGGGACGTCCGCGCATCCTGATGATGGATGAGCCGACCGCCGGCATGTCGCCCGGCGACCGCGAACAGGTGAGCCTGCTCATCGAGCGGATCATGAAGCCGGAGGCTGAAGGCGGGCTTTCTGCCGATGGCCGCAAGCTCACGGTCGTGATGACCGAACATGACATGTCCGTGATCTTCGGCCTCGCCTCACGCATCCTTGTCATGAACCAGGGCGAGCTGATCGCGCTCGGCACCGTTGACGAAATCCGCAACAATCCGCAGGTGCGCGAAGTCTATCTCGGCACCGAGGACCAGACTTTGGAGATTGTCGCATGATTTCCGCGCACAGCATCAACGCCTACTATGGGCCTAGCCACATCCTTTACGACCTCTCCTTCAGCATGGGCGAGAAGGAGCGTGTGGCGATCGTCGGCCGCAATGGCGCGGGCAAGTCCACGCTGCTCAAGTCGCTGATGAATGCGGGGCCGAGCGTCCGGGGCGACATCGCTTTCGACGGCAAACCGATCAATCGCCTGCCGTCCTACGAGCGCGCACGGCTAGGGCTGCAGCTAGTGCCCGAAGACCGGCGCATCTACCATCATCTGACAGTGCGCGAAAACATCAAGATCGCCGAGCACGCCCGCCCGAAGGGCCACGTGAAGTCTGACCCGGATGCGATCATCGAACAGTTCCCGATGCTTCGCACGCTGAAACAACGGCTGGGTTACCAACTTTCCGGCGGTCAGCAGCAGGTGCTGGCTATCGCCCGTGCGCTGGCTGCGAGCCCGCGCATCATGCTGCTCGATGAGCCGACGGAAGGCGTTGCACCGGCAATCGTTGAAGAGATGGTAACCACGCTTCGCACCCTGTGCGACCAGACCGGTATGGGCCTCCTGCTCTGCGAACAGAACCTTTGGTTCGCCCGCCAGCTCACCGACCGCGTCGTCGTGATGGATACCGGGCGTATCGTTTTTGACGGAAGCTGGGCGGAGTTCATCGCCAATCCTGAGATCAAGGAAAAGCACCTGGCGATCTAAAGCAAAGAAAAAGGGCGGCTCGCGCCGCCCTTCTCGAGTTCTCAGCCAGCCGTAAGCTCGTAGATATCGCTTGCCGGAAGCGGAAGCAGGCGGTTTGCCATCTCCGACTTCAGGTACTCGTGGCGCTCGATTTCCTCGGGCGTCTTGTCCGGCTTGGCACCCAGCGTGACAAACTCTTCCAGCACGTAACCGGGGCGGATCTTCACCTCAGCCGTCTTACCGCAATAGGTGAAGCGCCAGACGTAAGGCCCTGGACAATCAGTGATAACGTCCTTCCCGCCGATGCTGCGATCAACCGTCAGACGGTTATCGATGACACAGCGCGTGACCATCTCCATGCAGTCGCGTCCACCCGGACCCGGAAATGCGGTCACGATGCTGATCTCGCGACGCTCGAGCGGCTGGTCCGAAAGAGCAGCAAAGCCCGCCTGCATTGCCTTCAGCGCATGGACGACACCGCCTGGAAAGCCGCGACCATGATAGTCGTTGATGTCATTGAATGAGAAGGTCAGTTCCTTGCCGTTCTCAAGAACGGTGATGGTGTCATGCATTAAGGTAGTCTCTTACATTGGGAACGAACTGGTTGAGGAAGCGCGAAGTCGCGGGCATGAAATGCGAGCCGTGGTGGAACATCGGGTCGAGTGAGGAGATGATCATGCGGCCCGGCGTAGACACAGTGTCCTCGTAGAGGATGGGCCGGCCTTCGCCGTCGCGCGCCAGCACCGTCACACCCTCCGGAACGTCGAACCAGCCATGTAAATGCCAGGTGACTTCCTTGTGGCCGATATCGCGCAGCAGCGGGTGATCCGCATTGTCGACGCGCACGCCAAGGTCGGCGTTGGGGTCGAGCCACCACCACCAGTTCGTCGGCGTTTCGGTGAGCTTGATTGACGGCAGCCACAAGTCCTGACGGCTTTCGCCCAGCGCAATGATGGTGCCACCTGCGTTGAGGTGAGCGAGCAGCACGTCCTTCTGCGCAATCATGCGCTGAGCCGGCGTGCGGCAGGGGACCCAGAGAACGTCGTCGGGCGTCAGCATGGAGCCGAGGTCTTCCGGCGCGCAAATCACGTCAAAGGCGCCTTCGAAGATCGGTCCTTCCAGGCTGCGGATGTTGTAATAGGTACCAGAGGAAGGAGCGACGATCCTGCGGCCGTCCCTCTTCAGTGCGCGGTGGCCACGGAAGTTTTCCGGTTCAGCAAGCCGCCATTCGTAATCCGGAACGGTAGGGTTCTCTGGCCATGGGTCGAAGCAGAGCTCGCCATTCGCCCAGGCGATGATGCGGCGGGTGAGTTCCGGCGCAAGGTTCCACTCCAGTCCCATCGACCCCAGATCGTTGCCGGAATGCGAGAAGAAGCGCCCTCCTCGCGGCCGCGCCCAGACCCAATCGACTGGCACCTGTGCCTCGCCAAGACCGTTGATCGCGACAGCGCCTTCCGGCAGCGGATTGCAGCCACGGCCATAGAAACCGGCAACGCCCTTGTTCGCCTCAAGCATCTTCAGCTCGATCCCCTCATAGAGAGGATGCGAGTTGACGGCGGTAAGGTCGAAGTCCGGACGGCGCGGCTTGTCGATCGGCCGGTACTGCTTCAGGCCGTCGAGCAGCGGGCGAACCACGTGGCCGTTGAAAAACCAGCGTCCGCCCTGGTCGAGAAACGCCTCGAGCGCAGGCTTCAGATTCAGCAATGCGTCCTGATCGAGCTGCTGCCCCGTAATCAGCCCCCGATGCGCGAGCAGGATTTCCGGCGTCAGATCCTGTTGCTCGATGATGACGACCTCGCCACGCTCGGCGGCGGCCTCCATCCTCGGCGAAGCCTCATAGGCCGACTTCAGGTAGATTGTTGTCATGCTGCCTCTATCCCCGCAAATGCCGGCAGGATCGCCCGCCGGATTTCCCCCACTGGTCCCTGAACATCCACCCAGCGCATCGGCACGCCATAGAGCGTGGAGAGCTTGCCCGGCTCGATCATCTCGTGCACGGGCCCGCTCACTTCACCGCCGTCCGGCATCATCAGCAGCACGTCGTCAGCCGCTGCCAGCGCATGGTTCGGATCGTGGGTGGTGAAAATAATCGCAAATTCACGGCGCAGCCTGAGCGAGTCGAGCAGCTGCAGCGTGCGCGACTGGTTGCCGAGGTCGAGCGCCGAGGTCGGCTCATCAAACACAAGCGCCGGCGAACCCGTGGCAAGCGCGCGCGCGATCAGCACCATCTGGCGCTGGCCGCCCGACATTCTGTCATAGCGCATGTCGGCCAGATGGCAGGCGCCGACCTGCACAAGCGCACCCTCGGCTGCTTCTCGGTCCTTCGCCGTCGGCTGGCCGAAGAGCCCGAGCTGCACGGCCCTGCCCATCACCACGATATCGAGCCCGGTGAGCTTCGCCTGCGACGCGCCATGCTGCGGTACGTATCCGGCAACCTTGGGCGCAAAGCGACGTCCCGACGCGAGCGACTGGAAGCCGAGCAGCGCGCGCAGCAGCGTGGTCTTGCCGCGCCCGTTCGGACCCAGGATAGCCATGGATCGCCCCTTGGGAACGCGGAAGGAAATGTTCCTGAATATCGTGCGCGATCCGAAGGTTACGGACGCATTTTCAAGTCCGATCATGCGCGGTTCGCCTCCTTGAAGTAGCGCCGCAGGAGCACGCCGAAGACGGGAGCACCGATGATGGCCGTCAACACGCCGAGCGGAATTTCGGCTGAGGTCAGGGTGCGCGCGAGCGTGTCCACGAAAGTGAGATAGGCCGCGCCCAGAAGTGCGGAGGCCGGGATCAGCGCGCGATGGTCCTCACCAACGAGGATGCGGGCGGCGTGCGGAACCACAAGGCCGATCCACCCGATGATGCCTGCAACGGCGACGGACGTACCCGTCATCAGCGAGATCGCGATGAACACGTACCAGCGCTCCTTGTCCGGATTGACACCGAGCGAGCGGGCTTCACTGTCTTCCAGCGCCAGAAGGTTAAGGCGGTAGCGCAGTGCGAAGACGATCAGAAGGCCGACGGTGATGCCCGGAACTGCAAGCCAGAGGCGCGCCCAGGTGGCAGTCGAGAACGAGCCCATCAGCCAGAACACGATTGCCGGAAGAGAGGTATTGGGGTCGGCGACGAACTGGACGATCGAAACGAACGCGCCGAAGAGTGCACCGATGACGGTGCCAGACAGAATAACGGTCAGGATTTCCGTGCGTCCGTTGATCCGCGCCAGTGCCCCCACCAACACGAGCGCAAGCAGGCCAAAGGAGAATGAAAGGCCAAGCAGCACATAGCCGTGAAAGCCCACAAGCAACGAGAGGGCGCCGCCGAAGGCAGCACCCTGGCTGATGCCCAGCACCTGCGGCGACACCAGCGGATTGCGGAATACACCCTGGAGCGCTGCGCCACCAACGGCCAGACCAGCGCCCGCAAGGGCCGCCAGAAGTACGCGCGGCAGACGCACCAGCAACACGATGCGCTCGTCCATTTCCGCAGGCGCGACGGATGGCGAGGCCACCCAGTTCATGATGATTTCGAGAATGCGCGGCACACTGACCGAGAAGCGCCCCGCCGAGATTGCCAGAAGCATGGAGGCAATCAGCGCGATGATCATCGCGCCGAAAATGCCGATCTTCAGGCCTGGTATCCGGCGCACCGCCGGTGCAGCAGCCACGTTGCTCATTACTTCGCCTTGAACTGCGCGTAGTTCGTCGCGTCGCCCTGCATCTCGACCCACAGAATGCCGTCGATATCTTCGTCGGTCAGCTCATAGTTGTAGATCGTCTTGTAGGCCTTCTTCATCTCGGCCCGCAGGTCGTAGTTGAAGAGTTCTGGGTGCAGGAGGTTAGCCAGCCACATCCAGGTGAGCGGGCTTTCCTGGCTTGGCGGATCCCAGCGGTATCCGCCGAGCGGAAGCTTGTAGACCTGCTTGTTCTGCGCAGCCTTGGTGAAGGACAGGATCTGGTCGTCGTAGATGCGCTCGAGTTTCAGGTTCGGCTCGAAGCTGTTGAGCAGGATGACATCCGGATCCCAGCTGGCGATCTGCTCCGGGTTGATCGTGGTGCCGTTGCCCTCGACGTCCGCCGAGGCGTTGATGCCGCCCACCATGTCGATGTACCAGGCAGTAAAGTTGCCCTTGCTGCCGGAAGCCGTCAGCTTGTCCATGGCGCGGCCGAGATAGAGAACCTTCGGACGCTTGTCAGCGGGAATGTCCCTGGTCTTGGCGAAGATCTCGGCCGAGACAGCGTCGCGCCACTCGTTGATGAGCTTGGCGCGCTCGGGCTTGCCGATCGCATCGGCCGCCATCTGGTGATAGGCTTGCGTCTTCTCCTCAGTGCCGTAGGAGATGAGGATGACGTTTAGCCCCGCATTGGTGAGAGGATCGACGAGATCCGCGCCATAGTCCGCCCACTGGACGACGAGATCGGGGTTGGTTGCAGCCAGTTCCTCGATGTTCGGGATGAAGTTCGGCGCGGTGACTTCGGAAGAAATGTCCTTGGATTCAGGGAAGATCTTGCCCAGAACGCCTTCCTGAATCGCCGTCTTCGACATAGGGTTCATGCCGACGAGCTTGGAGGTGCCGCCATCGATCGCGATCACCGTCGATGCCATCGGCATCGGGATTGTCACAACCCGTTCAGCAGGCTTTTCCAGCTTGACGGTGCGGCCGCCCTGATCGTTGATGGTGATCGGATCTGCGAAGGCCACTCCTGCAACACAGGTCATGGCGAGGGCGAATGAGCCCTGGGAAAATCTGGAGAGTGGCATCGAGCGAAATCCTTCCTCCGCTGCTCATGTTATATGCGCTCTCCATTCCAAAGTGTATCATTCGTGTCAAGTTTCTTTGAAGCGAGTTTTCCTTTTACAGGGGAAAACGACACAAAATTTCCGCGGAATGAACTTAGCTGGCAAATAAAATGGCTGCGGCTCCCGCAAGAACCGCAGCCAGCATTGGTCGTACGTCGAGCCTGCTATTCGACGGCGGTGTGCCAGACGTCGTTGACGCCATCGCCGGTCATGTCGCCCGGTTTCGTGTCTTTCACCCAGAGATAAAGCGGCTTGCCCTTGTAGGCCCATTGGGCGGTGCCATCCGTGCGCTCAACCACGGTATAATCGCCGTCGGGCTGCGCGCCCGCGTCGGCCTTCACTGGCGGCCAGTTGGTCGCGCAGGTGTCATAGCAGTTCGACTTGCCGGCTTCGTCCTTGTCAAAGGTGTAGAGCGTCATGCCGTTGGCGTCGGTCAAGACATTTCCCTTGTCGGTCGCGGAAACCTTGATGGCTCCTCCGGCGTGGTCCTGCGCGTAGGCAAACGGGATTGCGGCTGCCATGATTGCCGCTGCGATCATCATACGCATCCTGGGTACTCCTCCTATGGGAACAGATGCACCCGCCCGCATCCCCAACGCGACAATAGTCCCCTTTGATCCGACAGCCGGTTAAACATTTGCGTGAGGAGAAGTTGAGAACCGGCTGCACTTCCCTGCAGCGGCCGGCCTACGCCGCTTCGGAGTTCTTCGTACCCATGCGGACACGCGCCTTGATCGGCAGATGGTCGGAGGCAACGCGGGCGAGCGGTGTGTCGTGCACTTCAAGTCTGGAGACGAGGCCGACAGGGCTCGCCAGGATCCGGTCGAGCGACCAGACAGGGAAGCGCGCGGGGAAGCTTGCGAGATCCGCGTGCAGCGGACCGAATTTGGGCGCCAGCGCCTGCAGCGACGAACGCCCGCCAAGCCGCCATTCGTTGAGATCGCCCATGACAAGCGCAGGCCTGCCGTCCTTCGGTTCGGCGGCCGTCAGGATCGTTTCCACCTGCTTCTGTCTCGAGCGGCGCAGGAGCCCCAGATGCGCGGCGATGATGCGAATGGGCCCGAACTCAAGCGAAAGGTCCACCACCAGCGCGCCGCGCGGCTCTGCGCCCGGCAGGTCGAACTGGTTGAGCTCTTCCACAACAGCCCCGCGTGCGAGCACGATGTTGCCGTGCCAGCCGTGGCTGTCGCGCATGCCGACGACGCCAACCGGTGAAAGTCCCGTGTTCTCCTTGATCCATTCGAGGTTCAGGAGCCCCATCCGTGAGCCGAAGCGCTGGTCCACCTCCTGGAGCGCGACGATATCAGCCCCAAGCTCGGCGATCACTTCAGCCGTGCGCGAAGGGTCAAACCGCCGGTCCAGCCCGACGCACTTGTGCACATTGTAGGAAGCGACCAGCAGTTCCCCAGGCTCGTCATGATGCCGCTCGTCCATATAGGACCGACGCTCCTGACGAAGCGTGGAGCGGACGAGCGGGCCGATCCTGGTTCTTGGCTTTAGCTTGAGCTTGGCCTTCTTCTGCAATCTCAGCGCCTCTTCGACTGTGCTTCACCCAAATTAAGCATAATCCGTGTGTGACTGTAGAACTATGTAGTGAATTTCGCGTTCCATGCCACACATAACAACAAGGCACTCCCGCCACAGGCGCGGTGTGCACAGGATGGATGGCCGCAACAGAATGAACGTCATGATCATCGTCTTTGTCGTCATGGCTCTGCTGGTGATCGCAGGTTTCCTGATCCTTTATTCCTATGGGCGTTTTGCCGCCCGGGCCCGGGGGCCAAACTCCAATGCCCTGCCCGTTGAGGAAGACCACACCATCCTCGACCGCGCCATCGGCACGCTCACTTCCTTTCATGAGGGCGAGTCGGGGCTCGCACTTCTTTCGCAGAACATGCAGGCCCTTGCCTACCGGGCGCTGGCCGCACGCAGCGCAGGCCGCAGCCTCGACCTGATGTATTATTACTGGAACGACGACCTGACAGGGAAATTGCTGTTCCATGAAGTGCTTGCGGCGGCAGACCGGGGCGTACGGGTGCGTATCCTGCTGGATGACATGAATACGCTCGGGCGCGACCCGATCTATCGCGCCATCGACCAGCATTCCAACATCGAGCTGCGGCTGTTCAACCCGGCTCGCTCCCGTGGCGACGTATTGAGGCGTGGAATTGAATTGCTGTTGCGCGCCTTCAGCGCCACCCGCCGCATGCACAACAAGGCTTGGATTGCCGATGGAAGGCTGGCGATCGTCGGTGGACGCAATATTGGCGACGAATATTTCGATGCATCCCAGGAAGCGAACTTCCGTGACATGGACCTGCTGATGGTCGGCCCGGCCGTGCAGCAAACGGAACAGATCTTTGATACGTACTGGAACAGCGCGGCAGCGCTGCCCGTGCGCCGGCTCCTGAAGCGCACGCGCCGCCTCGCCCGGGTTCGCAAGCGCCTGGCAAAATTCCTCGCGCGCAAGGCCAACTCGCCCTACCTGCAGAAGCTCCGGGAAATCCACGATCCATCGGCTATGCTGGCGGGTGGCCCGGAATTCCACTGGTGCACCGATGTCGAAGTTGTCGCCGATCCACCCGGTAAAGTCGTGGGTCGCGGAAATGCCGAGTGGCTACAGCAGGAAATCTTCCCGATGATGATGGCGGCAGAAGCGAGCCTGCACATCATTTCCCCCTACTTCATTCCCGGTCATGAGGGAGTGGACCAGCTCGCAAGCCTCGCAAAGTCGGGCGTGGATGTGAAAGTGTCGACCAATTCACTCGCTGCAACCGATGTTGTGGCCGTGCACGGCTGCTATTCGCGCTACCGCATGAAGCTTCTGTCGGAGGGCGTGAAACTCTACGAATTGCGCCCGCAGATCCGGTGGGGCGATCACCCTTCTCTCTTCGGCTCCAGTAACGCAAGCCTGCACACAAAAGCCTATGTGGTTGATGGGCTCTGCGGCTTCATCGGTTCGTTCAACTTCGATCCCCGTTCGATGTCGCTCAATACAGAGATGGGCGTGCTCTTCCGCCACGCGCCGCTGGCGCGAGAGGTGGATCAGGTCTTCGCGCGTCAGATAACTTCAAGCGAAAGCTACCGTGTCACCCTCGAGGGCAATGCGATTGTCTGGCACGATGGTGAGGGAAGCTCTGTGCGCACCTGGCGGCAGGAGCCGGAGGCAAAATGGCTGCGGCGGCTCTCGGCGCTGGTCATCGGGTGGCTGCCGATTGAATCGCAGCTCTGACTTTTCAGATCTCCTGCGTCGCCGGGCGCATCGTTTCTCCGGGCAGACCAAACATCTCTGCCAGACGCAGACGCACCAGAGCGGCGTGCACGATCACCGGTATTGCGACACCGGTGACCGTGCCGGCAAACAGCAGGATCCCCAGGTGGGTTACGCCTAAAACGTGAAGAAGCGCATAGCGCGCAAGGCCAAGCGCCAGGATGTGCATGACGTAAACTGCCATGGAGATTTGCCCGAGAGCCGCGATAGGCTGTGCGAGCGCTGATTGCTTTCGGCAGACAACGCTCCACAGCATAAGAGACGCAGCGATCCCCGTAACGGCGGCTGGGAGCGAAAAGTGTTCCGGCAGCTGCAGCCAATAAGACATAGATACCGCGACGGCAAACAATCCGGCCGTCGCAACGGCAGTTACTGGTTGTGCGCGATCAAGCCACCGGATGAAGCCCCGTTCCTGGGCAAGAACGCCGAGGGAGAGATAGAACGTCCCATAAGCGATATCCTGCAGGATGAAAGGCATGGTCTCGTCGGTTGTCAGAAAGGCGGCGAATGCCAGCACACACAGGAGTTCCGGCCGGTGCCGGCGAAGCACGTAGGCCGCGAATGTCGCGAAAAACAGCGCGTAAAGAAACCAGAAAGGGCTGATCGGAGCCCAAAGAATTGCAGCAAGATCTGCGAAGGAAAACGCCGTGTTTGTCGCTTCCGTTCGCGACAGAACGGCCTGGACACTGCCTTGCAGCACTGACCATAAAAAATATGGATAGACGATCGTGAGTATCCTGCTTCGCCAGAACAGCACTGCTCCGCGTCTCATCGAGTTGTGGATGAATAGGCCCGAGACAAAGAAGAAGAGCGGCATGTGGAAGCTGTAAACCACATAGTCCGTCACGCGCAGCCATGAGTCTTCCGGGACCAGGCCGCCGGCGGTGAGGCCGCGCAGACAGTGGCCATAGACGACCAAGATGATCGCCATTCCTTTTGCTGCGTCAACTGGCTTTGAACGCATCCCGCATCAGCCGCTTTGGATTTGGTGGCCCCCGCCCCGAACGCGGGCCATTGTGCCGGGATCGTTTCCCGGCGCAAGACGCTGTCCCATCACCACATCGGCGGATCAACCTTTGGTGGAATCTGCAGATTTGTTAGCAGGTGCACAAAAATCGTCTTGCGCCTTAAAACATGTCTGTTACGATAAAATCAGAAATGTTAGTTCAAGGAGCAGACGTAGGATGAACGACATTCCTGATCTTCCCGACATCGATCCTCCGACGTTCTGGAACGCGATCGGCTGCCGCGCGGCGGGCGTCGCCATCGTGACCGTGAATGGTGCGGAAGGACCGGCCGGCTTCCTGGCCTTGTCGGCAACGCATCTCACCGCCTCTCCGCCGACGGTGACCGTCTCGCTCGACAAGAAGACGAGCGCGGGGGCGGACCTGCTTGAGCGACAAAGCTTTGCCATCAACTATCTGGCTCAAGAAGGTGAGGACATCTTCAGTCGTTTCACCAGCCGCGACGGGCCGAAGGGTGCGGCTCGCTTCGAGGGTCTGGATCTCACGACGCTTGAGACCGGCGCACCGATCCTGCCGGGCATCACCGGCGCGCTCGACTGCCGCCTGGAAGAAGTCATTGAACGCTACGGCACCTATCTGTTGATCGGCCGTATCGTCGCATTCAGCAACTTTTCGGACCGTCAGCCTCTGGTCCACTATCAGGGAAAGCTTCTAGCATGACTGACATTTCAACTGATGACAGAGCCGATCTCTTCAAGCTTGGAATGCGCCGCCTCGCGGCCGGCGTGTCGCTGATCACCACCAGGGACGAGACCGGCGCCCGCCACGGCCTCATCGCCACCTCGGTCACCTCGGTGTGCCTCACGCCGCCATCGCTGCTGACCTGCATCAACAAGTCGGCTTCGAGCCATGACACGCTGGTGAAGGCCGGGTTCTTCTGCGTCAATCTCCTGCCAGAAGGCGCTGACGATATCGCCATGCGTTTCAGCTCCTCGCGTTTTCGCGATGTGCGCTTCGCCGAAGGCAACTGGAGCGAGCTCGAGACGGGTTCGCCCGTGCTTGAGGAGGCGCTTGCCAGCTTCGACTGCCGCATCACCAATATGGTGGAAGCCTCTTCCCACACGATTTTCATCGGCGAAGTCGTGGCGGTGCGTCTTCCTCCGCAACCGATCCAGCCGCTTGTCTACATCGACGGCGTGTTCGCCCGCTGCGCCCACGCGGCCTGATTCACAGGTCGAGAGGCCTGAAAGTTCACCGAATTCAGCTTGCCGGGCTTTGCGTCAGGCTAGTCTTTCCTAATGTGAAATGTTAATGACGACTTCAGGGAGGATCGTCCGTCCTACGCTGTAGCGTAGCGGCCGCTTCCCCATGCAGTTTCGTCAACAGCTACAGGGAAAGCATTCTTGGCACGCAAAAGCACCCAGCCGAAGGTCAAGGGACTCCTACGCAACGACGCTTACGAACAGATCCTGATGGCGATCATCATGGGCGACCTGCAACCGGGCTCGCGCGTGGACGAGAAGGGTCTGATGAAAATGTTCCGGCTGAGCCAGGCTTCGGTGCGTGATGCGCTCTCCCGCCTTGCGCTGGAAGGACTGGTGGAACGGCAGGCACGCATCGGCACCCGTATCGGCGACCTTGGCCTGCGCGAGTTGCAGGACGTGTTCGAGGCTCGCATGATCGTGGAGAGCAATGCCGCCAAGCTGGCCGCCCAGCGCGCTTCGCCGGACGATCTCGCTGCCATCCGCTCGGCCTATGAGGGGCACGAGAAGGCGATCGAAGCGCGTGACATCCGCGCCATTGTGCTGATGGACCGCGCCTTCCACCGCTCGCTCGCGGCCGCCTGCAAGAACAGGCAACTGGAAGAGACCATTATCCGCCTGCACAACAACGCGGCACGCTTCTGGTGTTTCAACATCCAGCGGGCGACAAACGAGAGCCATTACCGGCAAATCCGCGAGCACCTCAAGGTGGTCGACGCTATCGAAAAGAAGGATCTTGCCGAGGTCGACCGGCTCATGCGGGGGCTTCTCAGCTACTATCCCGACAGCCGCTTCATGCTTGATCCGGGTATCGACGCGCTGGCAACTGCCGTATAGTGACGCTCAGGCGGGATTGGCTCCCGCCATCATTTTTGAAGCGGCGGACTCATGGAACTGATCCTTGCTCTAGGCGCTATCCTCACGCTTGCTCTTGTCTGGGCGACCGTGAAGTTCGTCGGACGCGGCGCAGGCATGGCCGCCCTCCTCCTGGGCATCGTCGTCACTGCCCTTCTCTACGTCCAGCTCGGGCTCGACAGATAGAGCCGGGGTCTGTCCGGCCCTTCTCCATTCTTCTCTCATTGACCTTTCAGGCGTTGCTATCGCAGGCGCTAATGCCGCAATATTGCTTGCGATTTTCGACGTGTCGGGTGACTGTTTCGGACACCGCTGCATTGCAGCAGAATTGCTTCAAATATGAGTTTCCCTGCCCGTTTTTTACTCAAGATACTTTGCTTTTGCTTACTTTTTGCACTGCAACATTTTGATTGACATGGGTCAAAATCGCTCCCATATTTTGAGTATAAAATGTTTATAAAACGGGAACTGAAATTTCAGTCGCGCCTGCAGAATAGCAGCGCTTACTCTCGATAAGCGCAAGTCCTTCTGCAGACATTCTCTCGGTGCGACCCAAACCGGAAGGAGCACTTGCCCATGCGCAAGGTCGAGCTTGGCGTATTCATGCCAGTCGGAAGCAACGGGTTCCTGATGTCCAAGCGGACACCAAGATATCATCCGACATTTGAACTCCACCGCGACATCGCACAGGTGGCCGAGGATATCGGCCTCGACTACCTGTTCTGGATGGGCAAGTGGATGGGTTTCGGCGGCGCAAGCGGCTTCTGGGAGAATACCATCGAGCCTATCTCCATGGCGAGTGCGCTGGCGCCGCTCACGACACGGCTGAAGCTCTTCGCCACCATCAACCCGCTGCTGTTCCACCCCGCGGTCGCGGCCAAGATCATCTCAACCGTGGACAACATCAGCGGAGGGCGCTTTGGCATCAATGTCGTCACGGGAAATACGCTCGAAGAACTTGAGCAGATGGGCGTCGTGCCGGATGGATACAGCGACTATCGCTATGAATATGCGGATGAGTGGCTGTCGGTCGCCAAGATGCTGTGGTCCGAGGAGCGCAGCACTTTCGAGGGACGGTTCTTCACACTGGACAATTGCGTGTCCAACCCCAAGCCGCTGAGCAAACCCTACCCGAAGATCGTCAGCGCCGGTTTATCCGGCGACGGAATGGCCTTCGCTGCCAAGCACTCCGACTACCAGTTCGTCGGCCTCCGCGCTGCGGACGTGCTGCGGATGCGGGAGGCCGCAGCAGCCCAGGGCCGCGAGGTGAAGGTGGTCACCTCCATGTTCCTCGTCCATGGCGAAACGGACGCGGCAGCCGACAGGGAATTCGAGGCGATCCGTGACGATCTCGACGTCGAGGCGGTCGAAAACCTGATCCGCTCCTTCGAACGGGACAACCGCGACTCCTACAAGGACCGCACCTCGCACCTGCGCCAGCCCAACACCGTGGGCTTCGGCTCCGGCACGCCCGTCATGGGATCCCCGGACACCATGGCACAGAAGCTCTGCGAGATGATTGTCGAGAGCGGCATCGACGGCATCCAGTTTACTTTCGTCGACTTTGTGAAAGATCTGAAGTTCTTCGGAACAGAAGTATTGCCGAAGCTGAAGTCAATGCTGGCGCGACACGACATTGTCGTCGCCGACGCACCCGCGATGGCGGCTGCGGCTTAGCCCAAGAACCAGCGCAACGCGCAACCCTGAACAGGAACTCGCCAGCACCGGTCTCGGTGCGGGATGGGCGGACTCTTACCCAAACGGACCCTTCCATGACAGCAAAGATGCATCTTGGTTACGACCTCTCCTGGATACAGCTTGAAGGCCGCTGGCGCCTTCCTGGTTCCTGGACCAATGCCACCTACCCCGATATCCGCATCTTCAAGGAACTGGCGTTGATCGCCGAGCGCGGCCTGCTCGACTTCATGTTCTGGGGCGATGGCACTGGCATCCCCAGCACCTGGAAGGGCAACCGCGACGCTGCCGTACACTGGGGTGTTGGCTGGCCGCGCCAGGACATGAGCCCCTATATCGCGGCGCTGTCGCAGATCACCTCGCGCATCGGCTTCGGCCTCACCTATTCCTCCACCTACATGCATCCGTTCTACACGGCGCGGCTTCTAAACTCGCTCGACCACGTCACGAACGGTCGCATGGCCTTCAACATCGTCACCTCATCGCGCAAGGCCGATGCACAGAACTACGGCTTTGACGAGCTGATGGCGCACGAGCAGCGCTACGAGCGCATGGAAGAGTTTGTGCACGTCTGCAAGTCGCTCTGGGCGAGCGTCGAGCCGGATGCCTTTATCTGGGATCGCGAGACTGGGCAGATGGCTGACCCCTCGAAGGTCAAGGCCATCGAACACCGCGGCAAGTTCTTCAATGTTATGGGACCGCTTCCCTGCGTCCCCTCACCCCAGGGTCGCCCCGTGCTGGTGCAGGCTGGCGCTTCGCCCCGTGGCATCCGGGCTTCTGCAAACTTCGCCGATATGGTCTTTGCGGCAAGCCCCGGGCTCGAAAAGCAGGTGAGACATCGCCAGGCGCTGGATGCGGCACTCACCGCCGAGGGGCGCGACCCCTTGAGCGTCGGTATTGTGTGGGACGTGGTGCTGATCGTCGGCGAGACCGAAGAGGATGCCAAGCGTCGTCACCAGCAGCTGCTCTCAGCCGTTCCGCTGGAAGCGGTGGGCGCCTTCATGTCCCACGGGCTAGGCTACGACCTTTCCACCCTGCCGGACCGCTTCACCGTCGAGGAGATCAACGCGGAGATCGTGAAGCGTAATGCTTCGCCGGTCGCCTTCCTCAATACGACAGCCGGCATTGATCCCAAGGAGACCATCACCAAGAAGGACTTCTACGAGATCATCCGCCACCACACGGCTGGCTACGACCATGCGATCGTGGGAACAGCCGCCCAGGTGGCCGATTACCTTGAAGAGGTGTTTGTCGCCACCGGCGAGCGGGGCGGCTTCATGATCGCCCATCCGCCGGCCGTGCCGCGCGACCTTCTCAACATCGTCGACTTCCTGGTGCCCGAACTGCAGCGGCGCGGACGGTTCCGCAAGGAATACCGGTACCAGACGCTGCGCGAAAACCTGCTCGAAAGCTAGCCGAAGGGAAAAGCGACCATGGCCATCACAACGTTCTTCAGCAGTGTAGCGGCCAGTGGCCGGGAGTTGACACTTTCAGACATCATCAATGCCGAGCAGACCCGTAACACTGCGATCTCGCTTCTCTCGGTCCTGGCGCTGGTCGGCATCTGGCAGGTTGGCGCCTGGTCGCTTCCCTCGAGCGTCCTGCCCGCCCCGACCACAGTGGTCCAGGCGCTTGCCGCGAACCTCGCCAAGCCGGACATCTGGATCGACATAGGCATCACGCTGAGCCGCATCGCCGCCGCCTTTCTCATCTCCATGTGTGTTGCGCTGGTGCTGGGCTTCTCCATGGCGCTGTCGAAGACGGCGGGCGTCTTCTTCCACGTCTGGATCGTCTGCGGCATCACCGTGCCGGCGCTGGTGACGATCCTCACGCTCTACATGATAATCGGGCTGAACGACACCGCCGCCGTCATCGGAGCGGCCGCACCGGTCATCCCGGTTCTCGCCATCAACATCCGCGAAGGCGTCAAGGGTATCGACCCTCGCCTGCTGGGCATGGCGCAGGCCTTCCGCGCCAAGCGCCGCCAGCAGTTTGCCTCCGTCATGGTGCCGCAGATCGCGCCAATGCTGCTGGCCTCCACCCGCTTCGGCATCGGCCTCATCTGGAAGATGGTGCTTTTCGTCGAGCTGCTCGGCCGTGGCAGCGGCGTCGGCTACCGCATCGAGTTCTTCTACCAGATGTTCAACATGACCGAGGTGCTGGCCTACGCGCTCAGCTTCGTCTTCGTCATGCTCTTCATCGAAGTCGCCATCCTGGGCACCATCGAACGCCGCATCTTCCGCTGGAAGAAGCAGTAAGGGGACAGCCATGAACTACCATATCCGCGAACCCAAGGTCCCCACGATGTCCCAGATTTCTCTGACCGACATTCACAAGCAGTTTCCCGGACGGGGAAAGAAGGGTGGCTGGAAGGCGCTCGACGGCGTGTCACTCGAAATCGCCGCCGGCGAGATCGTCGGTCTTCTCGGCCCGTCGGGCTGCGGAAAATCCACGCTGCTCAACATCGTTGCTGGCCTCGACACCACCTTCGAGGGCAAATTCTCCATCCAGGGCAAGTCGCTCACGGAACAGATCGGTGCTGGCTTCCGCATCGCCTATGTCTTTCAGGAGGCTCGGCTGATGCCCTGGAGAACGCTGCGCCAGAACATCGAGTTCGTGCTGGAGGCAGCGGATTTTGCCCGCACCGAATGGCCGGGCCGCATCGACAAGGTTTTGAGCCTCGTCGAGCTTTCGAAGTTCGCCGACTTCTATCCGCTCCAGCTTTCGGGCGGCATGCAGCAGCGCGCTTCGATCGCCCGCGCCTTCGCCATCGAACCGGACATCCTGCTGATGGACGAGCCATTCAGCGCGCTTGACGAGCTGACCGCACGCCGCCTGCGCGAAAGTCTGCTGCACATCTGGTCTGCCTTCCGCTCGACCATCCTCTTCGTCAGCCACAACGCCTTTGAATCCACCTATCTCGGTGACCGCGTTTACATCATGAGCCCCGGCCCGGGCGGACGGATCAAGGAGCAGATCAACCTCACCCACATTCCACGGCCACGCAGCTACGAGGACAGCGCGCTGTTCGAGCAGAGCAAGCGGGTCGTGGAGAGCCTGCGGAGACACATGGGCGAGCTGGTCGAGTGACCAGGCGCTTGCCCATCAACAACAAGCACAGGGGAATACTCGCATGAAACTCTTTCGCAGTTTGATGACAGCGGCAGCCATCGCCGGCTCCGCCCTCCTCGCAACCTCCGCCGGAGCCGAAGCCCCGAAGGGCGACGGTTCGACGATCAGGCTCATGTCCAATCCAGTGGGCACGCAGTCCTATCCGCCATTTGTGATCAAGAAGTTCGAGCTCGACAAGAAGTACGGCTTCAACCTCGAAGTCATCCCGTTCACCAATCCGCAGGCTTCCGTCGCGGCGCTGCAAAGCGAAAGCATCGAGGCCGTCGTTCAGGACTGGATTTCTCTGGCGCGCCTGCGCAACCAGAACGTGCCGGTGATCGGCGTGGCGCCGTTCCTTTCCTACGTGAACACGGTTCTGCTGCCGGCAGACTCCGAGATCAAGACGCTGGCTGATTTCAAGGGCAAGCGCATCGGCACCTTCAGCAAGACCGGGTTCGACTGGATCATCGTGCAGGCCGTGGCGAAGAAGAACTATGGCATCGACCTCGCCAGGGAGGTGGAAGTCCAGGAGGGCGCACCGTCACTGCTGCGCGGTTCGCTGGAACAGGGCCAGCTCGACGCCACGCTCCAGTATAACTCGCTGACACCCGACATGGTGCTTTCCGGCAAGGCGAAGCTCATGATGACCATCCATGACGTGGTGGCAGAGCTCGGTTTCTCCGAAGCGCCCTTCCTCGTTTACACGATGCGCGAGAAATACGCGGAGGCCCATCCCGAGAACACCAAGGCCTTCGTCGCGGCCTATCAGGAAGCGATCGACATTCTGCTCACCAACGAGGAAGTCTGGAAGGAACAGGGCGAAAACCTGAAGCTCGCACCGGAGGCGACAGAGGTCTTCCGCCAGAACGCCAGCAAGGAATTCATCAAGACCTTCACGCCCGAGATGAACGGCATCCTAAACGAGACCTTCAAGGTGTTGCTGGATACCGCTGGCCCGGAAATCATCGGCATGACCACCATGCCGGACAAGATCCTGACGCTCGACTACCAACCGTAAGCGACAAGCTCAAAGCCTAACGGACAGCCCTTTTGGGGCTGCCCCTCAGCCCAGGAATCCAAATCTCAAGGAAGCTTAACATGTCGCTCTTGAAGCGCTTCCACACCACCGCCGCAGCTCTTTTCCTGGCCGCCGCATCCTTGGGCGCCGCCCATGCTGAGCCGATCGGCGATGGTGGGAAGATCCGGATGATGGCGAGCCCTTACGGCTCGCAGTCCTTCATTCCCTTCGTGATCCAGAAGTTCGAACTGGACAAGAAATACGGCTTCGAACTGGAGCGCATCACCTTTGCCGACAGCAAGGCGTCGAGTGCTGCGTTGCAGACCGGGAGCGCTGAAATCGCGATCCAGGACTGGAACGGCCTCGCGTTGATGCGCAACGCGGGCATCGACGTCATCGGCATTGCTCCCTTCATCACCTATGTCACGACCATCGTCGTGCCGGCAGACTCCGAGATCGAGGGCATCCCCGATCTGAAGGGCAAGAAGTTCGGCATCTTCTCGCATACGAGCACCGACTGGATCTTCGTCGAAGCCGCCGCCAGCAAGAAATACGGCATAAAACTTTCCAAGGAAGCTGAGCTGCAGGAAGGTGCGCCAACCCTTCTTCGCGGTGCGCTTGAACAGGGCCAGATCGACGCGACGCTGATGTTCTCTTCCATCTCGCCCGAGATGGTCGCAGGCGGCAAGTTCAAGGAGATCTTCACGATCCGCGATGTGACCGAAGAGCTCGGCCTGCCGCTCGCGCCCTACCTGATCATCTCCTCGACCGAACGCTACGCCAAGGAAAAGCCGGAGAACCTCAAGGCTTTTGTCGCCGCCTACAAGGAAGTGTTCGACATCCTGATGACCGATGACAGCGTGTGGCAGGAACAGGGCGCCAACATGAAGCTGTCGCCCGGAGCACTGGTAGTCTACCGCGACCAGATGCGCCGCGATCTGCTGAAAAGCTTTGAACCCGACACGGCGGAGACGCTCAGGAAGACCTTCGCAATCCTCAAGGAAACCGCAGGCTCTCAGCCGCTCGGCATGGAAGAGCTGCCGGAAACCATGCTGACGCTCGAATTTCAGTGAACCGCGATGATCGTCGAAACCACCAACTATTTCGCCAGGCAAGGGCTCGCCCAGGCGGTGCTGGAGCGGCGGCGGGAAGGCTGCCGCCTGCGAGAGATGATGGGCCTGCCGCCAGGCCGCGTCTTCGTCAATCGCGGCGGTGCCGGCCCGGACGTTCGCTGGGAGTGCAGCTTTGCCGATGAGGCAGCCTATCAGGCAGATCTGGCGGCTCGCGACAAGAGCCCCGCATTCGCCGCCCAGCGGCAAGAGATGGGGGCGCTCCTCGAGCGCTTCGAGCGGCACATCTTTGAACTTGATGACGAGACCTGCCTTACGAGCCAGGGCGTGCTCGAACAAACACCATAAGGGGAACGAAAAATGGCCCAAAGCAACACTGGACCGGGCAAGAAGATCCGGATCGCACATCTGGCAGGTCCCAATGCGACCATCCAGAACACGCCGCCGCTCGTCACCTCCAACAAGGCGCGTGCCCGGCACGGTCTGCCGCTGCTCACAGACGTCGAAGGCAACCCCTCTCGCTACGACGTGCTGCGCCCGCAGAAGCTTGCTGCGCCGGTTGTCGTTTACGTCGAACAGTTTTCCGCCCATCCGCTCGAAAAGGATCTGGCCGAACTCTACGCCGAACCGGACGGCTACCTTGATGAGTACGGCGAGTTTACCCGTGAGCGCCGATCGGAAACCGACAAGCCGGTTTTCAAGGTAGAGCTGAAGCCCGAGGACGGATACTACCCCCTTCCCTATATGGCGCTGCAGGCCGATGGCTCGCCGTGGGAGACGGACGGCACCGGCGCGCGCGTCGAGCGCGCGAAAAGCCGTCAGCCGTTCATGCCGGACGGCAAGCGCACCTTCGATGAGGTCGACCGGCTCGGCATCGACTCGCTCGGCATCGGCAACACGATCTCCAACTATGCGGAGGTCGATTACTTCCGCTTGGCCCCTTCCGGCGGCTACACCAAGGGCCTTTCAGCTTCAGAGCGTTCGGACCAGGGCGAAGGCGACATCGCGCCCGAAACTCCCGGCAAGGATTTCTTCCACTATCGTCCGGCGCATCTCAACGCCTCGCCGCCCCGCATGACGCTCGCGCGCATCACCAACATGGCGCAGGAAATCCTGGGCTCCGGCGAATATGATGGCGCTATCTGGACGCAAGGCAGCCCCCGCATTGAGGAAACGGTCTACTGGTTCAGCCTTGCGCTCGACATCAAGGTGCCGATCTGCGGCAACGCTTCCCAGCGTTATCATGGCCAGATCAGCAACGACGGGCCGAAAAACCTCGCCGACTCTGTCGAGTGGCTCCGCTCCAAGGTCTGGGCCGACGAAGATGGCAAGAACCGCGCGGGCATCGTGATGGTGCAGGACCAGCGCGTATTTGCGGCTCGCGAGGTGACGAAGGTGGACGCGCGTCCCGGCGGCTACGCCGCTGCTGGCGGCCATGGCGGCATTCTGGGTGCTGCCGGTGGCGGCACGGGCTCCGTGCTGCGCTACATCCCCGCGACGAAGCACACCTGGCAGTCGGAGGTGAGCATCACCAAGCTGCCGTCCAGCGTGACAGGCCTCCGCGGCACCCCTTCGGGCATCGAGACGATCACCGTTGCCATCAAGGATGCGGAAGGCAAGCTTCTCGAAACCGCAATCCCGAAGGTCTCCATCGTCAAGGACGCAAGCTACATCGAGGATGACTGGGAGAGCGATCCGGCGCAGGAAGTCGATACGATTGCCTTCATGGAATACAAGCTGAAGAACGCGCCGCTCTCAGGCTTCGTGCTCGAAGGCCTCAACCCCTATGGCAAACCTGCCGCAACAGCCAAGTCACGCATTCTGCTCCAGGCCGTCTACTCGGGCTTCCCGGTCGTCAATGTCGGGCGTGGTACAACGGAAGGCTTTGCCATCCGTGGCGGCCCCTTCATTGCAGGCTCCAATCTCACCTCGGTGAAGGCGCGCATGCTGCTGATGTTATGCATCATGAAGTTCGGCATGCTTCCGCCAGCGAAGGATCCGCTCAACCCGACTGCCGCGGAAAAGCAGGCTACGGAAGAGGTGCTGACGAAGTATCAGGCGATCTTCGACACGCACTGATCATTTCAGTGTTTCACAGAAACGCTGAAATGACATAAGCCATTGTTTTAACGCAATTCCGGACGGAAAAACAGGTTCCCACTTTTCCTGGAATTGCTCTAAAACCAATCCAGGAGATGCGGCACCCCTTGGGGCGGAAGGAAAGTTCCTTCCGCCTTCTTTTTTGCCTTCGTGAGGTTCAAAAAGAAACAGCCAGACGGGGCCCCCATCTGGCTGTTTGTTATTTCACGTTCTCTGACGCCTTCAGAATTTGTAGCTGAGGCCACCCTGGACGCTTGCGGAGGCTACGCCTTCCGAGCTGTAACCCGCTTTGCCAACCAGCGAGAAATCATAGTTGCCCTTGGTAAAGCCAACGTCCACGCCGACGTAGCCACGGGCTTCCGAAGCCGACATCCCTGCGATCTCATAGGAGGTGTTGATCAGCGACGCGTCGACCTTGCGGCCGTCGATGAACGTGCCTTCTGCACCGAGCTTGCCGCTGGCGCTCCAGCCTTCCTCGCCTGCACCAAAGCGCAGCGTGCCGAGTTCGAGTTCGCCGTTCACCGAAAACACATGGGTGAACTGCGACCCGACGGAAAGCTCCGACAACGTCTCGGAATAGCCATCCTGATGGATGGCGGCATAGAGCAGAGTCATGCTCGGGGTCAGGCGCAGGTTGCCCAGCTCGTGATCCATGCCGACGGTGATCGACGGGCTCACGAAGATACCGTTGTATTCGCCGTAGGCCGTGACGATGCCACCCTCTGCCATATTGTCGTTCATGCGGCGCGAGCTGTTGCTGGTGGTAGCGCCGAGACCGGCAGTCACATCAACAAAGGTAGAGCCATGAGCGAACGATCCATAGGCGCCGCCCATAATCGTGGTCGTGTCCACACGCGAACCCATGGCTAGCCGCGCTACACCATCGCCAAAGCCGAGGAATGCACCAACGAGGCTGCCGTCAGCATAGCGCTTGTCGAAGCCGAAAACACCGCCGCCAAGGCTGGTGCTGAAGCCTTCGCTGCTGCCACGCGGCGAAGAAGCCGCGCCAAATCCGCGAGCCCAGGCGGTATAGCCTTCATCAGCCTCTGCCGTGCGTACAACCGCAGGGGTCGCGGCATAGCCGAGCGGAACCATATCGCCCGCCGCGCCAAGTCGGCGCCCACTCATGTGGCCGCGAACCGCGCCCGAAACCGCACTGTTGGCCTCAATGGCTACGGTATTGCCGCCATGTACGAGGCCCGGGGTCAGGACGGTGAGCACACCGTTGTTCTCTGCAAGAATCTGGCGGTCGGTGATGATCGTTGTCGGCATGCCGTCAATGGTCAGCCGCGCATCGAAGCCGTAATCCACGTACAACGTCGCCGTATCGGGCTCGGCAAAGTAGATCCCGCCCTCAGTCACAGAACCTGCCACAAGCATCAGCATCTGGTCGGCCTTCCCCATGTAGAAGGCTTCCGCGTCCTTGCTGATGACTGTGCCGCTGCTCGCCACGGCCATGCCGGCCGCATTGGCGTAGACGGCCTGGGCGCCCTCACCGGTTGCTTCGATCCTGCCGTAGTTCAACAGCATCGTCCTACTGTCTTCGGTGTCATCATAGACGTAGACACCGATACCGTCCTCGCCACTTGTACGCAGGATACCGTTATTTGTAATCACCGCGTGCGAACCGTAGACATAAATGCCGTAAGCGTCGGTTCCCCGCGTCTCGATCAGCCCGTTGTTGGTGATTACTACATCGTCGGCATCTTCGGCATAGACGCCATAGGAATTTTCATCGGCGAAAGTAGCAACTGTGCCGTTGTTGATGAAGACGAAGTCGCCGGCAGTCGTGTAGACGCCATAGCCGCACTCACCGAAGGTGAAGATATCGCCCTCGTTGGCGATGGTCGTGAAAGTGCCCGTGGAGTAAAGCCCATAGGCTGCATAACCATAGGTCTGGATCGTCCCATCATTGTTGACGGTCGAGCCGTCTCCGTTGATCGTGACTGCGTCTCCATCAGCCGCTTCGATCAGGCCCCCGTTGTTCAGAACCTGAGAATCGGCATCCATCACAACGGCGCCGTCTACCGTGGAAACAGTGCCGCCAGCCTCAACTGTCAGCGTATCACCGACGCTTTCAAGGGTCTGGGTTATGCCCGCAATCTGACCATCTTCAATAACGATGTCGACTGCAAGCGCTGAGCTTGCACCGATTGAACCAACCGCGACAATCGCAGTCGGCAAAACCGCCATACCCCTCAATTTCATCTTATGCCCCTA
>Ga0182740_1000326_pt1 | contig 64155 bp, 62 predicted proteins | sample eDN5th37CKraftBY_FD_128872 | JGI IMG/M metagenome (GOLD analysis project Ga0182740, IMG submission 128872) | Enriched backyard soil microbial communities from Emeryville, California, USA - eDNA 5th pass 37_C Kraft BY (version 2) (version 2) | ecosystem: Environmental > Terrestrial > Soil >...
CGTCGAGGCCGCGCTCGAGGCGTGCGCGCCCGAGTAGTCCGGCTGTAGTCCGGCCCGGAACCGGCGGTAACGCGAACCGGCGGCCGTGGTTAAGGTGTTGGCCACCGGCGTCCGAAAACTGTGGAGGGTACAGCGCGCATGACCGACCAGAAAGCCACCAGGAACTCCGTCGGCCTGCTCGACCTCGCGACGCGGCTACCGGGTTTCCTGATGGACGCGCCGGTCATCCTGCGCGGCGTCGCCACGGGTTTCACGGCCCGGCCCAGCGCCAAGACCTCGATCGGCAAGGTCTTCCAGGACCGTGCCGCGCAGTACGCCGACCGTGTTTTCATCAAGTTCGGTGACGAGCGCCTGACGTACAAGACGGCCAACGAGACGGTCAACCGCTACGCCGCGGTGCTCGCCGCCCGGGGTGTGGGCCACGGCGACGTCGTGGGGGTCATGCTGCGCAACTCGCCCGACGCGGTGCTGCTGATGCTCGCGATCGTCAAGTGCGGCGCGATCGCGGGGATGCTGAACTATCACCAGCGTGGCGATGTGCTCAAGCACAGCATCGGCCTGCTGGATGCCACCGCGGTGGTGGCCGAACCGGACTTCGTCGACCACATCGTCGAAAGTGGCGCCGACACAACCGGTTTGATGACCGTCGAGGAGCTGCGGCGGCTCGCGACCACAGCCCCGACGACCAACCCGGCGAGCGCGTCGGCCGTACTGGCCAAGGACAAGGCGTTCTACATCTTCACCTCGGGCACCACGGGCCTGCCCAAGGCCAGCGTGATGACGCACTACCGGTGGCTGCGCGCGCTGGCCGGCTTCGGCGGTCTCGGGCTGCGTCTGCGCAGCAACGACACCCTGTACTGCTGCCTGCCGCTGTACCACAACAACGCGCTGACGGTCTCGGTCGGATCGGTGCTGAACTCGGGTGCGTCTCTGGCACTTGGCAAATCGTTCTCGGCCTCGAGGTTCTGGGACGAGGTCATCGACTACGGCGCCACCGCGTTCGTCTACATCGGCGAGATCTGCGGATACCTGCTCAACCAGCCGCCCAAGCCGACCGACCGCGCGCACAAGGTGCGCGTGATCGTCGGAAACGGGCTGCGGCCGGCCATCTGGGACGAGTTCATCGAGCGGTTCGGCATCTCCCGGGTCTGCGAGTTCTACGCCGCCAGTGAGGGCAACACGGCGTTCGTCAACGTGTTCAACGTGTCGAAGTCCACCGGCATCTGCCCGAGTCCGGTGGCGTTCGTCGAATACGACCCCGACACGGGTGAACCGGTGCGCGGCGCCGACGGCAAGCTGCGCAAGGTCAAGTCGGGGGAGCCCGGCCTGCTGCTGTCGAAGGTCAGTTCGTTCCAGCCGTTCGACGGCTACACCGACTCGTCGGCGACCGAGAAGAAGTTGGTGCGCAACGCATTCAAGGACGGCGACGTGTGGTTCAACACGGGCGACCTGATGCGTTCGCAGGGCTTCGGCCACGCGGCGTTCGCCGACCGGCTGGGCGACACGTTCCGCTGGAAGGGCGAGAACGTCGCGACCACCGAGGTGGAGGCCGCCGTCGCGAGCCACCACAAGATCGAGGAGTGCACGGTCTTCGGCGTCGAGGTCCCCGGCGCCGGGGGACGGGCGGGCATGGCCGCCGTCCAGCTCAAGGACGGCGAGGAGTTCGACGGCAAGGCGCTCGCCGACGCGTTCTACGGGCACCTGCCCGCCTACGCCGTACCGCTGTTCGTGCGCGTCGTACCCGAACTGGCGCACACCTCGACGTTCAAGAGCCAGAAGGTGGACCTGCGCAAACAGGGATACGGCCCGGACGTCACCGACCCGGTCTACGTGCTCGCCGGCCGCGACGAGGGCTACGTGCCGTTCTACGACGAGTACCCCGAGGAAGTCACGGCGGGTAAACGCCCCAAGAACTAGTCCAGGCACTATGGAGGCGTGTTCTCGACGTTCTGCGGTCGTCCGGTGGCGCACGACCGTGCCCTCATCATGGCGATCGTCAACCGGACACCCGATTCGTTCTACGACCGCGGCGCCACCTTCACCGACGAGGCAGCCAAGGCCGCCGCGCACCGTGTGATCGACGAAGGTGCCGACGTCATCGACGTCGGCGGCGTCAAGGCGGGCCCCGGCAGCAACGTCGACGCCGAAGAGGAGATCACGCGCGTCGTCCCGTTCATCGAGTGGCTGCGCAGCACCTTCCCCGACCGGTTGATCAGCGTCGACACGTGGCGCGCGGCCGTCGCCAAGCAGGCGTGCGCGGCGGGCGCGGACATCATCAACGACACCTGGGCCGGTGCCGACCCAGGTCTGGCCGAGGTGGCCGCCGAGTTCGGCGCGGGCCTGGTGTGCTCACACACGGGCGGCGCGACGCCGCGCACGCGGCCGTTCCGGGTGAACTACGGCATCAGCGAGCGCGGTGTGGTCGACGACGTGATCGCGGAGGTGACCGCTGCCGCCGAGCGGGCCGTGGCAACGGGTGTGCAGCGCGACCGGATCCTCATCGATCCGACCCATGATTTCGGCAAAAACACTTATCACGGTCTTAGTTTGTTGCGCCACGTGAAAGATCTTGTTAATACCGGATGGCCGGTCCTGATGGCGCTGAGCAACAAGGATTTTGTCGGGGAGACTCTCGGTGTGGACCTGACCGAACGCTTGGAAGGGACGCTCGCCGCAACAGCGCTTGCCGCCGCGGATGGAGCAGCCATGTTCCGGGTACACGAGGTGGGGTCCACTCGGCGCGTGCTCGAAATGGTCGCGTCGATTCAGGGAGTGCGGAAGCCCGCACGAACAGTGAGGGGACTGGCATGACAGCGATACCTCTGACCGTCGCAGATCTGGTTCAGGACGGGGTTGTGGGGCACCGTTGGCTGACCGACCACAGCTGGAACCGGCCGTCGTGGACGGTCGCCGACCTGGAGGCCGCGAAAGCCGGTCGCACCGTGTCGGTCGTGTTGCCCGCGCTCAACGAGGAAGAAACCGTCGGCTCGGTGGTGGAGACCATCAAACCGCTGCTCGGCGGCCTGGTCGACGAGCTGATCGTGCTCGATTCCGGTTCCACCGACGAGACCGAGATCCGCGCTGTCGCCGCGGGGGCCAAGGTGGTCAGCCGCGAGGCCGCGCTGCCCGAGGTGCCGCCGCAGCCCGGCAAGGGCGAGGTGTTGTGGCGCTCGCTGGCCGCCACGACGGGCGACATCATCGCGTTCGTCGACTCCGATCTGATCGACCCGGACCCGATGTTCGTCCCGAAGCTGCTGGGACCGCTGCTGACGTGCGACGGTGTGCACCTGGTCAAGGGTTTCTACCGCAGGCCGCTCAAGGTCAGCGGTGCCGAGGACGCCAACGGTGGCGGGCGCGTCACCGAACTCGTCGCCCGTCCGCTGTTGGCGTCGCTGCGTCCCGAACTCAACTGCGTGCTGCAGCCGCTGGGTGGCGAGTACGCGGGCACCCGCGAACTGCTCACGTCGGTGCCGTTCGCACCCGGCTACGGCGTCGAGATCGGCCTGCTGGTCGACACCTACGACCGGCTGGGCCTGGACGGCATCGCGCAGGTCAACCTGGGTGTGCGGGCCCATCGCAACCGGCCGCTGACCGAGTTGGCCTCGATGAGTCGCCAGGTCATCGCGACGCTGCTGTCGCGCTGCGGCATCTCCGACTCGGGCGTCGGGCTCACGCAGTTCTTCGCCGACGGCGACGACTTCACCCCTCGGGTGTCCTCGGTGTCCCTGGCCGACCGCCCGCCGATGACCACGCTGCGTCCGCGCTAGGTGCGTCCGCTGTCGGACACGTGAGGCAGTATCGGAAGCGTGACGTTGATACTGCTGTATCTCGTGGTGCTCGTTCTGGTCGCCACGGTGCTGTTCGCCCTGGGCAGCGTGATCTTCGGTCGCGGTGAGACGCTGCCCCCGCTGCCGCGGGGCACCACCGCGACGGTGTTGCCTGCCTCAGGGGTCACCGGCGCCGACGTCGAATCGGTGCGGTTCACGCAGTCGCTGCGCGGTTACAAGACCAGCGAGGTGGACTGGGTGCTGGAGCGCCTTGGCTATGAACTCGACTCACTGCGCGGGGAACTCGCCGCGCTGCGGGTCGCCTACGGCGTCCCGGAGGACACCCCGGAAGACATCGAGGACGACGACGTCGAGGTCTCGGCCACCGCGGGGGAGCTGCGCGGGGAGGAAGGCACGTCGTGACCGACGGACGTGTCCGGTGCGGCTGGGCGACCCCAGGCTCCGACGGGTCGACGCTCTATCTCGACTACCACGACACCGAATGGGGCCGGCCGCTGCGCGACGGCGATGCGCTGTTCGAGCGCGTGAGCCTCGAGGCGTTCCAGAGCGGGCTGAGCTGGCTGACCATCCTGCGCAAGCGCGAGAACTTCCGGCGCGCGTTCCACGGGTTCGATCCCGAGCGGGTGGCCCGCTACACCGACAAAGACATCGAGCGGCTCATGGGCGATGCGGGGATCGTGCGCAACCGCGCCAAGATCGAGGCCACGATCGCCAATGCCAGGGCCGTCGAAGAGCTCGATGTGGACTTCGGGGAGCTGCTGTGGTCCTTCGCGCCGCCGGCGCGTCCACGGCCCGCCGACATGTCGCAGGTGCCCGCGGTGACGCCGGAATCCACCGCGATGGCCAAGGAACTCAAGCGTCGCGGGTTCCGGTTCGTCGGGCCGACGACGGCATATGCGTTGATGCAGGCCACCGGGATGGTCGACGATCACGTCGCGACATGCTGGGTTCCGCCGCTCCGACATGGTCAAGATCTGCGCCACGCGCAGGCCAAGGCAGGGTCTTCGCACACCCTGCGCCCCGGATAGGGAACAATAGGGGTTAGTTCAGTAGCAGTTCAGTGCCGGGTGCCGTCAACGAGTGGGCGGCGTCGGCCCCGACCTGGCCCGCCGAGGCGGACCGGCTCAGTTGGAGGGAGCACTCGATGGCGGCGATGAAGCCCCGGACTGGCGACGGTCCACTGGAAGCAACCAAAGAGGGGCGAGGGATCGTGATGCGGGTACCGCTTGAGGGCGGAGGGCGCCTCGTCGTCGAACTCACCCCGGACGAGGCAGCCGCCCTGGGCGACGAGCTCAAGGGCGTCACCAGCTAGACGCGTTTTCGGCGCGGTCACGCGTGCACTGCACGCGGGCCGCGCCGGATTCGGCTCAGGCAGACACCTTGCGGTAGATCTCCAACGTCTGCTCGGCGATGTGTGCCCACGAGAATTCCTCGATGCACCGCTCGCGGCCCGCGACGCCGTACTCGCGTGCTCTGTCCGGATCGGCCACCAGCGAGTTCACCGCTTCGGCCAGACGCGCCTCGTAGGCCTCGGTGTCGTTCGCGTCGTAGTGCACCAGCAGGCCGGTGCGCCCGTCGGCGACGACCTCGGGGATGCCACCGACGTCGGAGGCCACCACAGCCGTGGCGCACGCCATCGCCTCCAAGTTCACGATGCCCAGCGGTTCGTACACCGAGGGGCATACGAAAACGGTTGCTGCCGAGAGAATCTCCCGGATCTTGTGCGTCGGCAGCATCTCGCGCACCCAGAACACCCCGGTGCGCGCCTGCGCGAGCTGCTGGACCGCTGACGACACCTCCTCGGCGATCTGCGGCGTGTCCGGGGCGCCCGCGCACAACACCAGCTGCACGTCGGGCGCGAACCGGTGCGCGGCGGCCACCAGATGCGCGACACCCTTCTGGCGCGTGATGCGTCCGACGAACGCGACAATCGGCCGGTTGAGGTCCACACCGAGTTCGGCGAGCACCGATTCGTCGGGACCGGGTTCTGCGGGATACCAGACCGTGGTGTCGATGCCGTTGCGCACCACGTGCACCCGGTCGGGATCCAGCGCGGGGTAGGTCCGCAGCACGTCGTCGCGCATGCCCGAGCTGACCGCGATGACCGCGTCGGCGGCCTCGACGGCCGTGCGCTCGACCCACGAGGACACGCGGTAACCGCCGCCCAACTGTTCGGCCTTCCACGGCCGCAACGGCTCCAGCGAGTGCGCCGTGAGCACGTGCGGGACGCCGTACAGCAGCGAAGCGAGATGACCCGCCAGGCCGGTGTACCAGGTGTGGGAATGCACCACGGTCGCCGCCTCGGCGTTGTTCACCATGTTCAGGTCCGCCGACAGCATCGTCAGCGCGGCGTTGGCGCCGCGCAGCGTCGGGTCGGGGTGCGCCACGTACGCCCCGTCGCGCGGGGCGCCCATGCAGTGCACGTCGACGTCGCACAGTTTTCGGAGTTGAGCGACCAGCTCGGTCACGTGAACGCCTGCTCCGCCGTACACCTCGGGTGGATACTCCCGAGTCATCATGGCCACCCGCATATCTGGAACGGTAATGGTGAGCGGGCCCCCACGCATAGCCGATCACCGAGATCGTGACAGAGAACCGAGCGGTGATTTGTTTGACGTTTGTAGCACGCTGATTTTGGCTAATCCGAACTCGTGCCGGCCCGGATCGCGTTGATGAATCGTGTCATTGGCATGCCGCACGGCAGGCAGACGGATAGGTTTGAGCCATGAGGGAGTTGCCACATGTGCTGGGCATTGTCCTGGCCGGCGGAGAGGGCAAGCGGCTGTATCCGTTGACGGCCGACCGAGCCAAGCCTGCGGTTCCCTTCGGGGGTGCTTACCGGCTGATCGACTTCGTGCTGTCGAATCTGGTCAACGCCCGATATCTCCGAATTTGCGTTCTCACGCAATACAAGTCGCACTCCCTCGACCGGCACATCAGCCAGAACTGGCGGTTGAGCGGTCTGGCCGGTGAGTACATCACGCCCGTGCCGGCCCAGCAACGCCTCGGCCCGCGCTGGTACACCGGTTCGGCCGACGCCATCTACCAGTCGCTGAACCTCATCTACGACGAGGATCCCGACTACATCATCATCTTCGGCGCCGACCACGTGTACCGCATGGACCCCGAGCAGATGATGCAGTTCCACATCGAGAGCGGCGCGGGCGCCACGGTCGCGGGCATCCGGGTGCCGCGCTCGGAGGCCAGCGCGTTCGGGTGCATCGACGCCGACGAGTCGGGCCGCATCCGCGAATTCATCGAGAAGCCGGCCGACCCGCCCGGCACGCCCGACGACCCCGAGCAGACGTTCGTCTCGATGGGCAACTACATCTTCACCACGAAGGTGCTCATCGACGCGATCCGCGCCGACGCCGACGACGACCACTCCGACCACGACATGGGTGGCGACATCATCCCGCGTCTCGTTGCCGACGGCATGGCCGCGGTCTACGACTTCAAGAACAACGAGGTGCCCGGGGCCACCGAGCGCGACCACGGATACTGGCGCGACGTCGGAACGCTCGACGCGTTCTACGACGCCCACATGGATTTGGTGTCGGTGCACCCGGTGTTCAACCTGTACAACAAGCGCTGGCCCATCCGCGGCGAGTCCGAGAACCTCGCCCCGGCCAAGTTCGTCAACGGCGGCTCGGCTCAGGAGTCGGTGGTCGGCGCGGGCAGCATCATCTCGGCCGCATCGGTCCGCAACTCGGTGCTGTCGTCGAACGTGGTGGTCGACGACGGCGCGATCGTGGAGGGCAGCGTGCTGATGCCGGGTGTGCGCATCGGCCGCGGCGCGGTGGTGCGCCACGCGATCCTCGACAAGAACGTCGTCGTCGGCCCCGGCGAGATGGTCGGCGTCGATCTCGACAAAGACCGTGAACGCTTCGCGATCAGCGCGGGGGGAGTGGTTGCGGTGGGGAAGGGTGTGTGGATTTAGCGCGCCGTCTGCGCCAACGCCACAACCGGAACGCGCCCCACGCCATCAGCACCAACGCCAACAGCACCAGGACCGGCAGCAGGATCGCGACGATCACCAGACCCACGCTCGTGACGTCCTCGACCGTCGACAGCACGGGCGCCGCCACGCCCGCCGAGGCCACATTGGCGGCAGGTCGTACCGCGGTCTTGGTCAACGAGACCACGAGTGCCGTCACCACCCCGATCGCCACCGGGATCCACTGACCCGACTGTGCGAACGCTCCCGGGTCGGTGACCGCGGCCGTCTCGGCGGCGGTGCCCGAGCCGAAGACGATTCCGCCGGCCGTGGGCCGCACGAACGTCTGGATGGTGTCGTTGACGGTGTCGAGCGCGGGAATCTTGTCGGCGACGATCTCGACCACGAGCAGCACCGCGACGATCGCCATCACCCAGCCGTTCTCCAGCCAGGCCCATCCGGCGGGCAGCGCGACCAGGTCGGTGAACCGCGACAGCAACCCCAGCGCCAGCAACGGGATGTAGGCGTTCAGGCCTGCGGCGGTGGCCAGTCCGAACCCGGTCAGCAACTCCACAGCGTCATTATCGTCACCACAGGCCGGGCACGAGCCGGTACCGGATCTTCTGCCGGTACTCGTCGTAGCCGCGCAGTTCGGCGACCAGCATCTTCTCCTCGTCGAGGATGCGGAAAACCAGCACCGGCAGGCCTGCCGTGGCGACCAGCAACGCCCAGAACGAGCCGAGCGCCAGGGGCGACGCGAGAATCATGACCAGGGCCCAGGAGTACATGGGATGACGCACCCAGCCGTACATGCCGGTCGAGATCACCTGCTGTTCGGCCTCGACGCGGATGGTGGCTGCGGCGAAGCGGTTCTGGAAGATGACCACCTGCGACAGCACCAGGCTCACCACCACCACGACATCGGCCGCGAGCGCGAGCCATGCGGGCACCGACGACCATCCGAAACGACGGTCCAGCGCGCTGACGATCAGCACCGCGAGCACCGCCACCACGAGCGCGACCGCGGCGACCTTCTGCGCGCTCCGCGTCTCGGCGGTCGGGCCGGCATGCAGGCGGCGCTGCAGCGTGACGGGATCGGTGACCGCGAGACAGAAGCTCGGGATCAGCGTGCCCGCGAGGAACACCGCGATGAAAACCCATGCCTGCCAATAGTCGAACGTGCCCGCGGGCCAGAACAGCGCGATCGCGAAGAACGCCAGCCCCAAGACTCCGGACGCCACGGCCTGAAGTAACAGTTTCACGGGAACCTCCTGTCCGAGGATCAGACGGCGTCGCGGCGGCGGTAGAGCCCGCCCGCCGCACACGCCAGAAGCACTGCCACGATCGTCATCACGACCAGAGCCGTCACCGGATAGTCCATCGGCGCGGTCGTCCTACCGACCGGTGACAGGTCGAGGAGCCAGCGCGGCAGGCGCAGCAGCGCACCGAGGTAGAGCGCGACGATCACGAATGCCACTGCCAGCCAGGCGATCCAGGGCGTCCGCAGCGCGACGGCCAGCGTCGCGACCGCGGCCATGACCGCCAGCGCGGGAAGGTACGCCAGTGCGGCGAGCGCCAGGCGTCCCACGGTCGGCAGGTCGCCGAGCGTGAGTCCCGCGCCCAGGCCGTTGCCCACGCCCGCACACAACAGCACCACCGCTGAACCGAGCACGGCCGCCACGGTCGCACCGAGCAGCCAGCGCCACCGCGACACCGGCCCGGCGAGCACCGCCTCGGCCAGGCCGTTCTGCTCGTCATCGTGCAACCGCAGCACCCCGGACACGGTGTACGCCGCCGCCGCGGCCGCCAGGAACTGCGTCATGGTGGTGTACGCCCCGTCAGGGCCCTGTGCGGCCAGCACCTGCGCGATCAACTCGTTGGTGTGAGCCGCGTCCATCAGCGACTTGGTCATCGACCCGAAAGCCAGGCCTGCCACGAACAATCCGGCGCCCCAGGCGATCGTCTGCCCGCGGTGCAGCCGCACATGCAGAGCGAGGACCCCGGTGATCGGCGCAGCGTCGGGCCGGTCACCGGTCGCGGGAATGGTGCCGTCGTCGTACTGGCGTCGCGCCTCGGCGACGGCGGCCAGCGCGATGAGCGCCACGGCGAGCAGCACGAGCAGCGCGAACGGCCACACACGCAGCGCGACGAACGGGCGCATCTGCTGTGCCCAGGCGATGGGGGAGAACCAGCTGAGGATGCTGCCCGAGTTGTCGATCACGTCGCCGACCCCGCGGATCAGCGCCGCGGCGCCCAGTGCCGCCATCGCGGCGCCGGTGGCCGCGCGCGCCTGTCGCCACATCTGCGCGGTGAGCGCGGCGAGCGCACCGAACACCATGGCCACGCCCGAAACACCGAAACACATCGCGGCGCTGTCGGCCGGTGCGAACCCGCTGAGCGCCATCGCCAGCGTCATGGTCACGGCGAGAACGACATTGACACCCGCCACCAGGACCAGCGCCGCGGTGGTGCGGGCATGGCGGCCCACGACCGAGGACAACACGAGTTCGGCTGCGCCGCTCTCCTCCTCGGCGCGCGTGTGGCGTATCACGGTGAGAATCGACAGGATCGACGCCGCGACGATGAGCGTCAGCATCAATTCGTTGGCCATCATGGCCCCGAGGTCGGTCTCGTTGACGCCGAACATCGGACCACCCAGCATCATGCCGGCCGGGGTCTTGAGCAGCTCGACCCGTGACTGCCTTTGCGCCTCATCGGGATACGTCATACGGATGGTGCTGGGTGCGTACACCATCGTCGACGTCAGCACCACGATCCAGACGGCCAGGCGCACCCGGTCGCGCCGCAGCGCCAGACGTACCAGCGCGCCTGCGCCGGTGATCACGGGACGGCTCCCTGATACTCCCGCAGGAACATGTCCTCCAGCGAGGCGGGCGTGACGGTCAGGTCGTCGATACCCAGGTCGATCAGGTGTTCCATGACGAACTCCAGGTCGGTGCGGTCCACCGAGAAGCGCAATTGCCCGTCGCGGCAATCGAAGTCGTGGACATAGGGCACATCGCGCAGAACGCGGCCGTCCGAGTGTGTGCGCACCGTCACCGTGGTGCGCATCAGGTGCCGCAGTTCGGCCAGTGTCCCGGAACGCACGGTGCGCCCCGAGCGGATGATCGTCACGTCGTCACACAGTTTCTCGACCTCGGCGAGGATGTGACTCGACAGCAGCACCGCGGCGCCGCGCCCGGCCACCTCGGTGACGCACTGCGCAAAGGCCTGTTCCATCAAGGGGTCCAGGCCTGAGGTCGGCTCGTCGAGGATGTAGAGATCGGCCTCGCACGAGAACGCCGCGATGATCGCGACCTTCTGCCGGTTGCCCTTCGAGTACGTGCGCGCCTTTTTGTGGGGATCCAGTTCGAACCGGTCGATCAACTGATTGCGTCTGCGCACATCGACGCCGTCGCCGCGCAGGCCGCACAGGAAGTCGATGGCCTGCATCCCGGTGAGGTTGGGCCACAACGTGACATCGCCCGGTACGTAGGCGATGCGGCGGTGCAGTTCCACGGCGTCGTGCCAAGGGTCGCCGCCGAGCAGGCGCACCGTGCCGCGTTCGGCACGCAACAGTCCCAGCAGCACGCGGATCGTGGTGGACTTCCCCGCGCCGTTGGGGCCGAGAAAACCCACGATGTGGCCGTACGGCACCGTCATGTCGAGACCGTCGAGCGCCCTGGTGCGCCCGAAAGACTTTGTCAGTCCGTGGATCTCGACCGCGACCGATGAGCGTGTCATGTCGCCTCCTCCGAGGTGCCGGTGAACGGGACGCCGGCTTCGCGTTGGTGCAGGAAGGTCTCGTACATCGTGGTGTCGGCCATCAGGCCGTGGCTGTAGATCTCGAGGGCGGGCAGCATCATGTCCTCGCCGTAATCGCGCAGTACGGCACGCAGGTCCGTCGGGTTGTCGTGCATCTGCAGGTAGAGCAGGAACCCGCCACCGCCGCAGATCGCGAGGAACCGGGCACGTGCCCGCGGGTCACGGCTGGGCTTGAGCATGCCGGTGCGGACGCCTTCTTCGAGGTACTGCTCGGCGTTGTCGACCATTCGGCGCCAGAACTTCTTCGCCAGTTCGCTGCCGGACTGCATGCTGCGCACGAGATAGGCCATCAGCGGCGCGTACGACTCGATCTCGGCCACGTAGGCCAGCCAGGTCGCCGGATCGGATGCGTGCATGGATTCGGTCTTGAGCTCGAGGATGACCTCGGCGACGTGGTCGTCACATGCCTTGCGCAGGCCCTCCTTGGAACCGAAGTGGTGGATCACGAGTGCCGCGCTGACCCCCGCGGCCTCGGCGATGCTGCGCAGGCCCACGTTGAACCCGTGCTGCCCGAACTGCTCGATCGCGGTGTCACGGATCCGGGCCATCGCGGTTCGATCGTCCACTAAACGCATGTTCAACATGCTAAACGCATGTTCAGCCCAAAGGGAAGGGGCTGGCGCGGCACGAATTCGTGAAAAGTCGCGGAGAGAAAAGTCAGTCGCGGACGGCGGCGAGAAGGCCGTCGCCGAGGGGGATCAGCACCGGGGTGAGCCGCTCGTCCTCGGCGATCAGGCGCGCGGCCTCGCGCACCGCGGTGACCTCGGCGTCGCGCGCGTCGGCGTCGCCCGCGCGTCCGCCCAGCGCGGCGCGGTGCACCACGATCGCGCCGCCCGAACGCAACAGACGCACACCCTCGACCACGAACTGCGGCTGGTCGACCGGGTCGGCGTCGATGAACACGAGGTCGTAGGACTCGTCGGCCAGGCGCGTCAGCACTTCCTGCGCGCGCCCGCTGATCAGCCGGGTGCGCCCCGGCCCGACGCCGGCCTCGGAGAAGCCCTGCTTGGCGATGCGCTGGTGCTCGGGTTCGACGTCGATCGTGGTCAGCACGCCGTCGTCGCGCATCCCCGACAGCAGCCACAGGCCGCTCACGCCCGCGCCGGTGCCGACCTCGACCACGGCGCGACCGCCGGTGAGGCGCGCCAGCACGCTCAGCAGCGCACCGACCGCGGGGGTGACGGCTCCGGCGCCGATGTCGTCGGCGCGCTCGCGGGCCGCCGCGACGATCGCGTCCTCGGAGATCGACCGTTCTGCGTGCGTGACGATCGCCTCGGCTGAGCTGGCCATGTTCCGCAGCGTAGGCGACAGCCTTGCGTCCGTACTGCGACACACCGACGTGCTAAGGCGCGCGTCGTGAAAATCTCACTGGTTTTCGCAGGTGAAAAGCCGTATGGTCGGGTTTCTCAGCGAAAGTTCAGTTTGCTCATATACCTGCCACACCGGCATGGGGAACTGTATCCCGCATGGAACACGACGACCGTCGCGCCAGCCAAGTGCGTGCCGGGAACAACCACGTTGTAATTCGTGTTGAGCAAATCGAGAACAACGCAGTTCACGAGCAGGAGGGTTCAACCACCATCGCATCGCAGCCCGTCACCGCGACCCACGCCGCCCCCGTCTCGATGGCCCACCTCGAACAGTTCACCGACAGTGACTGGGTGGAGCCGTCCGACGAGCCGACCGGCACCGCGGTATTCGATGCCACCGGTGACCAGGCGGCCATGCCGTCCTGGGACGAATTGGTGCGTCAGCACGCCGACCGGGTCTACCGGCTCGCCTACCGCTTGTCGGGCAATCAGCACGACGCCGAGGACCTGACGCAGGAGACGTTCATCCGCGTGTTCCGCTCGGTGCAGAACTATCAGCCGGGCACCTTCGAGGGCTGGCTGCACCGCATCACCACCAACCTTTTCCTCGACATGGTGCGCCGCCGCGGGCGTATCCGCATGGAGGCGCTGCCCGAGGACTACGACCGCGTGCCCGCCGAGGATCCGAACCCCGAGCAGATCTACCACGATTCGCGCCTGGGTGCGGATCTGCAGGCCGCCCTCGACTCGCTGCCTCCGGAGTTCCGCGCCGCGGTGGTCCTGTGCGACATCGAGGGTCTGTCCTACGAGGAGATCGGCGCCACGCTGGGCGTCAAGCTCGGAACTGTGCGCAGCCGCATCCACCGCGGCAGGCAGCAGCTTCGCGATTACCTCGCCAAGCATTCGTCGGAAACCGCACAGTCCGCCTGAGCTGGATGTCGATCACAGCTTCGCGCGCTACATTCAGGACTGAGAACAGGTGAGGCAAAGGCTTGTGCGAACCGAGAGGAGCTGGGTGATGGCGGACCCGGGACATGTGTTCCGTCGGGCGTTCTCCTGGCTGCCGTCGCAGTTCGCCTCTCAGAGCGACGCACCTGTCGGCGCCCCGCGGCAGTTCGGTTCGACCGAGCACCTGTCGGTCGAGGCGATCGCGGCGTTCGTCGACGGTGAGCTGCGGATGTCGGCGCACCTGCGCGCCGCCCACCACCTGTCGCTGTGTCCGGAATGCGCGGCCGAGGTCGACGCGCAGAGCCAGGCGCGTACGGCGCTGCGGGAGTCGTGTCCCATCGCGATCCCGAACTCGTTGTTGGGGATGTTGTCGCAGATCCCGCACCGCACCCCAGAGGTGACGCCGGACGTGTCTGAGCAGGCCAAGTTCGCCGATGACCCGACGCGGGGCCGGCGTAAGCGCCGGTAGGGTAGACGCCGACACGCGATCGGCTCCGATAGAGAGTGTGAAACACCGGTGACCAACCAGGAACAGTCCGGGGACGGCGGCCGTCTGGCCCCACGCCCCGTCGAGCGGCCACCCGTCGACCCGGCTGCGCAGCGCACGTTCGGCAGGCCTGCCGGTGTCGAAGGATCGTTCCTCGGCGCGGGCCAGTACCAGGACCAGGGCGAGTACGCCCCCAAGGACCAGCCGCCCGATCCCGTGCTGGCCGAGGCGTTCGGACGCCCCCGCGGCACGTCCGAGACCCTGCAACGTCACCCCACCGACGCCGGAGCGCTGGAGGCCGAGCGCCTGGGCGACGAGGACGTCACCGACGATCCGTGGCGTGATCCGTCCGCGCCCGTCGCGCTGGGCACACCCGCGCAACCCCCGCCACCGCCGGTCTATGTCAACGCGCCGACCGGCAAGCTCGGACTGCGGGAGGTGCTGTTCGGCGGCCGCGTCTCCTGGATCGCGCTGCTGACGCTGGCCCTGGTCGCGGTGCTGATCGCGTTTGTCGGCGGCTGGGTGGGACAGAAGACCGCGGGCACCGTGCAGGCGTTCACCACCTCGAAGGTGACGCTGGAGACCGGTGACCATCCGGACCCCGACGCGGGCCGCTTCGAGCAGGTCGCCGCCGCGGTGGCCGATTCCGTCGTCACGATCGAGGCCAAGAGCAAGACCGAGGGGTCGCAGGGTTCGGGCGTCGTCGTCGACGGCAAGGGCTACATCGTCACCAACAACCACGTGATCTCCGAGGCCGCCACCAAGCCGGCCGACTTCCAGATCACGGTCGTGTTCAACGACGGCAAGGAAGTGCCCGCCAACCTGGTCGGGCGCGATCCCAAGACCGACCTCGCCGTCCTCAAGGTCGACAACGTCGACAACCTGACCGTGGCCAAGCTCGGCGACTCCGAGAAGATCCGCGTCGGCGAGGAAGTGATCGCCGCGGGTGCGCCGCTGGGCCTGCGCAGCACGGTCACCCATGGCATCGTCAGCGCCCTGCACCGGCCGGTGCCGCTGTCGGGTGACGGCTCGGACACCGACACCGTCATCGACGGTGTGCAGACCGACGCCTCGATCAACCACGGCAACTCCGGTGGACCGCTGATCAACATGAACGCCGAGGTCATCGGCATCAACACGGCGGGCAAGTCGCTTTCGGACAGCGCGAGCGGTCTGGGCTTCGCGATCCCGGTCAACGAGGTCAAGCAGGTCGTCGAGACGCTGGTCAAGGACGGCAAGGTCGCGCACCCGACGCTGTTGGTGAACGCCGTGACGGTCAGCAACAGCGTGGCCTCCGGCGCCCAGATCAAGAACGTGGTCGGCGGCGGTCCCGCCGATCAGGCCGGGATGCTGGAGAACGACGTCGTCGTCAAGGTCGGTGACCGCAAGGTGGCCGACGCCGACGAGTTCGTCGTCGCGGTGCGTCAGCTCAAGATCGGCCAGGAAGCGCCCATCGAGGTGGTGCGCGACGGGCGTCCGCTGACCCTGATGGTGACGCCCATCGGCGACGACCAAAAAGCCCAGTAACGATGTTCGCCAACATCGGATGGGGCGAGATGCTCGTGCTGGTCATCGCGGGTCTGGTGATCCTCGGCCCCGAACGCCTGCCCGGTGCGATCCGGTGGACGTCGGGCGCGCTGCGCCAGGCCCGTGACTACGTCAGCGGCGCCACCAGCCAGCTGCGTCAGGATCTGGGGCCCGAGTTCGACGATCTGCGTGAGCCGCTGCAGGAACTGCAGAAGCTGCGCGGCATGACGCCCCGCGCGGCGATCACCAAACATTTGCTCGACGGCGACGATTCGTTCCTCACCGGCAAGTTCGACGACGAGCGTCCCAAGCAGCAGCCGCAGACCCCGGCCGCGCAGGACAAGCCCGAAGAGAAGCCGGACAAGCCCGCCGGGCCGGTGTTCGACCCCGACGCGACCTAGACGCGGTCAGCGGCGCGTCGGGTCCAGGCCTAGCGACATCCCGGCGAGGCCACGCTTGCGCGCCGACAACGCGTCGGCCACCTTGCGCAGTTCCTTGCCCGCGGGCGAATCCGGCGCCGACAGCACGAGCGGCACACCCGCGTCGCCGGCCGACACCAGCGCGGGATCCAGCGGCACCTGACCCAACAGCGGCACCTCGGCGCCGATCGAGCGGGTGAGCGATTCGGCGACCAGGCGGCCGCCGCCCTCACCGAACAGTTGCATGACGGTGCCGTCGGGCATCAGCAGACCGGACATGTTCTCGACGACACCCGCGATGCGCTGGCGGGTCTGCAGGGCGATCGCGCCTGCGCGTTCGGCCACCTCGGCCGCCGCGAGCTGCGGCGTGGTGACCACGAGGATCTCGGCTCCGGGGATGAGCTGCGCGATGGAGATCGCGACGTCACCCGTGCCGGGCGGCAGATCGAGCAGAAGGACGTCGAGGTCGCCCCAGTACACGTCGGCCAAAAACTGCTGCAGCGCGCGGTGCAGCATCGGCCCGCGCCACACGACGGGCGTGTTGCCCTGCGTGAACATCGCGATCGAGATGACCTTCACGTCGTGTGCGACCGGCGGGAGGATCATCGAGTCGACCTGCGTCGGCCGGTCGGTGGTGCCCATCATGCGCGGCACCGAGTGGCCGTAGATGTCGGCGTCGAGCACGCCGACGGTCAGACCGCGCGCGGCCATCGCCGCGGCCAGGTTGACCGTCACGCTGGACTTTCCGACGCCGCCCTTGCCCGACGCGACGGCGTAGACGCGGGTGAGCGAGTTCGGCTGCGCGAACGGGATCACGGGCTCACGGGAGTCGCCGCGCAGCATCTTGCGCAACTCGGCACGCTGCTCGTCGTTCATCACGTCGAGGCTGACCTTGACGGCTCCGGTGCCGGGTACGTCGGTGACGGCCGCCGACACCAGCTCGGAGATCTCGTTCTTCTTGGGGCACGCAGAGGTGGTCAGGTAGATCTCGACGTGCACCGAATGGTCGGGCTCGATCGAGATGCTCTTGACCATGCCGAGTTCGGTGATCGGCCGACGCAGTTCGGGGTCGATCACCTTGGCCAGCGCGGCGCGTACCGCTGATTGCAGCTCAGATTCGGACATCACCGCCGAGTCTACGGCGACTCGGGGGCAGGACCGGGGGCCGGTCCCAGGACCGGCGCGGGTGCGGGACCAGGTGCCGGGCCCGGCGCGGGACCGGGTGCGGGCGCAGCGGGTGGGGGACCCGGTGCCGGTGCGGGCGGTGCCTGCTCACCGAGGCAGAACACGACGCACTCGGGCTGACGCGGCGGCTGCTCCCACGGCGGGATCCAGCGCGGGGGTTCGGGCGGCGCGGCGGGCGCGGTGGGCACGGCCTCGGCGGGTCCGGGCAGCGGGCCGAGGACCTGGTTGGGCGCGAAGCCCAGGTTGGCCGCGGGCACGCGCGTGGCCGTCACATTGCTGTCCAGCACCGGGATCAGTGCAAGCGGATCGTCGGGCGGCAGGCCGAGCGCGTTGACGGGCAGCCCGGGGCCGAGACCCTCTTTGCGTTCCAGATGGCTGTCGCCGAGCGCGGGGATCTCGCCCGTGATGGGCGGCAGATCGACGGGCACCACACCCGTCGCGTACGCCGCGGCCCAGCCGAGGACGTTGCGCGCGTAGGCGATCGAGTTGTTGTACCGCAGGATCGCGGTCATCACCTGCGACTGGTCCCGCAGGTTCAGGCCACCGCTGCACAGGTAGCGCGCGGCTGCCAGTGAGGCGTCGAAGAGGTTCTGCACGTCGGCCTTGCCGTCGCCGTCACCGTCGGAGGCGTACCGCGCCCATGTGCCGGGCAGGAACTGCATGGGGCCCATGGCGCGTGCGTACGTGACGCGGCCGGCCTGGGCGCTCTGCACGATGATCTCGTTGCCGGGCAGCGTGCCGTCGAGTGCGGGGCCGTAGATGGGACGCACCGCGGTGCCGCGTGCGTCGGTCTGCCCGCCGTTGGCGTGCATGGACTCGATGCGACCGATACCGGCCAGCAGGTTCCAGCTCACGCCGCAGCCCGGGTAGGCCGCGGCCATCATGCGCTCGGCGTTGCGGTAGGCGTTGAGCGCCATACCCGGGATGCCAAGCGCCCCTGGGCTGTTGACGACGACCGCGGGTGGCGGAGCGGACACCGCCGTGGTGGTGGCGATGTGGAATTTGGTGGGCGCCTTGGCCGCTGCCACCACCGCCGGACCGTCGTGGTCGATCTGAGGTTGGACGGCGGCCAGCGGTGTCACCGCGGCGTCGCTGCTGCCGTGGTGCGGCGGGGCGGAGGCGCCGACGGCACCGGCGAGGATCAGCGGGGCCAGGGCCGCGGCACCGACCATCGGGGTGCGCATGAACCGGCCCGCACGGTGTCGAGCGGCCTGGATGGCCGCACCTCCCCCTATGCGCACTTAACCGTCCTTAGGTCCGCTCAGTCTGACAACCGTCGTTTGTGAACCAAGTCACCATACCTAGTACAGGTTCTCCTGTTGCGACAATGGGGTGGTCATTTCGGGGCGACAGGCTCAGCCACCGCGTTTGGACCGGCGCTCGCCGCCGTCGCCTTTGCCTGAGCCGGCCCGATCGGTGGTCGGCGGGGGTTGCTGCAGTTCGCTGATCATGTCGCGGATCTCCTCAAGCTCACGCCGCAGGTAATCGCGCGTCGCGACCTCGCCGATCGCCAGGCGCAGCGACGCGAGCTCACGGGCCAGGAACTCGGTGTCGGCCTTGGTCTGCTCGGCCCGGCGACGGTCCTCTTCGAGTGAGACGCGGTCGCGGTTCTCCTGACGGTTCTGCGCCAGCAGGATCAGCGGTGCGGCGTACGCGGCCTGCGTCGAGAACGCCAGGTTGAGCAGGATGAACGGGTACGGGTCCCACTCGTAGCCGACGGCGAACAGGTTGAGCGCGATCCAGACCACCACGAAGATCGTCTGGATCGCCAGATACCGTCCGGTGCCGAGGAACCGCGCGATCGACTCGCTGACCCGGCCGACGGCCTCGACGTCGACCTGCAGGCGAGGGCCACGCCATACGCGGGGGGTGTCCAGCCGCTGGCGTGATGTGGGCTCGCTCATGAGCCGCTCACCCGGAGTTCGGGTTCGTCGGTCTCGCGCCAGTCGTCCGGTAGCAGGTGATCGAGCACGTCATCGACCGAGACCGCGCCCACCAGGTGGTTCTGCGAATCGACGACAGGCCCGCACACCAGGTTGTACGCCGCGAAGTAGCGGGTCACCGCGGCGAGGGAGTCCTCGGGGCTCAGCGTGGGCAGATCGTTGTCGACGATGCCGCTGACCAGCGTGGCCGGCGGTTCGCGCAGCAGGCGTTGCAGGTGTACGCAGCCCAGGTAGTGCCCCGTGGGTGTCGCGGTGGGCGGGCGCGTGACGAAGGCGAGCGACGCCAGTGCGGGTGTGAGGTCGGGGTCGCGCACACGCGCGAGCGCCTCGGCGACCGTGGTGTCGGGAGCGAGGACCACGGGCTCGGAGGTCATCAGACCGCCCGCGGTGTCGGGGGAGTGGGCCAGCAGCCGTCGCACGTCCTCGGAGTCCTCGGGGTCCATCCGGCCCAGCAGCACCTCGGCATCGGCGGGTGTCATCGCGCCCAGCAGGTCGGCCGCGTCGTCGGGGTCCATGGCCTCAAGCACGAGCGCGGCACGTTCGGTGTTGAGCCCGCGCAGCACGTCGGCCTGCTCATCCTCGGGAAGCTCCGCGAGCACGTCGGCGAGCCGGTCGTCGTCGAAGGCGCGGAACAGCTCGTAGCGCCGTTTGGGCGGGAGCTCGCGCAACGCCTCGGCGACCTCGACGGGGCGCTGTCCCTCGAACTGCTCCAGCAGCGAGGCGACGCCCTGATCGGGCATGGCGAGACCCGACGGCGTGAGGCCGTGCACGTTCTGCCATTCGACGACGTACACGTTGCTGCGTCGGCCGAGCCTGCGCTGCTGGCGCACCGCGAAACGCGTCACCACCCAATCGCGTGTCCGGGTCTGTTCGATGCCCAGATCCACCACCACGACGTCCACCCCGGCGAGCTCGGGCAGGTCCGGATCCTCCACGCGCACGCGCGTCTCCAGCACCTGGCCCAGCACCAGCACCTCACCGGGCCGCTGGACGAACTTGCGCAGCGACACACTGCCCGTCGCGAGCGTCACCGCGCCCGGCTCGATCGCGGTGACGCGCAGGATCGGTACGAAAATCCTTCTGCGGGTGAGCAATTCGACGACCAGGCCGATGACCCTCGGCTGTTGGCGGACGATGCTGATGCTGATCACCACATCGCGTACACGGCCGATGGATTCGCCGTCGGGGCCGAGAACCACCAACCCCGCAAGCCGGGCCGCGTAGACCCTGTTCACCGCCGCCATGAGTCAAAGGGTAGAGACTGTGGGCGTGGAGAACACGTATCGGCCCCGTAGAACCTGCCTCTCGGTTCCGGGAAGCAGCGCGAAGATGATCGAAAAGGCGAAGACCCTGCCTGCGGATCAGGTCTTCCTCGACCTCGAAGACGCGGTCGCGGCCGACGCCAAGGCGCAGGCGCGCACGCAGGTCGCGGTGGCGCTCGCCGAGGACGGGTGGGCCGGGCAGTTGCGCGGCGTGCGGGTCAACGACTGGACCACGCCGTGGACGTACTCCGACGTCATCGAGGTGGTCTCCACGGCCGGTGCGCATCTCGACCTGATCGTGCTGCCCAAGGTGACCGACGTGTCGCACGTGCACGCGCTCGATCTGCTGCTGACGCAGTTGGAGCAGACCCACGGCCTGCCTGTCGGCCGCATCGGCATCGAACCGCAGATCGAGGATGCCCTCGGTCTGACCAACGTCGAGGCCATCGCGGCGGGCCCGCGGGTGCAGGCGCTGGTGCTCGGCCCGGGTGACATGGCGGCGAGCCTGCGGATGCGCACGCTCGAGGTCGGCGGCCAGCCCGACGGTTACGACATCGGCGACGCACACCACCACGTGCTGATGCGGATCCTGATCGCCGCACGCGCGCACGGCATCAACGCGATCGACGGTCCGTACGTGAAGGTGCGCGACGTCGAAGGGTTCCGCCGCGTCGCGGGGCGTTCGGCGGCGCTGGGCTACGACGGCAAGTGGGTGCTGCATCCCGATCAGATCGCGGCGGGCAACGAGATCTTCGCGCCGCGCCAGCAGGACTACGACCACGCCGAACTGATCCTCGAGGCCTACGAGTGGCACACCTCGCAGGCAGGCGGCGCCAGGGGCGCGGTCATGCTCGGCGACGAGATGATCGACGAGGCCAGCCGCAAGATGGCGCTGGTGATCGCCGCCAAGGGGCGCGCGGCCGGGCTCTCGCGCACCGGCGAGCGGTTCCGCCCGCCGGCCTGAGCGGGCTCGGTCCGGCGCTCAGTTGGGCGCGACGGCCGCGCCGATGAGGAGCAGGACGAAGTACAACGCGATGCCCACGGTGACGAAGGCCCCGATCACGGTGCCCGCCACGGCGATCCCGTAGCCGTCCTGACCGGTGCGGCGGGTCTCGCGCATCCCGAGGATGCCGAGGACCAGCCCGGCGAGGCCGGGCAGGCAGCACAACATTCCCGCCAGCGAGCACACCAGCGACGCGATCGCGAGCCCGTTGGTGCCGGGCGGCCTGCCGTACGGATCGAACGGCGCGTAGGAGAATCCGGGCTGCGGCGGCGGGTAGGGCGGCGGAAACGCGGCGGGTGGGGGAGAGTAGGGATAGTCCACCGGCGCAAACGGATCCGGCTGCGCCGGCGGGTATCCGGGCTGGTAGGCGGGAGGTTCGCCCGATCCGGATGGCGGCGTTCCGCCCGCTGGGCCGTCCGGGTTTGTCATGCTTTCAACCTAGCGCACAGTCAACCGGCCGCCCTGGGCACGGACGGCACAGATGGAGAGTGAGATAGATGACCAGTCCCTTCCAGTCCGGACAGAACCCCGGTAAGACGCCAGGCAGTCCGATGCGGGGTGCGCTGCCGACGCCGCCGCGCGGCTGGCCGATCGGTTCGTACCCCACCTACGCCGAGGCGCAGCGCGCCGTGGACTACCTTTCGGATCAGCAGTTCCCGGTCCAGCAGGTGACGATCGTGGGCGTCGACCTCATGCAGGTGGAGCGCGTGACCGGCCGGCTGACCTGGCCCAAGGTGCTCGGGGGCGGCGTGCTCTCGGGCGCGTGGCTGGGTCTTTTCATCGGTCTGATCCTCGGCTTCTTCAGCCCGAATCCGTGGAGTGCGCTGCTCACGGGCCTGATCGCCGGTGTCTTCTTCGGCCTGATCACCTCGGCGATCCCGTATGCGATGGCTCGCGGCACAAGAGATTTCAGTTCGACCATGCAACTCGTCGCGGGGCGCTACGACGTGCTGTGCGATCCGCAGAACGCCGAACAGGGCCGGGATCTGCTGGCGCGCTTGACGATCTGAGGGGGCCGGATGTCGCGCTGGCAAGCACAGTCTGGTCACGATTGCGACGCGCGGCAGCAGAAGTGTTGCATCTCACGTGCATCTGGCTCTACGGTTTGCGCGCGGGAGGTTCCCGCCCCGAGCCGCTCCGGCGGCGAATTCGGACGGTGAACGGAGGCGGAGCGGTGCGCGCTCGGCGGCTATGTGCTGCGGCAGTGGCCGCGATGGCGGCGGCATCGATGGTGTCGGCATGCGGTTCACAGACCGGCGGCATCGTCATCAACTACTACACCCCGGCAAACGAGGAAGCGACGTTCAAAGCCGTCGCCAACCGCTGCAACGAACAACTCGGCGGCCGGTTCCAGATCGCACAGCGGAATTTGCCCAAGGGCGCCGACGACCAACGGTTGCAGTTGGCGCGCAGGCTCACCGGCAACGACAAGAGCCTCGACGTGATGGCGCTCGACGTGGTGTGGACCGCCGAGTTCGCCGAAGCCGGTTGGGCCGTGCCGCTGTCGGAGGACCCCGCTGGTCTCGCCGAGGCCGACGCGACGGAGAACACGCTGCCCGGGCCACTGGAGACGGCCCGCTGGCAGGATGAGCTCTACGCCGCGCCCATCACCACCAACACCCAATTGCTGTGGTACCGCGCTGATCTGATGCCCGCGCCGCCCACCACGTGGGACGGCATGCTCGACGAGGCCAACCGCCTGTACCGCGAGGGCGGCCCGAGCTGGATTGCGGTTCAGGGCAAGCAGTACGAAGGCATGGTGGTGTGGTTCAACACGCTGCTGCAGAGCGCGGGCGGTCAGGTGCTGTCCGACGACGGGCAGCGCGTCACGCTCACCGACACCCCCGAGCACCGTGCGGCAACCGTCAAGGCGCTGCAGATCATCAAATCGGTTGCCACCGCGCCGGGTGCGGACCCCTCGATCACCCAGACCGACGAGAACACCGCCCGGCTGGCACTCGAACAGGGCAAGGCCGCGCTCGAGGTGAACTGGCCGTACGTGCTTCCGTCGCTGCTGGAGAACGCCGTCAAGGGCGGCGTGTCGTTCCTGCCGCTCGACGGCGATCCCGCGCTGCAGGGCAGCATCAACGACGTCGGCACCTTCTCGCCCACCGACGAGCAGTTCGACATCGCGTTCGACGCGAGCAAGAAGGTCTTCGGGTTCGCGCCGTATCCGGGTGTGAATCCCGACGAACCGGCCCGGGTGACGCTGGGCGGGCTGAACCTGGCCGTCGCGAGCACCAGCCAGCACAAGGCCGAGGCGTTCGAGGCGATACGGTGCCTGCGCAATATGGAGAACCAGCGCTACACCTCGATCGAGGGCGGTCTGCCCGCTGTGCGCACATCGCTGTACGACGATCCGGCGTTCCAGAAGAAGTACCCGCAGTACGAGATCATCCGTCAGCAGCTCACCAATGCCGCTGTGCGGCCGGCCACGCCGGTCTACCAGGCGGTGTCCACCCGGATGTCGGCCACGCTCGCACCGATCTCGGACATCGACCCCGAGCGCACCGCAGACGAACTCACCGAAGCCGTACAAAAGGCGATCGACGGTAAGGGGCTGATTCCGTGACCGCCGCTGTGACCCCCTCGGCCTCGGCCGTGGCCTCCGACGACAAGAAGTCCGAACGCAGGCTCGCGTTCTGGCTCATCGCCCCCGCGGTGCTGCTGATGCTCGCGGTGACCGCGTACCCGATCGGGTACGCGGTGTGGCTGAGCCTGCAGCGCTACAACCTCGCCGAGCCGCACGACACCGAGTTCATCGGCCTCGCCAACTACGTGACGGTGCTGACCGACGGGTACTGGTGGACGGCGTTCGCGGTGACGCTGGGGATCACCGTCGTATCGGTGGCCATCGAGTTCGCCCTCGGCCTCGCGCTCGCACTCGTCATGCACCGCACGATCTTCGGCAAGGGCGCGGTGCGCACGGCGATCCTGATCCCGTACGGCATCGTGACCGTGGCCGCGTCGTACAGCTGGTACTACGCGTGGACGCCGGGCACCGGCTACCTGGCCAACCTGCTGCCGGAAGGGTCGGCGCCGCTGACCGACCAGCTGCCGTCGCTGGCGATCGTGGTGCTCGCCGAGGTGTGGAAGACCACGCCGTTCATGGCGCTGCTGCTGCTCGCGGGTCTCGCGCTGGTGCCGCAGGATCTGCTGAACGCCGCGCAGGTCGACGGTGCGGGTCCGTGGAAGCGCCTGACCAAGGTCATCCTGCCGATGATCAAACCCGCGATCCTGGTGGCGCTGCTGTTCCGCACGCTCGACGCGTTCCGGATCTTCGACAACATCTACATCCTCACCGGCGGTTCCAACGACACCGGTTCGGTGTCGATCCTGGGCTATGACAACCTGTTCAAGGCGTTCAACGTCGGCCTGGGTTCGGCGATCAGCGTGCTGATCTTCCTGTCGGTGGCGATCATCGCGTTCATCTACATCAAGATCTTCGGTGCGGCCGCACCGGGATCCGACGAGGAGGTCCGCTGATGGCCGATCGGGTGGATGCCCGGCGGGCAACGTGGTGGAGCGTCGTCAACGTCCTGGTGATCGTCTATGCGCTGATCCCGGTGCTGTGGATCCTCAGCCTGTCGCTCAAGCCGACGTCGAGCGTCAAGGACGGCAAGCTGATTCCGTCGGAGATCACGTTCGCGAACTACAAGGCGATCTTCTCGGGTGACGCGTTCACCTCGGCACTGTTCAACTCGATCGGCATCGGGTTGATCACCACAATCATCGCGGTCGTCATCGGCGGTATGGCGGCGTACGCCGTGGCGCGCCTGCAGTTCCCGGGCAAGCAACTGCTGATCGGCGTCGCGCTGCTCATCGCGATGTTCCCGCACATCTCGCTGGTCACACCGATCTTCAACATGTGGCGCGGCATCGGGCTGTTCGACACGTGGCCCGGCCTGATCATCCCGTACATCACGTTCGCGCTGCCGCTGGCGATCTACACGCTCTCGGCGTTCTTCCGTGAGATCCCTTGGGATCTGGAGAAGGCCGCGAAGATGGACGGGGCCTCGCCCGCACAGGCGTTCCGCAAGGTCATTGCGCCGCTGGCGGCCCCCGGCATCGTCACGGCCGCGATCCTGGTGTTCATCTTCGCGTGGAACGACCTGCTGCTGGCGTTGTCGCTCACCGCGACCCAGCGGGCGATCACCGCGCCCGTGGCGATCGCGAACTTCACGGGCAGCTCGCAGTTCGAGGAGCCGACGGGATCCATCGCGGCAGGCGCGATGGTCATCACGATCCCGATCATCATCTTTGTTCTGATCTTCCAGCGACGCATCGTCGCTGGCCTGACATCCGGTGCGGTAAAGGGGTAATTGGATGGCCGAAATTGTGTTGGATCGGGTGACCAAGAGTTACCCCGACGGCGCAGGCGGTGTCAGGGCGGCCGTCAAAGAGTTCTCGATGACGATCGCCGACGGCGAGTTCATCATCCTGGTCGGACCGTCCGGATGCGGAAAGTCGACCACGCTCAACATGATTGCCGGTCTGGAGGACATCACCTCCGGTGAGCTGCGCATCGGTGGCGAACGCGTCAACGAGAAGGCGCCCAAGGACCGTGACATCGCGATGGTGTTCCAGTCCTACGCGCTCTACCCGCACATGACGGTGCGGCAGAACATCGCGTTCCCGCTCACGCTGGCCAAGGTGCCCAAGGCCGAGATCGCCACCAAGGTCGAGGAGACCGCCAAGATCCTCGACCTGAGCGAACTGCTCGACCGCAAGCCCGGTCAGCTCTCGGGTGGCCAGCGTCAGCGTGTGGCGATGGGACGCGCAATCGTGCGCAGCCCCAAGGCATTCCTCATGGACGAGCCGCTGAGCAACCTCGACGCCAAGCTGCGCGTGCAGATGCGCGCGGAGATCTCGCGGCTGCAGGATCGCCTGGGCACCACCACGGTCTACGTCACGCACGACCAGACCGAGGCGATGACGCTGGGCGACCGCGTGGTGGTGATGCTCGCCGGCGAGGTGCAGCAGATCGGCACACCCGACGAGCTCTACAGCAGCCCCGCCAACCTGTTCGTGGCCGGTTTCATCGGTTCGCCGGCGATGAACTTCTTCCCGGCGACGCGTACCGATGTCGGTGTGCGCCTGCCGTTCGGCGAGGTGACACTGACCCCGCACATGCTCGACCTGCTGGACAAGCAGGCCAGGCCCGAGAACATCATCGTCGGAATCCGGCCCGAGCACATCGAGGACTCGGCGCTGCTCGACGGCTACGCGCGGATCCGCGCGCTGACGTTCTCGGTGCGTGCCGACATCGTCGAATCGCTCGGCGCCGACAAGTACGTGCACTTCACCACCGAGGGTGCCGGCGCCGAGTCGGCCCAATTGGCCGAACTCGCCGCGGATTCGGGTGCGGGCACCAACCAGTTCATCGCCCGGGTGTCCGCGGACTCGCGGGTGCGCACGGGTGAGCAGATCGAACTGGCCATCGACACCACCAAGCTGTCGATCTTCGACGCCGCAACGGGTCTGAACCTGACCCGTGACATCACGCCGACGGATCCCACCGAAGCGGCGGGGCCGGACGCCGGGTGATCGACGTCCTGGCTGCCGTCAGGGCCCGCCTGGACGAATATTTCACGGCGGCGGGGATCACCGCTGAGCCGGTGAGCGCGAGCGTGACGTTCCTCGGGACCGAGCGCATCGACGTCCTGCGCTACGGGCCGGACCCGCGCACCGAGGGTGCCGATGTGTACCACTATGTGACGCTTGGCTGTTCGCGGCACCCGATGTTCGACCCGACCGAGTTGGTGTCGGATCCGATCCACGGTCCGCGCGCAGAGGTGATGCTGTCGCTGCGCGGTCCGACGCCGACAGGTCTCGCACGCTCGCTCGCGGTGGTCGCGGCCGCACCGGCGGTGGAGGGCCTGATCCTCGACGCCGACGCGCTGATCGACCTGGAAAACCCGGTGTTCGAGACCGCGCCCTTCACGGCATATCTGTTGGGCCTCAGCGACATCGGCGAGGTGACCCTGCCGGATCCGCTCTCGCCCGTGAAACTTCTGACCGCAACACCCATCACCGCGACCGAGGCGGCGTGGGTGCGGCTCAAGGGTGCCGACGCGATGCGCGAGGCGTGGCAGACCGACGGGGTCGACGTGCTCGACCCGGCACGGCGCGCGGCCAGTCCATCCTGAGGCTCTAGAGCCAGTTGTTGCGCCGGAACGTGCGGTACAGCACGAAACACACCACGGCCATCACGCACAGCACGGCGGGATAGCCCCACGCCCAATGTAATTCGGGCATGTTGTCGAAGTTCATGCCGTAGATGCCCGCGAGCGCGGTCGGCACCGCGGCGATCGCGACCCACGCCGAGATCTTGCGCATGTCCACGTTCTGCTGCACCGCGATCTTGCCGAGCGCGGCCTGTACGAGTGAGCTGAGCATCTCGTCGTAGCTCGCGACCCGCTCGGAGGCGATCACGTTGTGGTCGAGCACGTCGCGCATGTAGCGGCGCACCTCGACCGAGATGAGGTCGTTGTGGTCGGTGAGCAGCCGCGACAGGGCCTGGGTCAGCGGGGCGACCGCGCGGCGCATCTCCACGACCTCGCGCTTGAGCAGGTAGATGCTCTCGATACCGGTCCGGCTGCGCGGCGAGAAGACGTCCTCTTCCATGGCGTCGATGTCGGTCTCGATGAGGTCGGTGACATCGAGGTAGCTGTCCACGACGTGATCGGCGATCGCGTGCATGACGGCGAACGGCCCCAGCTTGAGGATCGCGGGCGAGGAATCGAGGCGTTTGCGCACGCCCGCGAGACCGCTGTGGTCGCCGTGGCGCACGGTGACCACGAATTCCGGTCCGACGAACACCATGATCTCGCCTGTCTCGACGATCTCCCTGGCGTTCTCCATCGAATCGTGCTCGACGTAGTTGATGGTCTTGAGCACCAGGAACAGTGTGGTGTCGTAGCGTTCGAGCTTGGGGCGCTGGTGTGCGTGCACCGCGTCCTCGACGGCGAGTTCGTGCAGGCTGAAAACGTCTGCCACGGACTGCATCTGGAACTCGTCGGGCTCGTGGAGGCCGATCCACACGAATGCCTTCTTGCCCGCGGACTGCAATTCGCGCACCTTGTCGACCGCGCCGGCGTGAGTGTACTTGCCGGGCAGGCGGGTTCCGTCGCAGTAGACACCGCAGTCGACCATCGCGCGGGCCACCGGGACGTGGATGTCGTCATTCGGGTAGGCACGGGTCGCCCGGAACTTCGCCATGTTTCCGGCCTCCCTTCTGCTGCTGTGTGCAAAATGCTACGCGTCAGGCGTTTGTAAAGGACCTTTCACGAGTGGGGAAGGGCCCCCGGTGAGGTCTGGCTGTGAAGTACCCTGACGCCGTGTCGGAATTGGTGCGTACCCCGCAAGTGGTCATCGAGGACTCCGAGATCTTTGCCGCACATGAAGGCGGAAAGCTCTCTGTCGAGTTGAAGTCTCCGCTGGATACCCAGCGAGCGTTGTCCATCGCCTACACCCCCGGTGTTGCCCAGGTCAGCCGGGCGATCGCCGCGGATGCGACGCTGGCCGCAAGATACACCTGGGCCAACCGCCTGGTCGCGGTGGTCAGCGACGGCAGTGCCGTGCTCGGCCTCGGTGACATCGGGGCCGCCGCGTCGCTTCCCGTGATGGAGGGCAAGGCCGCGCTGTTCAAGACGTTCGGCGGCCTGGACTCCATCCCGCTGGTGCTCGACACCAACGACCCCGACGAGATCGTCGAGACGCTGGTCCGGCTGCGGCCGACGTTCGGCGCGGTGAACCTCGAGGACATCTCGGCACCCCGCTGCTTCGAGATCGAGCGCCGCGTCATCGAGGCGCTGGACTGCCCGGTGATGCACGACGATCAGCACGGCACCGCGATCGTGGTGCTCGCCGCCCTGCTCGGGGCGGTCAAGGTGCTCGACCGTGACCTGGCGAGCCTCAAGGTCGTGGTGTCCGGGGCCGGCGCGGCGGGCGTCGCGTGCACCAACATCCTGCGCAACAGCGGCATCTCCGACATCGTCGTCCTCGACAGCAAGGGCATCGTGTCCAGCGGTCGCACCGATCTGAACTCGTTCAAGGCCGAACTGGCCCAGCGCACCAATCCGCGAGGCCTCACCGGCGGACTGGCCGAGGCGCTCGCGGGCGCCGACGTCTTCCTCGGGGTGTCGGCCGGGCTGGTGCCCGAAGAGCTCATCGCGACCATGGCGCCCAACGGCATCGTGTTCGCGCTGTCCAACCCGGATCCCGAGATCCACCCGGACGCTGCGCGCAAGCACGCCGCCGTGGTCGCGACCGGGCGCAGTGACTTCCCGAACCAGATCAACAACGTGCTGGCGTTTCCGGGAGTGTTCCGCGGTGCGCTCGACGCCGGTGCGCGCCGGATCACCGAGGAGATGAAAGTGGCTGCCGCGCATGCCATCTTCTCGGTGGTCGGCGACGATCTGGGCGTGGACCACATCGTGCCGAGCGCGCTTGACCCGCGGGTGGGCCCGGCCGTTGCGGCCGCGGTCGCCGAAGCCTCGGGCGTCTGAGCAGGTTCATGCGCCGCAACCTGGTTCCGGCCGTCCTGGTCGTGCTGGCGCTGATCGTGGCCGGATGCGGCGGGCAGTCGGGCCCGCCGCCCATCCGGGTCGGTGCGGCGCCCGGCGCCGAGTCCGCACTCATCGGTCACCTCTATGCGGCAGCGCTGCGCTACTACGGCTCACCCGCCGAGGTCGTCGAGACCGACGAAGGACTCGGAGCGCTGGACTCGTCGGCCGTGACGGTGCTGCCCGGTTTCACCGGGCAGTTGCTGGTCGCGCTGGATCCCGGTGCGTCCGCACGCGCCGACGAGCAGGTCTACCGCGACCTGCTCTCGGCGCTGCCGGAGGGTGTCGCAGCGGGCGACTACACGACGTCGGCGCAGGACAAGCCGGCGCTGGTGGCCACCGAGGCCACCACGCGGGCATGGGACGGCACCGATCTCGCGGCGCTGCGCAGGCACTGCGCGCAGGTGCGGCCCGGTGCGGTGGCCGGGGCGCAGGTGCCGACGACGATCGGGCAGTGCACGCCGGCGAAACCGGTGCGGTTCGACGACGAGGACACGCTGTTCGCGGCGCTGGACGCGGGCCGGATCAACGTGGCGTGGTCGCGCACCGCCGATCCGGAGATTCCGTCACACCTGGTGGTGCTGGCCGACCGGACCTCGCTGATCCGCGCCGAGAACATCGTGCCGCTGTACCGGCGCAACGAACTCGACGAACGGCAGATCCGCGCGCTCAACGAGATCGCGGGCGTGCTCGACACCGGGTCGCTGGCCGACATGCGGCGCAAGGTCGCCGAGGGTGCCGATCCCGGCGCTGTGGCCGACGAGTTCCTGCAGGCCAACCCCCTTGGGCACTAGCGGGTCGCTAGCGGGGCATGGCCTTGGCCGCGACGGCCGAGAACAGCCGCTGGTAACCCGATCCGGTGATCCGGACGATGACGTCGAGGATCTTGGCGTCGGGGCCCACGAGTACGCGCGCCTTGTTCTTGCGCACGCCGTCGAGGATGATCACCGCCGCGCGCTGAGGCGTGGTGTTGGCGAGCTTCTTGTCGAACGCCTCGGCGAGTTCCTTGGCGTCGAGTCCCTCGGCCGCGGTGGCGTTGCGGGCGATCGCGGTCTTGATGCCGCCCGGGTGCACCGTGGTGACCTTGACGGGATGCTTGGCGATCGCCATCTCCTGGCGCAGCGCCTCGGTGAAGCCGCGCACCGCGAACTTCGCGGAGTTGTACGCGGCCTGGCCGGGCACCGAGAACAGCCCGAAGACGCTCGACACGTTGATCACGTGCCCGTCGCCCGAGGCGATCAGATGCGGCAGGAACGCCTTCGTGCCGTTGACCACGCCCCAGAAGTCCACGTCCATCACGCGCTCGATGTCCTTGAACTCGCTGATCTCGACGTCACCGGTGAACGCGATGCCGGCGTTGTTGTAGATCTGGTTGACCGTGCCGTAGTGCTCCTTGACCGCGTCGGCGTAGAGCAGGAACGCCTCGCGTTCGGTGACGTCGAGGCGGTCGGCCTTCACGGGGGCGCCGATGGCCTTGAGACGTTCCTCGGTCGCGGCGAGGCCTTCGGTGTCGACGTCGCAGATGGCCAGCTTGGCGCCCGAGCGGCCCAGTTCGATGGCCAGTGCCTGGCCGATGCCGCTACCGGCGCCCGTGACGACGGCGACTTTCCCGGCGAAGCCCTCCATATCCACACTCCCTCGTGTCGTCAGACATGTGTCAATGGGGCCAGCGTAACCGGTACCGCTGGTCCCGCCTACACGGCCTCAGGATGCCGCGGCCTTTGCCGGCCGCCACACCTCGGCGAGATGGGCGAGGGGCACACCGAGTGCGTCACTGAGTCCGACGATGGTGCCGAACGCGGGGGAGGGTAGGCGCCCGGTCTCGATCTTGCGCAGCGTCTCCGGCGAGATGCCCGCCGACGCGGCGACCTCTTCGAGGGTGCGCGAGGCGCGCGCGGCGCGCAAGGTGGCGCCGAGACGACGCCCGGCGGCGACCTGTTCGGGGGTGAGCGGGGTGCGGACCACGGGTCCACGGTATCGCTGGTATTTAAATACCGCTAGGGTGGTATTTGTATACCGATACGGAGAAGACGCATGATCGAACTGAAGACACCTGCCGAGATCGACAAGATGCGGACCACCGGTCGCTTCGTGGCCGAGGTGCTCCGCGAACTCAGCGAGATGGCGGCCGTCGGCGTCAACCTGCTGGACCTCGAACACCGCGCGCGCGACATGATCGCCGAGCGTGGCGCGACGTCCTGCTACTGGGACTACCACCCGTCGTTCGGGTCGGGCCCGTTCCGCAACGTGATCTGCCTGTCGGTGAACGACGCTGTGCTGCACGGACTTCCGCACGACTACGTGCTGCGCGACGGTGACGTGCTGAGCCTGGACTTCGCGGTCTCGATCGACGGTTGGGTCGCCGACGCGGCGCGCACCGTGATCGTCGGGACCCCCGACGCCGAGGATGAACGCCTCGTGCAGGCGACGCGTGACGCACTCGCGGCGGCGACGGCGGCCGCGGTGCCGGGAAACCGTCTCGGCGACATCTCCGCGGCGATCGGCGCGGTGGCCGACGACTACGGCTACCCGGTCAACCTCGAATTCGGCGGGCACGGTCTGGGGCGCACCATGCACGAGGATCCACATGTGCCCAACCGGGGCAGGCCCGGACGCGGCATGCGGTTGCGCGACGGCATGACACTCGCGCTGGAACCGTGGTTCGCCCGCACCACCGACCGCATCAGGTTCGACCGCGACGGGTGGACCATCCGCTCGGCCGACGGTTCACGCACCGCACACACCGAGAACACCGTGGCGATCACGGCCGACGGACCGCTGGTGCTGACGGCCGATTAGTGCTCGGGGCGCAGCAGCAGCGTGGCGACGACGCTGATGACCGCGGTGGCCACCAGATACCCGCACGCGTACCAGGGCTTGCCGCCGCCCGCGGCGATCAGCGAGGTCAGGATCAGCGGCGTCAGGCCCGAGGCGTACACGCCCGAGAGTTGGTACACCGTCGACAGGCCCGTGTAGCGGCTGCGGGTGGGGAACAGTGAGGCGTAGAGCGTGCCCTGCGCGCCGTAGAACAGCGCATGGATCACGCCGAACGCCAGGATCATTCCGACCGCGTACGCCGCGATGCTGCCCGTGTTGAACAGCGCGAATGCGGGGAACACGATCACGCCGTACGCCGCGATGCCTGCGGCATACACCGTGCGCGGGCTGAACCGGTCGGCGAGCGCGCCCGACACCGGCAGCAGGACCGCCATGAGCAGCGCGGCCACGGTCACGACGATCAGCACCGCGACCTTGTCGAGCCCCAGCGTCGTCGTCGCGTACGCGATGGTGAAGACGCCCCAGGTGTTGAACGCCGCACCCTCACCCCAGCGCGACAACAGGCCCAGGATGGTCGAGCGCAGCACGGGCGGCCTGAACACGTCGCGCACCGGCACCGCGGCACGGTCGTCCTCGCGCTGAACCTGCTCGAAGGCCGGGGTCTCAGCGACGCGGAAGCGCACCACCACCCCGAAGATCACCAGCACGATGCTCACCAGGAACGCGATGCGCCAGCCGTAGGACAGGAACGCCTCGGGCGTCAGCGCCACCTGCAGCACCACGAACACCGCGGTGCCCAGCGCCAGACCCAGCGCGAGACCGACCTGCGGGATGCTGCCGAACAGGCCGCGGCGGTTGCGCGGGCTGTGTTCGACGGCCAGCAGCACCGCGCCCGCCCATTCGCCACCCAGCGCGAAGCCCTGCACGATGCGCAGGACCAGCAGCAGGATCGGTGCGAGCACGCCGATCTGCGCGGCCGTCGGCAGGAAGCCCATGAGCGCGGTGGCCACACCCATCAGCAGCATGGTCAGCGCGAGCGTCTTCTTGCGGCCGATGCGGTCGCCGACGTGGCCGAACACGAAGCCGCCGATGGGACGCACCACGAAGCCCACGGCGAACGTCGCGAACGCGAGCATCGTCCCGACGAACGAACTCTGGTCGGGGAAGAACGCGTGGTTGAACACCAGGCTCGCGGCGGTCGCGTACAGGAAGAAGTCGTACCACTCGATCGTCGTGCCGACCACGCTCGCCAGAACGGCGGTCCTGACCGTCTTTTTCTCGTCAGGTGTGTTCGGCTGTTCGTCGACCAGGTCTGCGGTTACGGTCATGCGCGGGCGATCCAAGAAATAGGCACCCTAGTTGGTTAATCGAAACCAACCAGGGTGCCCAGGTTTACGCGCGGGGTGATTCGAAGTCGCCCCAGGTCAGCCGAACGCTGTGTCGAGGATCTCCTGCTGCTCGACGGCGTGCACCTTCGACGAACCCGACGACGGCGCCGACATGGCGCGCCGCGAGATGCGCTTGAGGCCCGTGAAGTGGTCCGGGAGGATCTCGGGGAGCGTCAACCCGAAGGACGGCCATGCGCCCTGGTTGGCCGGCTCCTCCTGCACCCAGAACTTCTCCTTGACGTTCGGGTACCGGTCGAGCGTCTCGGCGAGCCTGCGCCGCGGCAGCGGCGCGAGCTGCTCGATACGCACGATCGCGACGTCCTCGCGGTTCTCCTTGGCCTTGCGCGCGGCGAGCTCGTAGTAGATCTTGCCGCTGGTCAGCAGCAGGCGCGTGACCTTGTTGCGGTCGCCTTCACCGTCGGTGTACATCGGCTCCTCGAGCACCGAGCGGAACTTGCTCTCGGTGAAGTCGCGGATGTCGCTGACGGCGGCCTTGTTGCGCAGCATCGACTTGGGCGTGAACACGATCAGCGGACGCTGGATGCCGTCCTTGCCGTGCCTGCGCAGCAGGTGGAAGTAGTTCGCCGGCGTCGACGGCATGGCGATGGTCATCGAACCCTCGGCCCACAGCTGCAGGAAGCGCTCGATGCGTCCCGAGGTGTGGTCGGGGCCCTGGCCCTCGTGGCCGTGCGGCAGCAGCAGCACGACATCGGACAGCTGACCCCACTTGGCCTCGCCCGAGCTGATGAACTCGTCGATGATCGACTGCGCGCCGTTGACGAAGTCGCCGAACTGCGCCTCCCACAGCACCATGGCGTCGGGGTTGCCCACCGAGTAGCCGTACTCGAAGCCCACCGCGGCGAACTCGCTCAGCGCGGAGTTGTACACCAGGAACTTGCCGCCGGTGGGTGTGCCGTCGGGGTTGGTGGCCAACAGCTGCAGCGGCGTGAACTCCTCGCCGGTCTTGCGGTCGACGATCACCGCGTGGCGCTGTGTGAACGTGCCGCGCTGCGTGTCCTGACCCGAAAGCCGCACGAGCTTGCCCTCGGCGATGAGCGAGCCGAGCGCGAGCAGCTCGGCGAACGCCCAGTCGATGCGGCCCTCGTAGGCCATCTCGCGGCGCTTCTCCAGCACCGGCCGCACGCGCGGGTGCACCGTGAAGCCCTCGGGCAGAGCGAGGTGCGCATCGCCGATGCGCTGCAGCATCGCCTTGTCGACGGCCGTGGCGAGCTTGCTCGGGATCTGCTGGTCGGCCTCGACGGACTCACTGGGCTCGATCTCGTGTTTCTCGAGCTCGCGGACCTCGTTGAACACCCGCTCGAGCTGGCCCTGGTAGTCGCGCAGGGCGTCCTCGGCCTCTTTCATCGAGATGTCACCGCGGCCGATCAGGGCCTCGGTGTAGGCCTTGCGGGAGCCGCGCTTGGTGTCGATGACGTCGTACATGTAGGGCTGCGTCATCGACGGGTCGTCGCCCTCGTTGTGGCCGCGGCGGCGGTAGCACAGCATGTCGATGACGACGTCCTTCTTGAACGCCTGCCGGAAGTCGACGGCCAGGCGCGCCACCCAGGCGCACGCCTCGGGATCGTCGCCGTTGACGTGGAAGATCGGCGCACCGATCATCTTGGCCACGTCGGTGCAGTACTCGCTGGAGCGCGAATCCGTGGGCGCCGTGGTGAACCCGATCTGGTTGTTCACGACGATGTGGATCGTGCCGCCCGTGCGGTAGCCGCGCAGCAGCGCGAGGTTGAGCGTCTCGGCCACCACGCCCTGGCCCGCGAACGCCGCGTCGCCGTGCAGCATCAACGGCACGACGGAGAACCGGTTGTCGGAGCCCTCCTCGCCCGTGTCGAGCAGGTCCTGCTTGGCGCGCACCAGACCTTCGAGCACCGGGTCGACGGCTTCGAGGTGGCTGGGGTTGGCGGTCAGCGACACCTCGATGTCGTTGTCGCCGAACATCTGGATGTAGGTGCCGGTGGCGCCCAGGTGGTACTTCACGTCGCCGGAGCCGTGCGCCTGCGACGGGTTGAGGTTGCCCTCGAACTCGCTGAAGATCTGGCTGTAGGGCTTGCCGACGATGTTGGCGAGCACGTTGAGGCGGCCGCGGTGCGGCATCGCGATGACCACCTCGTCGAGACCGTGCTCGGCGCACTGGTCGATCACGGCGTCCATCATCGGGATGACGGTCTCGGCGCCTTCGAGCGAGAAGCGCTTCTGCCCAACGTATTTGGTCTGCAGGAAGGTCTCGAAGGCCTCGGCGGCGTTGAGCTTGGACAGGATGTACTTCTGCTCGGCGACCGTCGGCTTGTCGTGCTTGGTCTCGACGCGTTCCTGGATCCAGCGCTGCTGCTCGGGTTCGAGGATGTGGGTGTACTCGACACCGACGTGGCGGCAGTACGCGTCGCGCAGCACCGAGAGGATGTCGCGCAGCTTCTTGCGCTGCACACCGGCGAACCCGTCGACCTTGAACTCGCGGTCGAGGTCCCACAGGGTCAGGCCGTGGCTGTTGACGTCGAGGTCCGGGTGGCTGCGGAACCGGGTGTTGTCCAGGCGCAGCGGATCGATGTCGGCCATCAGGTGACCGCGGTTGCGGTACGCCGCGATGAGCTCGATGACGCGCGCGTTCTTGTCCTCGATCGAGTCGGGGTTGTCGGTGCGCCAGCGCACGGGCTCGTACGGGATGCCCAGCTCGCGGAAGATCTCGTCGAAGAAGTCGTCGTCGAGCAGCAGCTGGTGGATGGTGCGCAGGAAGTCGCCGGACTCCGCACCCTGGATGATGCGGTGGTCGTAGGTCGACGTCAGTGTGATCAGCTTGCCGATGCCCAGGTCGGCGATGCGCTCCTCGCTGGCGCCCTGGAACTCGGCGGGGTACTCCATGGCGCCCGCGCCGATGATCGCACCCTGTCCCTGCATGAGTCTGGGCACCGAGTGGACGGTGCCCAGAGTGCCGGGATTGGTGAGAGAGATGGTGACGCCCGAGAAGTCCTCGGCGGTGAGCTTGCCGTCACGCGCGCGACGTACGATGTCCTCGTATGCGGCGATGAACTGGCCGAATCGCATTGTCTCGCAACGCTTGATCGCCGCGACAACGAGCGAGCGGTTGCCGTCCTTGCCCTGCAGGTCGATCGCGAGGCCCAGGTTGGTGTGGGCGGGCGTGATCGCGGTGGGCTTGCCGTCGACGACCGCGAAGTGGCGGTTCATGTTCGGGAACTTCTTGACCGCCTGCACGATCGCGTAGCCCAGCAGGTGGGTGAAGCTGATCTTGCCGCCGCGCGTGCGCTTGAGGTGGTTGTTGATGACGACGCGGTTGTCGATCATCAGCTTCGCCGGGATGGCGCGCACGCTCGTCGCGGTCGGCACCTCCAGTGAGGCGTTCATGTTCTTGACCACCGCTGCCGCGGCGCCGCGCAGGATCTGCGATTCGTCGCCCTCGGCCGGGGTGGCCGACTTCGCCGGCTTGGCGGCGGGCTTGGCCTCGGTCTTCGCGGCGGGCTTGGGCGCGGCCTTGGGCTCGGGCGCGGGCGCAGGCGCCGGAGTCGGCGGCGTCACGGGAGCCGCGGTGGTGGTGCGCCCGTTGGAGGCACTGTCGGTGGTGGGCTCGGGGGAGTAATCGACCAGAAATTCATGCCAACTGGGATCCACCGAGGAGGGGTCATCGCGGAATTTGCGATACATCTCCTCGACCAGCCACTCGTTCTGTCCGAATGGTGAAGGTGAACTGCTCACGGCAGACACTCGCCTCGATTCTTGTGTCCGGCAAGCCGTGACAAGTGAGCTTGCCGCTTGTTTTCCGTCTTCTTGGTGGTTGACCCGCTCGACCCCCGCTTAAGGCTATCGCGCCCATGCGCGCGCCGACCACGGCACCGCATATCTGATCAGGTCTGAGCGGACGGCAGCACATGCAACGTTGCCGGCCACCGCGGCGGGGGTGCGCCGAACGCCTTGGCGGCGTTGGCGACGATCTTCTTACCCATCATGCGGTTGCCGACTCCGCCGATGAGCGCGCCGATGCCCACCGGCAGCAGCTTGCCGAAGGCCATGGCGCCGCGCTTGAGCGTATACCGCTTCACGAAGTACCTGACCAGCCGGGAGTTCAGCTGCGACACCGCGGGCAGGGGCAGCGTTGCTGCGCCGTCGGACAGCCATGCGCCGCTCGTGCGCCCGGTCCCGAGCAGGTCGGCCAGCGCGCGTTTGCTGTCCTCGCCGACCAGCACGGAAAGCACCAGCGCACGGCGCCGTTCGCGGTGGTCGGCGGGGATACCGTGCACCTCGGCGACCGCGAGCACGAACACCGAGGTGGCCTCGAGGAACACCACGGTCTCGCCCGCGACGGCCGACAGGGCCGCCAGCGTGCCGATCCCCGGGAACGCCGCGGCCGATCCGACCGCCGCGCCGCTGGCCATCACCGCGGCCAGGTAGTGCTTCTCCAGCCTGCTGACGATCTGGGCGGGTGTGGCGTCCGGCTGCTGGCTGCGCAGCCGTTCCACGTAGGCCCGCACCGCGGGGGCCTGCACGCGTGTGCTGCTCTCGATGATGTGCGAGAGCACCTTGGCGGCAGTGCCGGGATCGTCGGAGAGGCCGTTCGCGCCCTCGACAGTCGCAGGCAGGTTTTTGCTCTTCGACCGACCGAACACCATGCGGGCCTCCCCACGTCGCAATGCTGACTCGACTGTCCAGGCTAGCCCTGGCGCAGCACACAGTTAACGAACGGAGATTCCCGCGCGTGCCCGGGCGTGACCCCGATCACGGGGGTTCGGGAAGAAAATATTGATATGACGGGCTAATAACTTTCATGGCATCATCGCCCGACGTGGACCAGAGAAATACAGCGGGCGTGCCGAGTCGCACTCGGATGATCTTGGTGCTCGGTGCGTTGATCACTCTGGGCCCTCTCACCATCGACATGTACCTTCCGGCGTTGCCGAAGATCGGCGAGGAACTGTCGGTCTCGTCTTCGGTCGCACAGCTGACCCTGACCGGGACCCTGGCGGGCCTGGCGCTGGGCCAGTTGGTGGTCGGGTCGCTGTCGGATTCGCTCGGCAGGCGCCGTCCGCTGTTGGCGGGCATCGTGCTGCACATGGCGGCGTCGGTGCTGTGCTTCCTGGCGCCCAACATCGCCGTGCTGGGCATCGCGCGCGGGCTGCAGGGCATGGGTGCGTCCGCGGCCGCGGTGGTCGCGATCGCCGTCGTCGGCGACCTCTACTCCGGCAACACCGCCGCGACCGTGATGTCGCGGCTCATGCTGGTGCTGGGCGTGGCGCCCGTACTCGCGCCCTCACTGGGCGCCGCGGTGTTGCTGAAGGCTTCGTGGCACTGGGTGTTCGTCGCCCTGGTGATCCTGGCCGGTCTGCTGCTCGTCATGGCGGCGCTGGCGCTGCCCGAGACGCTGCCGACGTCGCACCGCCGTCCGCTCAAGGTGGGCGGCATCATGCGGACCTACGGCCGGCTGCTGCACGACGCACGCTTCGTGATCCTGGTGCTGGTCGCCGCGCTGGGCATGTCCGGGCTGTTCGCCTACATCTCGGCGGCCCCGTTCGTGCTGCAGGGCCGCTACGGCCTGGACCAGCAGATGTTCGCGGCGGTGTTCGCCGCGGGCGCGGTCGCGCTGATCGGGTCGACGCAGTTCAACGTCGTGCTGCTGCGGCGTTTCACCCCGCAGGCCATCACGGTGGCCGCGCTGGCGTCGGCGACCGTGGTGGGAGCGGTGTTCGTCGGTCTGACGATCGCCGACGTCGGGGGACTCATCGGGTTCCTGGTGCCGGTCATGGCCATCCTCACGGCCATGGGCTTCGTGATCCCCAACGCGCCCGCGGTGGCGTTGTCACGGCATTCCGAGGCCGCGGGCACCGCGGCCGCCCTGCTGGGGGCCGCGCAGTTCGGCATCGGCGCGCTGGTGGCCCCGCTGGTCGGGGCGTTGGGCAACGGCGCGCTGGCGCTCTCGGGTGTGATGACCGCCGGTATGGCCATCGCGCTCGTGGCGTTGCTCCTCGTCGGCGGCAGCCACGCCGATGACGAGACCCACGACGGTAACGAGGACGGCCCCGGCTCCGATGATGTGGTTGCCGAGGCGGTGGCCGAACCGGCCTGACCGGTCCGCGAACGGGCGGACTTGTTTGGATAGGGGCGGGTCCGTAGCGTCGGCTGCGCCCCGAGAATCCCGATTCACCACCGACTTGTCATGCCTTCATCGCTGAACGCCCGCATCGCGGGCCTGCTCCCCAGCCGAGTGGGTGCACTGCGCCCGCAGGACGGTACGGGGAATCCGTGGAATGCGCTGTGGGCCATGATGTTCGGGTTCTTCATGATCCTGGTCGACGCGACGATCGTCTCGGTCGCGAACCCGACGATCATGGTGGAACTCGGTGCCGACTACGACGGCGTGATCTGGGTGACCAGCGCGTATCTGCTGGCATACGCGGTACCGCTGCTCGTCACGGGCCGGCTCGGGGACATGTACGGGCCCAAGAACCTCTACCTGCTGGGTCTGGGTGTCTTCACCGCGGCCTCGCTGTGGTGCGGTCTGGCGGGCAGCATCGAGATGCTGATCGCCGCGCGCGTCGTGCAGGGCATCGGCGCGGCGCTGCTGACGCCGCAGACGCTGTCGGCGATCACGCGCATCTTCCCGGCGAACCGGCGCGGTGTCGCGATGAGCGTGTGGGGAGCCACCGCGGGCGTCGCGACACTCGTGGGCCCGCTGGCCGGCGGTGTGCTGGTGGGCGGACTGGGCTGGCAGTGGATCTTCTTCGTCAACGTCCCCGTCGGCATCGTGGGCATCGCGCTCGCGGTATGGCTGGTGCCGACGCTGCCGACCACGCGGCACCACTTCGACATCCCGGGCATCGTGCTGTCCGCGGTCGGCATGTTCCTGATCGTGTTCGCGCTGCAGGAGGGGCAGTCGAAGGACTGGGCGCCGTGGGTGTGGGGCACCGCGACGCTTGGTGTCGGGGTCATGGCCGCGTTCTTCTTCTGGCAGTCGGTGAACACGCGAGAACCGCTCATCCCGCTGCGGGTCTTCGCCGACCGCGACTTCACGCTCGCCAACATCGGCGTCGCCGTCATCGGGTTCGCGGTCACCGCGATGATCCTGCCGCTGATGTTCTATTTGCAGACCGTGTGCGGTCTGTCGCCCATCCGGTCGGCGTTGGTCACCGCGCCGACCGCGATCGCAAGCGGCGTGCTGGCACCGTTCGTCGGGCGCATCGTCGACCGCGTGCACCCCATGCCGGTGATCGGCTTCGGGTTCTCGGCCATGGCGATCGGGTTGACCTGGCTGTCGATCGAGATGGCGCCCACGACGCCGATCTGGCGGCTGCTGCTGCCGCAACTGCTCATGGGCATCGGCATGGCGTTCATCTGGTCACCGCTTGCGGCCACGGCCACGCGGCACCTGCCGCCCGATCTGGCCGGCGCCGGATCGGGCGTCTACAACACGACGCGGCAGGTCGGCTCGGTGCTGGGCAGTGCGGGGATCGCGGCGTTCATGACGTGGCGCATCACCGACGAGGTTCCTGGCATGCAGGACGCGGCACCCGCGGGCGAATCGGGGGGCGCGGTCGAGCAGCTGCCCGAGTTCCTGCGTGAACCGTTCTCGGCCGCGATGTCGCAGGCCATGCTGCTGCCTGCGTTCATCGCGCTGTTCGGTGTGGTGGCCGCGCTGTTCCTGCTGGGCTTCGGCAGCAACCGCGCGGCGGGGCATCCCGAACCGGAGCACGCGGGCGACTATCCCGACGACGATGAGTACGTCGAGATCATCCTGAGCAGCGACCCGCCCGAGGATCCGCCCACCGATCCGCAGGACGACCGGTGGCAGCACATCCTCGACCGGTTGATGCAGGACGCGCCGCCGGAGGATCCGTTGCCCGGTCGCGGTCCGCAGCGCCGGTGACCCTCGCTCACTGAGCGAACAGCACCGCGGGGTTCAGGTAACCCCGCGGATCCAACGCGGCCTTGACCGCGCGCATCGCGGCGATGTCGGCGGGGGTGCGCGACATCGCGACGTAGTCGCGCTTGCGGGTGCCGACGCCGTGTTCGGAGCTGACGTTGCCGCCGCAGTCGGCGATCAGCGCCATCATGGCCGCGTACAGCGCGGGCTCGGTGTCCAGCGCGCAGCGCAGCACGTTGAGGTGCAGGTTGCCCTCGCCGATGTGGCCGAACAACACCGGGATCGCGTCCGGCGCGTGTGCGGCGACCAGCTTGCCCGCGGATTCGGCGAACCCGCCGATGGCCGAAAGGGGCAGCGACACATCGAACTTCAGCGGCGGTCCGAACAGGCCCACCACCTCGGCGAGCGATTCGCGTACGTTCCAGAGCCGCTGTTGCGCGCCGATGTCGACGCCGACCGCGGGTTCGTCGCACACCTGCGCATCGGTGAGCGCGTCGGCGAGTCGCTCGGTCTGGTCGGTGTCACCGGCGAGTTCGATGAGCAGCAGCCATGATCCGGCGACCGGGACGGGGACGCCGAGGTGTTCAGCGGCCAGCCTGCCCGCACGCGCGTCGATCAATTCGAGCGCCGCGATGCCGTCGAGATCCCGGAACCGCCTTCCGGTTTCGACCAGGGCGTCCAGATCGGCGAAACCGCACACGGCAGTGGCGCGGTGCGTCGGGACGGGATACAGCCGCAGGTCCAGCGCCGTGATCACCCCGAGTGTGCCCTCGGCGCCGACGAACAGCGACGTGAGGTCGTATCCGGTGTTGTCGCGGCGCACCTGGCTGTGCCGGTGCACCACCGACCCGTCGGGCAGCGCGATGTCGAGGCCCAGGACCTGCTCGCCCATGTTGCCGTACCGCACGGTGCGCAGGCCGCCCGCGTTGGTCGAGGCCATGCCGCCCACGGTGGCCGAATCCCGTGCCGCGAGGTCGACGCCGAACACCAGGCCCGCGGCCGCGGCGGTCTTCTGTACGGCCGCGAGCGTCACGCCCGCGCCGACGCTGATGCGGCGCTCGACGGTGTCGACGTCGCCGATCGTGGTGAGCCGCTCGGTCGACAGCAGCACGTCGTCGTGCTCGGGCACGGTGCCCGCGACCAGTGACGTGCGGCCGCCCTGCACCGTGACGTACGCCCCGGCGTCGCGGCACGCGCGCAGCACCGCGGCGACCTGGTCGCCTGTCCCGGGGCGGACCAGCGCGCAAGCCCGTCCTCGATAGCGTCCGGTGTGGTCGACCGACCGCGCCGCCAGCACATCGGGATCGGTGCTGACGTGACCCGCGCCGACGATGTGCGCGAGCCGTTCGGTGAGCGCTTCAGCCACGCAAGGGGTCTATCACACGGTGTTCAGGGCGTCGGGCAGGGCCAAGAACGCGCCGAGTTCCACGACACCGGCCGGGGTCGAGGGCAGGTATTCGGTGAGCGCGGCCGACCGCACGATCACCGCGGCGTACTTGGCGCGGCTCACCGCGACGTTGAGGCGGTTGCGGTTGAGCAGGAATGAGATTCCGCGCGGCACATCGTCGACCGAGGACGCCACCATCGAGATGAACACCACGGGCGCCTGCTGGCCCTGGAACTTGTCCACCGTGCCCACACGCACGTCGGTGAGACCGGCCGCGTCGAGATACCGGCGCATCGTCACCACCTGTGCGTTGTACGGCGTCACCACCAGCACGTGGTCCTGGCCCAGCGGCACGGTGCCGCGCTCGTCGGTCCAGGCCGCGCCGAGCAGTCGCCGGATCTCGGCGACGATCACCTGGGCCTCCTCCGGGCTGTCGGTGGCGTTGCCGTCGTGGTCGACCAGCAGTACGTGCACGCCGGGTTCCTGGCCGTCGAGGTGGCGCGCCGCGGTGACGTCGTCGACCGAGCGCAGGCGGTTGTCGTAGGACAGCCGCGACACCGCCGCGCACACCGCGGGGTGCATGCGGTACGAGCAGTCCAGGAAGTAGCCGAGTTCGGCGGGCAGCGTGTGGTGGCCGTCCACGAGCCAGCCCAGCGCCGAGGTGTCGACGGGTTCGGGATGTGTGCCCTGGCTGACCTGGGGGAGCTGCTGCGGGTCGCCCAGCAGCAGCAGGTTGTGCGCCGCGGGGGCGACCGCGATGGTGTTGGCCAGGCTGTACTGGCCGGCCTCCTCGACCACCAGCAGATCCAGACTGCCGGGCGGGATGCGTACCGGGTTCGCGAAATCCCATGCGGTGCCGCCGATCACGCAGCCGGTGCCGGTGTGCTGATCGAGGAAGTCGGGATATTCCTTCTCGCTCAGTTCGGTCCAGCACGCGTTGTCACCATGGGGCTTCTTGGCCACGGCGTCGGCCGGCACGTCCGCGGCGATGACGTCGCGGAACAGGTTCTCCACCACGGCATGTGCCTGTGCGACCACGCCGATGCGCCAATGGTGTCGATTGACCAGCCGTGCGATCACGGCCGCAGACGTGAATGTCTTGCCCGTGCCGGGTGGACCGTGCACCGCGAGGTAGGACGAGTCGAGGTCGAGCAGTGCCGCGGTGATCAGCTCGTGCTTGGCTGCCTGGCCGTGTGGCAGCGGGCCGCCGCTGCGGGTGCGCGGCGGCCTGCGCAGCAGGATGTCGACGACGGCGTTGCCGGGTAGCCGGGGAAGTCCTTCGGCGATCTGCGCGGCCGTGGCCTCGATGGAATTCTGCAGCGCGGTGGTGCGGATGGGCGGGCCCGGCGTCAGCGCGAACGGCAACTGGTGAAAGGTGCCGCCCTCCTTGGGTTCCCGCTCGCAGATCAGCACCTCGGTGGGTGCGGACGCATCGTCGGCCTCGAGCACCTGGACCGACCCGAACGCGCGGCGCTCGGGATCGTCGGTCAAGCCGGAGGGGGCCGGCGGCTCGTAGAGCGCGTACATCTCGCGGCTGAGTTCCCCGGCGGCCATGGCGCCGGTGAGGCGCACCCACCGCTGGGGCTTGCGCGCCCGCGGCGGGGTGTGCCAGTCGACCTCGACGTGCGCGGTGTCGGCGACGAAAACGCCTGCGCCGTCAGACCATTCCTCGACCGGGTGGTTGAGCCGGTCGAAGTGGCTCCACCAGAACGGCTTGTCCTCGCGACGGTGGTAGCCCCGCGCGGCCGCGATCATGGCGACAGCCTGCTGCTGCGGGGTGCGCTCGTCGTCGCCGACGAAGCGGCGCAGCGTGCGCGCGATCTGGTCCTCGGGTTCGGGTGTGGTGTCGCGGCTGACCGGTTGTGCGCCAAGGGGCGGCACGCTGCACTCGATCGCCCGGTTGATCAGCCAGTCCCGCAGCTTGCGCGTGGAGACGCAATCGTAGAGGTTGTAATCCTCGATCTCCTTGAGTACCAGCGCGGCCTCGTCGTCGCGGCCCTCGGCGCGCAGCGTGCAGTAGAGCCCGTACTGCGTGATGGAATCGGTCGCGGTGGTGACGTCGCCGTCACGCAACTGCGCACCCATGTACAGCGGCTCAAGGGATTTCAGGCTGTAGTTCTCGGTTCCCACGCGAATGCTCTTGCGCACCAGCGGATACAGGTCCACCAGCACACCTGCGCGCAGCAGTTCGTCGACCTCGTCCTCGCCTTCGCCGTAACGCCCGGCCAGGCGCAGCAGCGCGGTCTTCTCGTACGCCGCGTAGTGGTAGACGTGCATGTGCGGATGACGCTTGCGGCGTTTGCGCACCAGCGCCAGGAAGTCGCGCAGCGCCTGCCGCTCCTCGCGGCGGTTGTGGGCCCACAGAGGGTGGAAGTCCTCGTCGGCCCGCGGCGCGGTGCCCAGCACGCCGAACATGTACTCCAGGCCCCACTGCACGCCGTCGTCGGTCCACAGCGGGTCACCCTCGAAGTCGAAGAACAGATCACCGCGGTCGGGGTTGGGCAGCGACATGAGCGGCTGCGGGTCCACCACCTCGTACGGCGGTTTCTTGCCGGTCCGCGGTACGCGCTGCAACCGCGCCTGCGCGGTCAGCCCCTGCGCGATGCGTGGGTGCAGGCCCTCGACCGGCTGGTCGTCGCGACGCGCGGCGAGCTCGGCGACCGTGGTGATGCCCGCGTCGATCAACCGGGCGCGCTGGCTGGTGCGCATACCCGCGACGAGCAGCAGGTCGTCGTGCGCACGCACCTGGACCTCGCACTCGGGGCAGCGGAAGCACGCGCGGATTTCGGTGTCCTCCCAGCTGACCGGTTCCCCGGAGGCCAGGTGCGCGTCGAGCAGGTGCTCAAGCGCCGCGCGGCGCGGCCGGTACACGGGCAGCAGTTCGTCGACGGGGTAGGTGGCGACGGCGCCGTCGCCGAGCACCAGTTCGACCTCCGGCGCGACGGGTACGCCCGCGGCGCTCAGCGTCTCGCTGTACGCCGCGAGCTGCAGCAGCGCCTCGACCTTGACCGAGCGGGCCAGCTTGGTGTCGCGCAGGCGGTACTGCCCGTCGGAGAGGATCAGGAAATCCGCGAACCCGGCGAACCGCCCGTCGAACATCGCGGCCTGATAGATCACCGGTGCACGCTGGGTGACCGCGGCGAGCGTCGCGTTGGCCGCGGCCGTGAGGCCCGGCACGGTGTAGCGGGGGCGGCCGATGACCGTGATCTCCGAGCCCTCGCGCAACTCGTCGAGATGCCGCTGTTCGTGCTCCCCGCCGAGTTGCGCGGTGCGCTTGAGAAGTTCGTCCTCCGAAGACACCGCCGGTCCGCGTCCCAGCTGGGCGTCGAACGCCCGCAGCAGCGCGTACTCACAGCGCGCGGCGGCCGCGAGGTCCGACGCGCTGTAGATCACCCGCGGTCCGCTACCGCCGTCCTCGGTGACGAACACGGTGCCAGCGTAGGGCAGCGGGCCGACACCTCAGCCCACCTCAGCCCACCTCAACCGACGTTGCCCATCAGCTCGACCCCGCTGCCGTTCCACCGGAACCGCACGGTGCTGGGCAGCCCGTGGAACCCGCCGGAGTACTGCAGGGCCACGGTGTCGCCCGTGCTCTGCGTCTTGTCGATGTCGTTGAACCCGTAGGTGTCGGGCACGCCCGTGGGGATGAACTTGCCCAGGTGGAACAGCACGGCCCTGGTGTTGGGGTTCTCGGCGTTGGTGTTGGCCCGCACGATCACCGCCGACAGTTGCGCGCACTCGTTGTAGTTGCCCGCGATCGGCTCGGGGCTCCACGCCTGGTTGCTGCGCGGGTCCCTCGGCAGTTCGGACACCGCACGCGCGATCTCCGGTGCGGCCAGGTTGACCGTGCACGGATCGGGTTCGGCCGACGTGGGCGCAGGGGCGGCGACTGTGGTTTCAGGTGCTGCCGTCGCGGGCTGGCTCGCGGTGGGTCCCGGCGTCTTCGAAACCGTCGAATCGCCGCCCCCGCAGCCGGCCAGCGCGAGTGTGGCGAGCACGACTCCGGCGACCTTTTTCACAGTTGCGCAACCTACCTCGCACACCCTCGGGGCCCGGTCAGGCGCGCGGCGGCGGGGGAAACACTCTATTGGCACTAGACTGCATAGTCGATGACCTCGCAAGAACCGGATCCGAGTCCGGTAACCAACTCGGATTCGGCCCCTACTGAACCGACTTTCGCCGACCTGCAGATTCACCCCGCCGTGCTGCAGGCGGTCACCGACGTCGGCTACGAATCGCCGTCGGCGATCCAGGCCGCAACCATTCCTCCCATGCTCGCGGGCTCCGATGTGGTGGGCCTGGCCCAGACCGGCACGGGCAAAACCGCGGCGTTCGCCATCCCGATCCTGTCGAAGATCGACACGTCGCGCAGGGACACCCAGGCCCTGGTGCTGGCCCCGACCCGTGAGCTCGCGCTGCAGGTCGCCGAGGCCTTCGGCCGCTACGGCTCGCACCTGCCCCAGGTCAACGTGCTGCCGATCTACGGCGGCTCGTCCTACACCGTGCAGCTGTCCGGCCTGCGCCGCGGCGCGCAGGTGGTGGTGGGCACGCCCGGCCGCGTGATCGACCATCTCGAACGCGGCACGCTGGACCTGTCGAAGCTCGACTACCTGGTGCTCGACGAGGCCGACGAGATGCTCACCATGGGCTTCGCCGAGGAGGTCGAGCGGATCCTCGCCGACACCCCCGAGTACAAGCAGGTCGCGCTGTTCTCGGCGACCATGCCCGCGGCGATCCGCAAGATCACCACCAAGTACCTGCACGATCCGGTCGAGGTCACGGTCAAGGCGAAAACCGCCACGGCCGAGAACATCTCACAGCGGTTCATCCAGGTGGCCGGCCCGCGCAAGATGGACGCGCTGACCCGCATCCTCGAGGTCGAGGAGGGCGACGCGATGATCGTGTTCGTCCGTACCAAGCAGGCCACCGAGGAGGTCGCCGACCGTCTCAAGGCCCGCGGGTTCGCCGCGGCCGCGATCAACGGCGACATCAACCAGGCGCAGCGCGAACGCACCATCTCCGCGCTCAAGGACGGCACGATCGACATCCTGATCGCGACCGACGTCGCCGCGCGTGGTCTGGACGTGGAGCGGATCTCGCACGTCATCAACTACGACATCCCTCACGACACCGAGTCCTACGTGCACCGCATCGGCCGCACGGGCCGTGCCGGACGGTCGGGGCACGCGGTGCTGTTCGTGACCCCGCGTGAGCGTCACCTGCTCAAGTCGATCGAGAAGGCCACGCGGTCCAAGCTCATCGAAGCCGAGCTGCCCAGCGTCGAGGACGTCAATGCCCAGCGCGTCGCGAAGTTCCGCGACTCGATCAGCGATTCGCTCAACGCACCGGGCATCGACCTGTTCCGTCGTCTCATCGAGGACTACGAGCGCGAGAGCAACGTGCCGCTGGCCGACATCGCCGCGGCGCTCGCGGTGCAGACGCGCAACGGCGAAGAGTTCCTCATGACCGAACCGCCGCCGGACAAGCGGCGTGACCGTGACCGCGACCGCGACGACCGCGGCGACCGGGGTCCGCGCAAGGAGCGCCCGCCGCGCGAAGGCCTTGCGACCTACCGCATCGACGTCGGCAAGCGCCACAAGGTCGGCCCCGGCCACATCGTGGGCGCGATCGCCAACGAGGGCGGACTGCACCGCAACGAGTTCGGCCATATCACCATCCGCCTGGACTACTCGCTGGTGGAGTTGCCGGAGAAGCTGCCGAAGAAGACGCTCAAAGCGCTTGAGAACACCCGCATCTCCGGGGTGTTGATCAACCTGCAGCCTGACCGTGGACCGCGACGGGAAGGGGCGGGCAAGCCTTCGGGCAAGTACAAGCCACACCGGAAGGTGAAGTGACGCTTTCGGGCAGTGTTCAGGATCCCGCGCAGGGCGGGCTGGAGTCGGTTGGCGCTCCTGAGCGCGTGGGTTCCCTCACCGGGATCCGCGCGCTGGCTGCGCTGCTCGTGGTGCTGACGCACGCGGCGTACACGACGGGCAAGTACCCGCAGGGCTATCTGGGCCTGGTGTGGTCGCGCGCCGAGATCGGCGTGCCAATCTTCTTCGTGCTCAGCGGGTTCCTGTTGTTCCGGCCGTGGGTCAAGGCCGCCGCCACGGGTGCGCCCGCCCCGTCGGTGCGCCGCTACGCGTGGCACCGGGTGCGGCGCATCATGCCCGCGTACGTCGTCACGGTGCTGATCGCCTACCTCGTCTACCACTTCCGCACGGCGGGCCCGAATCCCGGGCACACGTGGGAGGGCTTGTTCCGCAATCTCACGCTGACGCAGATCTATGCGGACAACTACCTGTACTCGTTCCTGCACCAGGGGCTGACGCAGATGTGGAGCCTGGCCGTGGAGGCCGCGTTCTACGTGGTGCTGCCGCTTTTGGCCTATGTGCTGCTGGTGCTGCTGTGCCGGCGGCGGTGGCGTCCGGGTCTGCTGATGACGGGCCTGGTGGTCGCGGCCGCGGTTTCGCCGGTGTGGCTGGTGATCGTGCACCATCACGGCGCCGATCTGCCCGACGGCGCGCGCCTGTGGTTGCCGACGTATCTGGCGTGGTTCGTGGCGGGCATGATGCTCGCGGTGCTGGGCCAGTTGAAGGTGCGCGGCTACGCGATGGTGTGTGTGCCGCTTGCGCTGGTGTGTTACTTCATCGCGTCGACGCCGATCGCCGGTGAGCCCACGACGTCACCCGCCAAGCTCAGTGAGGCCCTGTTCAAGACCGCGTTCTACGCGGTGATCGCGGCGCTGCTGGTGGCGCCGCCCGCGCTGGGGGACCGGGGCTGGTACACGCGGTTTCTCGCGAGCCGGCCGATGGTGTTCCTGGGCGAGATCTCCTACGAGATCTTCCTGATCCACCTGATCATCATGGAACTGGTGATGGTGGAGATCCTGCAGTCGCCGGTCTACACGGGTTCGATGTTCAACCTTTTCGTGCTGACGATGGCGTTCACCATCCCGGCCTCGTGGCTGCTGCACAGGTTCACGCGCGTCCGCTCCTGATCTTGTGGGTAAGGGTACGCTTACCTTAGTAAGCGTCTTGAAGGGGTGACAGGAGATGGAACAGCGGTCGTGGCTCGGCGGCGACTACGAGTTGACGGTGACAGGACGGACCGAGCTCACACGCCACTACCTGCGTCTTCACTTCTCGGCCCCGGCCCTGCTCGCCGAGCGGCGCCTGCAGCCGACGATGTGCGTACGCGGCTGGTTCCCCGACGGACAGCAGCTGCACCAGCGCGGTTACGCACTGCTCAACGCCGACGTCGCGGCGGGCACGGTCGACATCGACTTCGCGATGCACGAGGGCCCGGCCAGCCGTTGGGCCGCTGCCGCGAAGGCCGGTGACGTCCTGCAGGTGACGGTGCCCGGCGGCGACTTCCGGTTGCCGCAGCCGCGTCCGGCCGGCTACGTGATCGTCGGAGACACCGCGTCACTGCCCGCGATCAACACGTTGCTCGAAGCCATCGACGACGACATTCCCGCACGGGTGTTCCTCGAGGCCCGCCACGACGACGACCGTGACCTGCCGGTCGCGGGCGACGTCGACCTCACGTGGGTGGCCGGCGACGACGAGGATCTGGTGCGGGCTGTGGAATCATCGGCGTTCGACGCCGCCGGCCACTTCGGCTGGGTCGCGTGCAACAACCGCACGACGCGCGCGGTCGCCCGTGTGTTCCGCGAGCGGTACGGCATCCCGCGCCGCTCGATAAAGGCGCAGGCCTACTGGGCGGCCTGAGCGCCCACCACCAGCGGTGCGACGAAATCGGCCAGCATCGTGCGCTCGTCGGCCTCGTCGACTCCGGGAAACACCAGCAGCGACACCATGACCCGCACGAGCCACCGCGCCCGGCGGCCCACAGCGGCGTCGTCGTCTGCGTCGGTGGGGGAGCCCAGAGAGCGCACGAACCCTTCGACGAGCGCGCGGATCACCTCGGAATGCTCGGCCATCTCGCCGCCGATCGGGCGTTGGGTTGCGGCGAACCACGACGACAGCGCCGGACTGCACCGCACGGCCCGCAGCGCGGTGATCACGCCCTCCATGAGCCGCTCGGCCGGATCGCCGATGCCGACAACCTGATCGCTGACCTCCTGGTAGACGCGACGTGCCTCGCGGTGCACGTAGGCGGTGTAGAGGGCGTCGCGGTTCTCGAAGTACCGGTACAGCGTCGCGCGTGAACATCCTGCGGCAGCGGCGATCTCGTGCATGCCGACGGTCGCGGCGTCCTTACGCGCGAACAGTGCGTCGGCCGCGTCGAGGATCAGATCGGCCGCCACCTCGCCGCGCCGCCCGGCCAGCCAGTCCGCCATCACGCACCGGCTCGGAACGGCACCGAAAGCGGGCGACGCACGTAGCTGCCGCCCGCCCACACCACGGCGTCGAGGTCGACCGTGAAATCCGGGCAGCGCGTGAGCAGTTCGGTCAGCGCCACCCGCGACTGCATGCGCGCGGCGGCCGCACCGAGGCAGAAATGTGCGCCGTGGCTGAACGTCAGGATGTTGCGTGGCCTGCGGCGGACGTCGAGTTGGGCGGCGTCCGGGCCGAATTCGCGCTCGTCCCGGTTGCCCGAGCCGTACAGCAGCAACACCTTGCGCCCGGCCGGGATCGTGGTGTCACCGATCGTGACGTCGCGTGTGGCGGTGCGCGCCAGGCCCTGAACGGGGGAGGTGAGCCGCAGGAACTCGTCGACGGCGTCGGGGATCAGATCCGGATCGTCGGTGAGCACACGCCGCTGATCGGGATGCTGCTGCAGCAGTTGTACTGCGCCGCCGAGCATTCCGGTGGTGGTGTCGTTGCCGCCGGTGACCATCGTGAACGTGAACGCGAGGATGGACAGCACGTCCACCGCCTCATCGTCGGCACCGGCGGCCACCAGATGCGAGATGGTGTCGTCGCCCGGTTCGCGGCGGCGCCGCTCGATGAGCTCGGCGAAGTAACCCGTCATCGACATCACCGCGTCACCGGCGCCCAGGGCCGAGCCCGCCTCGCTGTTGGCCGCGACGATGGCCTCGGTCCAGCCGTCGAACTGCGCACGGTCGGCCTCGGGCACGCCCAGGTAGTGCGCGACCACCATCGACGGCAACGGCTTGAACAATTCGGCGACGATGTCGCCGCCGCCTTCGGCGCGCAACCGTTCGAGACGTTCCACCACGAACTCGCGGACTTGCGGCTCGACGGCCTCGACCTGACGCGGGGTGAACCCGCGCGACACGAGCTTGCGGAACTCGGTGTGCGTGGGCGGGTCCTGCATGACGAACGGCGGATTGTCCGCGAGGCCGATCAGCTCCAGCTCGCCGTAGTTGACCGTGAGCCCCTGCGCCGACGAGTACGTCTCGTGATCGCGCGCGGCGGCCCAGATGTCGGCGTGGCGGCTCAGCACGAAGTAGTCGTGGTGCGGGCGTTCGGGCGGGACGACGTGGTGCACGGGATCGTGGTCGCGCAGCGCGGTGTACATGTCCCACGGGTCGGCCCATGTGTCGGCGTTCGCGAGCTCGAACGCGACGGCCGGGTGAGACAGATCAGCTCCCATGTCTTATTCGTATGACACAGGCCACTGATGTGTCAATGCCGCGTTGCGCACTAGGCTCGGCGCGGTGAGCACCCCGTACCCGCCGCCACCGCCTGCGCAGGTCCCGACGTGTTATCGGCATCCGGACCGGCCGACCTACGTCAGCTGCACGCGTTGCCACCGCTTCATCTGCCCGGAGTGCATGCGCACGGCCGCCGTCGGCCACCAGTGCGTGGACTGCGTCAACGCGGCCGCACGCACGGTGCCGGAGCCGCGCACCCGGTTCGGCGGCAAGGTCCGCGAGGGTGCCCCGGTGCTCACCTACACGCTCATCGCGGTGAACGTGCTGATGTTCGTGCTGGAACTCGCTGCGGGGGCGCTCAAACGGGAACTCGCGCTTCAGCCGGCGAGCATCGCGGCCTACGACGAGTACTACCGGCTGGTCACGTCGATGTTCCTGCACTACGGCGCGATGCACCTGCTGTTCAACATGTGGGCGCTCTACGTCGTGGGCCCACCGCTCGAGCAGTGGTTGGGACGCTTGCGTTTCGGCCTGCTGTACGCGCTCAGCGGGCTCGGCGGCTCCGTGCTGGTGTACATGCTGTCGTATCCGCTGTCTGCGACGGCAGGCGCGTCGGGCGCCATCTTCGGCCTGTTCGGCGCGATCTTCGTGGTGGCCCGCCACCTCAATCTCGACGTGCGCGCGATCGGCGTGATCGTGGTGATCAACCTGGTGTTCACGTTCGTCGGCCCCGCGTTGGGAACCGCGATCAGCTGGCAGGGCCACATCGGCGGCCTGGTCACGGGTGCGCTGGTGGCATCGGCGTTCGTGTATGCCCCACGCGAGCGGCGCACCGCCACCGCGGCAGGGGTGACGGTCGCGTTCGCGATGCTGTTCGCCGCACTGATCTTCTGGCGAACAGACCGGCTGCTGTTCCTGCTCGGCGCAGGCTAGATCGCCGCGCCCGGATTCAGGATGTTGTCCGGGTCCAGCGCGCGCTTGATCCGGTGATTGAGTTCCATGGCGTCCGGGCCGATCTGGTTCGCCAGCCACGGCCGCTTGAGCCGGCCGACGCCGTGCTCGCCGGTGATGGTGCCGCCCAGGCCCACGGCGAGTTCCATGATCTCGCCGAACGCGAGCTGCGCACGGGCCGTCATGGCCTCGTCGGCGGGATCGAACACGATCAGCGGATGCGTGTTGCCGTCACCGGCGTGGGCGATCACCGAGATCATCACCTCGCGCTGCGCGGCGATCTTCTCCACGCCGCTCACCAGGTCGGCCAGCGCTGGCAGCGGCACGCCGACGTCCTCGAGCAGCAGCGAACCCTTGGCCTCGACGGCGGGGATCGCGAAACGGCGGGCCGCGACGAACGCCTCGCCCTCGTCGGGGTCCGACGTCGAGAACACCTCGGTGGCCCCGGCCTCGCTGAACACGCGGGCCATGAACTCGGTGTCGTCGGCGCCGGCCGCCCCACGGTCGTCGGACGCCGCGACCATCATCGCCGCGGCGTTGCGGTCCAGGCCCATTTTCAGCTTGTCCTCGACGGCGTTGATCGCCACGGAGTCCATGAACTCCAGCATCGAGGGCCTGATCTTGCCGGTGATGGTGACGACGGCATTCGCGGCCGCCTCGACCGAATCGAACGTCGCGACCACGGTGCACGGCGAGTTCTGCGGCGGCAGCAGGCGCAACGTCACCTCGGTGACCACGCCCAGGGTGCCCTCGCTGCCGACGAACAGCTTGGTCAGGCTCAGCCCGGCGACGTCTTTGAGACGCGGCCCGCCGAGGCGCACGGCGGTGCCGTCTGCCAGCACGACCTGCAGGCCCAGCACGTAGTCGGTGGTGACGCCGTACTTGACGCAGCACAGGCCGCCCGCGTTGGTGGCGATGTTGCCGCCGATGCTGCAGATCTCGAACGACGACGGGTCCGGCGGGTACCACAGGCCGTGCTCGGCGACGGCCTTCTTGACCTCGGCATTGAGCAGCCCGGGCTGGACGACGGCGGTGCGCGTGACCGTGTCGACCGAGATGTCGCGCATCTTCTCGGTGGAGAGCACTAGGCCGCCGTCGATCGCGGTCGCTCCGCCCGAGAGCCCGGTGCCCGCACCGCGTGGTACGACGGGAACCTTGTTGGCGCTGGCCCAACGCATCACGGCCTGCACCTCTTCGGTGCGGTGGGGGCGGACCACCGCGAGCGGCATGCCCGCGTTCGGATCGGCGGCGCGATCGTGCCGGTAGGAGGCCAGGATGTCGGGGTCGGTCACCACCGTCCCTTCGGGAAGTTCGGTGATGAGTTCGGTGAGAGCGGCGTTGGTCACGGTTCGATGCTACGAGGTTCACCGCACGGCGAAGACCCGATACTGCACCTCAGAAAGAGACAGCTGGTGAAGCGCCACGGTGTGAGTGGCGTTGAGCCAGCGGTACCGCTCGTCGTCGGTCTCGAACAGCGGACTGGACCGCGCGTGCATCTGTTCGTGGCCGATCAGTTCGCCGGCCATCAGGCGATCGGAGGCCTGCTTGTCCATCTGGACGCGGCCGGTGTTGGTCAGGTGGATCAGTGCGCCGTCGTCGGTGCGCAGCGTGGCGCGCACGTCCAGCCGGGCCACCCGGTCCGAGCCGAACACCACCCAGTCACCGCCGCCGGGCAGCACGTCCGCGGCGATGCGTGGGCCGACGCAGCGGCCGTGGTCGATGACGTAGGTCAGCCGCATGCCGGTCGGCGTGGGGAAGATGTGCACGTCGGTGAACGCGATGCGGATGTCGAGCAGATGCTCGAAGGTGGGCACCGCGTCGATGCCGACGAGAGTGGTTGTGGTCATGGACGTTCCTCTACAGCGGGCGGATCGCTGCGGCCACCAGCGGGTCCTCGTCGGGCAGTCGGCGCAGCATCAGACGCGCGACGGTCTCGTCGTCGCCGTCGACGCGGTGTTCTTCGGTGGCTTGGGCACCTTCGGTCCAGCCGTCGCCGGTCCAGGTGATCGACATGGTCTTCGCCGGCGCGGCGAGCGTGAGCGTGACCGGTTCGCTGTCCAACGGTTCGGCCTGCAGCACCAGGTACCGCTCGCCGAAGCTGAACAGGGCCTCTCTGGTTGCTTCGGACAGTGCTGAATCGGCAAGTCCGGCCGCGGCTTTCAGGTCGGCCAGGTGGGTCCCGTACTCGATGATCAGGCAGCCCAGCGCGATGTCGACGGGGTATGTGCCGAACGGCAGGGGGATGGGCGGCCAGTGCTCGGTCGCGGCGAACGCCGCGTGCATGTGGTCACACGCCTGCCGGATGACCGTGGCGGGATCGGCGTCGCCGAGTTCCAGTCCGCCTGGCCGCGAGAGGGATCCGATGCGGGCGCGGTGGGTGGCCTCGGCATTGCGGTAGGCGCCGACGGCCACGTGGGCCGCCAGGTCGCGGACGGTCCATCCGGCGCATGGGGTGGGCAGGTGTCGGTGCTCGATGCCGTCGAGCACGTCGGCGAACGCCCGCAGTTCCGCGGTCGCCGCGTCGAGGAGTTCGGAGAGCGTCATGTCGTGACGCTAAACCCGCTACTTGGAAAAAACAAGTACGAAATTGGAAAAACCAATCAGCTATTAAAGTGGTGGTATGGCGTCACGTTCGTACGGTCAGTACTGCGCGCTGGCCAAGAGCCTCGACCTGGTCGGCGACCGTTGGACCCTGCTGGTGGTCCGCGAACTGCTCGACGGCCCGCGCCGCTACGGCGATCTGCTGAGCGCGCTGAGCCCGATCGCGACCGATGTCCTCGCCGGTCGTCTGCGGGATCTGGAGGCCAACAACCTGGTTCACAAACGAGCAATGCCAAGGCCCTCGGTCACCACGGTGTACGAACTCACCGCCGACGGCCGTGCGCTCGAGGACGTCGTCAACGCCTTCGCGCGCTGGGGCCGCCACCTGCTGGCGAACCGCGACCGCAAGGAGACTGTGCGGCCCGAATGGCTCGTCCGCGCGGTGCGCGCCTATGTCCGCGACGACCGCACCGGCCCGCCCGTGACGGTGCGCATGGTGACACCCGAAGGGCAGGCGGCCGTCGAGATCAACGAGCACACAGTCGAATCCCTCGACGACGAGGCCGACGTGGACGTCACCCTGACCGGCGCGGCCGAGGTGCTCGCGGCCGCCATGGATCCCGGTCAGGTCGAGAACCTGGTGGCAGCGGGCCTGCTGACCATCGACGGCGATGCCCGCGCCGTCAGGCGCCTCGCGAAGGCGTTCGCGCCGCCGCGTGTGCGGGTTTAGGCACGGTCCAGTTCGCGAAGCGCGGGCATCCCGACCGAGACGAGTCCCAGCACCAGCATCGGCACCGACAACGCCAGGAACGTCGCGTGCAGACCGGCCGCGTCGGCCAGGGGACCGGCCAGGATCAGCCCCAGCGGACCCGCAGCGTAGGCCAGCGATCCCATCACGCCGACCACCGCGCACAGCGCCAGGATCAACGGCAGCGGCGGCAGGAACGCGATCACGGTCATCGCGACGCCCAGGGTGATCACCGCGGTGAGCATCGTGGCGCGTCGGCTCACGTATTTCGACAGCACCGCGTACCCGAGGGCGCCCACCAGACCGCCGATGCTCAGCGCCATCAGCACCCAGCCCAGTTCGACGGGTTGGTCGCGGTCGGTGAAGTACTTGGGGAACAGCACACTCTCCATCGGCATGTACAGGCCCGTCGCCACCAGGTCCACGATCGCCAGCGTGCGCAGAACCGGTGTGCGCCAGACGAATTGCAGTCCCTCGACCACACCCGCCCACACGCCCTCGGTAGCTGCGCCCGGTCTGGCCTGCCCGCGCCCTCCAGTCGCAGCACCGAGATCGCCGCGATCGAACACACGAACGCGGCCGCGGTCACCCACATCGTGTTGATGCCCCCGACTGTGGCGATCAACAGACCCCCGACGCCGGGGCCGACAATGTAGGCGAGGTTGAACACCGCCTCGTACACCGAGTTGGCGTGGTCCAGCGTCCACCCCGCGCGGCCGGCCGCCTCGGGCAGCATGGTCTCGCGCGCCGTCATCCCCGCCGGATCGAAGAACGCACCGAAAGCGGCGAGCACCGCGAGCACCGCGACGTTGATCGGCCCCTGCGGCCCAGATAGTCGACCGCGGCACCGGCGATCAGTGTGGCGACCAGCAGCGGCAGCGTGCCCGCCATCGCGACGATCGACGCGTCGACCGCGGATCCGTTGCGCTGCAACACCAACCAGGGGAACGCGACTATCGAGATGCCGTTACCCGCACCGGCCATCAGCGCGGCGAACAGGATGAGCAGCAGTGGGCCGCTCCTGGTGGTGATCATGGGACCGATTTTCGGGCACAGTGGACGGGTGTCACCGCAACTTCTGCCGCATCCGCGCACCGGTCAGCTGTTCCCGTCGCCGGTGCCGCCGGGCACGGGGTGGCCCGGTGACCCGGCCACACCGTCGACCCCCGTGGCCAAGACCCCGGCGCAGGTGCGCCGGCTGGCGGCCTCGGCCAAGACGCTCGACGACCTCGACGCGATGATCTCGGTGTGCCGGGCCTGCCCGCGGCTGGTGGCATGGCGTGAAGAGGTCGCGGTCACCAAACGCAAGTCGTTCGCCGATCAGCCGTACTGGGGAAGGCCCGCAACCGGTTTCGGTCCCGAGGCGCCGCGCATCCTCATCGCCGGGCTGGCTCCCGCCGCGCAGGGTGCCAACCGCACCGGCCGCGTGTTCACCGGCGACCGCTCCGGCGACTTCCTGTTCGCGGCCCTGCACCGCGCGGGCCTGGCGAACCAGGCCGTGTGCGTCGACGCGGCCGACGGCATGCGGCTGATCGACACACGCATGGCGGCCGCCGTGCGGTGCGCCCCGCCCGGCAACGCCCCGGAACCCGCCGAGCGGGCGACGTGCGCGCCGTGGTTGGCCGCCGAGTGGCGCCTGGTGGGCCCGTCGGTCGCCGTGATCGTCGCGCTGGGCGGGTTCGCGTGGCGTGCGGCGCTCGAACTCATCGCCGACCGCCCCAAACCCGCGCCCAAGTTCGGGCACGGCGCGACCGCGACGTTGACCACCGCATACGGCGACGTCACGCTGCTGGGCTGCTACCACCCCAGCCAGCAGAACACCTTCACCGGACGGCTCACACCGGACATGCTCGACGACATATTCGAGTTGGCCAAGCAGATCGGGAACGAACGTGACGGGCAATGACGTTGACCGTGTCATGCGGCTTTCTGTCCTCGACCTCGTCCCGGTGCGTACCGACCAGACCACAGCCGACGCGCTGGCGGCCACCACGCACCTCGCGCAGACCGCTGACCGGCTCGGATACCACCGCTTCTGGGTCGCCGAACACCACAACATGCCCGCGGTCGCGGCCACCAGCCCGCCGGTCCTGATCGCGCACCTGGCCGCGCACACGTCGCAGCTGCGGCTGGGGTCGGGCGGGGTGATGCTGCCCAATCACGCGCCGCTGGCCGTCGCCGAACAGTTCGCGGTCCTGGAGGCCGCCCATCCCGGGCGCATCGATCTGGGCATCGGGCGTGCCCCCGGGTCGGATCCCGTCACCTCGCTGGCACTGCGCGGCGCCGCGGGTCGCGACGACCGCGACATCGAGGCCTTCCCCCAGTACCTCGACGACGTCGTCGCGCTCATGGGTGCGCGCGGCGTGCGGGTCCCGCTGCCGCGAGACCTGCTGCGGGACAACTACATCCTCAAGGCCACGCCCAACGCGACCTCGGTGCCGCAGCTGTGGCTCTTGGGTTCGTCGATGTACTCGGCGCATCTCGCGGCGGCCAAGGGCCTGCCGTACGTGTTCGCGCACCACTTCTCGGGTCACGGCACCGCCGAGGCGCTCGCGATCTACCGCGAAGAGTTCCAGCCCAGCGAGGCCGCGCCTGAGCCCGTGACGTTCCTGACCGTCAACGCCGTGGTCGCCGAGACCACCGAGGAGGCCGAGGCGCTGCTGCTGCCGCAACTGCAGATGATGGCCCGGTTGCGCACCGGTCAGCCGCTCAACGCGCTCGATCTGGTGGAGGATGCGCAGAGCAAGGTCCTGACGCCGCAGGGCGACGCCGTGGTCGCCGACGGGCGCCGCCGCGCCGTGGTCGGGTCGCCCACCGAGGCCGCCGAGCAGGTGCGGGCACTGGCCGAGGAGTTCGACGTCGACGAGGTCATGATCAACCCCGTCGCGTCGGCGCACCGCGGCGCCGATCCGAGGACCGCGACCGCACGCGACACCACGCTGGAACTGCTCGCGAAGGAACTCTTCTAGCTCACGGGCGTCAGCACGATCACCGGGATCTGGCGCGTCGTGCGTTTCTGGTAACCGATGTAGCGGTCCTTGTTGCCCGGCATGTTGTTGACGATCTCCCACAGCCGCGGGAAATCCGGGTCATCGGGGAACACGGCTCTGGCCGTCGCACGCAGACGCTTGGGGCCGACGTTGATCTCGACGTTCGGGTCGGCCTTGAGGTTGTGGTACCAACCCGGCGCCTTCGGCTCGCCACCTTTCGACGCCACCACCAGGTAGTCGTCGCCGTCGCGCGCGTAGGCGAGCGAACTCGCGCGGTGCTGACCGGTCTTGGCGCCGACAGTGTGCAGGATCAGCGTGGCCGGCCCGCCGGGGATGCGGTGTCCGATGCGTCCATCGGTGGCCTTGTAGACCTTGTCGTGCAGCAACAGCAACGGCAGACCGATGTACCGCTCCCACCAGGGCATGCTCATGGGTCAATCCTGCTCGGCGCTGTTCAGTTGCGCCAGGGCCGCCCGCAGCAGCCTGCCGGACTCCTCGCGGTCGGGGTCACGGCGCATCACCATGCCCTTGGCGAACGACAGCTTGTCGCCGTTGCGACGGGGCACCACGTGCAGGTGGATGTGGAACACCGTCTGGAACGCGGCCTTGCCGTCGTTGATCGCGATGTTGTTGCCGTCGGCGTGCAGTCCCGATTCGCGTGCGGCCCGCGCGATGCGCTGGCCGACGGCCGCCATACCGGCGACCGTCTCCGGCGGCGTGTCCGTGAGGTCGACGGTGTGGGTTTTCGGGATCACCAGCGTGTGGCCGCGGGTGAACGGCCGGATGTCGAGGATGCCCAGGAAGTTCTCGTCTTCGTAGATGCGGATGGCTGGGGCGTCACCGGAGACGATGGCACAGAACACGCATGACATCCCGCCACGTTAACCGCTGTTGCTCGCCGCCCACTGGGCCACACGCTGTTCGCGCTCCTCGGCGGTGAGGTTCTCCACGCGCGTCATCACGGTCCAGCGGTGGCCGAACGGGTCGAGGATCGACGCGAACCGGTCACCCGTGACGAACGTCTGCGCGGGTTCCCGCACCGTCGCGCCGGCCTTCTCGGCGCGCGTCACCACGTCGTCGACGTCGGGGCAGTACAACCCGAACGAGTGCGTGGCCGGGGCACCGGTGTCGGGCGCGGCGATGCCGAACGCCTCCTGCGGGTCGCCCAGTTGCAGCCTGCCGTTGCCGAAGTCGAGTTCGGCGTGCGCGACCGTGCCGTCGGGACCGTCCATCCGCTCCACGGTTTTCGCGCCGAACACGCTCTCGTAGAACGCAATAGCCTCGGCCGCGGGGTGGACGCACAGGAATGGGGTCAGGCTCGTGTAGCCCTCCGGGATCGGTTGAACACTCATGTCCGCCAGTCTCGTAGCCTGGTGTGCGTGGCCGCTTGGAAAAACGCGCCAGAGCGCGGCGTCGTCGGTCGCCCTGGCAGTGCCTCGGCATTCGACCTCACCCGGTGGGCGCCGTCACCCGAGGCGGGCCGTTTCGTCGAGCACTACTGGTCGGTGCGCTGGGACCGCCGCGAGGCGGGTCCGCACGAGAGCACCGTGATCACCTTCCCGGCCGTGCATCTCACCCGCGAATGGGGCGACGACATTGCGCGCCATGGCCATCCGCTGCCCAACACACTGCTGCACGGCGTGGTGACTCAGGTGTTTCGCACCACCATCAGCTCCCGCGGTGTGGTGGTCGGCGCGCGCTTCCATCCGGGCGGATTCACCGCACGGTTCGGACGCGACGCCGGTGAGCTCACCGATCGGGTGGTCCCGGTTGACGACGACTTGTTCGGTGGGCCAATCGATCTCGGATGTGATGTATCCGTGGTTCGGTCGGGGTTTGATGCGGTTATCGGTGACTACTCCGGCGATCCCGATCCGGTGTACGCCAGGTTGATGCCGCTGCTCGAGCGCATGCGCGAGGATCCCACGCTGCACCGTGTGGAGCAGGTCATGGAGCACTCGCCGTGGAGCGTGCGCACGACGCAGCGGGTGTTCCGGCGGTATGTGGGTGTGCCGGTCAAATGGGTGTTGTGCCGATACCGCTTGCAGCAGGCGGCATTGGAGATCGAGAGCACGGGCAGTGTGGATTTCGCCGATCTCGCGGTGCGCCTCGGCTGGTACGACCAGGCGCATTTCATCAATGACTTCCGCGGCATGTTGGGGTGCACGCCGGGGGAGTACGCAATGCGGTTCGGTCAGAAGGGTGGCGGTTCGTAGTTGTCGGCGAGCCAGGCTTGGCGTTGGCGTTGTTGTTCGGCGTTGAGTTCGGCGCGTTCGCGGCGTTCGGCGTTGATGCGGTCGGCGCGGTCTTGTTCGCGGGTTTGGCGGCGTTTGGGCATCATCACCCCGCGGTTGGGGTGCGGCTCGTCTTGCTGGGGTGGCAGGTTGAGCTCGCCGGTGGGGGTGCCCAGGACCGGGAACAAGGCTGCGCCTTGGGGTTCGGTGGTGTAGATGTGCCCGGTGGGGGCGGTGAACTCGATGGTGCCGTCGGGGAGTTGCCGGTCGGTCCACCCGTTGGGGCCGGTGTAGAACGTCTTGATCAGGTGGTGGGTGCGGCAGTACAGCTTGGTGTTCGACGGATGTGTGGGGCCTTGCGGGTAGGGACGGGTGTGGTCGATGTCGGCGGCCATCGCCGGGGCGTCACAGCCGGGGAAGCGGCAGGTCAGATCTCTCCAGCGGATGAACTCGGTGAGTTCGACATTGGGCCGGTAACCCGACTGAGCCTTGTCCTCGGGGATGGTGACAGGTTTGGTGGTGGCGGTCTTGGCGACCTCGCGCACCATGTGCGCGGGCAGCATGCCGAAGCCGGGCAGGTAGCCGGGTTCGTTGCCGCCGTCGAGGGTGGACTGCTCGGCCAGCACGTGGATCATCGCATTGTTCACCTCGGTGCGTTCGGCGACCGCGGTGCAGTCTTGGCGTCCGCATTGGCAGTCCAGGGTGTCGCGGTAGCGGCCCAAGGCTCCGAGGGCATCGGCGCGGCGTTGATCGGGGGTGCGGGGATCGTTGGGGCACACGGTGGCGGCGATGGCGTCGAGGCGTTTGTCGAACCCGGCGGCGTCGTGGGCGGGCAGATAGCCCTGGGCGTTGGCCATGCCGGGGGTGTCGGCGGGTTGGACCGTGAAGTATCGGCTGTCTTCGGATCGTTTGGTGACGCGTTGGCCGTCGGGGTCCAGGCGCAGGATGCACTGGTCGATGCGTTCTTCGAGTTTGGGCTCGGACAGGCGCATCCAGTTGGGGCAGCGGCGGGCCAGCACGTCGTCGAGGGCGGGCATGGCGGCAGGGTCGACCAGTTCGGTGCGGGTGGCGATCTTGGTGACGATGCGAAAGTCGATGTCGCCTTGGGCGAACACCGCGGCAACTTTGGGGATGCGGTCACGCAGCACCCGGGCCAGGTGGACCTGCCAGTTCGCCCGGGAGCGCGAGATCCGCAGCGCAGCGGACACTTCGGCGCAGACCTCCTCGAACGGGTCGGTGCGCCAGAAGTTGCATTCGGCCAGGTCGATAGCGCGGCGGGTGTCCAGCTCGCCGATCGCGAACAGGCGACGGGCCGTGGCGGCGTTCTCCTGCCGCTTGGCCTCGGCGATGGCGTCGATCAGACCCGCATCGCTCGTTCCATCGAACATGCGTTCGAGTATGCCAGCACCCACCGACATTGATGTTGTTCAGCCGATCGCGGTTGACAATGAGGCAGCCCGTCCGCTGCTGGTGGTGACCCTCGCACTGACTGACGCCCTACTGGGTTGTCCTTGACTTGATCTGTCCCACCA
>Ga0182740_1000327_pt1 | contig 63937 bp, 57 predicted proteins | sample eDN5th37CKraftBY_FD_128872 | JGI IMG/M metagenome (GOLD analysis project Ga0182740, IMG submission 128872) | Enriched backyard soil microbial communities from Emeryville, California, USA - eDNA 5th pass 37_C Kraft BY (version 2) (version 2) | ecosystem: Environmental > Terrestrial > Soil >...
CCATCGGCGGCCCCCATGCGCACCCAAAGATCAAATCCGCCAGCCCGAAAGCCGGAAACATTCAAAAATATACCGCAGGAAGAAGCTTCTGCAATGCGCAACCGCGCGGGGGTTCATGCGTGGCATGCAGGGCATACCGTCCGGAGCGGCAGGACGCCGGCGCGCCGGAAGGGGCCGGCGCTGTCCGGAAGCGATGGATGCGAAACGATAGGGCGGCAGGCATGCGGCCGCGCGACGGAATCGATGCGGCCAAACGGAAAAGGGGAAGCCGGCGGCTTCCCCTTTCCCATGGTGCAGGGTTCTGAAAGGCCGATCAGGCTCAGCCCTGATCGTCCTCGCTCCCGTTTTCCTCTGCATCCTCGGCGGCGGCTTCGAAGAAGGCTTCGGCGACGTCATTGGCTTCCTCGCGCGCGGTGCGGATGACATTGACGTCCTCGCCCTTGTGGACGCGCTCGGCCTCGTCGGCACTGCGGGCGACCGCGAGGTTGACCGACACATCGATCTCCGGATGCAGCACGATGGCGATCTTGTGCCGGCCGATGGTCTTGATCGGGGTATTCAGATCGACCTGGCTGCGCTCCACCTTGAAGCCCTTGTCCGCCAGCATGCTGACGATGTCGCGGCTCGACACCGAGCCGTAGAGATGGCCGGTTTCGGCGGCCTGCCGCAGCACGGTGATGTTCTGGCCGTCGATCTTGTCGGCGACCTTCTGCGCTTCGCTCTTGGCCTTGAGGTTGCGCGCTTCCAGTTCGACCTTCATCGCGTCGAAACGAGCGCGGTTTTCGGCGCTGGCGCGCAGGGCCTTGCCCTTCGGCAGCAGGAAGTTGCGGGCAAAACCGTTGCGCACGCGGACGACGTCGCCCATCTGGCCAAGCTTTGCGACACGTTCGAGCAGGATCACATCCATGGGAAATCTCCGTTGTTCAGTTCGGGATGTTTGAGTTGGAGGCGGGCGGGAGCGGAGGCCGGTTCACGGCCCGCGCCCGCAGGTGAAGAAAGCTTTCGGCAAAACCAACGATGGCAACGACCAGCACCGGCCAGCCGACGAACAGCGCCGACGCATAGGCAGCACCGAGCATCAGGCCACGCGCCGCCATGCCGCGCGTGAGCACATGCAGCACCGCAAAGCCCAGCGCGGCGAAGGCGATGGCGAGGCTGGCCGCTACCGCCCCGGCCAGCACACCGACAAGGCCCGGCAGCATCATGGCAAGAACGGCGGCGATCAGGGCATAGGCGGCGTTGCGGGGCAGTTCGATGGCGGAAAGGTCCGGCCAGGGACGGCGCAGGCGGCCAGACAGGCTGACGATCTTTCCGGCCAGCCAGAGGTTCAACAGCGTCATCAGCGTGCTGACGATGGCGGCTGCGACCGGGACGACGGCCACCAGCGTGTCCAGCATGCCGGACAGGTTCTGCGCGGATTGCCCCTGACCGGCGCCCTGTCCGGCATTATCGAGAATCTGCTGGAAACTGGTCCGCAGCGCGTCGCGGAAACTCTCGTAGTCCATGCCGAAATTCGGGATCGCCATGGCGACCACCAGCGGGCCGATGACAGCGGCCCAGATGACGAGCCGGCCGATCGGATACCATTCGAGGCTGCCCTCGGCATTCACCGGCCGTGCCAGCATGGCGAGATAACCCAGCCACCAGGCGGGGATGCCGGCAATGACGAGAAAGGTGCCCGCGAGGAACGGCCCGTAGACGAGGCCGAGCCCGAGGCCGGCGGTCGCTACAGCGATCAGGGCGGCGACATGACTCCAGCCGAGCGCGGCGATCAGGACGGGCAGGGGCGCGAGATAAAACAGGATCGCGGCCGCCAGCGCACCCGAGGCGATGGAGGCGAACAGCAGGCCGGCCGCCGCGCCGGCGCCGATTCCGATCAAAAGAAACTGCATCATTCCGAGCTGTCCCGCCTGTTCAGCGGTTAGAGGCGGATCTCTGCCGGTGTCCATTCCCGGACTGGCAGGTCCGCCCCAACCTGTGGCCCCCGATGCCGGCGGCCACGCATGTCGTCAGTCGTGATCGCCTAGCATGATCCCGAAAAGTGGAAACCGGTTTTCGGTACGGATCATGCTCCAGCAAAAAGCATGATCCCGAAAAGTGGAAACCGGTTTTCGGAACCGATCATGCTTCGGCAGAAGGATCGAAGACCCTAGCGGATCACGTAGGGCAGCAGGCCGAGGAAGCGGGCGCGCTTGATCGCCTGGGCGAGTTCGCGCTGCTTCTTGGCCGAGACCGCGGTGATGCGGCTCGGCACGATCTTGCCGCGTTCGGAGACGTAGCGCTGAAGCAGGCGCACATCCTTGTAGTCGATCTTCGGAGCGTTGGCGCCGGAGAAGGGGCAGGTCTTGCGGCGGCGGAAGAACGGCCGGCGGGACTGGGTGGATGCCATGCTCATTTTCGCTTACTCCCCAGAAGCGTCGGTCGTTTCATCGTCGCGCGGACGGTCGCGGCGGGGACGGTCGCCCCGGTCCCGGTCCCGGCCACCGCCGAAACCGCGGGACTCGTCACGCTCGCGATCCCGGTCGACCTTGCGCATCATGGCGGAGGGACCTTCCTCCAGTTCCTCGACGCGGATGGTGATGTACCGCAGCACTTCCTCGCTCAGACGCTGCTGGCGCTCGATCTCGGCGATCGCGGCCGGCGGCGTGTCGAGATTCATCAGCGTGAAATGGGCCTTGCGGTTCTTTTGCAGGCGGTAGGAGAGGGACTTGACGCCCCACTGCTCGACCTTGGCGACCTTGCCGCCGAACTGCTCGACGATGCCGGTATACTGGGTGGTCAGGTCTTCGACCTGCTGCGCGCTGGCATCCTGGCGCGTCAAAAACACATGCTCGTAAAGGGGCATGACAGCCTTTCCTCGTGTTCAAGCCCGTCCCGGCGCAAAGCCCTTCGAACCTTCAGGAAAGGCTCGGACAGCTCAGAAGGCGGGAACACGGGACGCCGGGTCGAAGACCCTGCCGCCTGCGCGAGGCAGACGACCGTCCGTTCAGCTCCCGGCCGGGATCGAGCGGAAGCGGGGCTTATACCCCGTTCCGGCCGGAAAGCAAGGTTTCCCGGGGATCCGCGCGCGGGCGACGGCTATTTCTGAAGGAGGTTGGCCAGCGTCACGGCCAGGGCGGCCCCTTCCGCGATCTGCCGGTCCCGCGTGGCGGAGGCAGGTTCCGTGCGCAGTCGTTTGATTTCGGCGAGCAGGCGGCCGAGGTGCTCGGACATCATCCGGCGCCGAAACGCGGCGTCCCGCCGGCCCCGTGCGCAATCCGCCTCGGTGGCGGGGATGAAGGACGGTGGCGAGGCGGGCACGTTGTGGAACTCCGGCCGGCCCCTGGGCGGCCGGTTCGCGCAGAATACCCTCAAAACCTTTTCGGCGGGTTGAGAGGCCGGTTGAGAGGGGCGTGTCGAGACGCCCCGCGGGCCGGTTCCCGGACGGAATGGCTGTCGTCAGCTTGACACATTCGGCCCCGGCGTGTCTTTCGGCGCGACTTTGTCAGGGGAGCCGGCCATGGCGGTCGCATTGATTTTTCCGGGTCAGGGCAGCCAGTCCGTGGGGATGGGGCGCGCGCTGGCGGACGCCTTTCCCGCCGCCCGCGCGGTGTTCGACGAGGTGGACGAGGCCCTGGGCGAAAAGCTGTCCCAGGTGATCTGGGACGGCCCTGCCGAGACGCTGACGCTGACCGAGAATACCCAGCCGGCGCTGATGGCGGTGTCCCTCGCCGTCATGCGGGTGCTGGAAACGGAAGCGGGGCTCGATCTGGCGCGCGACGTGAAACTTGTGGCGGGCCATTCGCTGGGCGAATATTCCGCGCTGGCTGCGGCCGGGTCTCTTTCCATTGCGGACACGGCGCGCGCCCTGCGGATTCGCGGCCGGGCGATGCAGAAGGCGGTTCCGGTCGGAACCGGTGCGATGGCCGCGCTGCTCGGCATGGATTTCGAAGCCGCCGCAGCGGTCGCGGCCGAGGCGGCGCAGGGGGAAGTCTGTCAGGCGGCGAATGACAATGGCGGCGGACAGGTGGTGATCTCCGGCCACAAGGCGGCCGTGGAACGCGCCGTCGAGATCGCCAAGGTCAGCGGAGCCAAGCGCGCCATGCTGCTGCCGGTTTCCGCGCCATTCCATTGCAGCCTGATGCAGCCGGCCGCGGAGGCGATGGCGCAGGCGCTGGGCCGGATCGAGGTCCGCCCGGCTGTGGTTCCGGTGGTGGCCAATGTGCTGGCCCGGCCGGTCAGCGCGCCGGGCGAAATCGTCCCCGCTCTGGTCGCGCAGGTCACCGGCACCGTGCGGTGGCGCGAATGCGTGAGCTATATGGCCGATCAGGGCGTCACGACCTTCTATGAGATCGGCGCGGGCAAGGTGCTCAGCGGGCTGGTCAAGCGGATCGCCGCCGGCGCGGCCGGCACGCCCATCGGGACGCCGGAAGACATTGCCGCCTATAAATCCGTTGCCGCGTAACGGCAGCAAACCGGACCACGGGGAATCATGATGTTCGATCTCACAGGCAGGACCGCGCTCGTCACCGGCGCGACCGGCGGCCTCGGCGGTTCCATCGCCAGGGCGCTTCACGCTCAGGGCGCGACGGTCGCGCTGTCCGGCACCCGGCGCGAGGCGCTGGATCAGCTTGCCTCGGAGCTGGGCGAGCGCGTCCATGTGCTGCCGTGCGACCTTTCCGATGCGGATGCCGTCGAGGCGCTGGTGCCCCAGGCCGAAGAGGCCATGGGCAAGCTCGATATCCTCGTTGCCAATGCCGGGATCACGCGCGACAATCTCTTCGTCCAGCTCAAGGACGAGGACTGGGATCAGGTCATTGCGGTGAATCTCTCCGCAACCTTCCGGCTGACCCGCGCCGCCATGAAGACGATGATGCGCCGCCGTTTCGGCCGCATCATCGCCATTAGTTCCGTGGTCGGCGTGACCGGCAATCCCGGACAGGTCAACTATACCGCCGCCAAGGCCGGCATGATCGGCATGATCAAGTCCATCGCACAGGAATATGCCAAGCGCGGCGTCACCGCGAACTGCATCGCGCCGGGCTTCATCGCAACGCCGATGACCGACAAGCTGAACGACAAGCAGAAGGAAGCCATTCTCGGCCGGGTGCCGGCCGGGCGGCTGGGGACCGGGGGGGATATCGCCGCCGCCGCCGTTTATCTGGCATCCGACGAGGCCGCCTATGTGACCGGCCAGACGCTGCATGTGAACGGCGGGATGGCTATGATCTGATGGCAGAATCCGCCCTCCACAGGGGGGCTGCTGTTGCTGGTCAAGGCAGTTGAGGTATGCTAACCGAACCGCTGTCCGCTGGGGGCAGGGTGGGGCGCGAGAGGTCTCGCCGCATTCAGACATCTGCTATGGTCTGCAAGGACCCGAAGGGATTTCGACGGCCTGCTGGCGCAAGTGATCAGCAGGCCCGATCCGAACAACGAGGTTGGAACCTATGAGTGATATTGGCGAGCGGGTCAAAAAGATCGTCGTGGAGCATCTTGGCGTCGAAGCCGACAAGGTGACAGAAGGCGCGAGCTTTATTGACGATCTGGGGGCCGACAGTCTTGATACCGTCGAACTCGTCATGGCGTTCGAGGAAGAATTCGGCTGCGAGATTCCTGACGATGCTGCAGAGACCATTCTCACTGTCGGCGACGCGGTGAAGTTTCTCGAAAAGAACGCCAAGAGCTGATTGCGCTTGGCTGATTGATCGCACTTAGCTGATTGCATTTCACTGATTGCACTTGGCTGATTGCGTCTGACCGGCCGGTGTGTCTGCGGATCGGCGGACGCGCCCCCTGCGAAACGGCCGCTGCCTGGCAGCGGCCGTAATTTGCCGGACCGGTGGTGCTTTCAGCGCCGGAACGGTGTCTGGCCGCCATTGCGTTTGCAGGCGGTTCCCTGGAATTCCTTGGCCGGCGCTGCCGTCCATGACGGCGACCGGAGAAGCGCCGGCGCCGGCCTTCCGAAAGTTCGATATTCGACATGCAGTTGAGACGGGTCGTTGTCACTGGTCTGGGAATGGTGTCGCCGCTCGGCTGCGGCGTCGATGTATCGTGGCGGCGGGTGCTTGCGGGCGAAAGCGGCGCGAAGCGGATCGACACCTTCGAAGTCTCCGACCTGCCGTGCAAGATTGCCTGCGTCGTGCCGCGTGGCGACGGCAGCGACGGCACCTTCAATCCGGACCAGTGGATGGAGCCGAAGGAGCAGCGCAAGGTCGATGACTTCATCGTCTATGCCATGGCGGCAGCACGCCAGGCGCTCGACGATGCGGACTGGCATCCGACCGCTGAAGAGGATCGCGTCGTCACCGGCGTGATGATCGGCTCCGGCATCGGCGGCATCGGCGGCATCGACGAGACATCCGTGGTGCTGCACGAGAAGGGACCGCGGCGGGTGTCGCCGTTCTTCATTCCCGGTCGCCTGATCAATCTCGCCTCCGGCTATGTCTCGATCGAGCACGGCCTCAAGGGACCGAACCACGCTGTCGTCACCGCCTGTTCCACGGGCGCCCATGCCATCGGCGACGCCGGCCGTCTCATCGCGCTGGGTGATGCAGACGTGATGGTGGCGGGCGGCACTGAATCGCCGGTCAACCGCATTGCCGTCGCGGGCTTCTCGGCGCTGCGCGCGCTGTCCACCGGCTTCAACGACAATCCCACCGCGGCCTCGCGGCCCTATGACAAGGATCGCGACGGCTTCGTGATGGGTGAGGGGGCCGGCGCGGTCGTCCTTGAAGAATACGAACATGCGCGCCGCCGCGGCGCCCGGATCTATGCCGAACTGGTGGGCTATGGCCTCTCCGGTGACGCTTATCACATCACCGCGCCCACGCCGGATGGTGACGGCGCCTATCGCTGCATGATGGCGGCGCTGAAGCGCGCCGGCCTCGGCCCATCCGATCTCGATTACGTCAATGCCCATGGCACCTCCACGCCGCTGGGCGACGAGATCGAGCTGGGCGCAGTCCACAGGCTGGCCGGCAACGCCGCCTCCCGCCTCACCATGTCCTCGACCAAGTCGGCGACCGGCCATCTGCTCGGTGCGGCCGGAGCGGTCGAAGCGATCTTCTCGATCCTGTCGATTCGCGATCAGGTCGCGCCACCGACGATCAATCTCGATAATCCCTCCGTGGAGACCGCGATTGATCTCGTGCCCCACAAGGCCAAGCCGACATCCATCGATGCCGTGCTGTCCAACTCCTTCGGGTTCGGCGGCACCAACGCCTCGCTCGTGTTCCGGCGAGTGGCGGCCTGAGCGACCGCGTGTCGCTGGGCATCAGCCCAACAAGCGCCCGAATTGCGAAGGAATGCTTTCGGGTTCGGGCGCAGCATCGGCTGGACTCGCGACGCATATGCATCCTGGAGGTTGGTGGTGCCGGATCCTCAGACCGTCGCTCTTTGGAATAAGGTGTTCTTCACCGTTGATTCCCCCCTGTCTCCGTCACTCTGATCGGCCCGCCATCGATGGATAAGCGCATCACCCCCCGCAGCCCGCGTGCCGCGCTCGAACCCGAGCAGGTTCCCGTGCCGCAACGGTCGCGGCGTGTCCGCCATCCTCTCGTGATCATCGGCAACGCCATCTTCACGCTGCTGCTGCTCGTGGTGGTGGGTGGCGGCATTCTCTTTGCTGTCGGCAAGCAGCGCTTCGATGCGCCCGGACCGCTGGCCGAGGAGAAGGTCGTGATCGTGCCGCCGCGGCTGGGCATGTTCGAAATCGCCGAGACGCTGCGGCGCGAAGGCGTGATGAACGAGCACTGGTCGGTTTTCGCCGGCGGGGTCATGGCGATGCGCGCGCGGACGCAGCTCAAGTCCGGCGAGTATCTTTTTCCCAAGGCGGCAAGCGTGCGTGATGTCGTCGAGACGCTCGTTGAGGGGCGGGTGGTCCAGCACACCATCGCGATCCCGGAAGGGCTGACCTCGGAACAGATCATCGCGCGGCTGATGGAGAACGACGTTCTGGCCGGCGAGATTCGCGAAACGCCGCGTGAAGGTTCGCTGCTGCCGGACAGCTACAAGTTTCCCCGCGGCACGCCGCGCGAGCAGGTGGTCCAGCGCATGCAGCAGGCCCAGCGGCGGCTGTTGCAGGAAACCTGGGAGCGGCGCCTGCCGGATGTCCCGGTGAAGACGCCGGAACAGCTTCTGGTCCTGGCCTCGATCATCGAGAAGGAAACCGGCAAGCCGGACGAGCGCACGCGCGTCGCGGCGGTGTTCGTCAACCGCCTCAAGCAGCGCATGCGCCTGCAATCCGATCCCACGATCATCTATGGAATCGTGGGAGGCCAGGGGACCCTCGGCCGTCCGATCTCGCGCGCGGATATCGAGCGGCCGACCGCCTATAATACCTATACGATCGAAGGATTGCCGCCGGGGCCGATCGCCAATCCCGGCCGGGCCTCCATCGAGGCCGCGGCGAATCCGGCCCGCACCAAGGAGCTTTATTTCGTGGCCGACGGCACGGGGGGCCATGCCTTTTCGGAAAGCTACGATCAGCACCGCAAGCATGTCGCGCGCCTGCGTCAGCTCGAAAAGCAGAATGCGCTGGTGCGCGAGAATGACGCCGATAGCGGCCAACTCCTGATCGACGGACTGGACCAGGCCGACCCTGAAACCACCGCGAAAACGCCGGAACCCGCAGCGCCCGCCCCGGCGCAGAAACAGGCTCCGGCCCGGCGCAACGGCAAAGGCGGCTGAGTCGGGGCTGAGATCACGGTCTCGGGAGCGGCGCGGGGCCGGCAAGGGTCGGCTATGCCGAGTGTTTTACTCGCGTCGCCAACGCGCTAGAGTGACGCAAACCAATCTGCCTCGGGCCGTTGCGCTTCAAACGGAGCGTCCGGCATCAGTGCGGAGGAAACATGAATATCCAGCTCGCCCCGCGCGTTGAACGCGCCAACAAGCTCGGACTTGTCGACGTCGATATCCATCCCCGGCCGCGGTCGGTCGAGGAACTCAAGCCGTTCCTGACCCAGCAGTGGTGGGATTATCTCCAGACCTATGGCTTCCGCCGGCGTCACGGCTTCTGGAAGGGACACCCCTATCCGAAGTCCCAGCCGTCCGACGGCATGCGGCGTGATGCCTTTCCGCCGGAGGGAGGGCCGCCCGGCTCCAGCCTGTCCTTCATGCAGGCGCAGCATCTCGATCCCTACGGCGTGGATTATGGCATTCTCAATCCGCTGTCGCCGACCGGGCAGGGGGACCTGAACAGCGAGTTCAGCCGGGCGGTCGCCTTCGCGTCCAACGAGTGGCAGCTCGACACCTGGATTCGCAACGACAAGCGCCTGAGGGCGTCCATCGTCGTGCCGTATGAGGACCCGCAGGCGGCTGTCGCGGAAATCCGCAAGCGCGCGGGCAACAAGGACTTCGCCCATGTGCTGCTGATGAGCCGCACCGCCGAAGCGCTGGGCCGCCGCAAATACTGGCCGATCTACGAGGCCGCCGTGGAAGCCGGCCTGCCGGTCGGCATCCATGTGTTCGGCTTCGCCGGCTATGCCTCCACCAATGCCGGCTGGGGTTCCTATTACATTGAGGAGATGACGGAGCACGCGGCGTCCTGCGCGGCGCTGGCGACGAGCATGATCGTCGAGGGCCTGTTCGAGCATCTGCCCGACCTGCGGATCGTGCTGATCGAATCCGGCTTCGGCTGGGTGCCGTCGCTCGGTTGGCGGCTCGACAAGCACTGGAAGAAGATGAAGGACGAGGTGCCGCATCTCAAGCGCGCGCCGTCCGAATATCTGCGCTCCAACTTCTGGTTCTCGACGCAGCCGATGGAAGAGTCGGAACGGCCCGAACACGTCAAGGATCTGATGGGCTGGATCGGCTGGGACCGGATCCTGTTCGCCAGCGACTATCCGCACTGGGACTATGACGATCCGCTGTTCGCCATTCCGCCGTCCTTCGGCGAGGAGCGGCGCAAGCAGATCTTCTTCGAGAATGCGAAGGCGCTTTACGGCTTCGACTGAACAACGGTTCCTGTAACGATGGGGCGACGGTGGAGGCGGTTCACGCCTCCACGATCACATAGTCGTCCTCGATCGTCACGGGGAAGGTCTCGGCGACATAGGGGCCCTCGACGACCGTGGCGCCCGGCTCGACCTTGACGTTGTAGTTGCGCACCTTGACCCGGTTCGGGTCGCACCAGGACTTGCCGGTGCGCAGGTCGAACTCCCAGGAATGCCATGGGCAGCGGATGATCTCGTCCTGCCGCGAATATTTGTATTCGCCGGGCGATGACGATTCGATCAGCCCCACGAGCTGGCCGTGGAACATGCTGCCGCCTTCATGCGGGCAGCGATTGAAGATGGCGAAGAATTCGCCCTTCACGTTGAACACAGCGATCTTGCGGCCGCTGATCTCGATGAGCCGGCGTGTTCCGGGCGGAAAGTCCGCCAGCGCGGCGACCACATGTCGAGCCATGTCATATTCCTGCGAGTGGTTGGTGCCGGTCCATGCCCGCTCAGGCCCCCAGTGAAGCCCTGATCCGCGGATAGGTCGCGAGCGGATTGTCGATCAGGATTTTCCGGTGAAGCTGCTCCGGAATGCCGGCCGGCATCGGCTCGTCGCCGTCGAATTGCCAGTGCGGATAGTCCGAAGCGAACAGCAGCAGATCGTCGGATTGCAGATGCTCGATGATCTTGGCGACGGCGGCCGGGTCATCGTCCGGGCCGTCGAACGGCTGGATGCTGATGCGGAAATGGTCGCGGAAGATCTCCGGCGGCGGGCGGTTCACCCACGGCACTTCGGCGCGCACGCCGCGCCAGAACTTGGCGAGCCGCCACAGGAAGCCCGGCACCCAGGTGACGCCGGATTCCAGCAGCACGACTTTCAGCTCGGGATATTTCACGAAGACGCCTTCGCAGATCATGCTGGCGACCTGCGCCTGAAAGCCCTGCGCCTGCGAGGTGTAGTCTTCCAGGAAATAGCTGGGCCAGCCGAGCGATGTCAGCGGATGGCGGTAGGCCGAGCCGGCATGGATGGCGATGGGCAGGCCGTGTTTCTGCGCCGCCTCGTAGATCGGCCAGTAGCTGCGCCGGCCGAGCAGCGTCTCGCCCATCGCCAGCACCATGATCTGCACGAAGCGCGGGTCGCTCGCGCGGCGCTCGATCTCCGCGAGGGCGAGGTTGATGTCCTGCAACGGCACCACGATGGAGGCCCGCAGGCGCGGCTCCTTGTCGAGCCATTCCCGCGCTGTCCATTCGTTGAGCGCGGTGGTGAAGGCCGCCGCCATGTCGGCGTTGTAGACGAGCTGCACGCCATAGAGCGGATTGCAGATGGCGAGGCTGGATGGGCGGTGGGCCAGCAGGTTGCTGCGCATCTGCTCGACGGTGCTGGAGGCGGGCAGGCCCTTCTCGCGCCAGTCTGCCCGCGCGCTGAGCGGCGCGGTGGGCGGGTAGCTCATGGTGTCGAGATAGTCGATCCCGCGCTGCTCCGCGACCTCGCGCCACATCTCGTTGAGATAGGGCCACAAGGTCTTCATCTCGGGCACCGTGGGATGCACGTCGCAGTCGATCGCCGTAAGGTTGGAAAGGGTGACGGGCTCTCCCACCATGCCGTATTGTCCTTGTTGACCTCGGCCGCCGGAGTTATTGACTAGGTCCCGACGGGCGGAAAAAACCAGTATGGAATGGCTGATCCGACAGCGTCCGTCAAATGCCGCACCGGCCTCCAGAGGAGAACGCCATGACCGCCGAACACTCGCCGTTTCTGCTGTCTCGCCGGCAGTTTGCCACTGCCGCAATGGGCGCGGGTCTACTCGCCAGTCCGTTCCGTTCCGCGCTTGCGCAAACGCCGGCGGATTGGGATGCGACCGTCGCCGCCGCGAAGAAAGAAGGCAAGCTGCTGGTTTACAACGGCAGCAACTTCCCCGTGGTGAAGCGCATCGCCGGGTCGGTCCAGAAACAATATGGCATCACGGTCGATGTGCTGGACGGGCGCGCCACCGAAATCCGCGAGCGTATCCGCGTGGAGCAGGCGACGAACCGTTCGGCCGCGAGCCTCACCTATACCGGATACACCACGATGTTCCTCCAGAAGCAGGAGGGCGCGTTCCAGTCTCACGGCGAATTGCCGAATGCTGGAAAGGTGGCCAAGGCGCTGGCGGGCGACGGCACGATTCTGCTGGGCAGCGTCGGCCTTTTCATCATGATGTACAACACCAACCTCGTGAAGCCGGACGAGGCGCCGAAGAGCTGGGCGGACCTGCTGGACCCCAAGTGGCAGGGCAAGATGCTCAGCGATGACTATCGCGCGGCCGGCGCCGGAGCGGTGTGGTTCGAGGCGACCTACAACAAGTTCGGCCGCGAATTCCACGAGAAGATGGCGAGGCAGAAGCCGGTCTTCAGCCGCAACTTCCCGGACAGTGAGCGGCGCGTCGCGCGCGGCGAATATGCGATCTATCTGCCGTTCAACGTGTCGGAATTCATCACGCTGCGCGGCCTCCCGATCAAGGCCGTCGTGCCGGAGGAGGGCGCGGCCTATGTGCCGTTCGGTTCCGCGATGCTGAAGGATGCGCCGCACCCGAACGCCGCGCGGGTGTTCCTCAATCACCTGCTCGCCGAGGAAGGGCAGACCATGCTGGCCTCCGAGGGCTTCCGGCCGGCGGTGCCCGGCTTCGAAGACAAGGCGCCGCCGGAAGTGGCGCCGCTGGTGCAGGGCAACCTGCTCGGCACCACGACGCCGGGCCGCCTCGACGAGATGCTGAAGCTTGCGATCGAGATTTACGGCAAGTGAGCTTGTGTTGAGCTTGTGCTGAGTGTGACGTCTTTCCACGAATCCAGGGCCCGGCGCTGCCGGGCCTTGTCGTTGATGGGGTTTGTCGTTGACAGGTCTCGTCGCTGACGGCGGTTTATTGGCTCCGGCCACAGGCGCTTCTTGTGAGCTGTTCGCCGCGCCGATATGGTCGCGCGATTCCGTGGATGTGATGGTGGGCGGCAGATGGCGCTATCGAGCATGACCGGCTTTGCGCGCAGCCAAGGCGTCTGCGGTGCTTATGCCTGGGGTTGGGAGATCAAGTCCGTCAACGCCAAGGGGCTGGACACGCGGTTGCGCCTGCCGCCGGGATGGGATGCGGTCGATGCGCCGGTGCGCGCCCGCATTGCCGCGGCGCTGTCACGCGGCACGGTGAACGCTTCCCTGTCGATCGAGCGCCAGGGCGGCATGCCCGGCGTGCGCATCAACGAAGCGGTGCTCAACGCGGTCGTGCAGGCCCTTGCGGCGGTGTCCGGCCGGATCGAGGCGGCGCCGCCCCGGCTCGACGGCATCCTCGGCATCAGGGGCGTCGTCGAGGTGGTGGAGGACGAGGACACCGCGGACACGCGCGCGGCCGTCGAAGCGGCGGCCGTCGCCGGTTTCAATGACGCGCTGGAGGGGCTTGTCGCCATGCGCCGGCACGAAGGCGCTGCGCTGGAAAAGGTGCTGATGGAGCGATTGGCGCAGATCGCCGATCTCGTCGCGGCGGCTGAGGCCAATCCCGGACGCAGGCCGGAGGCGATCAAGGCCCGGCTGCAAGAACAGGTCGCCGTGCTGCTGGAATCCTCCGACCGTTTCGATGCGGACCGGCTGCATCAGGAGGCCATCGTCCTTGCCACCAAGGGCGACATCCGCGAGGAACTCGACAGGCTCAATGCCCATGTGGAGCAGGCCCGCAAGCTGATCGCGGGCGGCGGCGCGGTCGGGCGGCGGCTCGATTTCCTGTCGCAGGAATTCAATCGCGAGGCGAACACGGTGTGTTCGAAGTCCAACGACATCGCGCTCACGAATACGGGCCTTGAGCTGAAAAGCGTGGTCGAGCAGTTTCGCGAGCAGGTTCAGAATCTGGAGTGACGATGAGCGCTTCACACTCCCGCCGCCGCGGTTTGATGCTGGTGCTGTCCTCGCCGTCCGGGGCCGGCAAGTCCACGCTGTCCCGCCTGCTGATCGAGAAGGACAAGACCATCCAGCTTTCGGTTTCCGTCACCACGCGCGAGCGCCGGACCACGGAAGTGGAGGGCGTGCATTATCACTTCCTCAGGAACCGCCGGCAGTTCGAGAACATGCGTGATGGCAACGAGCTGCTGGAATGGGCCGAGGTGCACGGCAATTTCTACGGCACGCCGCGCGAGCCGGTCGAGCAGGCGCTGGCCGAGGGCCGCGACATGCTGTTCGACATCGATTATCAGGGCACGCTTCAGCTCTACGAGCAGAAGCGTGAGGATATCGTCAGCGTCTTCATTCTGCCGCCGAGCGCGGCGGAGCTGAAGCAGCGGCTGGAGCGCCGCGCCGAGGACGCGGCCGGCGTGATCGAGCGGCGGCTGCGCAATGCGCGGACCGAGATTGCCCACTGGGGCGACTATGACTATGTCCTCGTCAACGAGGATCTCGATACGACTTTCTCCGCGCTCACCAGCATCCTGTCCGCCGAGCGGCTGCGCCGCCAGCGGCAGGTCGAGCTGGTTGGCAGGGTCGAGCAACTGGATACGGAGCTGGCCGCGCTGACCGCGGAAGCGTGACGACGGCATTGCTGCGGCGTCTGTTTGCTACACCTGTTTCCGGCGAATGGCGGCCAGTGCATTGGTCATGGCGACGAAGCCGTCCACGGGGATTTCCTCCGCGCGGGCCGTCGGGGCGATGCCGGCGGCGTCGAGCAAGGTCTGCGGCTCGACGCCGAGCGACTTCAGGCTTTGCCGCAGCATCTTCCTCCGCTGGCCGAAGGCGGCTTCGGTGACTTTCTGCAACAGCGCCGCGTCGCATGGCAGCGGCGATGCGCGCGGCACCAGATGCACGACGGTGGACGTGACCTTCGGCGGCGGTACGAAAGCCGCCGGCGAAATGTCGAACAGCATTCTTGTTTCGCAGCGCCAGTTTGCCAGCACCGCAAGCCGGCCATAGTGTTTCGAGCCGGGCGCGGCGACGATGCGTTCGGCGACCTCGCGCTGGAACATCAGCACCATGGCGTCGTACCACGGCGGCCATGGCTCCGCCGTCAGCCAGCCGATCAGCAGCGGCGTCGCGATGTTGTAGGGAAGGTTCGCAACGATCCGGGCCGATGAGGCGTCGCCAAGCATCGGGCGGGGGTCGAACGTGAGCGCATCGGCGGCGACGATGTCGAGCCGGCCGGGGTAGTGCGCGGCGACTTCCCCCAGCGCCGCGATGGCGCGGTCGTCACGCTCGACGGCGATGACACGGGCCGCGCCTTCCGCCAGCAGGGCACGGGTCAGCCCGCCGGGGCCGGGACCGATCTCGACCGCAGTGACGCCATCGAGCCGGCCGCCGGCGCGCGCGATGCGCCCGGTGAGATTGAGGTCGAACAGGAAATTCTGCCCGAGCGATTTCTTCGGCGCGAGATCGAACCGGCGCACCACGTCGCGCAGCGGCGGCAGACCGTCCGGGGCGCTCATGGCTGTTCCGCGCCGCCGCTGAGCCGTGCGGCGAGCCGGAGCGCGGCGATCAGGCTGGCGGGATTCGCCCGTCCCGTGCCGGCGATGTCGAAGGCCGTGCCATGGTCCGGCGATGTCCGCACGAAAGGCAGGCCGAGCGTGATGTTCACGGCGTCGTCGAAGGCGATGGTCTTGATCGGGATCAGCGCCTGATCGTGATACATGCACAGCGCGGCGTCGTATTGCGCCCGCGCCGCGGCATGAAACATGGTGTCGCCCGGCAGCGGCCCGCGCGCCGCGATGCCTTCGGCGACGAGTTGCTCCACCGCCGGGCGGATGATGGTGCGGTCCTCCTCGCCCATGGCGCCGTCCTCGCCGGCATGAGGGTTGAGGCCGGACACCGCGAGGCGCGGCCTGGCGATGCCGAAGCGTTCAATCAGATCCCGCGCGACGATGCGCCCGGTGGTGACGATCAGTTCCGTGGTGAGAACGTCGAAGACGCGGCGCAGCGGCAGATGGATGGTGACCGGCACCACGGCAAGCTGCGGCGACCACAGCATCATCACCGGATGCGGCGGCGCCTCGCCGTCCCGCGCGGCGAGCTTGGCGAGATATTCAGTGTGGCCGGGTTCGCGGAAGCCGGCCTTATAGAGCACGGCCTTGGCGATCGGGTTGGTGACGACCGCGCCGGCGCGGCCGGCCTGAACATCGGCCACCGCCATGCGGATCGCCGCGAGCGCGGCGGGTGCGCTGGTGGCGTCCGGCCGGCCGGGCTCGGCCGTGATGGCGACGCCGATATCGACTACGGGCAGGGCATCGGGAAAAGTCGCCGCCGCCGCGCCGGGCGCGACCGTGCGTATGGGCACGGAAAGCCCTAGCCGCTGCGCCCGCCGCGCGAGGAAAGCTGCATCGCCTAGCACGTAAAACGGCGGAAGCTGGCCGGCCTCGCGCTGCATCCATGCGGCCAGCGTGATGTCCGGCCCGATGCCGGCCGGCTCGCCGATCGTCAAAGCCAGCGGTGGGAGCATGGGTCCATCCGGCAAATGGGCGTCACCGTTGCGCCACGGGGTGGGATCAGGCAGCGATGAGGCCGTTCTAGAGCAGTTTTGGCTTTGATGGAATCAAAGCTGAGGCTCCATATTTTTTGTTTGGACGCGTTTATGCTGCGGCGCAGTTGGCTCGGAACTGCTGAGCCTTTTCGGCTTCAGTGAAATCGGCGTCGAAAGTTTCAGTTTAAGAGACTGTTTGAAAAGGGGCTGTAAACCACCTCCGCTGTCATGGCCAGGCAAAGCCGTTCGGAGAACGGCGTCGCTACGCTCGCCTTTGCCGGCCATCCGATCAAGAATGCACTACCTAATGATCGAGATCACCGGGACAAGCCCGGTGATGACCGTCCCTTTTTTGTCCAAGGTCAGGCCAACCTGAATGTCCAATGACTTTCCAAACAGCCTCTAAAGTCCAACCGGTCTTTCGTCAGCGAGCGGCGGCGCGAATGGATAGGGCGGAGATCGGACGCAGCTTCGCCGCGGCAGTCCCGAAGTGGCGCTCGGTCAGAGCTTGCGCTTGTATTCCACCAGCGCATCCTTGCGGATGCGCTTGAGGTAGCTGTCGGCCTGCTGCTCGAAACGCTGGGTGAACAGCTTCTCGCGGGCGGCGCGCTTCTGCGGCGTGTCGGACGAGGACGACTCCACACGTCCGCACAGGGCGAAGGTCTCCACGCCGTGGCGGGTCACTTCCGGCGGGGTCAGGCGGCCGACCGGCATGGTGTCGAGCATCTTGCGCATCTGCTCGGGCACGTCCGCGGAGTTGCGGACGATCCGGGCGCGCACCGCGACATTGCGCATGGCGCGGGCCTGGGGGAGGCCGGTCTCGCAATTCTGGAAACGGGCGCGGAACGCCTCGGCCTCGCCGCGGCGGGCGGCGGCCGAACCTTCGCTCGTGGCGACGAACATGATCGGCCACAGAGTGTATTCGTAGCCGACGGTGTTGCCGGCCGCGCCTTCGCCGCCAGCGGCTTTCGCGCCGATGGAGCTGAGAATGTCGCTTTCGCCCACGGTCAGTGTGGAGGCGAAGCGGCCGCGCACGAGGCGCTGCCAGACCATGTCGGCCTTGACGCGCCCCTTCAGGGCACTGTCGCTGGTGCCGGAGCCGCGGAGCTGCTGGGTGAGCTGGTCCGGCTTGCCGCCCATGCGGCTCGCCATGCCGGCGAAGGCTTCCTCGACCTCGGCGTTGGAAACGGTGATGCCGAAGCGGGCGCCCTCGCGGATCTTGAGCTTGTCGTTGATGAGTTCCTCAAGCGCGTCCTTCTGCGTCCGCGCCTTGCCGCCCGTCATCTGGTCCAGGCGCACGCGATGGGAGATATCGAGCGCGGTGATAGGCTCGCCATAGACCACGGCCACGACCTGCGCCTGCGCGCCACCCATGCTGCCGAGGGTGAGGAAAGCCGCGAGCGCGAGAGCGGGGAGGCTGCCGCTCAGGATGCGGTAGGAAGCGCGTCGTCCTCTCATCGTGTCGTCCATCAATCGCATCGGTTTTGTCTGCGCGGAGAGCCGGTTGCCCGCCGGCAGGCCGCGGAGCGGGTGACCATCACAATCCGGTGCTGCCGACCGACTGGCTGACGGCGGAACTGCCAAGCGTGCGCAATCCGATCTGCACCATCAGGCGGTGATCCGCAGTGGTATTGCCGCTGTTGGAATAGTCTTTGATATAATTCAAGGCCAAGATGAGGCAGTCGTCTATATAACCGACGCCGATCTGCGTCTGATTGAAGCGGCTGCGCTCGATGTCGTAGCGCGCCCCGCCAAGCAGCGCCCAGTTGGGCGTGAGTTTCAGCAGGCCGGAGCCGAGCACGCCGGAACGCCGGTCGGTCAGGCCGAGGGCGGGCTGGGCATCATAATTGCCGTAGATCATCGTGGCGCTGAGACGGCCGAGATTGGCGGTCGCCGTGACCTCGAAGCGGCGCACCGTCAGGTTGGTCTCGTCGAACCGGAAGTGCGAGCCGAAGGTGAACACCTCGTTGGGCTGATAGCGCACGCCGGCGACATAGTCGGACCGGCGGGTTTCGAGGCCGCTGTCGAGGCCGGTGTTGGCGAGATCGCCGACGGCGAAGGAGTTCTGGCCGAACAGGTGATAGGACTGGCCGACGATGGCGGTGATCGAGCCCGCCCGGTTGAACTGGGCGCGGTATTGCAGGCCGACGTTCAGCCGCCCGCCGCCCTCGGCGCGGTCCCAGCCCGAGAACTTGTCGATGCGGAACAGGTTGGTGTCGTCGAACACGAGGCTCTGGGCATCCTCGTTGGGGAAGGCGCCGATCTTGGCCTCGTTCGGCCGCATGATGACCTGGGCGATCGGCTCGATGGTCTGCGTGCCCCAGGACTGCGCGGCGATGAAGGGATAGCGATATTCGAGGCCGATGGTCGGCATCACGCGGCCGACCTCGCGCTGGCCCGGCGTTGTGAAATTGGACACGCCCGGGTCGTTCAGGATTTCCGCCGTCGCCAGGTCCGTGCGCACCGAGGCGAAGGGCGTGAACATCTGCCCGAACGGGTCGGTGATCGTCCGCCGCCACGTCGCCTCCGCCGAGAGGCGGGTGTAAGTGCCCGGCGCGCCGCGTAGCAGACAGTTGGCCGGCAGCTTCGCCGCCGGATTGGCGGATATTTCGCACGCGCCGCTCAGCAGGGAGGCGGCGGTGATGGCGTCGAAATCCGCCCGGCCGCGCGTCATGCTGGTGAAATTCGCCCGGAAGCCCAACTCGCCGTTCAGGATCGGATTCTCGAAGGTGTAGTTGTAATCCAGCACGGGATGGATCACCGGAAGCTGGCGCTGGTCGTCCGCCTCCGAGAAGCCGAAGAAGTGCTGGGTGCGCAGGTCGAAATAGCTGCGGTCGCCGCGGCCAATCAGGTAAAGCTGCGAGATCGCCTCGGTCCGGGTCTGGAAGATCGAGTCTCCCGTCATCGAGTAGTTCAGCAGCCCGTAGTCCTGGAAGAACGTGCGGTCGGTCAGCACCGTGCCGGCCCAGCCCCAGGTCCAGCGGTTGGTCAGCGCGAACTGTCCGGTGCTTTCCAGGCTGCCGCGGAAGTTGCGATAGCCCGGCGTCGTCGTGCCGTCGCTGCGCACGAACGGGCTCAGGTCCTGCTGGAAGATGCCGGCGGCGCGGATGCTGTAAGCGCCATCCAGCAGCCGGTGACGGAATTCGCCCTTGCCCAGCACGCTCTGCCGCGAGGTGATGACCGGGGACAGGGTCAGGTCGTAGTTCGGCGCGAGCGCCCAGAAATAGGGAATCTCCGCGGCGACGCCGTATTTGCCGCTGGAGCTGAAGATCGGGAACAGGAAGCCGCTCTTGCGCTTCACCGTTGGGTCCGGCGCGGAGAAATACGGCAGATAGGCGAGCGGCACGCCGAAGAATTCCAGCCGCGCATCCTCGAAATAGACCGTCTTGTCATTCTGGTCGTGGACGATGCGAGCGGCCTTGACCTGCCAGAGCGGGGGCTTCTGCGGGTTGTCCCGGCACGGTTCGCAGGCGGTGTAAACGCCGCTTTCCAGCACCGTGTAATTGCCTTCGGTGCGGTTGGCGCGCGCTGCGGCGAAGCGGGTCTGGTCCGCGGTTTCGACCCGCAGGGAATTGATGAAGCCGTCGCGGAAGTCGTCGGTCAGGTCGAGGACGTCGCCATGGGTGACGTTGCCGTCCGGCTCGGTGAGACGCACGTTGCCGGTCGCGTTCAGGCGCTTGGCGCGCTGGTCGTAGGTGACGCGGTCCGCCTCCAGGGTCGAGCCCTGATAGTAGATCTGGACGTTGCCGACGGCGGCGACGCGCTCGTTGTTGTAATCGTAGTCGATCCGCGCGGCGCGGACGAGCATCTGCTTCTCGTCGGCCCGGGACGGCTTCGGCGGCGGCGCGGGCCGACGCGGGAATTCAAGCAGGGTCTGCGCCGTCGCCGTGGTCGGGGACCAGGCCACCCCCATCGTGGAGGCGAGCAGGAGCGCCAGCGCGCCGTAGCGAGCACGGCGACGCGAACGGTCCGGATGCTGGGCGCGGTTCGCCGCGATCATCCGTCCTCCTGGTGAAGCAAAGCCAACAGACCCGTAAATCCCCCGACGAGGACAGGAAGCCAGGCTGCGGTTGCGGGATGCATCACCTCGGCCCTGCTCAAATCCTCGGTCACTTTCGACAGAACGTAAAGCAGAAAGCCCGCCACCACGCCACTCAAAACCATCCGCTGGACACCGCCAAACCGGAAGAAGCGTAAACTCACCGCCGCGGCCAGTAGAACCATGGCTGCGAGCAGAAACGGCTGGGCCAGAAGCTTGTAATACTGCTGGCGATAGCCCGCTGAACTGACGCCTGCGCTGCGCGCGGACTCGATATAGGCCGGGAGTTGCCAGAACGGCACAGTTTCCGGCGTGGAAAGACTTTCCCGAACCTGCGCTGCGGTCAGCGTGGTGCTCAACGAATAGCTGGCTTCCACCCGCACCGGGGCTGACAGGGAATAAATTCTTGCCTCGGAGAGCCGCCAAGCGCCCGGCTCCAGCTCGGCTTCGCGGGCCTCGATTCGATCCTTGAACCGGTTCTCCGCGTCGAAGGTGAAGACGGTGACGCCGCTGAGGCTCATCCCCTGGTTGCGGGTATTGGCCGCGCCGATGATGGACTGCCCGTCCTCGCCGCGCTGGCGCAGCCAGAAGGCGCCGGAATCCTGCAACGCCGGGGAGTTGCGGCCGAAGGCATCGGCCTCGAGATGCTTGGCGCGTTCATGCAGGGCGGCGGAAACCGGATTATACACCGTGGTCGCGAAAGCGCCGATCAGCAGGGCGAGGATGACCGCGGGCGCAAGGAACTGCCAGGCGGACATGCCGGCCGCCCGCGCCACGACCAGTTCGAGCCCCCGCGACAGGCTGAGATAGCAGGACATCGTCGCGATCAGGATGCAGAAGGGCAGGATTCGCTCGGCGATCTGCGGCACGCGATAGAGCGAGATCTGCGCCAGCGTCAGCGTCGAGATATTGCGGGCGTCGTCGGCCTTTCGCGCCAGCTCGATGAAATCGATCAGGATGATGAGCAGCAGGATGCTGCCGAAGACGGTCAGCGTCGTCAGCAGGAAGCGGCGGCCGAAATAGCGGGAGAGGGTGCCTGCAACGATCATCGTGCGGCCCCCGGCGAGAAGCGGTGCGTCAGCCTCTCGGTGATCCTGTTCAGCCAGTCCGTGAAGGCGACGGGCGGCTCCAGCGGCGTGCCGCGCGAGATCGCATGGAGGCCGAAACCGATGGTGGTGGCGAGCAGCAGATATGGCACCGCGAGCAGCCAGGGCTGCCGCACGCCCAGCACGGTGCAGGCCATGCCCGCCAGCCGCAGCACAGCCACGGCGCCGATAGTGCTCAGCATGGGCATGGTGCGGCCCTGCCGGATGGTCCGCGGCGAGCCGAGATAGGCGAAAGCGATGATGATGAAGGCGATCGGGTAGAGGATCGAGGTGAGGCGGTCGTGGAGTTCTGCGCGAATCTGGTCCGGGTCGCCGCCGAGCCGCTCGTCTGTGCTGGTGCCCCACAACTCCCAGAGATACCGCTCGCGGGTGGAGTAGCGGATGTCGGGCATGCCGCCGAACTGCGAGAGGTCGAAGGCATAGCGGTCGAACGTGACCATGACCGGCTCGGTGCGGCCGGCCTCCAGCCGCTGCACGCTGCCGCTTTCCAGAATGAGGAAGGTGCCGTCGTCGTTTTTCAGGATTTCGCCCTGTTCGGCGAGGAAGGTGACCCGCTCTTTCGGGTCGCGCTGGTCGTCCACGAAGATGCCGAGCAGCATGCCGTTCGGCAGCCGCTCGCGCAGATGGAAGACGAGCCGCGACTCGATGGTCGTGAAGCGGCCGGGCTGGATGATGTTGGCGACGAGGTCGGTCCGCACCTCCATCGCCCAGGTGCGCAACTGGCGCAGGCCATGGGGCGCGAGATAGGCGCTGATCGCCGCGATCCCGAGCGACACGACGAGGCCGACGGCAAGGAACGAGCGGAACAGCCGCATCGGCGCAATGCCGGCGGCGTTCAGCACGATGATCTCGGAATCGTTGCTCAGCTTGTTCAGGATGTAGATGGCCGCCACCACCAGCGCGATCGGCGCGATGACCAGCACCAGCAGCGGGACGATCAGGCCGGTGATCCCGACGAAGACCAGGATCGACTGGCCCTTGTTGGTCATGAGGTCGATATCGCGCAGCGCCTGGGTGATCCAGATCACGCCGGTGAGGCTCAGCAGCACCAGCAGGAAGGCCCCGAAGGTCGACCGGAAAATATAGCGTTCGATCGAACCCATACGCACACAACTTCCGACTCGGACGATGTCCCCGGACTATCGCCTCCGCAGCCCCCTTCGCGCCAGCCCCCGAATGGCGATCCACCCACAAAGTGGCCGGGCGAAGGCAGGCCGGAGCAAAACCCCGCATGCCCGCCGGCGCCGCGGCACCGGAAATGCCGGTGCGGCGGCAATCTATCCCATATGCATCGGGAATGGTTAAGCGAGTGCTCGCGGCCTGTCATTGCGGCGGGCTTTGCACCCGGCGGTCTCCCGCGCCATAAAGGCGGGGCGGCCGTCCGGGCCGCGCCGCATGTATCGTCGCCGCGATGCCGAAAGGAAGTTTTCGATGGCTGCCGCCCTCAAGATTGGCTTTTCCCCGCTCCAGACCGCCCCGAAGGGAACCGTCGTGGCGTTCTGCGGCGAGGGCCTCAGATTCGGTCCGGCCACGCAGAAGACGCTGGCGCCGGTGGCGGACACGATTGCGCGGGCGGCTGCGACCGCTCGTTTCAAGGGCGCCTCGGGGTCGGCCATTGAACTGCTCGCGCCTGCCGGCCTCGCCGCCGAGCGGCTGGTCGTGATCGGCACCGGCAAGGGCGAGGAACGGACCGAGATGGACGCGCTGAAGCTGGGTGGCGTCGCGCTCGGCAAAATCGGAAAGGCCGCCGAGGCGACGATCCTGGCCGAGACCGCCGAGGGGATATTCACGGCCGCGGAAGCCGCGGACCTGGCCCTGGGTGCGCAACTCCGCGCCTATGAATTCGACCGTTACAAGACGAAGAAGAAGGATGGCGAGGACGCCCGGCCCGACGTGAAACTCACCATCGCCGCAGCCGATGTTGCGGCGGTGCGCCGGGCCTGGGCGCGCCGGGATGCCGTTGCTGGCGGCGTGCGGCTTGCGCGCGATCTCGTCAACGAGCCGCCGAATGTCCTGTTTCCGATGGAATTCGCCCGCCGCTGCATGGAACTGAAGAAGCTCGGCGTCACAGTCGAGGTGCTCGACGTCAAGGCGATGCAGAAGCTCGGCATGAATGCGCTGCTCGGCGTCGGGCAGGGGTCGGCCCACGACAGCCGGCTGGTCGTGATGCGCTGGAACGGTGGCAGGAAGGGCGAAGCGCCGGTCTCCTTCATCGGCAAGGGCGTCTGCTTCGACACCGGCGGCATCTCCATCAAGCCGGCAGGCGGGATGGAGGACATGAAGGGCGACATGGCGGGCGCCGCCGCCGTCACCGGCCTCATGCATGCGCTGGCCGCGCGCAAGGCCAAGGTGAACGTGGTCGGCGCCATCGGCGTCGTCGAGAACATGCCGGACGGCCGCGCCCAGCGGCCGGGCGACATCGTCACCGCTATGTCCGGCCAGACCATCGAGATCATCAACACCGATGCCGAAGGCCGCCTCGTGCTGGCGGACGTGCTCTGGTATGTCGCCAAGCGGTTCAAGCCGAAATTCATGGTCGATCTCGCAACGCTGACGGGCGCGATCATCATCTCGCTCGGCAGCGAGCATGCCGGCCTGTTCAGCAACGACGACACCCTGTCGGAGCGCCTGACCGCCGCCGGCCTCGCCACCGGCGAGAAGCTGTGGCGGATGCCGCTCAGCAAGGGCTACGACAAGCTGATCGACTCCAAATTCGCGGATGTGAAGAACACCGGCGGCCGGCCGGCGGGCTCGATCACGGCGGCGCAGTTCCTCCAGCGGTTCGTTGCGGACAATACGCCCTGGGCGCATCTCGACATCGCCGGCACCGGCATGGGCTCGCCGCAGACGGACATCAACAAGAGCTGGGGTTCCGGCTTCGGCGTGCGCCTGCTGGATCGGCTGGTGGCCGACCATTACGAGGCGTGAACGAGGGCCTGATCCAACTTCGTTGGCTCAGCCCTTCGTTACTCTTTTTGTTTGAGCATGATCTTTTCCGAAAACCGGTTCCCACTTTTCGGGATCATGCTCCAGGCGGCGGCGCTGCGGGTGAGGCCGGCACGGGGACGAACGGGATAGGCCAATGACCGAGATGCTGTTCTATCATCTCGAACGCCAGCCCGTGGCGCAGGCTCTGGTGGCGCTGCTGGAACGCTCGCTGGAGCGCAACTGGCGCGTTGTCGTCCAGACCGTCAGCGACGAGCGGCTCGAGGCGCTGGACGGCCACCTGTGGACCTATCGCGACGATTCCTTCCTGCCGCACGGGACATTTCGCGAACCTCATGCCGCAGAGCAGCCGGTGCTGCTGACCACCGACGAGACCAACCCGAACGGGGCCAGCGTGCGCTTTCTCATCGACGGCGCGCCGGTGCCGCAGGACGCCGAGAGTTACCAGCGCCTCGTGCTGATGTTCGATGGCAACGACCCCGACGCGGTCGAGGATGCGCGCCAGCGCTGGCGCGAGGCGAAGGCGCGGGGCTTCGATTGCACCTACTGGCAGGCCGACGACAGCGGCCGCTGGGTGAAGAAGGCTTGACGTTGTCGGTTCCTCCCGGCGGTTCAGCCGCAGGCCGCGCGGCCAGCCTTGTTTTTGGCGCACGGCTGGGGGAAAGATGCGCGCGGTTCCTGCGCGGAAACGCGTAAACAAACCCGGAGCCAGGTTTGACGCCGTCATGGCCAAACCGGCCCCGGACGCGATTGTGAGAGGTCTTGATGAAGCAGATCGGCTTGGTCCCGGCGCGGACACTGTGCAGAATGCTGCCTGCCGGCGCGTTGATGCTCGTCCTCGGGGCCTGCTCGACCGATCTCAGCTCGATCAATCTCATTCCGAGGGACGACAACCTGTTGAACAGCCGGCTGACCTATGGCGGCGCGCAGATTCCGAGCCAGACCACGCGCCCGCTGACGGCGGCGGATTTCGTGGACGCCAACGGTCAGTGCCCGGCGGAGGAAGTGGTGGAATCCGCGGATGGCACCGCGCCCGTCGTGTCGGGCGGCATCGCACTTCAGATGAGCGAATGCCAGGTCGTCCGCCGTGCGGGCGCGCCGGATCGCGTCGAGGCCGGCACCAACGAGCGCGGCGAGCGCGCCGTGACGCTGACTTATCTGCGCGGCACCTGGCCGGGCATCTACCGTTTCTCGGAAGGCCGCCTCACGGTGATGGAGCGCGTCGCGGAGCCGGCCCCGGCGCGTCAGCGCACGACGCGATCTCGCGCGAAGTCCTGAAAATCATGATGGGCACCGCACCCGGCGCCGGCGTCTGACCGTCAGCCGCCCGCGGCCTCATAGGCGGCCGTGGCGGCCAGCCAATCCTCCTCGGCCTGTTCCAGCTTCGCGGCGGTCTCCGCGCGGCTTTTGCTCAGCGCAGTCGCCCGCGCGACATCCCTGGCGAAAAGCTGCGGATCGGCCAGCGCGGCATCCGCCTTTGCGACTTCGTCCGCCAGTTTTGCCATTGCTTTCTCGGCCTGTTCGGCCTTGCGGCGCAGGAAGCCGAGGTCCGCCGGTTTCTTCGCGGCCTTGCGTTCGTCCCGGCGCTCGTCCTTCGCGCCGCCCTTGTCCCGGTTCCTGCCGCCGCTGCGGTCGGTCAGCACCAGCCGCTGATAGTCGTCGAGGTCGCCGTCGAACGGCGTCACCCGCCCGTCGGCCACCAGCCAGAGCCGGTCCACGCAGGCTTCCAGCAGATGCCGGTCGTGGGACACGAGGATCACCGCGCCGGGATAGTCGTTGATGCCGTCGATCAGCGCGCGGCGGCTGTCGATGTCGAGATGGTTGGTCGGCTCGTCGAGGATGATGAGGTTCGGCCCGCGGAAGGTGGCGAGACCCAGCATCAGCCGCGCCTTCTCGCCGCCGGAGAGCTTTTCGACCGGCGTGTCCGCCTTGTCCGACGAGAAGCCCAGTGCGCCGGCGCGGGCGCGCACCCTCGCCTCCGGCGCATCAGGCATCAACTCGCGGACATGTTGATAGGCGCTCGCAGCCGGGTTCAGTTCGTCGAGCTGGTGCTGGGCGAAATAGGCGACTTCGAGCTTGTCCGCCCGTGTGATCCTGCCGCCCATGGGCGCGAGGCGCTGGGCCAGCAGCTTGACCAGCGTGGACTTGCCGTTGCCGTTGGCGCCCACCAGCGCGATGCGGTCGTCATCGTCGATGCGCAGGTCGAGCCGTTGGAGCACCGGCTGGCCGGGCGTGTAGCCGACCGAGGCGCCGTCCATGGCGATGATCGGCGGCGACAACTGCTTCACGGGTTCGGGAATGGTGATCGGCGGCACGTCGCTGGTAACGAGCGAGGTCGCGGGCTGAAGCTTTTCCAGCAGCTTCATGCGGGATTGCGCTTGCCGGGCCTTGCTGGCCTTGGCGCGGAAGCGCTCGACGAAGGCGGTCAGGTGCTTGCGCTGGGCTTCCTGCTTCTTGGCGAATTTGACGTCCAGCGCCTGCCGTTCGGCGCGCTGCTTCTCGAAAGCGCTGTAGCCGCCGCGGAACAGGGTCAGCTTGCCGTGTTCGAGATGGAGGATCCACTCCACGGCATTGTCCAGCATGTCGCGGTCATGGCTGATGACCAGCACGGTATGCGGATAGCGCGCGATATGGTTCTCCAGCCAGAGCGTGCCTTCGAGGTCGAGATAGTTGGTCGGCTCGTCCAGAAGCAACAGGTCCGGCTCGGCGAACAGCGTGGCGGCGAGCGCGACGCGCATCCGCCAGCCGCCGGAGAAATCCGAGATCGGCCGCTCCTGATCCTGCGGCGAGAAGCCGAGGCCGCTCAGGATCGCCGCCGCCCGGGCCGGCGCGGAATGGGCGTCGATATCGGCGAGGCGGGTGTGAATGTCCGCGATGCGGTGCGGGTCGGTCGCGGTGTCCGCCTCCGCCAGCAGGGCGGCGCGTTCCTCCGCCGCCGCAAGCACGATCTCGACCAGGCTGTCGGAGCCGGACGGCGCCTCCTGCGCGAGGCGGCCGATGCGCGCGCGCGACGGCATGCCGATGCTGCCGGTTTCTGCGGCCAGCTCGCCGCAGATCACCTTGAACAACGTGGATTTGCCGGTGCCATTGCGGCCGACCAGCCCGACCCGCGCGCCGGTCGGAATCTGGGCCGAGGCATGGTCGAGCAGAAGGCGGCCCGCGATCCGGACCGAAAGATCGTCAATCGTCAGCATGGCCGCGGGTTATAGAGTGTTTTCGGGCGAAGTGGAGACCGGTTCGCGGCCAAAGACGGTTCACGCCGGCGACATTTTTTCGCCGTGCCCGTCAAATCGGCGCGATCCGCCCCGGTCCGGCGGTGTCATCGCTTGCCGCTTCCAGGGCGCGCGGCTATAAGCCGCCGACTTTTGAGCTTTTCTCATTCATCCATGGAGTTCCGATGGCGATCGAACGCACCTTCTCGATCATCAAGCCCGACGCGACCGAGCGTAACCTGACCGGCGCGATCAATGCGATCATCGAGCAGGCCGGCCTGCGCATCGTCGCGCAGAAGCGCGTGCGCATCACCCGCGACCAGGCCGAAACCTTCTACGGCGTGCATCGCGCCCGGCCGTTCTTCGGCGAACTGGTGGACTTCATGGTGTCCGGCCCGGTCGTCGTGCAGGTGCTGGAAGGCGACAACGCCATTGCCCGCTATCGCGAGGTGATGGGCGCGACCGATCCGGCCAAGGCGGCGGACGGCACCATCCGCAAGGTCCATGCGAAGTCCATCGGCGAGAATTCCGTCCATGGCTCCGACGCTCCGGAGACGGCGGCACAGGAGATCGCCCAGTTCTTCGCTGGCAACGAGATCGTCGGCTGAACGGCGGTTCTCGCGAAACGGGATTCACCAGCGGGCGCGTCCTTCGGGGCGCGCCCGTTTTCGTTTGACGGGCCGCCGCCATACGAAGCTGTTTGTTGAGGCCGGACTCCGTCGCCATGATGGTCCGATCCTTGAGAGGAGCCGCGCCATGACCTCCATCGCCCCCGGGCCGATCACCATTCTCGCCTATGCCGGCGCGGCGCTGGCGGAGATCGCCGGCTGCTTTGCCTTCTGGGCCTGGCTGCGGCTCGGGCGGTCGGTTCTGTGGGTGGTGCCGGGAACGCTCTCGCTGCTGCTGTTCGCCTATCTGCTGACGCTGGTGGAAACCTCGGCCGCTGGCCGGGCCTATGCCGCCTATGGCGGAATCTACATTCTGGCTTCCGTGATCTGGCTTCAGACCATCGAAGGCGGACGGCCGGACCGCTGGGACCTGCTCGGCGCCGCCATCTGCATTCTGGGCGCCGGCATCATCCTGTTCGGGCCGCGCCCCGCCGGCGCTATCCTCCCCTGAGGAACTTCTTCGGCGCTCCTCCATTGACAATGGGCCACAATGGTAGTTTTACGAGGTAAAATTTACCAATCGTATAACTACGAGGTGTCAGGTGGAATCGCTCTGGGCCAATTTTCTCACTCCCGGATTCTGGGTCGCTGCCGGCCAGATCATCGGCGTGAACATCATCCTGTCCGGCGACAATGCGGTGGTCATCGCGATGGCCTGCCGGATGCTGCCGGCGCGCCAGCGTTTCTGGGGCATGGTATTGGGCGCCGGTGTCGCGGTGCTGCTGCGGGTGGTCTTCACGCTGGTCGTGGCGGAGGCGATGGCGCTGCCATTCCTCAAGCTCGTCGGCGGCGTCCTGCTGGTCTGGGTTGCCATCAAGCTGCTGGTGCCGGAGGAGGAAGGCGAGGGCAAGATTGAGGCGGCGAACAGCCTGTGGCGGGCGGTGCGCATCGTCGCCATCGCCGACATCATCATGAGCCTCGACAATGTCATCGCCATCGCGGCATCGGCCGAGACGGCGGCGCTGCGGGTGGACCCGGCCAACGCCATGATGATCAAGACCGTGCTCGTGGTGTTCGGCCTTGCCACCAGCGTGCCGCTGATCGTGGCCGGGAGCGCCATCCTGATGAACCTGCTGGACCGGTTTCCGATCCTCGTCTGGGGCGGCGCGGCCCTGCTTGGCTGGGTGGCCGGCGACATCATGGTGAAAGACGGCGCGCTGCTGCACGTCGCCTCCGCCGCGACACTGGAGCATCTCCACCTCTGGGCGGCGGCGGTCGGCGCGGCGCTGGTGGTTGGTGTCGGCTGGTGGCTGCGCCAGCGCCGGCACACGACGTCCCTGATCGTGGATCCGCCCGGACCGGAAGAGTTTCCGCACAGAACCTGAAGTGAATTCTTAAGCTTCGGGCCAGATGCCGCCTGATCGATCCGGAGCCTCGGTTTGAATAAAGCCGAGGCTCCAGTCTTTTGTTTCAGCAGGGTTATTCACGCTAAGCGGGTTCGTTTCGCTCAAAGGAATGGGCAGCGGTGTATTTGGATGCAAAAACTCTTCTATCTGTCTGATATTACGATAAAATCATCTGAATTCGCAGCGTCCGCGATGACGCAGCGTCCGTCAGTGACGATCAGGCGATCCTCCGCCAGCAGGCGCAGAGCTGCTGGGTAGATGCGGTGCTCCAGCGCGAGGACGCGCTCCGCCAGACTGGCTTCGGTCTCATCCTCCCGGACCGCGAGCGCCGCCTGCGCCACGATGGGGCCGGCATCCATCTCGGGCACGACCACATGGACGGTCGCGCCATGGATCTTCACGCCGGCGGCGAGCGCCCGGGCGTGGGTGTCCAGCCCCTTGAAGGCCGGCAGCAGGGCCGGATGAATGTTCAGAATCCGGTTCGGCCATTGGGCGATGAAATACGGGGTCAGCAGCCGCAGGAAGCCGGCGAGGCAGACGATATCGATTCTCCGGGCGCGCAGTTCCGCCCCGATCGCGCGCTCGAAGGCTTCCCGGTCCTTGCCGAAGGCGGTGTGATCGACCGTCGCGGTCGGGATGCCGGCGGCGCGGGCGCGGGCAAGACCAGCAGCGTCCGGGCGGTTCGAGAGGACCAGCGCGATCTCGGCTGGATAGTCCGCCGCGCGGGCCGCTTCGATCAGCGCGGTCATGTTGGAGCCGCGGCCCGAGATCAGGATCGCGACGCGCTTGCGGGGGGCGGGGCTCATCGTGTCGCCTCCGGCGGCTTCACCCGGCGAGGCCGAGCGATCCGGCATAATGGACCCGCTCGCCATCGTCCGCCTGGGGGATCAGCCGTCCCAGCGTCACGACCGTTTCCCCGGCTTCGGCGAGCACCGCCGCGACGGCCGCGGCCTTGTCGGCATCGACCACCGCGATCATGCCGATGCCGCAGTTGAAGGTGCGCAGCATCTCGGCTTCGGCGACGTTGCCGGTCCGGGCCAGCCAGCGGAACACCGGCAGCACCGGCACCGCGGAAAGGTCGATCTCCGCGGCAAGTCCCTCGGGCAGGACGCGGGGGATATTGTCGGGGAAGCCGCCGCCGGTCAGATGCGCCAGCGCCTTCACGGCGCCGGTCTCCCGGATTGCCGCGAGGCAGGAGCGGACATAGATGCGCGTCGGCTCAAGCAGCGCCACGCCGAGGGGCTGCTCGGGCGCGAAGGGGGCGGGGACGTCCCAGCCGAGGCCGGACTGTTCGACGATGCGGCGCACCAGCGAATAGCCGTTGGAGTGAACGCCCGAGGAGGCGAGGCCGAGGATGACGTCCCCGGCGGCGAGGTCGCGGCGCGGCAGGATGCCGTCCCGCTCCACCGCGCCGACAGCGAAGCCGGCCACGTCATAGTCGCCGGACTGATACATGCCCGGCATTTCGGCGGTTTCCCCGCCGATCAGCGCGCAGCCGGCCTGCCGGCAGCCTTCGGCGACGCCCGCCACCACGGCGGCGCCGACCTGCGGCTCCAGCCGGCTACATGCGAAATAGTCGAGGAAGAACAGCGGTTCCGCCCCCTGCACGACGAGGTCGTTGACCGACATGGCGACGAGGTCGATGCCGATGGTGTCATGGCGGCCGGTGTCGATGGCGATCTTGAGCTTGGTGCCGACGCCATCGGTGGCCGCGACCAGGATCGGGTCCTTGAAGCCCGCGCGCTTGAGATCGAACAGGCCGCCGAAGCCGCCGATCTCCGCATCCGCGCCCGGCCGCGCGGTCGCGCGCACGAGCGGCTTAATGAGGTCCACCATGCGGTTGCCGGCATCGATGTCCACGCCCGCATCGGCATAGGTGAGGCCGCCGCCCGGTTTCGCCATGGTATTCCCCGCAATCGGCCACGACCGGCCGGAACGCCGCCGGTTTAGGGGGAATCGGCAAGGGGGGCAATGGCTTCCGCGGGCGGCTCTGGACAACGACCATCGGAGAGCGGCCGGCACCGGTTTGCTATGGTTTTGGCGTGCGGTCGGTTGTAGTGAACATCCATCGGTCCCGCGCGGGTGCGGCGACCGTTCTGCTGGGGTCCGGTCTTGAGCATTCCTAACCTGATCACGCTCGCGCGCATCCTGCTCGTGCCGGTGGTGGTCTGGGCTATCGCCTCCGGCCAGCTCGGCATTGCCTTTGCGCTGTTCCTTGCCGCCGGCGTCTCGGACGCTGTCGATGGCTTCCTGGCCAAGCGTTTCGGCATGGCGAGCGAGCTGGGCGCCTATCTCGATCCGCTGGCGGACAAGGTCCTGATCGTGTCGATCTACCTGTCGCTGGGGATCGTCGAGGCGCTGCCGCGCTCGCTGGTCATCCTTGTGGTTTCCCGCGACATCCTGATCGTCGGTGCGGTGCTGCTGGCCTGGCTGGTGGGGCGGCCGGTGCGGATCCGGCCGCATCTCGTGTCCAAGCTGAATACCGTGGCGCAGATCCTCCTCGCGGGGCTGGTGCTGGCCTCGCGCGGCTTCGGCTGGAACCTGCCGAAACTGGAAATCGGGGCCATGGCGCTGGTCACGTTTCTGACGCTTTTGTCCATCGGCGTTTATGTGCTGCAATGGGTCCGTCACATGAACGGCGCGCATCCCGAACAGCAGGGATAGCCAGCAGGGGATAGCCATGTGCGATGACAGCGCCGTCGGCGCGCCGTGCGGAATGCGGCAATGAGCGATGAGGCGCCGACACCTGCTGAACTGATGGATGTGCGCAGGACGTTGCCGGCGACGCCGTCACCGCGTGCCGCGGCGGTGGCGCCGACGCCCGCCCCGCAGCTTGTGGAGCGGGGGCCGGAATTCCGGCGCGAGGCGATCTTCTGGTCGGTTGTCGTGGCGGTGGCCGGCCTGCTGCTCTGGCTGTTCGGCAGCATCCTGCTGCCGTTCGTGGCCGGCTTCGCGCTGGCTTACCTGCTCAACCCGCTGGCCGACCGCATGGAGCGCTGGGGCCTGCCCCGGCTCGTGGCCGCGCTCATCGTCATCAGCATGTTCGTGTTCGGCTTCGTGCTGCTGCTGCTCATCATCCTGCCGATTCTGGGCGGGCAGCTCGGCTCCTTCATCGAGAATGTGCCGGGCTACGTCCGCCGCGTTCAATCCTTGCTGGTCAATACCGACATTCCCTGGCTCAAGGAACTGCTCGGCGGCGAGGGGTTCTCCGGCGCGGAGAAGTCCGTCGGGGAGCTTGTCTCCCAGGGCATGGGCTGGGTGACCACTTTCCTGAAGCAGCTCTGGTCCGGCGGGCAGGCGGTGCTGTCGCTGTTCTCGCTGCTGGTGGTGATGCCGGTGGTGGCGTTCTATCTCGTCTATGACTGGCATCGCATGGTGAATACGGCGGATTCCTGGATTCCGTTGCAGCATCGCGAGACGGTGCGGGGGCTTGCGCGGGAGATGGATACGGCCATTGCCGGATTCATCAGGGGCCAGACTGCGGTGTGCCTGATCCTCGGTTCTTTCTATGCGCTGTCGCTGGCGCTGGCCGGGCTGAATTTCGGCATCCTGATCGGGTTGCTGTCCGGGCTCATCACCTTCATCCCCTATGTCGGCTCGCTGACGGGGCTGATCCTGTCGGTCGGCGTCGCGGTCGCGCAGTTCGCTCCGGACTGGATGATGGTGCTGCTGATCGCGGGCATCTTTTTCTTCGGACAGTTTCTCGAAGGCAATTTCCTGGTGCCGAAGCTGGTCGGGGACAGTGTCGGCGTGCACCCGGTGTGGCTGATGTTCGCGCTGTTCGCCTTCGGCGTGCTGTTCGGCTTCGTCGGTTTGCTGCTGGCCGTGCCGCTGGCGGCGGCGATCAGCGTGCTGCTGCGGTTCGCCCTCCGGCGCTATATGGAAAGCCCGCTCTATACCGGCCGGGGGAACTGACAGTGGCCTCCTCCGCGTGCCTTGCCGCCCGCCCGCGCCAACTGGCTCTGGCGCTGCCGCATCACGAAAGCTTCGCGCGCGACGACTTTCTCGACGGTCCGTCCAACCAGGCGGCGCTGACGCTGCTTGCCGCCTGGCCGGACTGGCCGGGCCGGGCCATCATGCTGGTCGGTCCGGAAGGGGCCGGCAAAAGCCATCTCGCGGCGATCTGGGCGGAGCAGGCCGGTGCGCGCATTGCCTCGGCCCGCCTGCTGGCGACCGGCGATGTTCCTGCGAGTCTCGCCACGGACGCCCTTGTTCTGGAGGACGTCGCCCAGGGTGCGACGGACGAGGCCGCACTGTTCCACCTGCTCAATCTGGCGCGGGAGCGGGATGCTTTTCTGCTGATCACCGCCCGGACTCCGCCCGCGACATGGCGGCTGCGGGTGCCGGACCTCGCGTCCCGGCTCAAGGCGTTGCCGGTCGTGACCGTGACGCCGCCGGACGAGCATCTGTTGCGGGCGGTGATGGTGAAACTGTTTTCGGACCGGCAGATCGCGCCGGACGCCGCGCTGCTGGACTATCTCATGAGCCGCATCGAGCGCAGCTTCGCCTCCGTGCGCATGGCTGTCGAGCGGCTGGATGTCGAGGCATTGCGGCGCCAGCGGCCCGTCACGCGCGCCCTCGCTTCCGAGCTGTTCCGCGGCGCGGATTGACCCCTGCGTATCGCGATGATGCCGGAACCGGCGCAAGCGACCTGACGTGTCGGCTCCGTCATCTGCCCGTCACAAAAGGCTGCGACCACCGGTTCGCGATCCTGTATGATATCTTCAAGCCCGATGGTTGAGAGCTTGCCATGAGCACCGGTTCTGCCGCGACCGCTATTGCCGATGACCTCGACGCCAGCGAAGCGCGAACGCCTGCGCCGCCTCCCGATCTCAGCGAATTGCCGGAGCGTTTCGTCAACCGGGAGCTGTCATGGCTCGAATTCAACCGGCGCGTTCTGGAAGAAGCGGAAAACCCGAACGACCCGCTGCTGGAGCGCGTTCGCTTCCTCTCGATCTGCGCGAACAACCTCGACGAATTCTTCATGGTTCGCGTGGCCGGCCTCAAGGCGCAGATTCGCGAGGGCATCGCCGAACGCAGTCCGGACGGGTTGACGCCGTCCGAACAGCTCGCCCGGATTGCGGAGGCGGTCTCGTCCCTGGCGAGCGACCAGCAGGCCAGATGGCGGGATTTGCGGGAGGAACTGGCGGCTGAGAACATCGTTCTGGTCGACGGTCCCGATTTGACGCTTGCTGAGAAGGCATGGCTGGAAGACCACTTCCTGCAACATGTGTTTCCGCTGCTGACGCCGCTGTCGATCGATCCGGCTCACCCGTTTCCGTTCATCAGCAACCTCGGCTTCACGTTGGCGCTGCAACTCTCCAGAGCGAGCGATGGACGCGCGATGAACGCGCTGATCCGCATGCCTTACAAGATCGATCGTTTCGTCCGCCTGCCGGGCGAAGGATCCGGGGCCCGCCTCATCTCCATCGAGCGGGTCACGGTGCTGTTCATTGCCCGCCTGTTTCCCGGTTATGTGCTGACCGGGCAGGGCGGCTTTCGCCTCGTGCGCGACTCCGAAGTCGAGATCGAGGAAGAGGCCGAGGACCTGGTGCGCACTTTCGAAACGGCGCTGAAGCGGCGGCGCCGGGGCTCGGTGATCCGGCTGGAGCTCGACGCCGCGATGCCGGTCGAACTGCGGAACTTTGTGCAGCGGGCGCTGGCCTGCGGCGACGACGAGGTGTTCCTCGTCAACGGCGTGCTCGCCCTCAACGAGCTCTCGCAACTCACACAGGTCGATCGCCGCGATCTCGAATTCACGCCCTACAATCCGCGCTTTCCGGAACGGGTGCGCGACCAGGGCGGCGACGTCTTCGCGGCGATCCGCCAAAAAGACCTGATCGTCCATCACCCCTACGAAAGTTTCGACGTGGTGGTGCAGTTCCTCAACCAGGCGGCGCGCGATCCCAATGTCGTCGCGATCAAGCAGACGCTGTATCGCACCTCGTCCAATTCTCCCATCGTGCGGGCGCTGGCCGAGGCGGCCGACGCCGGCAAGGCGGTCACCGCGCTGGTCGAACTCAAGGCGCGGTTCGACGAGGAGGCCAATATCCGCTGGGCCCGCGATCTGGAACGCGCCGGCGTGCAGGTGGTGTTCGGCTTCATCGAGCTGAAGACACATGCCAAGCTGTCGCTGGTCGTGCGGCGCGAAGGCGGTTCCCTAGCCTCTTACTGCCATGTCGGCACCGGCAATTATCACCCCGTCACCGCGCGCATCTATACCGATCTGTCGCTGTTCACCGACGATCCTGTGATCGCCCATGATGTCGGCCTGGTGTTTAATTTCATCACCGGTTATGCCCAGCCTGTCGAGCTACAGAAGCTCGCGGTCTCGCCGAAGATGCTGCGCGAGCGCATTCTCAATCACATCGCCCAGGAAGCGACGAATGCCGCCAACGGCAAGCCGTGCGGAATCTGGATGAAGATGAATTCGCTTGTCGATCCGGAGATCATCGACGCGTTGTATGCGGCGTCCCGCGCCGGCGTTCCGATCGAGCTTGTCGTGCGTGGCATCTGCTGCCTGCGGCCGGGCGTGCCCGGCCTGTCGGAGAGCATCCGCGTCAAGTCGATCGTCGGACGGTTCCTGGAGCATTCGCGCATCTACTGTTTCGGCAGCGGCCACGCGCTGCCGCACAAGAAGGCGGCGGTCTATATTTCATCGGCGGACATGATGCCGCGGAATCTCGACCGGCGCGTCGAGGTTCTGTGCCCGATCGGGAATGAGACCGTGCACCAGCAGGTGCTGGACCAGATCATGGTCGCCAATCTGAAGGACAACGAACAGAGCTGGAGGGTCTTGCCTGACGGCACATCGACGCGCATAAAGCCTGCCCAGGGCGAGGAGCCGTTCAATGCCCACAATTATTTCATGACGAATCCGAGTCTGTCGGGCCGTGGCAAGTCGCTTAAAGAATCCTCGCCGAGAAGCCTCACGCGCAAAGCCGAAAAAGGCTAGCGCGCGACGGGCGGTTGCCGGCGCGACAAACGGCCCGGCGCAGGGGCGGCTGGATCTGGGGCCTGCGGTCGGCGTCATCGACATCGGCTCGAACTCGGTCCGGCTGGTCGTCTATGAAGGCCTGTCGCGCAGCCCGACGCCGATCTTCAACGAGAAGGTGATGTGCGGCCTCGGCCGCGAGGTGTTCACGACCGGGCTGATCCCTGAGGACGCCGTGGAGCGGGCCTTGCAGGCGCTGCGACGATTTCGCGCGCTTTGCGAAACCATGAAGGTGGGACGGCTCTGGGCGGTGGCGACGGCGGCCTGCCGGTCCGCCTCCAACGGGGCGGAGTTCATTGCCCGTGCGGAAGCCTGTTGCGGTGTGCCGGTCGATGTTCTCCCGGGCAAGCGCGAAGCGGATTTGACCGCACTCGGCGTTCTGTCGGGGATGTATCGCCCGGACGGTCTCGCCGGTGATCTGGGCGGGGGATCCCTGGAACTGATCGACATCCATGGCGGCCGGGCGCGGCGCGGCCTCACGCTGCCGCTCGGCGGGCTGGCATTGCAGGACACATCGTCCCGGTCCATCAAGCGGGCCGCGCGGATTGCGAAGAAGACGCTATCCGGCGTGCCGCTGCTGAATGAGGGCGCAGGCCGGGATTTCTACGCCATCGGCGGCACATGGCGCTCGCTGGCGCGCCTCCATATGTGGCAGACGGGCTATCCGCTGCATGTCATGCATGGCTATACGATCCCGGCCAAGGCGGCGCTGGAATTCGCGCGGCTCCTGCATCGGGTCGATGCGAGCACGCTGTCGCGGATCGAGGTCGTGTCCGATGCGCGTCGTCCGCTGCTGGCGTATGCCGCCATCGTGCTCGAAAACGTCATTCGCATCGCGCGTCCGCGCAACGTCGTCATTTCCGCTTCCGGCGTCCGGGAGGGCTTGCTGTTCGAGGCGCTGAATGATGAGGAGCGGCGGGTCGACGGGCTGCTGGTTGCGGCGCAGGAACTGAATGTCCTGCGCTCGCGTTCGCCGGCGCATGGCCAGGAACTGGTCGCCTGGACCGATGCCTTCATGATGTCCTCCGGCCTCAGCGAAACCGCCGAGGAGCGGCGCCTGCGTCATGCCGCATGTCTTCTGGCCGATATCGGCTGGCGGGCGCATCCGGACTATCGTGGCGAGCAGTCGCTGAACATCATTGCCAACGCGGCTTTCGCCGCGGTCGACCATCCGGGCCGCATTTTCCTGTCCCTCGCGGTGTTCTTCCGCCACGTCGGGTTGGTGGACGGAGAACTGTCGCCGCTGCTGCGGGAACTGGCCTCGCCCCATATGCTGGATCGGGCGCGGGTGCTCGGCGCGGCGATGCGCGTGGCCTATCTGGTATCCGCGGCGATGCCCGGCGTCCTGCCCCAAACCCCGATGGTTGTGAAACGCGGCAAGCTCGTGCTGTCGTTGGAGGGCGGATTCCGCGAACTGGCGAGCGACCGGCTGTTCAACCGTTTGCGGCAGCTCGCGCGGCTGATCGGCCGCGTCCCGGCCATCTCGAACGGCTGAAAGCGCGGGCGCGTCAGCGGTGGGCGTCGGACGCGACGTCGATGGCCTTGACGCGATGACGGTCGATGGCGAGCGCCAGCTTGCCATGCTTGAGAGACAGCGCCTTTTCTCCGAACAGTTCCCGCCGCCAGCCCCGGAGTGCAGGCACTTCGGCGTCGTCGTCTGCCACGATACGGTCGAGATCGTCGGTGGTGGCGATCACTTTGGCAGCGACGCCGTGCTGTTCTGCCGTCATGCGCAGCAGCACCTTGAGCAGTTCCACGGTGGCCTGTCCGTTGGCGGCGCCCTTGTGCCGTTCCAGGCGGGGCAGGGCCTTGAGGTCCCGCGCCAGCCCCTTGCCGACCGCCTCCAGCACCGCATCGCCCCATTTGGACCGTTCGAAGCCCTTCGGCACGGAACGCAGGCCGGCCAGGCGCTCCAGCGAGGTCGGCGCCTGCACGGCGATATCGGCGATGACGTCATCCTTCAGGATGCGGCCACGCGGAATATCGCGGGTCTGCGCCTCGCGCTCCCGCCACGCTGCGATCTCCATCAGAACGGCGAGCTCCTTCGGCTTGCGCACGCGGGAGCGCAGGCGTTCCCAGGCGTGTTCCGGCTCGGCGCGATAGGTGTCCGGCGACGTGAGGACGGCCATCTCGTCCTCCATCCATTCCGTCCGGCCCTTCTTCTTCAGTTCGGCCGAGAGCGCGAGATAGACGTCGCGCAGGTGCGTGACGTCCGACACGGCATAGCGGAGCTGGGCGTCGGACAGCGGCCGCCGGGTCCAGTCCGTGAAGCGGAGCGACTTGTCGAGGGTGTCGCCGGTGATCCGCTGCACGAGCTGGTCGTAGGAGATGCTGTCGCCATAGCCCAGCACCATGGCGGCGACCTGGGTGTCGATGATGGGGGCGGGGACGAAACCCGCCTCATGCCAGACGATCTCGATGTCCTGTCGCGCGGCGTGAAAGACCTTGAGCACGGCCTGATTGGCCATCAGGTCGTAGAATGGCGTCAGGTCGATCCCCTCCGCCAGCGCGTCGACCACCACGGCCTCGTCCATGGACGCGATCTGCGCCACGCAGAGCTGCGGGTAATAGGTCGTCTCGCGCAGGAATTCGGTATCGACGGTGATGAACGGATGCCGGGCGAACCGTGCGCAGGCGGCGGCAAGATCTTCGGTCGAGGTCAGCAGCGAGGTCTTCGGCGAGATTATCGGCGTCATGGCCGCTTCATAACGGCCCGGCAGCCGGAAGGACAGCAGGTTTTTTCAGGAAATGGTCGGGCCGCCCCCCATTGCCGGACGGGCCGCGCCGGTCGGCCGGCGCCCCGATCATCGCTCCGGCAGGGAATGGATGGCGACCATCGCCCGCAGCATCTCGTCCTGGAAACTCCGGCCGAAGGTCCGGGTGATGATCTGCTCGATCTGCCCGGTGCGGTAGAGATGGGCCAGCGTCCGGTCCACCAGCAGGCGGAAGGCGCTGTCGTCCCGCGAAATCGCCAGCGCATAGGTCTCGTAGGAAAAATAGCGCTGGCTGAGCTGGAATCCGGGTATCCGGTTCTGGAGGATCATCGCGGCGATGATGGCCCGGTCGGCGAAATAGATATCGATCCTGTTGGCGGTCATCAGGTCGAGGCCGGTACGATGGTCCTGCACGGTGACGATCTCGACCGGCACGCCGACATCGCGGAGCGCGCCGCGCAGCGCCTGTTCGGTGGTGGTGCCGCCAAGCACTCCGACCTTGCGGTTTCTGAGATCCTCGAAACGGTCGATCACAACGCCGGCCCGGGAGAGAGCGCCGGCGCCGTCGAGGAAGGTTGGAATCGAGAAATCCACGAGTTCGCGCCGTTCGAGAGTGACAGAAGCAGGATCGCAGAGGATATCGACGCGGCCCTCGCGGACAGCCTCGAAACGCTCCGGCGGGGCGACCAGCACATATTCGGTCCGGACCGGACCTTTCGCGGCCGCCGCCACCGCGGCCGCGACCTCGCGGCACAGGTCGACGATGAAGCCGGCAGGCTGCTGCTTCTCGTCGCGGTAGGAATAGGGCGGGGCGTCGGCGCGATAGCCAAGCTTGATGACGCCCTTCTGCTCGATCCGTTCGAGGACGGAGCCGGCGGCAGCCTCGGCCCCGCCCCCCATGGACAGCACAGCCAGCCAAAGCGCGGCGACAATCAGCAGATGCGGCATGTTCACGATCCCCCCCGCGCAGTTCCCCGGCGCACTTTGGGGCGAAACCGGGCATATCGCAATCGCCGTCCGGTGCGGCGCTTCGCCTTGACAAACCCGGGCCTGCATGTGCCTTTCCGGCCAAATTCAACGGATTCCCGGAAGTTTTCAGGTCACATGCACCGTTATCGCTCCCACACCTGCGGCGCGCTGCGCGACGCCGATATCGGCCAGACCGTCCGCCTGTCCGGCTGGTGCCACCGCATCCGCGATCATGGCGGCGTGCTGTTCATCGACCTGCGCGACCATTACGGCCTGACCCAGGTGGTGGCGGACCCGGATTCTCCGGCTTTCAAGGTTGCCGAAGCGCTGCGCGCGGAGTGGGTCGTGCGGGTCGATGGCAAGGTGCGCCGGCGCCCCGAGGGCACCGACAATCCCGACCTGCCGACCGGTGCGGTCGAGGTCTATGTCACCGAGATCGAGGTGCTGGGCGCGGCGGGCGAGCTGCCGCTGCCGGTGTTCGGCGATCAGGAATATCCGGAGGACATCCGCCTCAAATACCGCTTCCTGGACCTGCGCCGCGAGCGACTGCACCGCAACATCATGACCCGCGGGGCGATCATCGACTCGCTGCGCCGGCGTATGCGGGAGGGCGGCTTCTTCGAGTTCCAGACGCCGATCCTGACGGCTTCCTCGCCGGAAGGCGCGCGCGACTTCCTCGTGCCCTCGCGCATCCATCCGGGCAAGTTCTATGCGCTGCCGCAGGCCCCGCAGCAGTTCAAGCAGCTCACGATGATCGCCGGCTTCGACCGCTATTTCCAGATCGCGCCGTGCTTCCGCGACGAGGATGCCCGCGCCGACCGCTCGCCGGGCGAGTTCTATCAGCTCGATATCGAGATGAGCTTCGTCACGCAGGAGGACGTGTTCAACGCCGTCGAGCCGGTGCTGCACGGCGTGTTCGAGGAATTCGCGAACGGCAAGCGGGTGACGCCGCAGTTCCCGATGATCCCCTTCGCGGACGCCATGCGCAAATACGGCTCCGACAAGCCGGACCTGCGCAACCCCATCGAGATGGCCGCCGTGACGGACGCCTTCGCCGGCTCCGGCTTCAAGGTGTTCGCGAACATGATCGCGAATGACCCCAAGGTGGAAGTCTGGGCGATCCCGGCCAAAGGCGGCGGCAACCGCGCCTTCTGCGACCGCATGAACGACTGGGCCAAGGGCGAGGGCCAGCCCGGTCTCGGCTATATCTTCTGGCGCGAGGGCGAGGACGGCGGTGCGGGGCCGCTGGCCAAGAACATCGGCCCAGAGCGGACGAAGCAGATCGCCGACCAACTCGGCCTCGGTGTCGGCGATGCCGTGTTCTTCGTCGCCGGCAAGCCGAAGGATTTCGTGAAGTTCGCAGGCGCTGCGCGCACCAAGGTCGGCGAGGACCTGAATCTGGTCGACAAGGACCAGTTCGCGTTCTGCTGGATCGTCGATTTCCCGATGTACGAATGGAGCGACGAGGAGAAGAAGATCGACTTCTCCCACAACCCGTTCTCCATGCCGAATATCGACGTCGATGCCTTCCTCGCGCTCGACCCGGCCGACAGCGAGACCATCCTCGGCCTCAAGGCGTTCCAGTACGACATCGTCTGCAACGGCATCGAACTGTCGTCCGGCGCGATCCGTAATCACCGCCCGGACGTGATGAAGAAGGCCTTCGCCATCGCCGGCTATGGCGAGGATGTGCTGGAGGAGAAGTTCGGCGGCATGCTGCGCGCGCTTTCGCTCGGCGCGCCGCCGCACGGCGGCATCGCTCCGGGTGTCGATCGTATCGTGATGCTGCTCTGCGGGGAGGAGAACCTGCGCGAGGTGGTGCTCTATCCGATGAACCAGCGCGCCGAGGACCTGCTGATGGGCGCGCCCTCAGAGGTCACGCCCAAGCAGCTTCGCGAGTTGCACATCCGCCTGAATCTGCCCGAGAAGTCCTGAGCGGCGGCGGCGGCCGTCGCCGTTTGCATCGGTGCAAGACCGACTTTGCAGCCGGCGGCATTGCGGAACGGCGACTGGCATGGTGATCTGACGGCTGTTTCCGCGTGAGCGGATCATGCTCTCGGAGGCCGCCATGAGTGTCGATCGTCCCGCCGATTCCGCCCCGCTGCCCGCCACGACCATCGACTCACCGGAGCCGGGCATCGCCCAGGTCGTCGCGGCGCGGACGTCCGATCTCGGCGGCTTCACGGTGCGCCGGGCCCTGCCAGTTGCGGGCCTGCCGACGGCCCAGCCGCGCATGGTCGGCCCGTTCATTTTCTTCGACCATATGGGGCCGGCCTTCTTCGATGCCGGGCAGGGGCTGGATGTGCGGCCGCATCCCCATATCGGCCTCGCCACGCTGACTTACCTGCTGGAAGGCGAGATCATGCACCGCGACACGCTGGGCAATGCGATCGCGATCCGCCCCGGCGAGGTCAATCTCATGTCCGCCGGACGCGGCATCGCCCATTCGGAGCGCACGGACGAGGCGCGCCGCTCGGCCGGCCAGAAGCTGCATGGCCTGCAATGCTGGCTCGCGCTGCCCATGACCCATGAGGAGGGCGATCCGGCCTTCGTTCATCACGGTGCGCCGGAATTTCAGGAACTGACCGATACCGGCGTGCGTCAGCGGGTGGTGGTCGGCCGTTGGGGTGGCGTGACCTCGCCGGTGGCCACTGCGACCGATACGTTGTTCGTCGATGCGACCCTGTCAGCCGGTGCGTCGATGGCGCTGGATGCCGATCACGAGGAGCGGGCGGTCTATCTCGTCTCCGGCGTCATCGAAATTCAGGGCGACCGCTTCGAGGAAGCGCAGTTGCTGGTCCTGCGGCCGGGCGACCGCCTGACGCTGAAGGCCATGACCGATGCGAAGCTGGTCGTGCTCGGCGGCGCCGTGATGGATGGTCCACGGCATATCTGGTGGAATTTCGTCTCGTCGCGGAAGGACCGGATCGAGGCGGCCAAGGACGATTGGCGGAACGGGAGCTTTCCGCTGGTGCCCGGCGACGAGACGGAGTTCATCCCGCTCCCGGCGTGAGCGATGTTTACCATCTGTTCAGCATAGCGAGACTCTGTTCGACTGCTTTCACATGCGGCCCGGCCGTTTAAGAGTGCTTTAGAACGGTGGACGGCAGGCTCGGAGGCGTCACCTCCCGAGGTCCTCGTGTCTCCGCGTGCCCGCAAATATCTTGCCGTCATTGTTGGCGTGTTGCTGGTCGGGCTCCCGTTTTGTGGCTTCAGCTACTGGATGGCCGTCCTCGCTTCCCAGCAGGGCCGGGATGACGCCGACGCGAGCGCGAGACGCGCGATTGCCGTTGTCGACGGCCGGATAAGAGCGGTCGTCGTCAGCCTTGACGCCCTTGCCGCCAAGCAGATGACAGCCTGCACGACGACCAATCTCGATCTGCTGCGGCAGGCCACTTTCGCCATCGGCCCGGTGAAGGAATATTCGATCGTTGCGCCGGATGGTGCCACGCTGTGCGGCGATCACGTCCTGGCGTTTCATCCGCCCGAGGTGATCTCGGCGGCCACACAGGGGACCGACGGCATCGGCATCGAGATGGTCCGCATCGGCGAACAGCCGATGCTGCGGATTCGCCATATGCATGCGGAACATCCCACGGTGGCAGCGCTGATTGCGCCGGAACTGCTGCTGGCGCAGGCCTGGTCGCCACGCGGGACGTTCTTGTCCCATGTCACACTGACGCTGCCGGACGGCACGCCGATCGTTTCCAGCGGCCAGGTGCCGGAAACCGACCCGCGGAAGCTGTACGAGGCGGTGGTGAGGTCCGCCGATTACGGCGTGATAGCGACGGTGCGGCTGCCCCATCGGAACATCGCGAGTTATGAAGACCTGCGCGAGATGGGACTGGCGGCGACGGCGATGATCGCCGTCGGACTCTTTCTTCTGTCGCTGCTGCTGGTCCGCCGTAACGTCGACGATCCGATTCTGGAATTGTCCAACGCCGTCGCCGGCGGCCACCTGATTCCCTATTTTCAGCCGATCGTGGATATCCGCAGCGGCCGCCTGCGCAGCGTGGAGGTGCTGTTGCGGTGGCGCAAGCCGGACGGCACGGTGGTGCCGCCGGGCGCCTTCCTGCCGCTGCTCGAATCCACCGGGCTGATCGTGGAGGCGACGCGCAAGCTGATGATCATGGTGCGCGATCAGGTCGGCCCCGCGCTCCAGAACCGCCCGTATATGCGCGTGGCTTTCAATCTCACCGCCCAGCATTTCGCCGACGACACCATCGTGCGGGATGTGAGAGGCATCTTTCAGGAATCCTCCATACGCTTGTCCCAGGTCATCCTTGAGGTGACGGAGCGTCAGCCCCTCGACAATCTGACGCAGAGCCGCGCGATCATCGCCGCGTTGCAGGACCTCGGCGTGAAGATCGCGCTGGATGATGTCGGCACCGGCCATAGCGGCCTGTCTTACATGCTCAAGCTGGGTGTCGATGTCATCAAGATCGACAAGATGTTCATCGACGCCGTGGGGACGGACCGGAATTCTGCGACCATCATTCAGACGCTGATCGAACTCGCCCATAACATGCGGATGGAGGTCGTCGCCGAGGGCGTGGAAACCTTCGAGCAGGTGCTGTTCCTGCGCGATCTCGGGGTGCGCTGCGCGCAAGGGTTTGTTTTCGCGCCGCCGCTGTCGACATCGGCGTTTCTTGAGCTGCTGAATGCGATCGATCCGCCGGGCGAACAGGGCCGGATCGCCACGCTGGCCGCAAACAGGCGGACGACAGCGGCGGATTCGTCCGCGCGCCAGTCAGGCCCCGCCTTGCGTTCGCTCAAGGTGGTGCGGAACTGAGAACCGGACCGCGGCCGGTCGCCGTCGCCAGTGCGGGCGCTGTCATGCATGTCCGGACATGCGCGCCGGTTGGAGCGGAAGCGGAAAGGCCCTAGATTGCGAGGGGTAGGCAAGGCGGCAGGAACTCTCGGCGGAACGATGGGTTGTCCAGCAGCCGAAATGAGCGTGAAGGGTGAGACGATGAATCTGCCGGGTGACTTTCGGGGCGGTGCTGTTGCGGTCAGGTCTCTGATTGTGGCCGGCGCGATGGGTATCGCCTTCCTTGCGATGCCGCCGCGGGAGGCTGAGGCCGGCAGCAACAACGCCCCCTGGTGCGGCCAGCTCGCCGGCGATTATGGCCTTGTCTGCTCGTTTTATTCGTTCGAACAATGCCGGGATTTCGTGCGCGGCGTCAGCCAGCTCTGCGTTCGCAACCTGAACGTTCCGGAGGAGCCGCCGCCGCCACCGCCGCGCAAGCGCGTCCGGCGCTGAGATCAGCTCCCCGACCCCCGCGGTGAAGCGGAGTGCCTGTACCGAAGGCTTGCATCAATGGAAAACGCCCGCGCGAGCGGGCGTTTTCGTTTCCGGGCGAACCTCGCATCAGAACACGGCGAGATACCGGAGCAGCGAGATGATGCCGATGATGATGACGATGAGCTGGACGATCTGTTTGATGCGGCCGTCCAGCGGCAGCATGTTGATAAGATACAGCACGAGGACGATGACAAGAAACGTGATGAGAATGCTGATGAGAAGGCCCATTGGGAAAACCTTTTTTCAAGCCTGGATATGATGGAAGCTGCTGAAGCTTATTTCTTCTCGACGGACAGGCCCCCGGGACCGACGCTGATCTCGACACCGGAGGTCTTCTGCCGTTCCTGATAAAGCGCATAGCCGAGACCCACGCTCACCACGGCAAGCGCGCCGATCACAAGAAACAAAATGTTTCGATTCATTCCTGTCCCCCTCAGCCATGTGCGGCTGCACGGTTCGAACGCGAACCCGCCGTGAAAGTTCCACGAAGGTTCCGGGGCGTCAGAGGTCAGGGGCGGGGCACCCAGGTGGTCACGGTGACGTTGCGGGCGGGTTCGAGAACGCGGCTTTCCGCCGGTACGAGGCCGGCCGCGGCGAGAAGGTCTTCCGGACTGACGCAGGGAATGCCGGGAAAAACCGGCCGTCCGTCCGGCACGTCCGTGCCCGGCACGCGGGTCAGATGGAAGGCGTCATAGCCGATTTTCAGGAACATCCCGAAAATATCCGTGCCGCCGATGACGGCGAGAGTGCCGCGGCCGCCCCCAAGCTCCGTCCATGCCGCCTCGAAAGACGCCCCGGCCGGATTCCAGCACAGCGCCTGGGGAAACTCGGTATCGGGAGCGAGCGCCGTCACGCGGCGGGTGACGACGATGCGGCGGCGGGTCGCCGCGTCTGGGCCGCCCTCGTGCGAGCCGCGGCCGTGGATGCAGGTATCCATCCGCGACAGCGAATCATGGAAGAAGGCGAAGTCGGCGTCGCAACGGATGGCGTCCGGAAACTCGCCGGCGGCGTCGGCGATCATGCCGTTGGCGGAGATGATGGCAAAGCCTTCAATGCGGCTGGGACGGTCGATCATTTGGAAAAACTGGCGGCGGGCCGGCAAGAATGCACTCAAAGGCCGGACAAGGGAAGGCGGCCGCACGATTAAATGGGGACTGCCACTGCCAAATGGCACTGCGACTGCGAGACGCATCGCCTCTTCACAATTGCGCCCGGCAGTCCACTATATTGAGCACGTCCGGTGGGCCGATGGTGGCGGCAGCCGGATCTGGAGGCTTGTATGACACGTTTTGGATTTCGGTCCTGGTTCGGTTTGGGCGCGATCGCAATCGCCGCCCTGTTCGTGATGGTGGAGGTTGCCGATGCGCGGATCGGCGGCGGCCGCAGCTTCGGGTCCCGCGGCATGCGGACCTTCACGCCGCCGGCAGCGACGCAGACCGCGCCCGGCAAGGCCGCGCCGATCGAGCGCAGCATGACGACTCCTGCCCGCCCCGCAGCGGCGGCCGGTACGCCAGCCGCAGCCGCCGGCGGCGGGCTGTTCAATCGCCCGGGCCTGCTGGGCGGGCTTGCCGCAGGCTTCCTCGGCGCGGGTCTGTTCGGCCTGCTGTTCGGCAACGGCCTGCTGGGCGGGCTCGGCGGGCTGGCTTCGGTTATCGGTCTGCTGCTCCAGGTCGGCCTCGTCATCCTTGTGGCAAGACTGGCATGGGTCTGGTGGCAGCGGCGTCAGCAGACCCACGCCTTTGCCGGTCTCCCGCGCCAGATCGCCAACGAGCCGGAATACCGGCGCGCGGATGTGTCCGGAGCCGGCCTCAGCGCCGCTGCGGCCAGCATGAGCGGAAATGTCTCGATCCAGCCGGAGGACTATGACGCCTTCGAGGGTGTCCTGGCGCAAATCCAGGAGGCGTTCTCCAATGAGGATCTTGCCGGGCTCCGCCGGTATGCGACGCCAGAAATGGTTTCGTATTTTGCGGAGGATCTGACGGCGAATGCCAGCCGCGGCGTCGTCAACCGCATCTCGGATGTCCGGCTGCTCCAGGGTGATCTTGCCGAGTCATGGCGCGAGGGTGCGAGCGAATACGCCACCGTGGCGATGCGCTTCTCGCTGGTCGACAAGGTCGTCCGCCGCAGCGATGGCGCGGTTGTGGAGGGGGACGACGAGCCGTCCCAGGTCACGGAGGTCTGGACTTTCGTTCGCAGCCGCGGCGGCTCCTGGCTGCTGGCGGCGATCCAGCAGGCCTGATCGCCCGGCGGCTGCTTCCGGCGTCAACCGTCACATCGGAAATCCCGCGCCCGGCGCGGGATTTTTGTTGTCGGAAACGGAGATTCCGGCGATGCTTAAAATCTGCGTGACATGACAAACATTTAATCCTGCCACTTGGAAATCTGTGGCCATACTGGCTGACGGAGTGAGACTCGCGGATGCGTAAGTCCTCGAAAATCGTGATTCTGTTCGGGTTGGCGGTCGCTGTGGCGGCGGCCGGTGCCGGCTGGAAATGGAAGGGTGCCGGGCAGATCGCCAGCGCCCGGACCGAGGCTGCGCGCCCCGAAGCTGCGCCGCGCGGCGCGCCGGTCGAGACCATGGTGGCGCGCGCGAGCAAGAGCGCACCCACCATTCAGGCCGTCGGCAGCCTGCAATCCGACGAGTCGGTCCGGATCGCTCCGGAACTGGCGGGCCGTATCGCCGAAATCCTGTTCAAGGAAGGCGAGGAGGTGAAGGCCGGTGACCTGCTGGTGAAGCTGGACGACGCGCTGGTGCGGGGCGAGGTGGCGGAGCGCGAGGCGACCTTCGCCCTCGCCAAGGCCAATCTGGCGCGGGCCAACACGCTGGCGAAGACCGGCAACGTGACCGAGCGGGCCCGTGACGAGGCGACCGCGCAATTCGAGAGCGGCCGGGCGGCGCTGGAACTTGCCAACATCCGCGTGGACAAGCATGCGCTGCGCGCTCCGTTCAACGGGGTTGTCGGCCTGCGGCTGGCGTCTGTGGGCGCCTATGTGAGCGTCGGTTCGCCGATCGTGAATCTCGAAAAGATCGACACCCTGAAGGTCGATTTCAAAATTCCCGAGATCCATCTCGGCGACGTGAGCGTCGGCCAGATCATCTCGGTGACCATCGATGCGCTGCCGGGCCGCACCTTCGAGGGGACGATTTACGCCATCGATCCGATGGTGGACGTCAATGGCCGAGCCCTGCAGATCCGGGCGAGGCTGGCGAATGCCGACAAGGTGCTGCGGCCGGGCCTGTTCGCCCGCATCGTCATCACCGGCAAGCGCGAGCAGACCGTGCTGCTGGTGCCCGAAAGCGCCATCGTGCCGCGCGGCCGGGACAGCATCGTGTACCGGGTCGAGAACGGCAAGGCGCTGGAAAGCCGGGTGAAGCTCGGCCAGCGCCGGGCCGGGCAGGTCGAGATCGTGGATGGTCTCGCGCCGGAAACAACCGTCGTCACGTCTGGCCAGCAGCGGCTGCGTGACGGCGCGGTCGTCAATGTGGTGTCGTCCGACTCTCAAGCCCGCGGCTGAGACATGAATCTTTTCGAACTCTGCATCAGACGGCCGGTCTTCGCGACGGTGCTCAGCCTGATCCTCGTGCTGGTCGGGCTGGTCTCCTACCAGCGCCTTACCGTCCGCGAATATCCGAATATCGACGAACCCACGGTCTCCGTGGCGACCAGCTATCCGGGCGCCTCGGCCAGCATCGTCGAAAGTCAGGTCACGCAGATCCTCGAAGGCTCGATCGCCGGCATCGCCGGCATCGACGTGCTGGAATCGACCTCCCGTTCGGAAACCAGCCGCATCACCGTGCGGTTCCGGCTTGGCGTCGATCAGGACGTCGCCGCCAGCGACGTGCGTGACCGCGTCAGCCGGGTGCGCCGCCGCCTGCCGCCGGAGGTCGAGGAACCGACGATCGCCAAGGTCGAGGCGGACGCCCAGCCGATCCTCTATCTCGTGTTCCGAAGCGATCAGATGACGTCGCTCGAACTGACCGACTATGTCGACCGCTATGTCGTCGACCGGCTGAAAAATCTCAACGGCGTGGCCGACGTCACCATTTTCGGCGAACGCCGCTACGCCATGCGCATCTGGGTGGATCGCGAACGGCTCGCCGCGTTCAACATGACCGTGCAGGATGTGGAGAACGCGCTGCGGGCGCAGAATGTCGAACTGCCGTCCGGTCGGATCGAGAGCAGCGACCGCGAATTCACCGTACTCTCCCGCACCGGCCTGGTCACGCCCGAGCAGTTCTCGAATATCGTGGTCAAGCTCGCCGGCAACCATCAGGTCAAGCTCGGCGAGGTTGCGCGGGCCGAGCTGGGGCCGGCGGACACCAGACGTTCCACCTCCTATAACGGCGGGCCGGCGCTAATCGTCGGCCTCATCAAGCAGGCGGTGGCCAATCCCCTGGACGTTTCCCAGGCGGTACGAACGGTGCTGCCCAGCATCAACGAATCCCTGCCGGAAGGCATGACGGCCGAAATCGGCAACGACAGCGCGGTGTTCATCCAGCGCTCCATCGATGCCGTGTTCACGACCATCGGGGAGGCCATTCTCCTCGTCGTGCTGGTCATCGTCATATTCCTGCGTTCCGTGCGGGCTTCGCTCATTCCCATCGTCACCATTCCGATCTCGCTCATCACTACTTTCGCGATGATGTATGCGCTCGGATTCAGCGTGAACACGCTGACCTTGCTGGCCATGGTGCTCGCCATCGGCCTCGTGGTGGACGATGCCATCGTCGTGCTGGAGAACATCTACCGGCATATCGAGAACGGCATGCAGCCGGTCGCGGCGTCGTTGCGAGGCATCAAGGAAATCGGCTTCGCCGTCATCGCCATGACCATGACGCTGGCGGCGGTGTATGCGCCGGTGGCTTTTGCCCCGGGTCGCACCGGCAGGCTGTTTCTCGAATTCGCGCTGACGCTGGCCAGCGCCGTCGTCGTTTCGGGCTTCGTTGCGCTGACATTGACGCCGATGATGTGCTCGCGCCTGCTCAAGCATACCGAGCACGGCCGCTTTTTCAGCGCCGTGGAGCGGGGCTTCGTCGCTTTCGAGGAGGGCTATCGCCGGGCGGTGTCGGGCGCACTCCGTATCCGCTATCTGGTCGCCGCGCTTGCGCTGGTGGTTGCCGGTCTCAGCGGCGTTCTGTTCGTCAATTTGCGGTCGGAACTTGCGCCGACGGAAGATCGCGGTGTCATTCAGGTGCGCGGAGAGGCGCCGGAGGGCGCGACGCTGGCCTATACGGAACGCTACGCCAATCAGGTCAGCGCATTGATCGGGGAGGTGCCGGAGGCCGCTTCGCGGCTCATCATCACCGGCTTTCCGGAAGTGTCGCAATTCATCGCCGTCGGCCGGCTGAAGGACTGGAACGAGCGGGAGCGCAAGCAGCAGCAGCTTGTCGCGGAAATCTCGCCCAAGCTGCGGCAGATTCCCGGCGTCAACGCTTTCGCGAGCAATCCGCCGTCTCTGGGGGTGCGGCCGTCGTCCCGGCCGGTCGAATTCGTGATCCAGACTTCCGCGACCTATCAGGAATTGCAGGGATATGCGGAGAAGGTTCTGGCGCGCATCGCCAACAATCCCGAATTCGAGAATATCGATACCGATCTCAAGCTGAACAAGCCTGAATTCAGCATCCAGATCGACCGCGCCAAGGTGGCCGATCTCGGCCTGGACGTGTCGCAGGTGGGGCGGACCCTGGAAACGCTGCTGGGTGGCCGGCAGGTCACGCGGTTCTCGATGAATGGCAAGCAGTATGATGTCTATGTGCAGCTTGCCGCCGAGGATCGTGCATCGCCGGCGACGCTGTCCACGATCTTCCTGCGCAGCCCGCGCGGCGAGATGGTGCAGCTTTCGAACATCGTGCAGGTGCAGGAGACCGTCGCGCCGCGCGAACTGAAGCGCTTCAACCAGCTTCGCGCCGTGACCATCTCGGCCAACGTCGCGGCGGGTTATTCCCTCGGCGAGGCGCTGACCGCGTTGCAGAACGCCGCCAGCGAGGCTTTGCCCCCCACGGCGCAGACGGACGTGAACGGCCAGAGCCGCGAGTTCCGCGCGGCGGGGCAGAGCCTGCTGTTCGTCTTCGTGCTGGCGATCGGCTTCATCTATCTGGTGCTTGCGGCGCAGTTCGAGAGCTTCCGCGATCCGATCATCATCCTGCTGTCGGTGCCGCTGTCGATGGCCGGCGCGCTCGGCGCGCTGTATCTGACGGGCGGCACGCTGAACGTCTATTCCCAGATCGGACTGGTCACGCTGGTGGGTCTCATCACCAAACACGGCATCCTGATCGTGGAGTTCGCCAACCAGCAGCAGATCGAGCATGGACGCGACCGATTCTCGGCGGTGATCGAGGCCGCGACGCTGCGGCTGCGGCCCATCCTGATGACCACCGGCGCCATGGTGCTCGGCGCCGTGCCGCTCGCCATCGCCACCGGTGCGGGGGCGGAAAGCCGCCAGCAGATCGGCTGGGTCATCGTCGGCGGCATGAGTTTCGGCACGCTGCTCACGCTGTTCGTGGTGCCGGCGGTCTACACGTTCCTCTGTGCGGATCATCACCGCCACGCGGCGGAGGCTGCCGCGCATGGTGCGGCCCAGCCGGCGGAGTGATTTAGGCAGTCTTGCTGGGCAGGTTTGGGTGATGGAGTGGGTGGCCGCTGTCGCACGCGCCACCGCCGGATAGCGTATCCGCAGCGCGCCCGATGCGGCGCGATATGCGCGGCTCCGCCATGCGCAGCGGCGGCGCTCGGCCGGGCGGGACTGCCGCACCGATCTGTCACATCAGTCGATCACATCGGTCCGATAAGCGAGATCAAGTCCAGCCGCTTCGCCGTCAGGTCCGCGGGCTGTCCGCAAGAGCAATCAGCTGCGGGCGGCTGCGGCCTTGCGCGGCGCGGCGGGTGCTGCGGATGTCTTGCCGGCAGGTTTGGCGGAAGGTCCGGTGGTGCGCCCCGATTGTGTCGCGCGGCGACGCTGGGCCTGATCCGTCGTCGCGGGACGTGCGGTCCGGGCTTTGACGCCGCTCGCCTTGGCCGTTGCGTTGGCCGCTCTGGATTTGTTTGCCGCACTGGTCTTGCTCGCCCCCTTGGGCTTGCTCGCCGCCTTTGCTTTGCTCGCGGTCGTCCTGGGTTTGGCCGCGCCGGCGCTGGCCTGGCTGGAAGCCGTGCTCTTGCGCGGCTGCTTCTTTGCTGCGGCCGGAGCGGCTTCCGCCACCGGATCGCATTTCACGCATTTGCAGCCGACCGGCTTGATGAAGATGTCGAAATACGAGCGGCCGTAGTTGAAGGTGATTTCGTCTCCCGGTCGGATGCGTTTGGACGCGCGGAACACGATGCGGCCGCGGCTAACATGGGCTTCGGCATTGGGGCGGCAGGAATGGTTGGTGTAGCGCGCGACGTTGTTGCGGGCGGAGCCGTCGATGGTCCAGCGGCTGTTCAGTTCGAACAGGTAGCGGTTACTGCCTTTCGCTTCGAGTTCTTCCGCCTGTCGTGTGCTCAGCTTGGGGCCAAGATACTCCATGATGAAGGCATTCTTGGCGATGTCTTCAGTAGCGAACAGACCTAGCCCGGTGCGGGAGCGGCCGACGCGAAACGGATGCGAGGACATGGGAGAACGGCACTCGGGTGCGAAGGAAGCAGCAACGAGCCGTAGCATGCCTGTATCGATAAGCCAGTTTCGCCCCGTCCCCGTCCACAGTTACTTCGCGCGGTCGTTGTCGTGTCCGAAGATATCGGTCCAAAGGGCGGGCCGGCGGAAGCATGTGCATTCAGGCGGGCGGACGGGCCGGCATGGTGGAGCACCCGGCCGGCAGGACGCGGATGAGGCTGGACAGCAATGTCCGGCCGGCATGCCTCCGGCACTTTGCATCGCTTCCAATCCAGCAGTAAAACGCCGGGATCGCAGCCCGGCGGACCGCTTTGGCGGGCCCCACGGGCGCCGTCATTCACCCGAAGCGGGTCCCGCCCGCGTCCGGAGCCGCTGCCCATGAATGCCCCCGCGCAGATCCTCCCGCCCTATCGGCACACGCCGCTGTTCCCGCTCGGCAAGGACGAAACGCCCTATCGCAAGATCACGTCCGAGGGCGTGCGGGTCGAGACGGCGCTGGGCCGCGAGGTGCTGGTGGTGGAGCGCAAAGCCATCCAGGCGCTGGCGGAAGCCGCCTTCATGGACATCAACCACATGCTGCGGCCCGGCCATCTTGCCCAACTCGCCAAGATCCTCGACGACCCGGAGGCGAGCGGCAACGACAAGTTCGTCGCCTATGATTTCCTGAAGAACGCCAATATCGCGGTCGGCGGCGTGCTGCCGATGTGCCAGGACACCGGCACCGCGATCATCATGGGCAAGAAGGGCACGCTGGTCTTCACCGAGGGGGACGACGAGGCCGCGCTCGCGGAAGGCGCGCGCGACGCCTATCTCAAGCGCAACCTCCGCTACTCCCAGCTCGCGCCGCTCTCGATGTTCGAGGAGGTCAATACGAAGAACAACATGCCCGCGCAGGTCGAGATTTATTCCGAGGGCGGGGAGGGCGCGGAGAGCGCCTACAAATTCCTGTTCATGGCCAAGGGCGGCGGCTCGGCCAACAAGTCCTTCCTGTATCAGGGCACGCCGTCGATGCTGACGCGGGACCGGCTGCTCGCTTTCCTGAAGGAGAAGATCCTGACGCTCGGCACGGCCGCGTGTCCGCCGTATCATCTCGCCATCGTCATCGGCGGCACTTCCGTCGAGCAGACGATGAAGACGGTGAAACTCGCCTCCGCCCGCTATTACGACTCGCTGCCGACCGCTGGTTCGGAAGACGGCCACGCCTTCCGCGACCTCGAAATGGAGGCCGAAGTTCACAAGATGACCCAGTCGCTCGGCGTTGGCGCGCAGTTTGGCGGCAAGTATTTCTGCCACGATGTCCGCGTCATCCGCCTGCCGCGCCACGGCGCCTCGCTGCCGATCGGCCTTGGCGTATCCTGTTCGGCGGACCGGCAGGCGCTGGGCAAGATCACCCGCGACGGCGTGTTCCTGGAGGAGCTGGAGCACAACCCGGCGCAGTATCTGCCCGAGGTGGATATCGGCGCGCTCGGCGGCGATGTCGTCAAGATCGACCTCAACCGGCCGATGGACGAGATCCGCGCCCAGCTCTCGCAATATCCCATCAAGACCCGGCTCTCGCTGTCCGGTCCTATGATCGTCGCCCGCGATCTCGCCCATGCCAAGCTGCGCGAGCGGCTGGAAAGCGGGCAGGGCCTGCCGGACTATTTCAAGAACCACCCGGTCTATTACGCCGGCCCGGCCAAGACGCCCGAGGGCTATGCCTCCGGCGCCTTCGGTCCGACCACGGCGGGGCGGATGGACTCGTTCGTCGCGGACTTCCAGAAGGCAGGCGGCTCCATGGTGATGGTCGCCAAGGGCAACCGCGCGTCGGCCGTGACGGCTGCCTGCAAGGAATATGGTGGCTTCTATCTCGGCTCCATCGGCGGCGTCGCCGCGAACCTCGCCGAGCACTGCATCAAGAAGGTCGAGACCGTCGAATATGCCGAACTCGGCATGGAGGCGATCTGGCGCATCGAGGTCGAGGATTTCCCGGCTTTCGTCATCGTCGACGACAAGGGCAACGACTTCTTCAAGGAACTGAACCTGAGCTGACGGGGCCAGCCACTGCCGCATCGCCGGGCCGCGCCATCCACAGGCGCGCGTCCCGGCGGTTGCATTTTGGCGGGATATAGGATAGAACAAAAAGGGTACAAAGAGGGTGGCATGACCGAGGACCAACTGATCGCAATCGCCACTCTGGCCCTCGCTGCGCTGGCCGCGATCTTCGCGCTGGCGGCGTTTTTCGTGGCGCGCCGCCGCCCGGCGGACCCGCCGCCCGGTCGTGCCGAGATGGCCGTTCTCCTCCGCCAGGAGGGAGATTCGATTCGCCTCGCCGCGGATGCCGAGGCGCGGGGCCTGCGGCAGGAACTCGGCCAACTCCTCGGGCAGAACCACAGCAATACTTTCGAGACGCTGGTGCGGCTGGGCGACCTCGTCACCCAGCGCCTGAACAGCTTCGACAACCAGCTCGACGCCGCCGGCCGAGTGATGGAAGACGGCGTGAAGGGCATCACCGGGAAGCTGAATGCCGACCTCGCCCAGATGGCGGCGAGCGCGACGACGAACCGCGACACCCTGCGCGCCATGATGGAGCAGAAGCTCGACAGCGCTACGGCGGCGCAGATCGAGGCCGCGCGCGGGCTGCGGGAGGAACTGAACGCGAGCTTCCAGCGGATGCGGCAGGCGGTGGGGGAAACCCTGACCGAGGCCAGCAACCGTCAGCAGGAGCGGCTGGACAATACCCAGCGCGAGCTGAAGGCGCTGACGGCGACCCACCAGCAGGCCGGCGAGCAGCTCCGCGTCTCCGTCGAGGGACGGCTCGATGCCCTGCGACAGGAGAATGCCGCCAAGCTGGAGGAAGTCCGCCAGACCGTGGACGAGAAGCTCCAGACCACGCTGGAGGCGCGCCTCGGCGAGAGCTTCAATCGCGTCGTCGAGCAACTCAACAAGGCTTACGAGGTGTTCGGCGAGATGCGCACCATCTCGTCCAATGTCGGCGACCTGAAGAATGTGCTGACCAACCCGAAGCTGCGCGGCACCTTCGGCGAGGTGCAGCTCGCCATGCTGCTGGAGGACTTCCTCTCGCCGTCGCAATACATCCGCGATGCGCAGGTGCGCGAGCATTCCGGCGAGCGCGTCGAATTCGCCATCCGCCTGCCGCTGTCGGACGGCGAGGACATGCTGCTGCCAGTGGACGCCAAATTCCCGCGGGAGGACCACGAGAAGATGCTCGCCGCTATCGAGGTTGGTGACACGCTGCTCGCCGAGAAATTCCGCAAGGATCTGGAAGTTCGCATCAAGGCTTTCGCGAAGGATATCTCGAAGAAATACATCAACCCGCCGCTCACCACGGAGCGGGCCATCCTGTTCCTGCCGACCGAGAGCCTGTTCGCGGAAGTCTTGCGGATGCCGGGCCTGTTCGAACAGCTCCAGCGGGAATGCCACGTCATGCTGGCGGGGCCGACGACTTTCGCGGCGATCCTGCACGCCTTCCAAGTGAACCATCGCTCCATGGCCGTGGCGCGCCAGTCCAGCGAGGTGTGGCGCATCCTCAGCGCGGTGCGCACCGAGTTCCGGAAATACAACGAGACGGTCGCGACGGTGGCGAAGCAGCTCAATACGGCCGCCAAAACCGTGGACAGCCTCGGCACACGCACCCGCGCCATGGATCGCGCGCTGAAGAATGTCGAGGTGCTGCCGGACGACGGCCGCGCGGCGCGAATGCTGGGGCTGGACGGCGAGGGCGGCACGGCTGACGAGGGCGCGGATACCCGGCCGCATGCCCGTCTTGTGTCGGACGAAGTTGTGCCGGATCACGAAGCCGCGGATGATTCCGGCGAGGCTGCGCTGTCCGGGGTTCCGTTCGGGTCCGGCGCAATGCCCACCGCGACGTCGGAAAACGGGCTGCCACGCCGCGGCGCTGGGGCGGCGAGCCAGCCCGATTTCCTGCTGTCCGAAGCGACGCTGCGCACCGTGTCCCTGCGCAGGAACTGAAGCGAACTACTCCGCCGGCTGTCCGGCCTCGCGGTAGTAGTAGTTCGCTTTCCGCCCCAGCACGAGCCGGCGCAGCAGGCGCCGCATGCCCTCGCTCTTGCGCAGCGGCTGGAGGGTGGCGCGCAGCGCGCGATAGGCATGGATCTTCATGGCGTCATAGGCCGGCCAGCGGCCCTGGTCCGGCTGCGGCAGGCGCAGGGAGCGCAGCATCGAATTCACGACAAAGCCGTCGTTGCGCCAGAGCACCGGCTTGGTCTTCCAGGTGATGGCGAGCGAGATCGAATAGCTGTTGCCGGTGCGAATCCAGTGCGGCCACAGATACGGCACGAAGATGCCGTCGCCCGGTTTCAGGCTGTAGTGGGTCGCGGCGGCGTCGTAGCGCTCGTCGAAGGTGAGGTTGCGGTGGCGGGTGATGATGTGTTCGAGCTGCGCCTCGCTGGCGATTCCATGGTCGCGGTTGTCGTAGACATGGAAGAACTTGTCGCCGTGGATCTGGACGAAGAAATTGTCCTCGCCATCGGCATGGAACGGCGTGGTCGAGTTCGGTGAGGAGACGAACAGGAAGCCGCGGATGTCCTGGAAATCCGCCTCCTGCCGCGAGGCATGGCCGAGCGAATGGGCGACGCCGTCGAGAATGTCCTCCAGCAGCGCCCGATAGGCCGGATCGCTCTCCACGCGCTTGAGCACGAGCCAGGCCCCGCAGGTCTCGATGCGGCGGATGATCTCGGCCGGTTCGAGATCGACCGTCGGCGTGTCGTCGGCAGCCTGGGTGATGCCGACATTGCCGGAATTATATTCGAGCTGATCGCGCGGCAGCGCGCGCGCCAGTTCGATCAGCCGCGGCAGGGCGAACAGCGGATGCTGAGTCAGATCGTGGCCGATCGGAAATGTCTCGTGCGGAAAGCGCGCGCGCAGCGTGGCCGAATCCGGCAGCCGGAGCACGGATGTTCCTGGGGCAGCGCCAGGGATCGCCGCCGGGATGGCGGCATCGTCATGGTGCAGGGGCAACGGATTCGAAACGGCAGGCGCTGATATGGTCATGACAGGCGCTCCCTGAGCGTGCGGATGCGGTTGGCGACGGTACGGGCGGCGGCTCGCATGCGCCGCCGCTTTCGCAGGGCGTGTTCGCAGATGCGCAGGACGGGGCCGTCCGCCCCCAGCGGCACGAGCACATCGCCCATGGCGAGGCGTCCGGGCCAAAGACGGTCGATCATCGGGTGGTTGGCGTCGGCGGTGGAATCCACATCGTCGATATCGGGATCGGCGCAGAGATTGCGGGTCAGATCGACCGTCAACTGGACGCCGGGCGAAACCCTGGCCGCCTCGGGATCGCTGCCGATCTTGAAGAAGAAGGCCCGGCAGCCCTGACGGAGCACGATGCCGGCCGCGACCGGCCGCCCGGCGCATGAGAGCATCGCGATGTCGCACAGCCCCTGCGCCGCGAGGCTCGGAACGGCCTCGCGAATGAAGCGCAGGTCGCCGTCATGCTGCGCCAGCGCGGTGCCGCGCCTGGCCTTCCAGCCGCTGGCTTCGAGTTGAAGAAACGCTTCCAGCGCGGCGGGAATCCGCTGCGGGTCCGAGATCATCTCGAAGGTCACTGCGCCGCCATCCTCCAGGCGGTTGCGCTGCCGACGCAGTTCCTTGAGCTTCTTCGGCCCGAGGGCGGTGCGCAGCACGGCATCAGCGTCCTGCCGGCAGTCGAGCATCGCGCGCGCGTGCCGGTGCAGGATGCGCGTCCGGCCGCCGTGGACGCTGGCCGCATTCACGAAAGCCTGGGTGGCCGCGCTCTCGATATCGGTCGGGGAAAGAAGGAGTCCCCGCGCGCCGAAGGCGCGGGCGGCGTCCATGAGGCCCGCGGCGGCTTCGACACCGCGCTCGCGGTCGAGCAGGGGGGTGGCCAGCGGCGCATAGCCGTGCCAGGCGACGAGCAACGGCAGCGGAAGTTTCAGCGAATCCCATGCCGAGGCGACGGGAAGCAGGCCGAGCAGCCTTTCCGGGTCGGCCCGATCCCAGGCGAGCAGGACGCGGCCGCCGGCGTGGTTTCGGGCGTGCCGGGCGGCGGCGCAGGCCCAGTCCGGATTGTAGAAGGCGTTGGCGCCGAGGCTGCGCGCCGTGAGCGCATGCCAGGCGGCCTTGGGCACCTCCGCAAAATCCATCACATGACGCCGGCCCGGGCGGGCATGGCCGCGCGCCGGAGTGCCGAGTGAGGCGGTGAGAGTGTCGCGCATGGAGCCTTCCGCTGCCGGTCTCGCATGAGAGTCCGCCGGCTGTGCCGATAGCCAATCGCGCCGCGTCTAATTTTGGGTGAATCCGATCGCGTAAAGCCGCGTCGAGATGGATCTGAGTCAATGCGCGGTTAGCGGATCGGGCTCGTTATGCGGGATCAGCGTTACGTCTCGTCAACCATGCGGGATGCGGAAGCGGGCTTGGTGGGGAAGGTTCGGCGGCGAGGGCCGGATCGAACTCCTGCCGGCGTGCCGGTCCACGGGTGGCGTGTGGGGAACGGTCGCCAGCGACGCCACCGACATCAAGTCGGACCGCTCGGCGGACGGACCGGCAAGCTCCGTGGACCGACCGATGCCCAAGGCCGACCGCGCCTGCTCATGCTCTCAGCGGGGAACATCAATGACGCGACCATGGCGGTCGGCTTGCTTGAGAAAGCCAAAGGCCGCTTCGAGCGGGTCATCGCCGGCAGGGCTATGATAGCAGCACTATCCGCGCGGCGATTGCAGCTCGGGGCGCGGAGGCGGTGATCCCTTCAACCGCCCGCCGGCGACTCCGATCCTCTACGGCGTGTCGCCATTCGCTAAGACAAGCTCGCTCGAAACTTGCTCGCTGCAACCGCTTATTGCGGCCTTAATCACCCACGGGTGCAATCGACTCCGGACCCCGGGCGGAACGGCCTGCGACGCAGGGGAGAGGGTCGCCGCCAGCATGCCGCCTCAGAACCATGTGGTTATGCCCTGTTCGTGCCGGATGCGGCGCAGGCCGCGCATGAGCGTGACGAACAGGCCAAGAATGGCCCCGGGCAGCGCCAGCAGGGGCGCCCCGGTGAAGAGGCCCGTATAGCAGCCTCCGGAATCGCCCGGTGCCTGGCACGAGGGATTGTATGTGATGACGAGCAGCATCACGCCGAAGCCGAGGAGCGGCAGGAGCACGGCCCAGGCCAGGCCCCAGCCAATGGAGCGGCCGACCAGCCGGCCAAGGCCGCGTGGCCGCACCCGCCGCGGCCCCCGATGCGAGGGCATCGCCTGGAAGCCGGCCTGTTCGATGGCGGCAATATAAGCTGCCCTGGCGGCAGAGCCGCGAATTTCGATCAGCCCTTCGGGAATCGTTCCAACGATCTCCGCCTGCGGATCGACGCTGTGCACCGCCTGCCTGTCGGCATCAAGCGTTTCGGCATCGATCAGCCCGGGAACCGCGATGACGATGACGGGAACTGTTGCGGATGCGGCGGTCAGATTGGTCTCCCGGGGTATGGATCGGGCCTCGTCACCAAGCCCTTGCCGGCTATCAGGCTTCAGGGCGGCCGCGAAGTAAAGTGGAACCTCACCGGTTGAGTGGTTGCGGGTGGCGGCAGGCCCATGCGATGAACGTCTCTGCAGATCCTGCGAGAACGAGGCAGCGCCATGACCAGTGCCGTGCATTCCGTCCAGCCGCCCACCGTGACCAGCGCCGAAGAACTGCTGGTCTGGCTGGATATGGACCAGGCGGCTCTGGACCGGGCCTATGATCAGTCCGTCTGGGCTCCCAATCAGGGACTGGTCCAGATCCGGCGCGACAGCGCCAGCGAACAGGCCCGACAGCTACTCGGCGAGCCGGAGCGCTTCGCCTATGGCGAGACGCCGATTGAAACGCTCGAGGTGTTCCGTTGCGCCGAACCCAACGCGCCGGTGGCTATTTTCGTTCACGGCGGTGCCTGGCGTGTCGGCCGTGCGGCCAATTTTGCTTTCCCCGCCGAAACGTTTCTCGATGCGGGCGCGCATTACGTCGTTCTCGATTTCACCAATGTGGACGACGCGGGCGGGGACCTGATGCCCATGGTGGCGCAGGTGCGCCGCGCGGTGGCCTGGGTCTATCGCAATGCCGCGCTGTTCGGCGGGGATTCCGAACGGCTTTACCTGTTCGGCCATTCTTCCGGGGCGCATATCGCCGGCGTTACGCTGACGACGGACTGGGCGGCAGACCATGGCCTGCCGAACACCGTGCTGAAAGGCGGGGTTGTGTGTTCCGGCATGTATGACCTTGAGCCGGTGCGGCGCTCCGCCCGCTCGAAATATGTGAACTTCACCGATGCGATGGTCGAGGCGCTCAGCAGCCAGCGCCGGCTGGAGCATGTGCATTGCCCCATCACGGTGCTGGTGGGGGCTTGCGAGTCTCCGGAATTTATCCGCCAGGGCCGGGATTTTGCGGCTGCGCTCAAGGCGGCCGGGAAACAGACCGAGTTTCTCGAGGCAGCCGGACTGAACCACTTCGAAATCTGTGAGACTCTGGCTAGCCCTTATGGAGCCTTCGGCCGCGCCGCGCTGGCCTGCATGGGTCTTGCCCGGCGGCCGCGCTGATCCTGATGAGCCGGCGAGCGGCATGGCAGGATGCCGACGGGTGAGGGGACGTTCATCCCGGCCATTGTGAGGGGCCGTGCTGCCCCTCTGCTTGTTGCGTGATGCTCCTGCACCTGCCGCTGAGTTTGCCTCTGCATCCGCCTTCCGGCCTTCGGAGCCAGACCGCCTTGGCGGCGGCCTTGCGCTGCTCAAACCGGCATTGCAACGGGCCCGGGAGGGACCGGGCAGGTCACCTATAGGGGCAGGTCCGGCAGGTCCGATGTTGGCCGTCGAGCACGGGTGAGGGAAATCCTCACGGTGTGATGTCACTTCATGGCCGAGGCCGGGATATCCTGGAGCGATGCCGGAGAGGGCGCGCCGCCGTACCATGTGCCGTCATCCAGGCACGGCCGCCCCACTTGGACACCGGCGGCCATTGCCGTCCGCGATGTGGTGTGGCCGGGGCTCGCGAAGCTCCCGATATGTTCATATTCTCGCGGGGCAGAGCATCCGCGGGCCGACAGCGTTTCCGTTGATTTCCGGTTGTAGCGCCGGCTGACGGAACGTGCGGCTGTTGAATCCTGCCGAGGCACGCTGGCAGCGCATCTTCTCCAAGTCGTCTGTGACGTCGTCACATCCGGGAGAAGGTCCGGTAGTTCATACTGTCGCGATCAAAGCCGGCGGCGGCATCATGGCCGGCGGCGGCTTTGATCGGATAGGCGAGGCGGGCGATCCGCCGCAACCGTCGGACCGGACGTCAGATCGCGTCCTTGAGTTCCTTGGAGGCGCGGAAAGCGACTTTCTTGCTGGCCTTGATCTGGATCGGCTCACCCGTGGCCGGATTGCGGCCCATGCGGGCGGCGCGCTTGCGGACCTGGAGGATGCCGAGGCCGCCGATGCGGACGCGATCGCCCTTCTTCAGATGCTTGACCATCAGGGCGATGGTGTCACCGAGCATCTGCTCGGACTGCTTCTTCGAAATCTCGTAGTCGCTCGCGAGCTGGGCCGCGAGGTGTTTCAGGGTGACGGTCGCGGGCGTCGCCGCTTTCTTCGCCGCTTTGGCCATGTGCTGACCCTCCTCGTTCGGAAAGTGCCGTGGAATCGACACTCTCGACGCCTTAGATGATTCGGTGGGGATTGGGAACGGCGGTTGTCCCCATGGGACAGGGGTTTCTTGAAATAGGACGGGAAAAGTCCCGGTCTTATAAGGGTTTGTGGCTGCCGGGCGGGGGGCGGGCCCCGCCGGACGCGCGGGGCAAGCGATCTGCACATCTTGCCACAATGCTGGCTTGACTTGGCGCAGCCACCCCTTTAATCCCCCTCACATCGCCCGCGGGGGCGTAGCTCAGTTGGTTAGAGTGCCGGCCTGTCACGCCGGAGGTCGCGGGTTCGAGCCCCGTCGCTCCCGCCACGATATCAATCACTTAACAAGATTCATCAGGACCGTTTGTTCAGGGTCGAGCCGGAACCCTGAACTTTTCTTCGTGGTCTGTTCTTACTTGTCCCCTCTCATCGCCAGAATAATCGCGCGATTAATCGCCAGAATAATCACCTGACCAATTAATCGCGGAGGGGTTCCCGCGATTATCTTCCCGCGGTAAAATGATTGGTTCGCGGCTAGCGCAAGAACTCGCGCAGCCAAATCTTGATGTGGCCTAGGTTGGTGAAGCCGAGGACGACCAGGTTGATGGCCCCGGTGACGACGGCGGTGACGAAAACCATGCCTAAGGCCACCTGAGATCGAAAGCCCTTCATCTGCTCCACGTCCGGCTTCATGGTCGCGACGCTGGAGGTGACGCCGGTTACGGCATGGGTCATCTCTGCAAGATCGGCCCGGACTTTCTCAAGGGCCTCATATTGGTCCTTGCGGCTGTCGCTCGCCCTGCCTTGCTCTTGGAGGATCAGTTGGTTCTGACCCTCAATCCGGCCGAGGGCTTGGGCGAGGTCCAGCAGGAGGCCGTTCGGCTCGACGAGTGGCGGTCGCTCGCCGTCCGGAGCGCCGGTCACAGGCAGCCCCGGCGCTCAAGAAAGCGGTTGTGCTCCATGACCTGCCGGATGGTTTCGGGGGTGTCGGAACGGGATGGGCGGATAGGTTCCAGCCCGGCGCACACTGCGCTAGTCCCTGAACCACTTGTCGCCTGACACCCTGCCAGCATCAACATC
>Ga0182740_1000328_pt1 | contig 63863 bp, 58 predicted proteins | sample eDN5th37CKraftBY_FD_128872 | JGI IMG/M metagenome (GOLD analysis project Ga0182740, IMG submission 128872) | Enriched backyard soil microbial communities from Emeryville, California, USA - eDNA 5th pass 37_C Kraft BY (version 2) (version 2) | ecosystem: Environmental > Terrestrial > Soil >...
CAAACTCAAACACTTCAGGGCCGTGGCGACCCGCTACGACAAACGTGACGACAACTTCCTCGCATCCATCCAACTCGCTTCAATCCGCATATGGCTGCGAACTTATGAGTCGGTCACCTAGAGCGTTTTCGAGCGAAGTGGATACCGGTTCGCGTGAAGAAAACGCGTTTAAACAACGACCTAGAGTCCTTCACCGTTTCCATCAAACGGTGAAGGACCCTAGGACGCCCGCGGCGGCGATGTTAGGACTGACGCGGGGCGAGGGCTGACAGCGATCACCGGTGGCGGGGCACTCACGGCGGATCTTGGCGCGATGACGAGCACGAAAGCCGGGCCACGGCCGGCAAGCGATATCGATTCGCGCTACGCCTGGATGCGGCTCACGGTGGCGTCGGCGCTCGGCACCATCGGCAGCGTCGGCATGTGGTCCTTCGTCGTCTTGTTGCCGGCGGTGCAGGCCGATTTCGGCATCGCGCGGGGCGAGGCGTCGTTGCCGTTCACGCTGACGATGGTCGGCTTCGGCATCGGCGGCGTGGCGCTGGGCCGGATGGCGGATCGCTTGGGCATCGTCTGGCCGGTGGCGATCGGCGCACTCGCGCTCGGCGCGGGCTACGGGCTTTCCGGCATTGCCGGCGGCATCTGGAGCTTCGCGCTGACGCAGGGCCTGGTGGGATTCGGCGGAGCCGCGACCTTCGGCCCGCTGATGAGCGACACCTCGCACTGGTTCGCCAAGCGGCGCGGCATCGCCGTGGCGATCGCGTCCTGCGGCAACTACCTCGCCGGAACCATCTGGCCGCCGGTCATCCAGCATTTCATTGCCACCGACGGCTGGCGCGCGACGCAGATCGGCGTCGGCGCGTTTTGCTTCGTCACCATTCTGCCGCTGGCGCTGCTGTTGCGTCGGCCGACGCCGGCGCACCACGCGGCCTCGTCGGATGCGACACCGGGCGGCCGCCGCGCCTCGCTCGGCATGTCTGCCAATGCGCTGATGCTGCTGTTGTCGGTCGCAGGCGTCGCCTGCTGCGTGGCGATGGCGATGCCGCAGGTCCACATCGTCGCCTATTGCGGCGACCTCGGCTATGGGCCGGCGCGAGGCGCGGAGATGCTGTCGATGATGCTCGGCTTTGGCCTCATCAGCCGCGTCACCGGCGGCTACATCGCCGACCGCATCGGCGGCCTTGCGACGCTGTTGATGAGCTCGGTGCTGCAAGGTTTCGCGCTGTTTCTCTACCTGTTCTTCGACGGGTTGTTCTCGCTCTATGTCATCTCGGCGCTGTTCGGCCTGTTCCAGGGCAGCATCGTGCCGATGTATGCCATCGTCGTGCGCGAGTATTTCGCGCCGCAGGAGGCCGGCGTACGGCTCGGCGTCGTGCTCATGGCGACGCTGATCGGCATGGCGCTGGGGGGGTGGTTGTCCGGCTGGATTTTCGACCTCACCGGCTCCTATCAGGCTGCGTTCCTGAACGGCCTGGGGTGGAATCTCGTCAACGTGTCCATCGTGACCTGGCTTCTCTTTCGCCCCGGACGGCGCCCCGTTCACGCTTGATTTACCATCGTGCCGTTGGATGGTCCGCTGGGGCGGGGCGGCCGATCCGGTGGGATCGGTCGGCCAGGGTCGCCCGGAGCCGCGGCGAAACCAATGGCGACGCAGAAGATCGAGAAGGCGATGGAAGGCCTGGTGGTCCTCATCGCCGACAGCAATGCCTACACCCGGCGGCTGACCCGGATGATGCTCACCAATCTCGGATCGAAGTCGATCTACGAGGCTGCCGATGGCGCGGCGGCGCTGGAAGCTATCCGCACCGTCAATCCCGATGTCATGATCCTCGACTGGGAGATGCCGATCCTGGACGGCCGCGAGGTGATGCGCATCGTGCGCTCGCCCGGCGTGTTTCCCAAGCCGAACCTGCCGATCATCATGCTGACCGATCGCGGCTTGCGCTCGCGGGTGACGACCGCGATCCGTCTCGGCGTTCACGAATTCCTGGTGAAGCCGATCTCGCCCAAGACGCTGCAGCAGCGCCTGCTCGGCATCATCCTCAATCCGAGGCCGATGGTGCGCGCCGGCAAGTACTACATCCCGATGCCCCGCCGCCGCGTCGATCTCAAGGAATTCATCCAGGCGGCGTAGGTGAGCGCGGTCGGCCGGTCAGTCCCAACCGCCGGGAACGCGCTCGACCGCGTTGGCGATCCGGCCGTTGGCGCGCCTGAGCGCGGCGATGCGCGCCATCTCCTCGTCGTCGAGCGTGAAATCGAACACGTTGAAGTTCTCGGCGATGCGCTTCGGATTGGACGAACGCGGAATCGGGGCGACGCCCTGCTGGATCAGCCAGCGCAGCGCGACCTGCGCGATGCTGCGTTTGTGCTTTTGCGCGATCTCGGTCAGCACCGGGTCGTCGAACAGCCGGCCGCGCCCGAGGGGACAGTACGCGACGAACGCCAGGCCGTGCCGGCGCACCGCGGCGAGTAGCTTGGTCTGGTCGAGGTAGGGATGATATTCCGCCTGCAGCGCCGCCAGCGGCTCCGGGCACAGCCGGATCGCCTGGTCGAGCAGCGTGGTGTTGAAGTTGGCGACGCCGATGTGACGCGCGAGGCCGTTCCGCTTGGCCTTGGCGAGCGCCGGCATGGCTTCGCTCAGCGGGATCTCCGGATTCGGCCAATGGATCATCAGCAGGTCGATGTAATCGACTTGGAGCGCGGCGAGGCTTTCGTCGACCGAGCGGGCGAAGTCGGCGGCGCGCAGGTTCTCGTGCGACACCTTGGTGGTGAGGAAGATGTCGCCGCGCGGCACGCCCGACGCCCGCATGCCCTCGCCGACGGCGCGCTCGGTGCCGTACTTGCGGGCGGTGTCGATGTGGCGGTAGCCGGCCTTCAGCGCCGCGACCAGTTCATCGGACGAGAAGCCGCCGGTGATCGGCGACGTGCCGAAGCCGATGGCGGGGATTGCCGCGCCGTGCGCGGTCAAGGCGGGGACGGGAGGCGATGCGGGCGCGTTCATGGCTGGCGGCGGCTCGTTCGAGGGCGCGGTGCAACGGCGAGAGCTAGGTCACGCCATCATCGCCACTTCTTGCAGTCCGCGGCAAAGAAATTGTTGAGGTCGGCGTTGGTCATGACGCCGCCGAAGCTGTCGAAGCGTCCTTGTTGGGCAATGGCCCGCGCCGACTTGATGAAGGCGTCCATCGCCACCCGCGCCAAGGTGCCGCCGACGCTGATGCGGCGCACGCCCATCTCCGCGATCTCCTCGACCGAGAACCCGAAGGCGTTGCTGTTGAGGAAATTCACCGGCTTGGGCGCCACCGCTTTCACGGTGGCCTCGATCTGCTCGCGCGTCTTGATGCCCGGAGAATAGAGACAGTCGGCACCGGCGTCGGCGAACGCCTTGAGGCGGCGGATGGTTTCATCGAGGTCGGGCCGGCCGCGAAAGAAGCCCTCGGTGCGCGCGGTGAACACGATGCGCGTGCCGCTCTTGTCGATGGCGGCGCGCGCCGCCTTCACCCGCGCCAGCGCCAGGTCGAAAGCGTAAAGCGGTTCGCCGGGGTCGTTGGTGGAGTCCTCGATCGAAAGGCCGGCGACGCCGGTTTCGATGCACAGCTTGATGTTCTCGGCCATTTCGTCGGGGTCGTGGGCGAAGCCGTTTTCGAAATCGGCATTGACCGGCACGTCGGTGGCGTCCACGAGCTTGCGGAAATGTGCCAGCGTTTCGTCCCGCGTCAGCGCGCCGTCGTCGCAGCCTTCCGAATGGGCATAGCCCGAGCTTGTCGTCGCCAGCGCCTTGAAACCCAGGCCCTGCAAATAGCGCGCGCTGCCGACGTTCCACGGATTGGGGATGACGAAGCAGCCCGACTTGTGCAGTTTGCGAAAGGCCTTGCACTTGTCGGCGATGGACGGACGGACGCTGGACATGGAAAACTCGCGGTTCATGATCGGCCAACCCTGCCACGGCATCGCGTCCGGGGACAGCGCCGATTCGGCATCGGTGGCATGATTCCATGTGGTGGCAATCCCTAGGGTGGTATGCCGTTTCGGGAGGGACGATATGGTGATGGATTGCGTCGATCTGGACGCGCTGGAGCAAACGGCACGGAGGGTCATGGCGCCGGCGTCATGGGTATTCTGCGACACCGGCGCCGACGACGAGATCACGGCCAAGGAGAATAGCGTCGCGTGGCGGCGGTTGAAACTGCGGCCGCGTGTGTTGCGCGACATCGTGGAGATTGACGCCGGCACGACGCTGCTCGGCACGAAGGTCGACACGCCCATCGTCGTGGCTCCGACCGGGCGGCACCATCTGTTCCACGCCGAGGGCGAGCGGGCGACAGCGCGCGGCGCCGCTGCCGCGGGCGCGCTCTATGTGATGGCCACGAGCGGTTCGACCACGGTCGAGGACGTCGCGGCCTCGCGTGGTGCGGCGCCGCAATGGTTTCAGCTTTATATGCAGCCCGATCGCGAGGCCACCGGCGCGCTGCTCGATCGCTGCGTGGCGGCGGGCTTCAAGGCCCTCGTGCTTACCGTCGATCAGCCGGTGCCGGGCTGGAGTCCGCGGGGTTACCGCACCCCGGTGATCGCCTCGCCGGACCGGCGCAGCGTCAACATGGTCGGTCAGCCGATCGCGCGCACCGCCTACGACGTCGAGCGCAAGGGCGTCGTCATGTTCCCGACCAACTTCGGCGATCTGGAATGGCTGGTGCGGCGTGTGCCCATTCCCGTGGTGGTGAAGGGCGTGCTGCGCGGCGACGATGCGCGGCGCTGTGTCGATTGCGGCGCGAAAGGCGTCGCGGTGTCGAACCACGGCGGCCGGCATCTCGACACCACCGTCACCACTGCAGAGGCGATCGCCGAGGTTGTCGAGGCGGTCGGCAACAGCGCGGAGGTTTATGTCGATGGCGGTATCCGGCGCGGCACCGATGTCGTCAAGGCGCTGGCGCTCGGCGCGCGCGCCGTGATGCTGGGGCGGCCGCCGCTGTGGGGCCTTGCCGTTAACGGGGCTGAAGGCGTCCGCGCGGTACTGGAGCATATGCATGGTGAAATGGTCCGCGCCATGCAGCTTTGCGGCGCGGCAAGTCTTGCGGCCTTGACGCCCGATCTGGTCAAGGCCTAGCGATGGAAACGCGCGGTATGCCGGACGCGATCAAAATGAAGAAGAGATGACGGACATGAAAGAGCTTGTGCCGACCGGCACGCTGCGCGTCGGCGTGGCGTTTGCGCCTTCGCCCTCGCCGCTGTTCGTGACCAAGGACGCCGACGGCAAGCCGCATGGCGTGACGGTCGATCTCGCCGGCGAGCTGGCCCGTCAGCTCAACGCGCCGGTGGAGTTCCTGGTTGCGCCCAACACCGGGCAGTTGGTCGATGCGCTCGAGGCGCAGACGATCGACGTGTCGTTCATGCCGGTCGATGAGGAGCGCAAGAATCGTGTCGCCTTCGGTCCCGTCTACTTCCTGGTCGAAAGCACCTACATGGTCACGGAGGCGTCCGGGCTGAAAAAGGTCGACGAGGTGGATCGGCCGGGCGTCCGCGTCGTCGGCATCGCCAACACCACGACGATCCGCGCGGCGGCACGCTCGCTCAAGAACACCACGATCATCGCGGCGCAATCCATCGGCGAGGCGGTCGAGATGCTGACCGGCGGCAAGGCCGATGCCTTCGCGCTGTCGCGGGATTCGCTGCCGCCGTTCGTTGCCAAGCTTCCAGGCTCGCGCATTGTCGATGGCGGTTTTCAGTTGACCGGCATTGCCATTGCCGTGCCGAAAGGCCGGTCCGATGCCTTGGCCTATGTCAGCGCGTTCCTGGAGAAGGCGAAGAATTCCGGCGTCGCCCGCCGCGCCTTCGATCGCGCCGGCCTGTCGCACCTGCCCGTCGCCCCGTGAAGCGGGAACTGATGGGCTGTTGACGGCGCCGCCGCGTCGGCGGCAAATTGCTTAAGCAGGGCACGCCGAAGACAACGCCGGGGTGACCGATATGCTGAAGACGATCGCGGCCTTCGACCGCATTGGCGAAGAGAACGCCTTCGCCGTGCTGGCCCACGCCAACGCGCTCGCGGCGCAGGGGCGCGACATCATCAACCTCGGCATCGGCCAGCCGGATTTCCGCACGCCCGATTTCATCGTTGAAGCCGCGATCAAGGCGTTGCGCGACGGCCATCACGGCTACACGCCGGCGACCGGCATTCCGCCGCTTCGCGAGGCTGTGGCGGCCGACTTGCACAAACGCTTCAACGTGGAGGTGTCGCCGGACAGCGTCATGATCATGCCGGGCGGCAAGCCGACCATGTTCATGTCGATCCTGATGTTCGGCGAGCCGGGCGTGGACATTCTCTATCCCGATCCCGGTTTTCCGATTTATCGATCGATGATCGAGTTCACCGGCGCGCGGCCGGTGCCGGTTCCGATCCGCGAGGAGAACGGTTTCGCCTTCTCCGCCGACGAGACATTGAAACTCATCACGCCGCAAACGCGGCTCCTCATCGTCAATTCGCCGGCCAACCCGACCGGCGGTGTCACGCCGAAGGCCGAGATCGACATGCTGGTGGCGGGTCTGGAACGCTGGCCCGATGTGGCTGTGATGTCGGACGAGATCTACGACCACATGACCTATGACGGCGAGAAGCACGTCTGCCTGCTGTCGTATCCATCGATCCGCGACCGGCTGATCCTGCTCAACGGCTGGTCCAAGACCTATGCCATGACCGGCTGGCGGCTTGGATACGCGGTGTGGCCGGGCAAGCTTTACGATTACGCGCGCAAGCTTGCGGTTAATCTATACTCGTGCGTCAACGCATCGGCGCAATACGCCGGTCTTGCCGCGCTGACCGGGCCGCAGGACGAGGCCCATAAGATGGTCGCGGAGTTCGATGCGCGGCGGAAGGTCGTGGTGGCAGGCTTGAACAAGCTGCCGGGCGTGTCCTGCGCCGTGCCCAAGGGCGCGTTCTATGCCTTCCCCAACATCAAGCGCACGGGCTGGAAGGCCAAGGAGCTGGCGACGGCGCTGCTCGACCGCACCGGCGTCGCCACCATCGGCGGACCCGACTTCGGGATTCTCGGCGAAGGCTATCTGCGACTGTCCTATGCCAATTCGACCGAGAACATCGTCAAGGCGTTGGAGCGGATGGGCGCGTTCCTGAGCGACCGCAAGGCGGCGTGACACCATGCTGAAATGTTTCTTCCATCGCTGGATCCCGAATGCTCTGACCGTCGTGGGCGCGTTCGCCGTCTTGAGCGCGACGGGTATCGGCACGCCCGCTTCCGCGCAAACGTTTCTCCACTTCACCTGCATCGGCGGCGCGCAATTCGAAGCGGCGCTCTTTTCCGATACGCGCGCGATCTTCCTGCAGCTCGACGGCCGGTCGGTGAGGCTGCAGAAGCGGATTTCCGCGTCGGGATCGCGCTACGCCAGGGGCGGCGTGACGCTGCGGATCAAGGGCCGCAACGCCACGCTCCGGCGTGCCGGCAAGACGGTGGCGTGCACGGCGGATTAGCTAGGTCGCCTGTTCGAGGATCACCCGCGTCGCGCCGGGTTTGGGGATGGCGACGCCTTCGCGCTCGAACGCATCCCACAGGGCAAGCAGGACTTCGCTGCGGACATTGGTGACGCCTGCCATCGGGTCCTCGATCCAGAACCACAACTCATATTCGATTGAGGTCGAGCCAAAAGCGATCACATGGCATGCCGGCGCGGGCCGCTTCAGCACGCGCGGCACCTCGAGCACGGCGGCAACGGCGGTGGTTTGTGTCTTGCGCGGATCGGTCGCGTAAGTGGCGTTGAATTTCACATCGACGCGCACGAGGTTGCTGGAATAGGACCAGTTCACCACGCGCTGCGTGACCAGGTCCTCGTTGGGGATGAGATACTCGCGGCCGTCGCGGGCATCGACCGAGGTGTAGCGCGCGCCCATCGTCTGGACGCGCCCGGCGCGGTCGCCGACCGCGATGACGTCGCCCGGCTTGATCGACTTGTCGGCCAGGAGAATCAGCCCGCTGACGAAGTTCGAGACGATCTTCTGCAAGCCGAAGCCGATGCCGACGCCGACCGCGCCGCCGAACACCGCGAGCACCGACAGGTCGATGCCGACTGCGCTCAGCACGATGACCACGGCGACGGTCATCACCGCGATCCGGATCAGCTTGCCGAGCAACACCTGGACCGACGGCGTCAGCTCCGGGGCGGCCTGCAGCCGCCGGTCGAGGAAGTTGCTGATGGCCGAGCCGATCCACAGCGCCACGAGCAGCAGCACCGTTGTCTTGATCACCAGCAGCGGCGTCACCCGCAGGCCGCCGATGACGAGCGCGCGCGAGTCGAGAGCGGCCACCGTGTTGTCCAGCAGTCCCACGATGCTGAGCGCCGCGATGGTCCAGGCGGCGACGGCGACCACGCGGTTGATAAACGTGTTGCGGATCAGGCAAGCCAGGATCGCGATCACGACCCAGGCGATCGCCAGATTGTTGGCGATATGCAGGATGTAAGTTCGTGGATGCTCGGCCCACGTTTGGATGCCGGCCCGGCAGATGGTGTTCACCAGGATGAACACCAGAACGGGCACGTTGTTGGCCAGTACGCGGGCGACCTTGCGCAGATAGGGCGACCAACCCATCGTTGCCGATGTCAGATCGAACCGGCGGCGCAACAGCGCGGCGACGGCCAGCGCGATCAGCGCGGAAGCGATCACCGCGCCCAACTGGATCGGCAGCCAAGCCGACGTCAGTTCGGTTCGCAGCGTTTCCCGGATGGTCGTCGCCAGAGATGTCGCGACGTCCTGCAGGCTGTCGGTGTCCATTCCCCACTCCAAGGGGCCATATCGGGCGGAAATATGTGATTCGAGCGCGGGTGCCCAGGTTGGCGCACCGCTTTGCGCCGATTAGAGCGTTTTCGAGCGAAGCGGGAGCGGGTTCGCGTGAAGAAAACGCGATTAAAATGACTTTAGCTTCTAAAATGACGTTAGCTTCGCTGCGTCAGCCGGAATCCGATCAGCACCACGGCGAGGCCGGTCAGTTGCAGGGCGCTGGGGTGCTCGCCGAGTGCGATCCAGCCGATCAGGACGACGAACGGCGGCACCAGGGTGGGGAACACCGCCGCGCGCCCCGCCCCCAGCAGGATGACGGAGCGGGTGTAGAGATAGATCGCGCCCGGCCCCGCCAGCAGGCCCTGGATGGTGCCCTGGAGCAGGTTTTCCCAGGGCCCGAGCGCCGCGAGGCGGTCGAAACCGATCAGCGCCCAGTAGAACGGCAGGATCGCGAGGGAGACGACGCTCACGACGATCATCGCCCGCGTCGCCGCAAGCCGCCAAAGCCGCAGATACATGCCGAAGGCGGCGAAGAAGCCCCCCGCCAGCACGAACAGCAGGTCGCCGACCACGCCATGCGCGCCGATGGTGGCCACCGCCTCGCCGCCGATCACGGCGAGGCCTGCGACGATGATGAGCGCCCCGATGGCGCGGCGCAGCGGCAACCGCTCATGCAGGATCAGGGTGGCGAGCATCAGGCCGATCAGCGCCGCGCAGGATGGCTGGATGATGCCGCCGTGGCCGAGCGGCACCAGCGTGAAGCCCAGGTAGCTGAGCATGGCGATGCCCGGCCCGCCGAGGATGGTCAGGACGATGCCACGTCCCCAGCCGATGCCGTTGAGGTCGGCAAGACCGTCGCGATAGGCGAGCGGCAGCAGCATCAACCCCGACCAGACACAGCGGTGAAACACCAGATCGGTCGGTGTGAACCCGATGTCGATGCCGTGCCGCGCGGCGACGAAGCCCGCCGCCCAGAACACCGCCGCGCCGGCGCCGCAGGCAATCCCGACGGCAACGGGTGTGGCTGCGGCTGGTGCGTTCATTCGGCCTTTCCGCCGTCATGGTGGGCGCGCTGCGGTGCAGACCCATACGCCTTCCGCCGCGCAGCGGCCAGAGCACGGTCTGCCCCGAAAACCGGATCCCACTTCGCAAGATCATGTTCTAGGATCGAGAACTATCAAGAAACGGGATCGTAAGGGAGCACGCCGTGGCCAAGGACGCCAAGAAAACCAGCAACAAGGTCATCATCACCTGCGCGGTGACGGGGGCGATTCACACGCCGACCATGTCGCCGCATCTGCCGATCACGCCGGACGAGATCGCCGACGCCGCGATCGGCGCGGCGGAAGCAGGCGCCGCGATCATCCATCTGCACGCGCGCGATCCGCAGACCGGCAAGCCCGATCAGACGCCCGAGGCCTTCGCCCGCTTCCTGCCGCGGATCAAGCAGCAGTCGAACTGCGTCATCAACCTGACGTCGGGCGGTTCACCGACCATGCGGGTGGAGGAGCGCGCCAAGCCCGCCGCGACCTTCAAGCCCGAGGTCGCAAGCCTCAACATGGGCTCGATCAACTTCGCGCTCTATCCGATGCTCAATCGCTACAAGGAGTTCAAGTTCGACTGGGAAAAGCCCTATCTCGAAGGCACGCGCGATCTGGTGTTCCGCAACACCTTCCAGGACATCGAGTATGTCCTGAAGACCTGTTACGGCAACGACACGCGCTTCGAGTTCGAGTGCTACGACGTGGCCCATCTCTACAACCTCGCACACTTCCTGGAGCGTGGCCTGGTCAAGCCGCCGCTGTTCGTGCAGTCGGTGTTCGGCATCCTCGGCGGCATCGGCACCCATCCCGAGGATGTGATGACCATGCGGCGGACCGCCGACCGGCTGCTCGGCCGCGAGAACTATCGCTGGTCGGTGCTCGGCGCCGGCCGTGCGCAGATGCCGATTGCGGCGATGGCGGCGGCGATGGGGGGCAACGTCCGCGTCGGTCTTGAGGATTCGCTTTGGATCGGTCCGGGCAAGCTTGCCGAAAGCAACGCCCAGCAGGTCACGAAGGTCCGCCAGATCGTCGAGGGGCTGGGACTCGAGATCGCCAGCGCCGACGAGGCGCGCGAGATCCTTCAGCTCAAGGGGGGCGACAAGGTCGCGTTCTGACCGGCTGCCGGAAAGACAGTCGTTGCAAGGCTGCTGAATTTGCCGGCCCGATTCCGATTTGCCGTTGCGCTTGGCAGGCCCCGCCCGTCATAAAGACGTATAGGGCCCTGCGATGGAATCAATCGACGCGGTCAGCATAACCATTCTGTTCGGTGCGATCCTGGTGCTGACCGGCATCATGTCGAGCTTGGTCGCGCTGCGCTTCGGCGCTCCCCTGTTGCTGGTCTTCCTGCTCGTTGGTTTGCTCGCGGGCGAGTCCGGCATCGGCGGCATCCACTTCGATGACGTGCGGCTGGCCTACACCGTCGGCTCGGTGGCGCTGGGCCTGATCCTGTTCGACGGCGGCTTGCGGACGCGGCTCGCCACCTTCCGCAATGTGCTGGCTCCCGCCGGCCTGCTGGCGACGCTCGGCGTCCTGATCACGGCGACCTTGACGGCGCCGGCGGCGGCGTGGGCGCTCGGGCTGACCTGGAGCGAGTCGCTTCTGGTTGGCGCGGTGATGGCCTCGACCGACGCCGCGGCGGTGTTCTTCCTCCTGCACGCCAAGGGATTGCGGCTGCGCCCGCGCGTCAGCGCGACGCTGGAGGTGGAGTCGGGCATCAACGATCCCTTCGCCATCTTCCTCACCATCATCCTGGTCGAGATCCTGTTCTCGGGCGAGCGATCCTGGAACGAGATCGCGCTCTACATGGTGGAGAAGATGATCCTCGGCGCGCTGTTCGGCTGGGCCGGCGGACGTGCCGTGGTGTTCGTGCTCAACAACCTCAACCTGCCGCAGGGCATGCACGCGCCCTTTGTCGCCACCGGCGCGCTGGTGACCTTTGGCTTGGCTGAAGCGCCGCACGGCTCGGGCTTTCTCGCCGTCTATATCGCAGGCCTTGTGGTCGGCAACCACAAGATCCGCGCCCACAGCTCGGTCGTGGTGTTCCTCGACGCCGCCACATGGCTGGCACAGATCGCCATGTTCGTGCTGCTTGGCCTGCTGGCGTGGCCTGATCGTCTTTCGCAACGGCTGCTGCCGGCGTTGGCCGTGGCGCTGGCGCTGATGCTGGTGGCGCGGCCCGCCGCGGTGATGGTGTGTCTTGCGCCGTTCCGCTTTTCGCTGCGCGAGAAGCTTTTCATTTCCTGGGTGGGTCTGCGCGGTGCGGTGTCGGTGTTCCTGGCGTCGATCCCGATGCTGGTCGGTTTGCCGGGCGCGCCGTTCTATTTCGACGTCGCTTTCGTTGTGGTGATGCTGTCGCTCGCCATCCAGGGCTGGACCATCGCGCCCGCGGCGCGGCTGTTGCGCATCGGCATGCCGCGCACCGATGTCCACGCCCGCCGCACCGAGCTCGATTTGCCCGGCCAGTTGACGCAGGAACTGGTGGGCTATCCGCTGATCGCCGGCAGTCCGTACCTGCGCCGCGGCATCCGTCCGTCCTGGGCCAAGCTGACGCTGGTGGTGCGCGGGGGGCATGTGCTGACGCCGGAGGAGGCGGAGCCGGTTCGCGAGGGCGATCACGTCTACTTCCTGGCGCCGCCGGAGCGCATGCAGGCGCTCGATCGGTTCTTTGCCGAGCGGCCGTCCCAGGTGTCCGCCGACCCCAACCTGATCGAGGATTTCTTCGTGCCGGGCGACGTGCCGCTCGGCGCCCTGGCCGATATCTATGGCCTGACCGTTCCCGCCGACGAGGCGGCGATGTCGCTGGCGAACTATTTTGCCGCCTATTTCAAACGCCCTCCGCGCGCCGGCGACACCATCCGGCTCGGCCCGGTGGTGCTGGTGGCGCACACGGTGACCGACGAGCATGTGGCTACAATCGGCCTGCAACTGGCCGAGCCCGAGCCGCAGCCGCGCACGCTTTGGGATCGGGGGAGGATCCTGGGGCGGCGGATGCTGCGCAGGCTTTGGTCGCGGCTGCGCGGACGGTTTAGCTGATCGGGTGTTGCTTGTGGTCGGCTGGATGGTGAAGCTCCCAATCCAGCAATTCCAGCCCGCCGATAGCCGCGACTTGCCCATCCTCGATCCGCACCACCTGCGAGCACAGCCGCTGGATTTCGCCGGCCTGATGGCTGACGTAAATCATCGGCACCTTCGCCTCGTCGCGCAGCCGTGCGAGGTAGGGCAGGATTTCGAGCTTGCGCGCCCGGTCGAGCGAGGCCACCGGCTCGTCGAGCAGCAGGAGCCGCGGCTTCATCAGCAGGGCGCGGCCGAAGGCGACCCGCTGGCGCTCGCCGCCCGACAGGTGCCCCGGCCGGCGCTTGAGCAGAGCGCCGATGTTGAGCATGTCGATGATGTGCTCGCGATCGGCCGGGTCGATCGATACGCCGCTCATCCAGCGCCCGTAATCGAGGTTTTGGGCGACCGTCATATGCGGGAACAGCCGGCCTTCCTGGAACACCGTGCCGATCCGGCGGCGGTGCGCGGGAACGTTGATACGCGCCTGCGAATCGAACAGCACGTCGTCGCCGAGCGCGATGCGGCCGCGGTCCGGCTTCAGCAGGCCGCCGATCATGCTGACGATGCTGGTTTTGCCGGAGCCCGAAGGACCGAACAGCGCCGTGGCGCCGGCCGTGGTCTCGAACTTGACGGCGACGGAAAAGCTGCCGAGCCGTTTTTCGATATCGACGCTCAGCACGTCACTCTCCGTGGTAGCGCAAGCCGGCGCGCCGCGCGAACCACTCCGAGGCGATCAGCGCCGCAAGCGCGAGCACGATGGCGACGACGACGAGCCGCAGCGCGGCCGCGTCGCCGCCGGGAATCTGCGTAAAGGTGTAGATCGCCGCCGACAGCGTCTGCGTCTCGCCGGGGATGTTGGACACGAAGGTGATGGTGGCGCCGAACTCGCCGAGCGCCTTGGCGAAGCACAGCACCATGCCGGCGATCACGCCCGGCAGAGCGAGCGGCAGGGTTACCGTGAAGAACACCCAGAGCGGATTGGCGCCGAGTGTCGATGCGGCGTGCTCGAGACGGCGGTCGATCGCCTCGAACGACAGCCGGATGGCGCGCACCATCAGTGGGAAGCCCATGACGCCGCAGGCCAGCGCCGCGCCCGTCCAGCGAAACGAGAACACGATGCCGAACGTATCGGCGAGGAAGGCGCCGACCGCGCCCTTGCGGCCGAAGGTGATCAGCAGGAGATAGCCGGTGACGACCGGCGGCAGCACCAGCGGCAGGTGGACGATGCCGTCGAGCAGCGCCTTGCCCCAGAAGTCCTTGCGCGCCAGCAGCCATGCGACGGCAAGGCCGAAGGGAAGGGCGACGAAGGTGGCCACCACCGAAATCCGCAGCGACAATTCGACTGCGATCCATTCCTCGGTGGTCAGCTCAAACATCGAGGGCCCGCGTCCCGATTGCGGCGAGGCGCGGACACGCACGCCGGGATGGGGTCTTGCGTCCCGGATGGGCGTTGCGGCGCGACACGCCGCAACGCCGCCAGGAGACGATCCTGGACATGATCGGTTTCAACCGACAGGCGGCCACTGGCTATTTCGCCAGAACCGTGAAGCCGTACTTCTCGAAGACCGCCTTCGATTCCGCCGAACGCAGCGCATCGAGATATTTCTGCGCATCGGGCTTGGCGTTGGCGGTCAGCGCAACCGGATAGACGATGGGCGGATACGAGCCGTCCGGGAAGTGGCCAACGATCTTGGCGTTGGGCTCGATCTTGGCATCCGTCTCGTAGACGATGCCGAGCGGCGCCTCGCCGCGCCCGACCAGCGCCAGGGCGGCGCGCACGTTCTCGGCGGAGGCAAGCTTCTTCTCGGCCGCGGCCCAGCTTCCGAGCTTTTCGAGCGCCGCCTTGGCGTACTTGCCGGCCGGCACCGCGCGCACGTCGGCAACGGCGATGCGGCCGTCACCGGCGAGCTTGGCGATATCGAAGCCTTGCTCGATCTTGACGTTGCTGAGCTTGGAATCCTTCGGCGCGATCAGGACCAGCTTGTTGCCGAGAAGATTGGAGCGGGTTCCCGCTTTGACCAGCTTTTTCTGGTCGATGTAATCCATCCAGGCAAGATCGGCTGAGGCAAAGACGTCGGCCGGCGCGCCCTGCTCGATTTGTTTGGCGAGCGCCGAGCTGGCGGCAAGGCTCGCGGACACCTTGATGCCGGTCGCCTTGGTGAAGGCGGCGTTGATGTCGTCGAGCGCGTTCTTCATCGAGGCGGCGGCGAACACCGTGATGGTCTTGTCCTGCGCGTGGGCCGGCGTCTGCGCCGGCAGCGCGACAAGCAGCGCAAAAAGCGAGATAAGGGCGGTGCGTCTCAACATGGCGGTTCTCCTCGGGCGCGCATGCGCCGAGCCAGGGTGTCGGATTGGTGGATCGACCTGTCGGAATCGCCATTCCAAACGTCGGTGGCGCACGCGCAGCGCGCCACCGGTCGCTTCCGGGACTGTAGCAAGGCTGCACAAGAGAGGTAAAGTCTGCGCGCGGAGGGCATCATGGCAGCAGTGACGCAGCTTGAGGGCGAGTATGACTTCATTGTCGCGGGGGCTGGCTCCGCCGGTTGCGTGCTGGCCAACCGCCTGTCGGCGGACGGCAAGAGCCGCGTGCTCGTGTTGGAGGCCGGCGGCCGCGACAACTGGATCTGGTTTCACATTCCCGTGGGCTACCTGTTCGCCATCGGCAATCCGCGCTCGGACTGGATGTTCAAGACCGAGCCGGTGCCGGGCCTCAACGGCCGCGCGCTGAACTATCCGCGCGGCAAGGTGATCGGCGGCTCGTCGGCGATCAACGCCATGATCTACATGCGCGGCCAGGCCGCCGATTACGACCACTGGCGGCAGCTCGGCCTCAAGGGCTGGGGCTGGGACGACGTGCTGCCGGTGTTCAAGAAACACGAGCATCATTTCCTCGGCGCGAGCGAACACCATGCCGTCGGCGGCGAATGGCGGATCGAGCATCCGCGTGTGCGTTGGGATGTGCTGGATGCCTTCCGCGCCGCGGCTGAACAGGCCGGCATCCGCCGCATCGCCGACTTCAACACCGGCGACAACGAGGGCTCGGCGCCCTACCACGTCAACCAGAGGCTCGGCCGTCGCTGGTCGGCCGCGCGCGGCTTCCTCAAGCCGGTTCTTGGCCGGCCGAACCTGCGGCTCGAAACCGGCTGCCTGGTCGAGCGCGTGGAGTTCGACGGCAAGCGCGCGGTCGGCGTGCGCTTCCGGCAAAACGGCGTGACCCGGATCGCGCGTTGTCGCGGCGAGGTGATCCTTTCGGCGGGGTCTATCGGCTCGACCCAGGCGCTGCTGTTGTCGGGCGTCGGGCCGGTCGCGCAGCTTGCGCAATTCGGCATTCCGGTGGTGCTGGACAAGCCGGGGGTCGGGGAGAACCTGCAGGACCACCTGCAACTGCGATTGATCTACAAGGTGACCGGCGTGAAAACGCTGAATGCGATGTATGCCTCGCCGTTCGGCCGGGCGCAGATTTTCCTCGATTACGCCTTGCGCCGCCGCGGTCCGCTGACGATGGCGCCCTCGCAACTCGGCATCGTCACGCGCTCCGATCCGAGTCGCGAGCGCGCCAACATCCAGTATCACATCCAGCCGCTGTCGCTCGACCGCTTCGGCGAGCCGCTGCATACGTTTCCCGCATTCACCGCGAGCGTTGCCAATGTGCGTCCGACGAGTCGCGGACATATTCGGCTGAAGTCGCCCGACCCGGCGGACGCGCCGGCGATCCAGCCGAATTATCTCGCCACCGACGATGACCGGCGCGTGGCTGCGGATTCCATTCGCGTGACGCGACGCATCGTCGAGCAGCCGGCGCTGAGGGCCTTTCAGCCGGTCGAATACTTGCCCGGCGATGCCGTAGGCGACGATGACGACAGTCTGGTGAAGGCGGCCGCTGAGATCGGTTCAACGATCTTTCATCCGGTCGGCACCGCCAAGATGGGCCGCGACAGCGATCCGATGGCGGTGGTGGATGAGCGATTGCGCGTGTTCGGCCTGGAGCGGCTGCGCGTGATCGACGCTTCGGTGATGCCGACCATCACCTCCGGCAACACCAATTCGCCGACCATCATGATCGCCGAGAAGGGCGCGGCCATGATCCGCGAGGATGCGCGGTCGCGTTGAGGTTATGGCGCGGCGAGGATCTGCCGGCACGCCGCCGGCAGCGCCGACATCAGGATCGGCTTGGATTTGACCGGCGGCTTGGGCTCCCGGACGGCCTTGGTGAACCACCAGTCCAGGTCTTTGCCGCAGCCCTCGTCGTGCGGCGGCGGCGTCTGGCTCTTGCAGGCGGGGCTGTCGCTCGGGCAACCGATGCGGATGTGGAAGTGGTAGTTGTGGCCGACGACCGGCCTGATCTTGTGCAGCCAAGAGCGGTCGCCTTTGACGTCGCGGCACAGCGCCTTCTTGATCGCGGGGTTGGCCAGCACGCGCTCCACACCCGGCTGCTGCGCCACCATCTTGTAAAGGGCGATGTAGGTCGGCGACCAAACCTTCGGGTCGACGTCCATCCAGTCGTCGGCGACGACGTTGGTCGCCATCATTTCCTCGCGCTCTTTGCGCGTCAGTTCGCGGTTCGGCATCGGCGTCAGCCAGATATCGGCGTCGAGGCCGAGTTGATGGCTCCAATGGCCGGTCATCATCGGCCCGCCGCGTGGCTGCGCCATGTCGCCGACCAGAAGCCCGCTCCAGCCGATGGACGGCGCCTTGTTGGCGATGCTCTCGACGGTGCGGACGAGGTTCGGGTGGCCCCAGTTGCGATTGCGCGACAGCCGCATCACCTGCCAGGTCGGTCCGTTGATCGGCAGCGCGACACCGCCGGCGAGGCAGCCGTGGGTGTAGTAGCCGACGGAGCGTGCGGGCATCGCGGCCGGCGTCGTCTTGCGGCCGAACAAGTCCTTCGCCGGTGTGTTGGGATCGTCCGGGTGCGCGAGAACCGGAAGCGGCTTGGGTGTCAGCGTACCCAAATCCTGCGCCATCGCGCCGCCGGCCGTCGCCAATGCGGCAAGAAAGGCCGCAGACGCAACGAGGCTCCAACAGAGCCGAGGGGTGAAGTGCCGCGCGGTCGCTCGGATTCGGCGCATGCGCCATTGTTACCCAAGCGTGTTTGGGCCGGCAATTCCGGCGCGCCGGCTGTCCTCAACCGTGTGTGGCGTGAACGCCCGCTTTGCGCCCGCGTTACTTGCGGGTGCGGGCGGCCTTGCGGGCCGAGGCCGAGCGCGCCGCGGCGGGGCGGCTTGCCGACGCGCGGCCGCCGATCCGGCCGCCCTTGTGCGAGGAGGCGTGGCTCGTTTTCTTTCCGCGCCCCGAGCCGCTCTTCTTGCCGCCATGGGATTCCTTGTTGACGGTGGCCCAGGCGCGCCGCGTGGCCTCCGGACGACCGACGCCGCGCTTCTCGTAGCCTTCCTCGATGTGCTCGGCCTTGCGCTTCTGCTTCCCGGTGTAGCTCGACTTGTCACCGCGCGGCATGGCTTGCTCCTTTGACAAACATGCCCAAGGGCGATGCGCCCAAGAGCCATGTATCCAAGAGTTATGCGCCCGAGAGTCGAACGCGGGCCGATTGCGATGGTTCCTATGGGGTCGCGTGGTTGCCCGCATCGTGCGCGCTTGCGATAGAGTGGCCGCAGCCAACGCCATTACGGGAGGGTATCGACATGGCCGAATACATGGAGAAGAGCGAGCAACAGAAGAAGCGGGCCTATTCGCCGGCGGTTATCACCCAGGGCGGCAAGACCGTGTGGCTTGCCGGCCAGACCGCGACGCAGGACGAGCAGGGCAACGACATCTCCGGCAACTTCGAGGCACAGGTGCGCACCATCTTCAGCCTGCTCGACAAGACGCTGAAGCGCGCCGGCGGCAGCCTCGCCAACATGGTGACCATGACGGTGTTCATCACCGACCCGCGTCTTGGCGACAAGTTCGTGGAAATGCGCGCGGGCTTTTTCCCGAACGGCAATTTTCCCGCGAGCGCGCTGATCACGATCTCGCACCTGGCACGGCCGGGGATGCTGATCGAGATTCAGGGCATCGCGGTCATCGGCGGCTGAGCAGGGTCAAATCGGGCGGCCACCTTCAAGGCGGCCTTGGTCTGACGCGCAAGCGTCAGACGTCCACCTTGAGGGCGGCGATAAAGGCTTCCTGCGGGATGTCGACCTTGCCGAACTGCCGCATCCGCTTCTTGCCCTTCTTCTGTTTTTCCAGAAGCTTGCGCTTGCGCGTGGCGTCGCCGCCGTAGCACTTGGCGGTGACGTCCTTGCGCAGCGCGCGCACGGTTTCGCGGGCGATGATCTTGCCGCCGATCGCGGCCTGGATCGGGACCTGGAACATGTGCGGCGGGATCAGCTCCTTCAGCTTCTCCACCATGGCGCGGCCGCGACTCTCGGCGCGGGTGCGGTGCACCAGCATCGACAGCGCATCGACCGGGTCGTCGTTGACCAGGATCGACATCTTCACCAGGTCGGCCGGCTTGTAGTCGGTCAAATGATAGTCGAACGAGGCGTAGCCCTTCGACACCGACTTGAGCCGATCGTAGAAATCGAACACCACCTCGTTGAGGGGCAGGTTGTATTTCGCCATCGCGCGGGCGCCGACATAGGTCAATTCGACCTGCTGGCCGCGGCGATCCTGGCAGAGCTTGAGCACCGCGCCGAGGTAGTCGTCCGGCGTGAGGATGGTCGCTTCGATCCACGGCTCGTGGATCTCCAGGATCTTCATCACGTCCGGCATGTCGGCCGGGTTGTGGATGTCGATGGTGGTGCCGTCGCGCAGGTCCATCTTGTAGATGACCGAGGGCGCGGTCGCGATCAGGTCGAGGTTGAACTCGCGCTCCAGCCGCTCCTGGATGATCTCCAGGTGAAGGAGCCCGAGGAAGCCGCAGCGGAAGCCGAAGCCGAGCGCCGCGCTGGTTTCCATCTCGTAGGAGAAGCTCGCGTCGTTGAGGCGCAGCTTGCCCATCGCCGCGCGCAAATCCTCGAACTGCGCGGCATCGACCGGGAACAGGCCGCAGAACACCACCGGGATGGCGGGGCGGAAGCCGGGCAGCGGCTCGGACACCGGCTTGCGCTCGTCGGTGATGGTGTCGCCGACGCGGGTGTCGGCCACCTCCTTGATCGAGGCGGTGAGCATGCCGACCTCGCCGGGGCCGAGCTCGGTGACGGGCGTGAGCTTGGGCGTGAACACCCCGACGCGATCCACCTCGTAGCTCGCGTTGGTGCCCATCATCCGGATATGCTGGCCCTTCTTCAGCGTGCCGTCGACGATGCGCACCAGCACAACCACGCCGAGGTAGGCGTCGTACCAGCTATCGACGAGGAGCGCCTTGAGCGTCGCCTCGCGGTCGCCCTTGGGCGGCGGCAGACGGGTGACGATCGCCTCCAGCACGTCGGGGATGCCGATGCCGGTCTTGGCCGAGATCAGCACGGCGTCGGAGGCATCGAGACCGATGACATCCTCGATCTGCTGCTTGACCTTGTCCGGCTCGGCGGCCGGCAGATCGACCTTGTTGAGGACCGGGACGATCTCGAGGTTGTTGTCGATGGCCTGATAGACGTTGGCGAGCGTCTGCGCCTCCACGCCCTGCGAGGCATCCACCACGAGGAGCGCGCCTTCGCAGGCGGCGAGGCACCGGCTGACCTCGTAGGCGAAATCGACGTGGCCGGGCGTGTCCATCAGGTTGAGGACGTAAGTCTTGCCGTCGTTTGCCTTGTATTCGAGGCGGACGGTCTGCGCCTTGATGGTGATGCCGCGCTCGCGCTCGATATCCATGTTATCGAGCACCTGCTCGGTCATCTCGCGTGCGGCAAGCCCGCCCGTCGCCTGAATCAGGCGGTCGGCGAGCGTCGATTTGCCGTGATCGATATGCGCGACAATCGAGAAATTACGGATGTTTTCGATGGCTTTGGCCGTCATGGGGCGCAGATAACATTGCCGCTGCGTTGCGGCAAGGACGGCTTGGAATGCCGCGAAACAGCGCGCCGCGTCCCTCTCGCGCCGCGGTCAACGGCGGGGCGGCGGACCCTGCGGCACGCGAACGACGGCTTCCGCGAGCCTCGGGCGGCCGTTACTCCAGCAACCCCTTCGCCTTCGATGCGACGTCCTTCGGTGCCGCCACGAGCTTTTCGACGATCTGCTGCATCTTTTCGCCGAGCACGGGATCGACCTCGAAGTTGAGCCCCTTGGCCTCGGCCAGGAACTCGGGGTCTTTCATCGTCGCGGCGAAGGCGGCCCGCAGCGCCGCGACGCGGTCGGCCGGCGCGGCATTGGTGGCGAGCGGCCGGCCGAGTTGCGTGCCGGATACCACCAGCTCGATCACCTGGCGCTCCTGCGGCGTGCGCGCGGCGTCCTCGACCGAGGGCGCGTCGAGGTCGCGCGCGCGGGGACCGGCCTGGGCGATGACGGTGATTTTCTTCTCGGCGAGCCAGGCGGCCTTGGTGGCCTTCCAGCTCGACCAGGTGTTGTTGCGCGCCTCGACCTCGCCGCGCTCCATGGCCAGGTTGATGGCGTTGCCGCCGGGATAGCCGGTGACGACCTTGAACTTGGTGCCGAGGAACTCGTTCATCATCTGCGGATAGATGAAGGTGATGGCCCCGCGCCCTGACGCGCCGGCGATCACCTCGCGCTTGCGCGCGTCCTCGATGCTCTTGACGCCGCTTGCCGTCCACACCGCCATCGTCTCGACCACCGGCGCGATGGTGCCGAGCCATTGCATCTTGGCCGCGTCGAACTGGATGCCGGCGATGCCCGCCGCCTGCATGGCCGGGAAGGAGTTGGCGATCATGCCGATGCTGGTCCCGTCCTTGGGTGCGACGTTATAGAGATAATTGATCATGCGAAGGCCGCCGGCGCCGGTCATGTTCTGCGGCACGACGGTCGGATTGCCGGGGATGTGCTTGCCGATATGCCGCGCCACCAGCCGCGCCTGGATATCGTACTCGCCGCCGACGCCGACGCCGATCAGGACGTTCACCGTCTTGCCGCGATAGAAATCGGCGATGTCATCGGCCTTGGCCGGCATCGCGGCGATCAGCAGGGTCAACAGCAGTGCGCCGCCGGTGAGCGGTCGTTTGAGCGGATTCGGCATCGCGTTTCCTCGTCTTGTCAGCCCGATGAAGCGCGGTCGGGCGTTCCCCCATTGTCCCAGGCCGTCCGTTTGTCGCCGGGCCCGGTTTCGATGACGGCGCGATGATAGCGAAGAACGGCGAAACGTCGAAGCGCCGTAACGCAGGGAGCGAATGGCCGGACGCTTCCGTCTTGGAAGACCTGTATTTGAGCGCGAAGCCCTGAAACGGCGCCGGGACGGCGTTGGTGCGCCGTCCCGGTTGTCGTTTGCGTCGTCGCGTAAGTGGCGGCGGCTCAGTACCGATAATGATCCGGCTTGAAGGGGCCTTCCTTCGGCACGTTGATGTAGCTCGATTGCTTGTCGGTCAGCTTGGTGAGCTTGACGCCGATCTTGTCGAGATGCAGCCGCGCCACCTTCTCGTCGAGGTGCTTGGGCAAGGTGTAGACCTTCTTCTCGTACTTGCCGGGATTGGTGAAGATCTCGATCTGCGCCAGGGTCTGGTTGGTGAACGACGACGACATCACGAAGCTCGGATGCCCCATCGCGTTGCCGAGATTCACCAGCCGGCCTTCCGACAACAGGATGATGCGGTGGCCGTCGGGGAATTCGATCTCGTCGACCTGCGGCTTGACGTTCACCCACTTGAGGTTCTTCAAGCCGGCGACTTGGATCTCGCTGTCGAAGTGGCCGATGTTGCAGACGATGGCGCGGTCCTTCATGGCGCGCATGTGTTCGACCGTGATGACGTCGAGGTTGCCGGTCGCCGTGCAGAAGATGTCGGCGCGGGGCGCGGCGTCCTCCATCGTGGTGACCTCGTAGCCCTCCATCGCCGCCTGCAGCGCGCAGATCGGGTCGATCTCGGAAACCAGCACGCGGCAGCCGGCCTGGCGCAGCGACGCCGCCGAGCCCTTGCCGACGTCGCCGAAGCCCGCGACCATCGCCACCTTGCCGGCCATCATCACGTCGGTGCCGCGGCGGATGCCGTCAACCAGCGACTCGCGGCAGCCATAGAGGTTGTCGAACTTCGACTTGGTGACCGAGTCGTTGACGTTGATCGCCGGCCACAGCAGCGTGCCCTTCTTCTGCATTTCGTAGAGCCGGTGCACGCCCGTCGTCGTCTCCTCGGTGACGCCGCGGATGTTCTTGGCGCAGGCGCCGTAGAAGCCCGGCTTGTCCTTCAGCCGCTTCTTGATCGCGGCGAACAGCACTTCCTCTTCCTCGTTGGTCGCGCCATCGAGGAACTTGGTGTCGCCCTGTTCGGCGCGCAGGCCGAGATGGATCAGGAGCGTGGCGTCGCCGCCGTCGTCCAGGATCATGTTGGGCGTGCCGCCGTCATCCCATTCAAAGATCTTGTGGGTGTAGTCCCAGTAGTCCTTGAGGCTCTCGCCCTTGATCGCGAACACCGGCGTGCCGCCGGCTGCGACCGCGGCCGCCGCGTGGTCCTGCGTCGAATAGATGTTGCACGAGGCCCAGCGCACATCGGCGCCGAGCGCGACCAGCGTCTCGATCAGCACGGCCGTCTGGATCGTCATGTGCAGCGAGCCCGCGATCCGCGCGCCCTTGAGCGGCTGCTTGGGGCCGTACTCCTCGCGGGTGGCCATCAGGCCCGGCATCTCAGTCTCGGCGATGGCAAGCTCCTTGCGGCCCCATTCGGCGAGCTTGATGTCTTTGACGACGTACTCTTTCGCGACAGCCATGACGGTCCTTGCTGGTTGGAAAAAGGGGATCGGCGCGCGGCGGCCGGCCGGCGCCTTCGGCGCTGCCTATAGCAGGGGCGCGCCCGTGGCGCAACGCAGATATAAAGAATTCTTTATATGTGTTCCGAAGTCGGAAAGACCCTGAAGCGCGCGGTCAGTCCTCCTCGCCAAAGCCGCTGGACACCAGCTCCGAGAGAGCTGCGACGGCGTCCACGGCCTCCTTGCCGGTGGCCTCGACCGTGATCTTGGTGCCGGTGGAGGCGCCAAGCATCATCAGGCCCATGATGGAGGTGCCGCCGACGGTTTCCTGGCCGCGGGTGACCCGGATATTGGCGTCGAATCGTTCGGCCGTTTGCACGAATTTTGCCGAGGCGCGGGCGTGCAGGCCTTTTTTGTTCACGATCTCCAGGATCTGGACCACGGCATCGGCGGGCTCGCGGCGATCCGGCAGGTCGCCGTCCAGGTCTTCGACCCCACTCATTTGCCGGCGAGCACCCGGCTGGCGATGGTGACGTATTTGCGGCCCGCGGCCTGGGCGGCGGCCACGGCCTCCTCAAGCGGGCATTCGGCGCGGACCTTGGCGAGCTTCACCAGCATCGGCATGTTGATCCCGGCCAGGACCTCCACCTTGGGACGGCCCATGCAGGAAATGGCGAGATTCGAGGGCGTGCCGCCGAACATGTCGGTGAGTATAGCAACTCCGTCGCCGGTATCGACGCGCTTGACCGCTTCGATGATGTCCTTGCGACACTGCTCCACATCATCGTCGGGGCCGATGGTAACCGTCTCGACCTGACTCTGCGGGCCGACGACGTGCTCGAGCGCGGATCGGAATTCGACCGCGAGCCGCCCATGAGTGACGAGGACAAGACCGATCATCGGCGGGAAACCCAGACAGCCGTGTGTGCGCTGCACGAACGGGCGGCCATCTTCATCATCCCGAGCCCGAGTTCAAGGGCTCGGCGCCCAATAGGTGTGCGTTGCTGCATTGCGGTAAATGTCCGGGCCGTTGTTTAGGGCACGCCGGATCCGTTCGCTATATAGGATGCTGTCGCATTTTTTGCACATCAACTGGGAGTTGGCGAATTTACCCTGGATTCTCAAGTGTTTGGAGGTAAGCGAGGATGATGGGAAGGGCTGTTTCGTGGGCTGCGGCCTCAAGCCGCGGCAAACGAACCCCGGCGATTTCCACGGTGCTGCCCATCTGAGTCGGCATTCGGTCGGCTGGTTCGCCAAGATCGACGACCAGGCCGACCGCGGCCAGCGGCTCGTGGGGGATGCGGCGGAGGCCCAGTCCCCGCACCTCGATCAGTCCGGCGATCGCCGGCGGACAGCGCACCAGCAGCCGGCCGTGGACCGCCTCGACATGGGCGCGGTCGTCGGCAACCAGCCGGGCGAACGGCAGCGCGCCGCGATCGGCCGCTTGCAGCAGCGCCAGGGCCAGCCGCGATTTGCCCGACCCGGAGGGGCCGCGGATCAGGACAGCGCGCGGGCCGACAAGAACCGCGGAGGCGTGAACGGTCGGGGTTGTCATCCGGCTGCCGGCCTCATGCGAACGGCATCAGGCCGTCGGCAAGCGGACTGTGAAGCGCGCGCCCAACACCCTGGGTTCGTCCTCGCCGGGTCCCGCGGGCACCGTACGGTTCTCGGCGCGGATTTTGCCGCCATGCGCTTCGATGATCTGTTTGGAGATCGATAGGCCGAGCCCGGAATTCTGGCCGAAGCCTTGATGCGGCCGGTCGGTATAGAAGCGCTCGAAAATCTTGTCGAAGGCATCCGGGCGGATGCCGGGGCCGTCGTCATCCACCACGACCTCGATGGCGTTGCGCAGCTTGCGGCAGGTGACGCGCACGGTGCTGTCGGGCGGCGCGAACGAGCGGGCGTTGTCGATCAGGTTGTTGATCACCTGGCCAAGACGGGAGTCGTGGGCCGGCACGATGAACGCACGCGGGCTGCCACCTTCAAATGTCACCGATACCCTGGCCACGTCGGTGGGCCGCGTCTCGTTCTGGATCGTGATGACCGTGTTGAGCAGCTTGGCGAGATCGACCGGCGCCATCTCGTTGCGCTGCAGCTCGGCATCGAGACGGCTGGCGTCGGAGATGTCGGAGATCAGCCGGTCGAGCCGCCGCACGTCATGCTCGATGACGGCGAGCAGCCGCTTCTGGCTGTCCGCCGACTTGGCGAGGGGCAATGTCTCGACGGCGGATCGCAACGAGGTCAGCGGGTTTTTCAATTCATGCGCGACGTCGGCGGCGAAGCGCTCGATGGCTTCGATCCGGCTGTAGAGCGCGCTGGTCATGTCGCGCAGCGCGCCGGACAGGTGGCCGATCTCGTCGCGTCGGTTGGTGAGGTCGGGAATCTCGACGCGCGAGCGGATGCGGTGGCGCACCCGCTCCGCGCCTTCCGCGAGCCGCTTCACCGGGCCCGCGATGGTGCCGGCGAGCAGGCTCGACAGCACCACCATGACGCCGAGCAGGATCAGGAACAGCTTGACGATCTGCAGCCGCTCCGCCTCGACCGCCTGGTTGATGTCGCCGCCCTGCGTGGACAGCAGCAGCGCGCCGCGCACCGCGCGGAAGCGCTGCACCGGCACGGCGACGGAAACGATCACTTCGCCGCGATCGGTCACGCGCACCATGTAGGCGCTCTTGGCGCCGGAGAGCGCCTGCGCCACCTCGGGATAGTCGTTGCCGGCATCGGGACCGAGCTCGCGATAGACCGGAAGATCGCCGCGGCCGAGCCACGCTCGGAAAGCATTCCATGCGCGCTGAATGAAGTTCGGCTTGCTTTGATTGGGCGGCGGCAGGTCGAGACGCAGCACCTCGCCCGGAATGTAGAGGTTGCGGCTGTCGAGGATGAGATAGCCGTTGCGGTCGTAGATGCGCGCGCGTGTCTTGGTCGGCGAGATCAGCCGGCGCAACACCGGCGCGACACGCTCGGGGTTGATGGAGAATTCCAGGTCGGAGAGGCTTTCGTCGCCGTAATTCTCGCCGGGCTGCAACTCCAGCAATCTGTCGGGATCGATATAGGTGCCGTAGCTGTCGGCGGTGGCGGAGGCCGCGATCGCGCCGGCGATGATCTCGCCCTGCACGACAAGGCTTTCCACGCGCGCGTCGATCAGCCCGGCGCGGAACTGCGACAGATAGAGAATGCCGACGACGAGGGCGAGCAGGCCGGCGACGTTGAGAAAGACGATGCGGCGGGTAAGGCTCGAGAAGCTCTGGCTGATGAAGAATTGCCAGACGTTCTGGACGATCCCGCGCAGGCCGCGCTTGCGCAGCATGAGCGCCACGCGACGGGGCAGTTTGACGAACCTGCCCGTCCGCGGACGCGCCGGTCCTTCATCGGGACGGGACGTCTCGACGGGCGTTTGCGTTGTTTCGGCGGTTCGGTCGAGCAAGAGCGTCGCTGCCGTTGATCGTCTGCCCTTCGTGTGTCCCCGCGAGTGAACACCGTCGAGGCCACGGCCGGCACTTTAGCACAGCGCGGCGGTCATCGCCTCGGTCATAGTTCCTTAAAACGGTAGCCGACCCCGTAGAGCGTTTCGATCATGTCGAAGTCGTTGTCGACCGATTTGAACTTCTTGCGCAGACGCTTGATGTGGCTGTCGATGGTGCGGTCGTCGACGTAGACCTGGTCGTCGTAGGCGGCGTCCATCAGGGCGTTGCGGCTCTTGACCACGCCCGAGCGCGCGGCGAGCGCCTGCAGGATGAGGAACTCGGTCACGGTCAGCGTGACCGGCTCGCCCTTCCAGGTGCAGGTGTGGCGCTCCGGGTCCATGCGGAGCTGGCCGCGCTCCAATGCCTTGACGTCGGGCTCCTTCGGCGCGGTGCCGTCCTTCGGGACGGCCCGGCGCAGCACCGATTTCACCCGCTCGACCAGCAGGCGCTGCGAGAACGGTTTGCGGATGAAATCGTCCGCGCCCATCTTCAGGCCGAACAGCTCGTCGATCTCCTCGTCCTTGGACGTGAGGAATATCACCGGAGTGTCGGTTTTCTGGCGCAGGCGGCGCAGCAACTCCATGCCATCCATCCGCGGCATCTTGATGTCGAGGATGGCGAGGTCGGGCGGCGACGTCTTGAATCCTTCCAGCGCCGAAACGCCGTCGGTGTAGGTCATGATCCGATAGCCCTCGGCCTCCAAGGCAATGGACACCGAGGTGAGGATATTGCGATCGTCATCGACGAGAGCGATGGTCGGCATGAGCCTTGTGTTCCCCGTGACGGTTCGATCCCGCTGACTTTGAAGCCCGGAAAGCTGGGCCGAAATGTGACAAGCCTTCGACAAATGCGTGATTCGTCAATCCTTTGGCCATATTAACCCATCATCAGGGGTCGCGAATGGCACGGGCGACTTGCAGGCGATGCCAATCCGGGATGGAGTGAGGTCGGCACCAAGCTCAGGTCCATATATGAAGCCGACAGCCGATTTCGACCCCAAGGCCGCCGCAAAGCGGTTGATGCGCGAGGCGCGCGAGGGCGCACTCGCGACGCTGATGGCAGGCTCGGGCGATCCTTATTGCTCGCTGGTCAATGTTGCGGCCGCCGCCGACGGATCGCCGCTGCTGTTGATCTCGCAGCTTGCGATCCACACGCGGAACATCGTGGCCGATGCGCGCGTCTCCTTGATGCTCGACGAGCGCAAGGAGGGCGATCCGTTGCAGGGCGCCCGCGTGATGCTGATGGGACGCGCCGCGCGCACCGACAGCGCCGACGCGCGGCGCCGTTATCTGGCGCAGCAGCCCGAGGCGGAGCTGTTCGCAGGCTTCGGCGACTTTGCATTCTATGAGATCGCGGTGGCGGGAGCGCATCTTGTTGCCGGCTTCGGCCGCATCGTCGATCTTGCGCCCACCGATCTGCTGACCGATCTGGCCGGCGCCGATGCGCTTCTCGCCGCCGAACCGGATGCGGTCGCGCATATGAACGCCGATCACGCCCATGCTTGCCGGCTTTATGCGACGAAACTGCTCGGCGCGCCGGATGGCGACTGGCGTTGCGTCGGCTGCGATCCGGACGGTCTCGATCTGCAATGGCAGCGCATGGCGTTGCGCCTGTCGTTCCCGCAGCGCGTGACGACGCCGGATGCCTTGCGCGCGGTGCTCACGCAGATGGCGGAGCAAGCGCGAGCGGCCTAAAGCGTTTTCGAGCGAAGTGGATACCGGTTCGCGTGAAGAAAACGCGTTTAAACAACGACCTAGAGTCCTTCACCGTTTCCATCAAACGGTGAAGGACTCTAGGAGCTGCCGCGGTTTTGCCGCTGTCGCTTTGGCATAGCGGCGGCCTGACCGGCGCGACCTGCGAGACGAAGCCAGACGGCGGCGACGGCTGGATGCGCTGAGTCACCACCGGTGACGAGATCATCAAGGCTTACACCGAGTTGATCGACAAGGTCTGCCCGTGCGTCGTGCTGGTTCACAGCCAGTCCGGCAAGTTCGGCTATCAGGCGCTCGAAGCGCGCCCCGATAAGGTGAAGGCGTTGGTCGCGGTGGCACCGACGCTGAGCGGCGACAAAAGCAAGATCGCGTCGGTCAAGGGCACGCCGATTCTCATCGTGATCGGCGATAACGCCAAGGACCACCCGCGCTGGAAGAACATCCGCAACAACAGCGTCGCCTATGCTGAAGCGTTCAAAGCTGCGGGCGGCAGCCTCGACCGCATCGACCTGCCGGACATCGGCATCAAGGGTAACTCCCACATGATGATGATGGACAAGAACAGCGACCAGATCGCGGGGCTGATCCAGGATTGGCTGGCGAAGAAAGGTCTGAGCGACTGACGGACGGCTGGGCGGGGCCGGGTGCTCCGGCCCTTGGCCCGGCCTGTTTCCACGCTCTTGATGACGATGTGCACTGCGATGCGAAGTGGCGGCCCACATGGGATCGAACCGCCGTGCTGCAACGCAGCGAGGCCCGTAGAGGCTTGGCGCCGAGCTTGAGCTTCCGTGATGTAAGGGCGCGCATTTTGGTGCGCGCACGCTCCACTCTATCGGTAACTCTTTCGGGGGCTGGCGCGATGAAGCTTAGGCCCACGCTCGGCTGCCCTTGAACGGATTCGTCTTTTGCGAATTGAGCCTTCGCGGTTTGGGGTGTGGCGGATTGCTCTTTCGCGGATTGACCTTGGCAGACGACGCGTTCCCGACTAAAAGTCGCGGCGGATCGGGTTGGCGGCGCCCAAAGGCCGCCCTGCAAACGGTCGATACGGACATCCCGGCTTGCCTTGGCCGCCGGAGGCGTGAGGAGGATTACCAGTGAAAGAGATCGGTCTGCACAATGCTGCTTTCGGCGCTGACAAATTTGGCCTGAAGGACGTGGCCGAGATTCGCTGGAATCTGACTGACGCCCCGCTCTACGAATATGCGATCCGAAACGGCGAGGCCTCGATCGTCGCGGGTGGCGCGCTCTGCGCCGAAACCGGTCACCACACCGGCCGTTCGCCCAAGGACAAGCACACCGTCGTCGATGCACTGACCGAAAACACCGTCTGGTGGGATGGCAACCGCAAGCAGAGCAAGGAGCACTTCGAGAACCTGTATCAGGACTTCCTGGCGCATGCGAAGGGCAAGGCGCTGTTCGCGCAGGATCTCTATGGCGGCGCCGATCCGAAGTACCGGATCAAGGTTCGCGTCTTCACCGAACTGGCTTGGCACTCGCTGTTCATCCGCACGCTGCTCATCCGTCCGCAGGTGGCGGAGCTGGCGAGCTTCGCGCCGGAGTTGACCATCATCGACATGCCGTCGTTCCGGCCCGACGCCAAGCGCCACGGCGGTCGCGAAGGCTCCGATACGATGGTCGCCATCGACTTCACCCGCAAGATCGTGCTGATCGCGGGCTCGTCCTACGCCGGCGAGATGAAGAAGGCGGTGTTCACCACGCTCAATTTCTACCTGCCGGCCCAAGGCGTGATGCCGATGCATTGCTCGGCCAACGTCGGCCCAGCAGGGGATTCGGCGCTGTTCTTCGGTCTGTCCGGCACCGGCAAGACCACGCTCTCCGCCGATCCGAACCGCACCTTGATCGGCGACGACGAGACGGGCTGGTCGCCGAACGGCATCTTCAACTTCGAGGGTGGCTGCTACGCCAAGACCATCAAGCTTTCGGCCGAGGCCGAGCCGCAGATTTGGGACGCCACCAATCGTTTCGGCGCGGTGCTGGAAAACGTTGTCTTCGATCCGCTGACCCGCGTTCCGAACTACGACGACGCCTCCAAGACTGAGAACACCCGTTCGGCCTATCCGCTCGAATCGATCCCGAACGCTTCGCGCACCGGCATGGCCGGCCACCCGAAGAACATCATCTTCCTGACCGCGGATGCTTTCGGCGTGATGCCGCCGATTGCCAAGCTGACGCCGGCACAGGCGATGTACCACTTCCTCTCGGGCTACACCGCGAAGGTCGCCGGTACCGAGAAGGGTCTTGTCGGCGTGCAGCCGGAGTTCTCGACCTGCTTCGGCGCGCCGTTCCTGCCGCGCCCGCCGGCGGAATACGGCCGGCTGCTGCGCGACTATATCGCCAAGCACAACGTCGATTGCTGGCTGGTCAACTCCGGCTGGACCGGGGGCATCTATGGCGTCGGCAGCCGCATGCCGATCAAGGTGACCCGCGCGCTGGTCACCGGGGCGTTGGACGGATCGCTGAAGAACGCGCAGTTCCGCACCGATCCCTATTTCGGCTTCGCCGTGCCGACGGCGGTGCCGGGCATCGACACGAATTTGCTGCATCCGGAGCAGACCTGGGCCGACAAGAAGGCGTTCGACGAAACGGCCCGCAAGCTCGTCGGCATGTTCCAGCAGAACTTCACCAAGTACGAGCAGACTGTGGACGCCGAAGTTCGCGCTGCGGCGCCTGAAGTTCGCCTCGCGGCCGAGTAGCCACGGCGACGAGGTGAGCAAGGAGGGGGCGGTGCTGGCGCCGCCCCTTTTGCTTTTTACGGACGGCGTTGCCCCGGTCGTTGCCGGCGACGATTATCGCTGCGGCGTGGTGTCGAGGAATTCCGCCGAGATCGTTTCCAGATTGACCACGCGGTTTCGCACCGCGCGCCAATACCCCATCCGCGCGGTCGGTAGGGCGGCGTCGCCGTAGAGATCGTTGACGTCCTTGCGGAAGCGGGTGACGTAGCGTTCGCCGAGCTGGTCGCGAAGGTAGATTTCCGACCGTTGCGCCCATTCGTCGGCCGGCCGCGTCGGCAGGTCGCGCTGCATGTCCTTGATCTGGGCGAGCAGGGTCCGCCCTTCGAGGATGAATGTTTCGAGTCGTTCGCGGACCTGGCTGCGCTCGGTTTGCTGGCGCTCGTACCGCGCATAGGCCTCGTACTTGAGGAACAGCGTCGTGCCCACCGCGATCGCGCCCAAGGCGAGAGCCGTCATGGCGAGCCGCCACTTGGCGGTCGATCGCCGCACCGACAGCAGCGCAATCACGATAGCAATGAGGCCATTGGCGACCGCAAGAGCCGGTGCGACAAAGGCAACGTAGTCCCGCCACATACCGCAAGATTCCGCAGTGCTGCCCGGTGAGGATGCGACGCTAGCACTGTACGCGGTCGTTCCTCAATGTGACACAGACGGCAACACAACAGAAAACGGACGCAAATAAAAAGGGGCGGCACGGCCGCCCCTCTCGTTTGAACGATTCCAGGAGTTTATCCGCCGGACTGCGCGGTGTTGCGGCCAAGCCGGTTGAACGTCGCCTTCTGCTCGTCGCTCAGCGACGCATAGAAATCGTCGAGGGCGGGGCGCACGGCGTTGGCCGCTGCGATCATGGCCTCCAATCGTTTCTGCATGATCTCGATCCGGCCCACGGGCGTCCGCGCCGTCGTGTTGGGGCATGCATTTTGCAGATCGTCCACCGCCTTCTGCATGGCGTCGTCGAGCCGCTCCAGCGCCGCGTACTGCTGATCGTTCGGCTGCACGGCCAGTTCGATCTGTTCGGTCGCAAGCCCCGAGAGCCCGGCCTTTTCGCCGCCGCAAGCGGCTTGCGCATCCGCCGTCTCCGCCCCGCCCTTGTCGGTGCCCTCCCTGCCCTTGTCGGGGGCCTGGGCGGCGCGCTGGCCGAGGCTCGGCCCGACTTCGTTGAACCGCGCCTTCTGCTCGTCGCTGAGCGATTCGTAGAACGCAGTCAGCGGCGGGCGCACGATCTTCACGGTGTCGAGCGTGGCCTGCAGCCGTTGCGTCATGGCCTGCAGTCGTCCGGGCGGCGTCATGGGAATGTCGGTTGGGCACGCTTCCTTGAACTGAGCGGCGCCGTCATTCGCGGCCTTCTTCAACTCGTCCAGCAACGCCTGCTGCCGGTCGTCCGGGCGCACCGCCTGAGCGATCCGATCGAACGGCCACGCGGTGATGCCTTGGGCTTGATTGGCGCAGAATTGCTGTGTCGATGCGCTCGGGCGCGCGGAGGAGGCGCCGCGCGCGCTGCGTCCGCTTCGGCTCGGCGCCGAGGCGCTGGCCGCGAGCGCCGGCGGCAGCTCTTCGTAAGGCCCGTCATAGACATAATCGGCGTAGGGCGCGCCGTCCGGGAAGAAGATGCCATCGAAGAAATCGTCATAGGCATAGGCCCAATAGGCCGGTTCGTAGGCGTCCGGCCAGAACGTGTAATAGAACACGTCATTGTAGGCGTAAGGCCAGTAGACCGCGCCGAGCCAGGCCACATGGCGCGCGCGATGGCGATGCCGCCACGCCGCTTGCGCTCCGAGCCGGCTCATGCGCCATGCCGCGCCTCGCTCGGCTTGACGCTGGAAACGGTTGCGGGCATCGGCGTTGCCAAAGCCTGCGGCGAAGCGGCCTTGTGTCGCCTGCTGGCGGGTGATCTGCCGCGCGCGTAAAGCCTGCTGCCGTTGGACCGTGGGAGCGCCCTGCAGGCGTTGTTGCCGCTCGGCGCGCTGCAATTGTTGCAGCTCGCGCCGTTGTGCGCGGTCGAGCCGTCCGCGTCCGGCCTGTTGTCGCAAGGTTTGCAGCCGTTGCGGGTCGGCCTGGATGGCCTGGCGCGTATTCTGCTGCTGGGCGCGCCGCATTTGGAGCAGTTCCCGACGCTCGGTGCGATTGAGATTGCCGCCTCGCGATTGCAGCGCCTGCAGCCGCTGCTGTTGCTGCGCGTTCAGTTGCCGGCTTGCGGGCGCAACGTTCCGCGCGGCGGGCTGCTGGCGTTGAAGGTTTGGGCGGCTCTGGCCGAGTTGTCGCGGATGAAGCCGCTGCTGCTGGGCGCGCTGGATCGAACGTGGGGCGGGCGCGGTGCGCGGCCCGATGGCGCGGGAAGGCGCGGCAACGTGCGGCGCGCGAGAGGGTATCTGGCGCATTGCGGGGCGCTGGATGATCGGGGGCCGCGGCGTTGCCACGCGCGGTTGAATCATCGGCCGAGGGGCAGGGTGCGCCATTGGAGGTCGCGCCATGGGCGGTCCTGCCATTGGAGGTCTTGCCATTGGAGGTCTTGCCATAGGAGGTCTTGCCATCGGTGCCGGGCGCGCGACCGCCGGCGGAGCGGGCCGCGCTCCCTGCCGGTGCGGTTGCGCCGAGACGGTGCCGGCCGGCACCAGTGTCGAGAGGGCCAGAGCACCAGCCGCAATACCGAAAACGAAACGGAACATCGCTTTTCGCTCCCACAGGGACGAAACGCTAATCGGCCACACCCGCGTATGGTTCCTGTGGTTTCGATGCGGGAATATGTCGCTGGAACAGCGTACCCCTTCCGACACGAAGCGTTTCGCGCTCAATTCGGGCGCGGGTTCCACCCCGTTGACATGATTGGCATCGGTGTCGTTGGGTGAAGCGTCATTCGGTTCAGGTTGTGGGCTCTCATGCAAATCCTTGTCGTCGGCGCCGGTGTGGTCGGGCTTGCGGTTGCGCGCGCGGCGGCGCTCGCCGGTCACGACGTGATCGTTGCCGAGGCGACGGGCGGCATCGGCAATGGCGTGTCCTCGCGCAACAGCGAGGTGATCCACGGCGGCATGTACTATCCGACCGGCTCGTTGCGCGCTCATCATTGCCCGCGCGGCCGGCGCATGATGGTGACGTTCTGTACGTCGCATGGCGTGCCGCACCGCATTTGCGGCAAACTGATCGTCGCCACCGAGGATGCCGAGGTGGCGAAAATGGAGGCGATCCTCAAGCAGGGCCAGGCCAACGGTGTCGAAGGCTTCGCCATGATCGACGGCGCGGCCGCGCGCGCGATGGAGCCGGCGCTCTCGTGCGTGGCGGCGTTGCATTCGCCGGTCACCGGCATCGTGGACAGCCATGCCTTCATGCGCGCGCTGCAAGGCGACCTCGAGGATCGCGGCGGCGCCATTGCGTTCAACACGCGGGTCGAACGCCTGATCCACACGCAAGCCGGCTGGCTGGTGCGGTTCTCGGGTCTTGAGAGCGGCGAGCTGGCCGTCGATGCGGTGGTGAATGCGGCAGGGCTTGGCGCGCAGTCGCTGGCCCGCAACACGGAAGGCTATCCGCCGGCGCGTGTGCCGCGGCAGGTGCTCGCGCGAGGCAATTACTTCAGCTTCACAGGCCGCCCGGTGTTCTCGCGGCTGATCTATCCGGCCCCGCGTATCGACGGCGGCCTTGGCACCCACGTCACGCTCGATCTTGCCGGGCGCATGCGCTTCGGCCCCGATGTCGAATGGATCGACAAAGAAGATTACAACGTCAATCCGGCGCGCGGTGCGTCGTTCTATGCCAGCATCCGCCGTTATTGGCCGAGCCTGCCGGACCATTCGTTGCAGCCGGATTACGCCGGCATCCGGCCGAAACTCACCGGGCCGGGGGAGCCCGCCGCCGATTTCATGATCGAGGGGCCGGCGCAGCACGGACTGCGCGGCCTGGTGCAACTGTTCGGAATCGAGTCGCCGGGGTTAACGTCGTCGCTGTCGCTGGCCGACGAGATCGTCGCTCACCTCGCGGCTTGATGGCTGACATCGCGTGCCAGCGCCGCGTCGTTGCCAGCGAAAGATGAGGGCCGCCAGCGCCGGGCGTATTTTCGCCTCGGAAAGCTCGCGGGCCCGTTCGCTTGACGACGGGGCGATCGGCGTGAAACGCGCCTGGCTGCATGGTTGCGGCGGGTGGTGGGGATTCAGCGCAGGAACAGCCAGCCGCAGACCACAAACGTGGGCAGCAGCAGAAGCCCGGACCACACCATATAACCGAAGAACGAAGGCATGCTCACGCCCATCTGTCGGGCGATGGCGTAGACCATGAAGTTCGGCGCGTTGCCGATGTAGGTGTTGGCCCCCATGAACACCGCTCCGGCGGAGATGGCGGCGAGCGTCGTCGCCATCGTCGTCATCAGTGTCTGCGGATCGCCGCCGGCCAGTTCGAAGAACACCAGATAGGTCGGTGCGTTGTCGAGGAACGATGACAGCGCGCCGGTGAGCCAGAAATAGGCGAGATTGTTCGGCGAACCGTCGGCATTGCTCACCAGCGCCAGCAGCGGAGCGAACACGCCGTTGCTTCCAGCATGGAGCATGGCGATCACCGGCACCAGGCAGGTGAAGATGCAGGCAAACAGAATGGCGACCTCGCGGATCGGCCCCCATGTGAATTCGTTCCCGACCCGGCATTCGCGTTTGGTCAACATCAGCGAGGCGACGACGACCAGAACGAACACCCCATCGCGGACGATGTTCTGAAGCTCGATCTCGATGCCGAACAAAGGAATCGCGATGCCGGGTTTCCACCATGCGCTCATCAGGATCGCCGCGATGACCACACCGATCAGCGCGAAGTTCACGCAGCCGTGCAGCTTGAGCGGTGAATCCGGCGTGGGATCGAAGGGGTTCGCCCGATGCTTCTCGCGGCGGTGGAGAAACCAATCGATTGCGACGAACAGAGCCAGCAGGGTCGCGGCGACAAACAGCACCTCGCGAAAGAGATGCGCCGCTGGCCAGAAGAAATCGACGCCGCGCAGGAAGCCGACAAACAGCGGCGGGTCGCCGAGCGGGGTCAGCGCGCCGCCGACGTTCGACACCAGGAAGATAAAGAAAATCACCGTATGCACGCGATAGACGCGGTCGTCGTTGGCCCGGATCAGCGGGCGGATCAGGATCATCGAGGCGCCGGTGGTGCCGACGAAGCTTGCGAGCACGGTCCCGCAAATCAGCAGCAGGGCGTTGGCGGCGGGTGTGCCGCGCAGGTTGCCCTCGAGATAGATGCCGCCGGCCGCGACGAACAGCGCCAGCAGCAGCAGGATGAACGGGACGTAATCGAGCAGCAGCACATGGGCGAGCGCGGTGGTCGCGGTCGAAGGCGTCTCGACGATATAGAGCGGCACGACGACGCAGGCGGACCAGAACAGCGCGAACTTGCCGACATGGTTCTCCCAGAGGTGCGGAAACAGCAGCGGCCCGGTCGCAATCGACAGCAGGATGCCGATGAACGGCAGCGCCCAAAGCACGGAAAGGCCTTCCCCGTGCAGGCCTTCCGCCGCATGGGCCGGGGTTGCGAGCGCCGCGGCCGCGACGAACGGGGCCGTTGCGGCCAGGCTTTTCGTAATGCTCTGCATTCCACGCAAGACCCGCTTCCTCTCCCAGATGCAGGCTTGAGCACGGCGCTCCGCAAGTCAATGCGACTTCCGCGGCGCGCTGGGTTATGGTGGGCGAAGAATCGCTTCAGGGAGGGCACTGTGACCAATCGCTTCGTCAATCCGAAGTCCATGCCGGCGCCGCGTGGCTACACCCAGGTGGTCGAGACCAGCGCGCCCGGTCGAACGATCTATCTGTCCGGTCAACTCGGCACGACGCCGGCAGGAGCCTTTGCCGGTGCGCCGGGGGATTTCCGCGCGCAGGCGACGCAGTGCTTCGAGAACCTCAAGGCGGGGCTCGCAGCGGCTGGGGCGGGCTTCGAGCATGTGGTGAAGATCACGAACTTCTTCGTCGATATGGATCACTTGCCGACGTTCTTCGAGGTTCGCGACCGCTACGTCAACACCAAGGCGCCGCCGGCCTCGACCGCGATCCAGATCGGCCGGCTGGCGCGCGAGGGCGCGCTGTTCGAGGTGGAGGCCGTGGCGGTGGTGCCGGACAGGGCGGGCCGATCCGCCGCAAAAAGCAGAGGTGCCGCGAAGCGGGGCGGGGCGCGAAAGGCTGCAGCGAAGAAGGTCGCGCCGGTAAAGAAGAAGCGCCGGCGTTAGCCGCGCGTTCACTCGCGTCGCGCACACTCGCGCCATGCCGAGCTTCGTCTATGTCCTGGGCTGCCGCGCGCCGGATCGCTGCCTTACCTATGTAGGCTGGACCACCGACGTCGAACGGCGCGTGGCTCAGCACAACGCCGGCACCGGCGCGCGGACCACGCGGGGCCGCGCCTGGGTGCTGCTGTATACCGAGAAATTCCGCACCCGCCGCCAGGCGATGAGCCGCGAGTGGTATCTCAAGCGCGACCGCAAGTTCCGGAAGGCGCTGGCGCTGGGGCTCTGACGCGCCGCTATTCGCTCACGCCGATCACTTTTGCCAGCCGTTCGGGGTCATCGCGCAACGTGGCGGAGGCGCCGTCGTAGACGATGCGGCCCTTGTCGAGCACCACGCAGCGGTCGGAAAACTCGAACGCCACGCGGCTGTTCTGTTCGACCAGGACGATGGAAAGGCCGGATTCGCTGCGCAGCTTCACCAGCACCGCCGTCAGCGTTTCCACGATCACCGGGGCAAGACCCTCGGTCGGCTCGTCCATCAAGAGAACGGTCGGGTTGGTGAGCAACGCGCGCGCGATGGACAGCATCTGCTGCTCGCCGCCGGAGAGCTGATTGCCGCGATTGTCGAGCCGCTCCCGAAGGTTGGGGAACAGTTCGAACATGCGCTCGGGCGTCCAGGGACCCGGCCGAGCGCCGACTTCGAGATTCTCGCGCACGCTGAGCGAGGGGAAAATCTCGCGCTCCTGCGGCACGAAGCCAAGCCCTGCCGCCGCGCGCCGATAGACTGGCACGCGGTTGAGGCTCTTGCCCTCGAACAACACGTCGCCTCTATGCAGCGTGGTGTGACCCATGATCGTGGCGAGCAGCGTGGTCTTGCCGACGCCGTTGCGTCCGATGATGCTGACGCATTCGCCCGGCGCCAGCGCCAGGTCGATGTCTTCCAGCACGACGGTTTCGCCGTAGCCGGCCGACAGGCCCCTGAGTTCGATGGCGTTAGGCATAAGCGTCAACCATGTGTTGCCTGTCCGAGATACACCGACCGCACGTCGGGGTTGGCGCCAATCTCCTTTGGCGTGCCTTCGGCAAACACCGCGCCGCGCACCAGAACGGTGATGGTCTGAGCGAAGCGGAACACCAGGTCCATGTCGTGGTCGATGATGAGCACGCCGATGCTCTTGGGCAGCGCGTCGATGGCGTCGAGGATGATGTGGCTCTCCGCGCTCGGCACGCCGGCCGCGGGCTCGTCGAGCAGCAATACCTCGGGCTTGAGGCCGAGCGTGATGGCAAGCTCGACCAGCCGTTGGCGGCCGTAGGGTAGTTCGGGGATCGTCTTATGCGCGATATCGGCAAGCTTGAGCCGCGTGAGCAGATCCATCGCCTCGTCAATGACATCGCGGCGCCTGCCCGCGGGCGTTAGCATGTTCGGCGCGGCGCCGACGCGCTCGGCGATCGACATGTAAACGTTGTCCAGTACCGAAAGACCGCGGAACAGCCGATTGATCTGGAAGGTTCGAGCGATCCCGAGCTTGACCCGCTCGGCCTGCGCGACTCGGGTGATGTCGGCGCCCTTGAACAGCACCGTGCCCGCGCTTGGCGTCAGTACGCCCGTCAGAAGGTTGATGAAGGTGGTCTTGCCGGCGCCGTTGGGCCCGATCAGCGCGTGGCGCGCACCCGGCTCCAGCCTGAAACTGACATCGCGCGTGGCGCGCAGCGCGCCGAAGCTCTTGCTGAGCGCGCGCGTTTCCAGGAGCGCCGTCATGATGGGCCGCGCTCCTTGCCGCGTCCGTGCCAGAGCGCCGCGCCGATGCCGAGCACGCCGCCGCGCGCGAACAGCGCGATGACGACCAGCATCAGGCCAAGGCCAAGCTGCCAGGCGCTGGGGTAGAGCCGCGACAGGAAATGCGCCAGCACCATGTAGACCACCGCGCCGACGAACGCGCCGTAGAGCCGGCCGTAGCCGCCGAGCACGAGGACGATCAGGACGGTCGCCGCCCGGTCGATGCCGAGAACGCTGAGGTTCACGTAGGCATTGGCTTGCGCCCATAGCGCACCGGCAATGCCGGCCAGCGCCGCCGAGATGGTGTAGCAGACCACAAGGCGCGTCCGAACCGGAGCGCCGACCGCATGCATCCGCAGCGTATTCTCGCGGATGCCGGTGAGGCTGTGGCCGAACGGCGAATAAACCAGCGTGCGCACGAACACGAAGCAGATCACCAGCACGGCGAGGACGTAGAGATACTGGGTGGTGGAATACAGCACGTCGAACTCGAACACACCGAACACCGGCTGGATCGGCAGGCTGTCGAGCCCGTCAAAGCCGCCGGTGTACTCGGCAGCCATGTTGGCCGATTCTTCGAGCAGCCCCATCGTGCAGATGGTCAGCATGAGCAGCGTCAGGCCGGTGGTGCGCAACAGCACCAGGCCGGAGGCGAGCCCGATCAGTCCGGCCACGGCGGCAGCCAGCAGCAAACCCGTAATCGGCTCGGTCCAGATGCCGTGCTTGGCCAGCATGCCGACGGTGTAGGCGCCGGCGCCGAAGAAGGCGGCGTGGCCGAGCGTGACGATGCCGGCATAGCCCAGCGCCAGGTCGAGCGAGATCGCGAACAGGATCGTGATCAGCATCTCGGTGCCGAAGCCGAGATAGCGCGGGAAAGCGAAATAGAAACCGATGGCAAGCAGCCACGGCAGCGCCTCCCACCAGCGCAGGCGATGCCGCTCCGCGAGCTCTCGCGCTGCGGCGCTTAAGCCGACGCCCGGCGCGGCGTTCGTTGCCGTGCCTGTGTTCGCCGGCGTGCTCATGGCGCCCGCCCGAACAGGCCCTGCGGCCGCCACAACAGCAGCAGGATCGTCATGGCATAGATGAACACCGTGCCGCCCTGCGGCAGGTATTTTTTCAGCGTGAAGTCCAGCACGCCGATGATGAGCGCGGCGAAGAACACCCCGGTGACGCGGCCAAGCCCGCCGACTGCGACCACGATCAGGAAGATCACCAGATATTTGAGCGGGTATTGCGGATCGAGGCCGAGGAACTCGGCCCCGAGCCCACCGCCCAGTGCCGCCATACCGCTGCCGAAGGCGAAGGTGAGGGTGAACAGCCGCGTGATGTTGATGCCGAGCGATTCCGCCATCCGGCGGTTGTCGACCGCGGCGCGGATTTGCGCGCCCATCCGCGTGCGTTCGAAGCCGAGCCAGAGCCCGAGCATGATGAGCACGCCGGCGCCGATCAACACCAGGCTGTAGGTCCGATAGGTCATGAAGCCGAGGTTCGACTGCCCCTGCATCCATGACGGCAGGTTGAGCGGTTGCGTCTCGGGACCGACGATCAGCGTGATCGAGGCGATCATGACGAACACGAGGCCGATGGTGAACAACACCTGGTCGAGTTCGGAGGCGCGGTAAAGCCGCGTGTAGAGCAATCGCTCGAACACGACGCTGATCGCGGCGACGAGGACGAACCCGATGGCGAGGGCGGCGATGAACGGCACACCGAGCCGGTTCATCGACAGCACGACGATATAGCCCCCGATCATGGCAAAGCCGCCGTGGGCTAAGTTGACGAACCCCATCAGCCCGAGCGTCACCGACAGGCCGACGGACACGATGAACAGCACCATGCCTGCGGCCACGCCGCCGAGCAGCATGTTGGCAAATTCGACGACGGAGATCACGATTGGACCTGCCGTCTATGGGCGCGGCGCGCCGCGGCTCCCGCCCGCTTCATTGCACGTTCCCCCGCCGGTTGATCCGGCTTGATGATGAATACTAGATGGCCTTCGACGGGCTTGCACCAAACATCTCGGTATCGCTGTCGTCGCATGCCCGGTGATGATGTCGTCGGCGCGGCTCCGCCCGGCCAATGCAAGTCCGCCGCCCCCGATGAAGGGGGGCGGCGGATTGTCGTTTACTATAGAACGGTCATCGGTAGGACGGTCACTTCGGCGCGCAGGGCCCGATCTTCAGCGCCTTGCAGGCGTCCTTGACGTGGTCGATCTGGCCGATCTTCTTCTGGTGCAGCTTGCCGTCCGCACCCTTGACCACTTCGACCAGATACTCGTTCATCACGATATCCCGCGTATCGGGATCGACCATGATCGGTCCGCGCGGGCTGTCGTATTTCCAGCCGAGCAGCGACTTGACCGCGCCGTCGCCGTCCATTTTTCCCTTGGTGGCGACGATCGCGTGGGCGATCGCAGCCATGCCGTCATAAGCGCCGACGGCCACGAAGTCTGGCGTCGAGTCGTTGCCGTAGTCCTTGTGCCAGGACGCGACGAGCTTCTTGTTCTGTGGGTTGTCGAGGTCGGCATTGTAGTGGTGCATGGTGATGAGACCGACCGCGGCGTCGCCCATGGCCTGCAGCTTGATGTCCTGGGTGATGTCGCCGGGGCCGATCAGCTTGATGCCGGCAGCCCGCATGCCGAGGGCGGCATAGGTTTTCACCACGGCCAGCGCGTGGTCGCCGGCCGGCACGAAGACGAAGAACACATCGGGTTTCTTGTCCTTGGCGCGCTGGAAGAACGGCGTGAAGTCCGGCACCTGGCCCGCGCCGCCCATCGGAATTTCGTCGACGACCTTGCCGCCGTTAGCCTCGAACGACCGCTTGAACGCCGCCAGGCTGTCCTTGCCGGGCGGGAAGTCGCTGTAGCCGATCACCGCGGTCTTGGCCTTAAGTTGCTTGGCCGCGGCTTCGCCGAGCGCATAGCCGGAGTGCCACATGCTGAACGAGGTGCGCACGAAGTACTTCGACATGTTGGTGATGTGGGCGGTGCCGGCGTTCATGATGACGCCGAGCTTCTTGCCGGCGTTGATGACCGGCGCGGAGGCAATGGCGTTCGGCGAATAAATCCAGCCGGCGATCGCCTGGACGTTTTCCTGGGTCAGGAGCTCCTGCACCGCGATCTTGGAATCGGCGCCCGAGGGGTTCTTGTCGTCGCGCTTGATGACCTTGATGGTGTAGGGCTTGAATTCGGCGGCGTTGAGTTTGAGGTACTGCTCCACGCCGCGGTCGATCTGCTGGCCGAGTTCGGCGCCGATGCCCGTGAACGGGGCGACCAGGCCGACCTTGACCTCTTGCGCCTGGGCCAAAGCGGCCGACAGCACAAGCGCGGCCGATGCCGCGAGAATGCGTTTCATCATCGAAATCCCTCCCGAGGTGATGCCGGTCCGCGCGTGGGGCGCCGGCCGTTCTCGGTGGGAGTGTAGGTCGAAAGGCCAAAATCCCGCAAGCAGATGCAACTTGTCCGGCGTGGCGTTTCGGCGCATTTCTTCGCGGAAAAATGGCCATTCGATCCGGTTTCCGTTCCAGCCGTTCTGCAGCATTGGGAGGGCGGCCCACGCGCGCCGCTTCGCTGGAACGACAGCGTCGGAATCCGGTTGACCGCGTTGGCATTCTCGACCACGCAAGCGGCTTATGCGATGCTTCGATCACGCTATGCACGGACCATCTGAAGTCGAGGAGACGACCAATGAAAAGAACCACACCGCCTTATCGCGCCGACCACGTCGGGAGCTTCCTGCGTTCGGGGCCGATCAAGGAGGCGCGCGAGAAGCGTGAAAAGGGCCAGATCGGCGCCGATGAACTGAAGATGGTCGAGGATCGCGAGATCGAAAAGCTCATCAAGAAGCAGGAGGAGGTCGGCTTGCAACTCGCCACCGATGGCGAGTATCGCCGCTCGTGGTGGCATTTCGATTTCTTCGGCATGCTCCAGGGCGTCGAGATTTACGAGCTGGACCACGGCATCCAGTTCCAGGGCGTGCAGACCAAGCCGCGCAGCATCCGCGTGATCGATAAGCTCGGCTTTGGCCCGCACCCGATGCTGGAGCATTTCAAGTTCCTGAAGGCGCACACCAAGGTGACGCCGAAGATGTGCATTCCGAGCCCGGCCGTGATGCACTTCCGCCTTGAGCCCGGCGCCGTCGCCAAAAGCGCCTATCCCGACCGGGACGCCATTTTCGACGACCTGTCGAAGACCTATCGGCAGGCGGTCAAGGCGTTCTACGACGCCGGTTGCCGTTATCTGCAGTTCGACGACACCGCCTGGGCCTATCTGTGCTCCGACGTGGAGATGAAGAAGGCCGCGGAGCGCGGCATGAATGTCGCGACGCTGGCTGACGACTACACCCGCGTCATCAACGAATCGCTGAAGGACAAGCCGGCCGACATGGTCATCACGACTCATGTCTGCCGCGGCAACTTCCGCTCGACCTGGATCGCCTCGGGCGGCTACGAGCCCGTTGCGGAGCGGTTGCTCGGTCAATGCAACTACGACGGCTACTTCCTCGAATACGACAGCGATCGCGCCGGCGGTTTCGAGCCGCTGCGCTTCCTGCCCAAGGGGAAGAAGATCGTCGTGGTCGGCGTCGTGACCTCCAAGAGCGGCACGCTCGAAAGCAAGGACACGGTCAAGCGCCGGATCGACGAGGCGGCGAAGTTCGCGCCGCTGGAGCAACTGGCGCTCAGCCCGCAATGCGGCTTCGCCTCGACCGAGGAAGGCAACGTGCTGACCGAGGAACAGCAATGGGCGAAGATGCGCGAGATCGTCGAGATTGCGGAAGAGGTCTGGGGCAAGTAACCCGTTTGGGGCTAGCCTGGACGTCGTTCTTATTCGCACCTGTCGCACTCACCGGTCGCGGCTGCTGGCGTTAAGGCCAGCAGGCGCACGGGTGAGCGCCGTTGAACAGCCGGGACAGCCGGACAGCAAAGCTGGAGAGTGATTCTCAATGCAACGTACCAAGCCTCCGTTCCGCGCCGATCATGTCGGTAGCCTGCTGCGTTCGGCCGCTTTGAAGGAGGCGCGGGCCAGGCGTGAGAAGAACGAAATCACAGCCGAGCAATTGAAGGCGGTCGAAGACCGCGAGATCGAGGCGCTGATCGCCAAGCAGGAGGGGGTTGGCCTCAAGTCGATCACGGACGGTGAGTATCGCCGCGCGTTCTGGAATTACGACTTCCTCGGCAAGCTCGACGGCGTCGAGGCGTATCTCGGTGAGCGTAAGATCCAATTCCAAGGGAAGAATCCGCGACCGATGATGCTGCGCGTGATCGGCAAGCTCGGCGCGTTTTCCGGTCACCCGATGATCGAGCACTTCACATTCCTGAAGAACCACACCCGCCAGACGCCGAAGATGTCGATTCCGTCGCCGTCGTCGCTGCATTTCCGCTACGGGCGTTCGGCGGTGCCGGAATCCATCTATCCGGACATGGACGAGTTCTATCGCGATCTCGGCCAGAGCTACCGCAAGGCCGTGCGGGCGTTCGCGGACGCCGGTTGCCGCTACATCCAGCTCGACGAGGTCAATTTCACCTACCTCTGCGATCCGAAGCTGCGCCAGCAGGTGACGGAGCGCGGCGACGACCCGAACAAGCTGCCGCACATCTATGCCAATCTCATCAACACCGCGATCTCCGACGTGCCGGCGGATATGAGCACGGCGATGCATCTTTGCCGCGGCAACTTCCAGTCCACGTTCGTGGCCTCGGGCGGCTACGAGCCGGTGGCGGAGATCCTGTTCAACGAGATCAACATCCAGGCCTACTTCATGGAGTACGACACGGACCGCGCCGGCGGCTTCGAGCCGCTGCGCTTCGTGCCCAAGGGCAAGACCGTGGTGCTGGGCCTGGTGACGTCGAAATCCGGCACGCTCGAATCCAAGGACGAACTCAAGCGCCGGATCGAGGAGGCGTCGAAATACGTCTCGCTCGATCAGCTCTGCCTGTCGCCGCAATGCGGTTTCGCCTCGACCGAGGAGGGCAACATCCTGGCGGAGGACGAGCAATGGGCCAAGCTGCGGATGATTGTGGAACTGGCGGACGAGGTGTGGGGACGGTGACGCCGCACCGCCTCCGTGAGCGATAGCGAGCGATCGAGAGCCGGCGATGCAACACACCACGCCTCCGTTCCGTGCCGACCAGGTCGGCAGCCTGTTGCGTTCGGCCGCGCTGAAGGAGGCGCGGGCCAAGCGTCAGCGTAGCGAGATCACGGCTGAGCAACTGCGCGCCGTCGAGGATCGCGAGATCGAGGCGTTGATCCGCAAGCAGGAGGCGGTCGGTCTTCGCTCGATCACCGATGGCGAAAACCGCCGCAAGTCCTGGCAGACCGATTTCATATCCGCGCTGCCGGGCATCGAGACGGTTCCCCATCAACGGAAGGTCAAATTCCAAGGCGGTGTTCAGCCGCAGCAAGTCATCACACGGGTGATGCGCAAGCTCGGCGATTTCGACACCCATCCGATGATCGAGCACTTCAAGTTCCTGAAGGCGCACACCGGGCAGACGCCGAAGATGACCATTCCATCGCCGTCCGCGGTGCATTTCCGCGACGGCCGCGAGGCCGTGCCGGCGTCGGTCTATCCCGACATGGAGGAATTTTATCATGACCTCGGCCAGACGTACCGCAAGGCGGTGCACGCCTTTGCCGCGGCCGGCTGCCGCTATCTGCAGTTCGACGAGGTCAACCTGACCTATCTCTGCGATCCCAGGCTCATCCAGCAGATTCGCGACCGCGGCGAGGATCCCGCCACGCTGCCTGCCGCCTATGCCGGCATGATCAATGCGGCAACGGTCGGCATCCCGCCGGACATGACCATCACCATGCATCTGTGCCGGGGCAATTTCCGCTCAACCTTCATCGCGTCGGGCGGCTACGAGCCGGTGGCCGAACTGCTGTTCAACGCCATCAACGTCCACGGCTATTTCATGGAATTCGACAGCGAGCGGGCCGGCGGGTTCGAGCCGTTGCGCTTCGTGCCCAAGGGCAAGACGGTGGTGCTGGGTCTGGTTACAACCAAGACCGGGACGCTGGAATCCAAGGATGCGATCAAGCGTCGCATCGAGCAGGCGGCGCGGTTTGTGCCGCTCGATCAACTGTGCCTGTCGCCGCAATGCGGCTTCGCTTCCAGCGAGGAAGGCAATATTATTGCCGAGGATGAGCAATGGGCCAAGCTGCGGACGGTGGTCGAGCTGGCCGACGAAATCTGGGGTTCTTGAAGAGTCCGTCAGAACGCGGTTTCAACGGGAGGATCGTTATGAGTCGAACGTTAACATTGCGGCACGCGATACGCTCGGTCGTATCGGCGGCCGTGCTTTCGCTGGCGACGGTGGGTCTTGCCGCAGCCCAGAGCGGCGAGCCCATCAAGATCGGGTTCGGCATGTCGCTCACCGGCCCGCTGTCGGCCAACGGCAAGTCGTCGCTCTTGGCGATGAAGATCTGGGAAGAAGACACCAACGCCAAGGGCGGGCTGATGGGCCGCCCGGTGAAGCTCGTGTACTTCGACGACCAGAGCAACCCGTCGACGGTTCCGGGCATCTACACCAAGCTGCTCGACGTCGATAAGGTCGATCTGATCGTATCCGGCTATGCCTCCGGCCAGATCGCGCCGGCGATGCCGATCGCCATGTCGAAGAAGAAGGTGTTCATCAGTCTGTTCGGCACCGGCATCAACGACGAGTTCAAATACGACCGCTACTTCTCGATGATCCCGAACGGGCCGACGCCGAAGCCGGCGTTCACCCGCGGCTTCTTCAAGGTGGCGGAAGCGCAGAATCCGAAGCCGCAGACCATCGCTATCGCGATGGCTGACGCGGAGTTCGGCCGCAACGCTTGCGAGGGCGCGGTCGAGAACGCGAAGGCGGCAGGATTCAAGATCGTCTACCAGCGGCGTTATCCGCCGGCGACCACGGACTTCGCGCCGATCGTGCGCGCGGTGCAGGCCACCAACCCCGATCTGTTCGTCGTCTGCTCCTATCCGCTCGACTCGGTCGGCATGGTCAAGGCGATGAACGAGATCGGCTTCAAGCCGAAGATGTGGGGCGGCGCGATGGTCGGCCTGCAGGCCACCGTGTTCAAGACCCAGCTCGGCCCGCTACTCAACGGCCTGGTGAACTTCGAGACGTGGCTGCCGGCGAAGACGATGGCGTTCCCCGGCTCGCTCGAGCTGATCGAGAAATACCAGAAGCGCGCCGCGGCCGAAGGCGTCGATCCGCTCGGCTATTACATGCCGGTGTGGGCTTACGCTTATCTGCAGGTGCTCGGCGATGCGGTCAACGCCACCAAGTCGCTCGACGACGGCAAGCTCGCCGACTACATCCGCAAGACCACGTTCAAGACCACCGTCGGCGATGTGAAGTTCGGCAAGAACGGCGAATGGGCGACGGAGCGCGTGATGGCGGCGCAGTTCCAGAACATCAAGAGCAACAGCATCGAGGAGTTCCGCAAGCTCGATACGCTGCCGATCATTTATCCGCCGGAGTACAAGAGCGGCAACGTGATCTATCCTTACGAAAAGGCGAAGTAACGCTCGCGACCGGATCGCGGTCGTTTCGTCACCGGGCCGGCGCAACCCGCCGCGCCCGGTGATTTCGTTTCGGCGGCGCGCTATCCTTCGTCATTGCCGGGTCGTTGCCGCATGTCCTCGGATGAGGTGTATGGCGGCGAAATCGGGATAACGCCTGCCTGAAGGAGCAAGCCTGTGAAGCGCACCAAGCCTCCGTTCCGCGCCGACCATGTCGGCAGTCTGCTGCGTCCCGCGGCGCTCCACGAGGCGCGGGCGAAGCGCGCCAAGGGGGAGATCACGGCCGAACAGCTCAAGGCCGTCGAAGATCGCGAGATCGAGCGCGTCATCAGGAAGCAGGAGGAGGTCGGCCTGCAGGCGGTCACCGACGGCGAGTTCCGCCGCTCGTGGTGGCATCTCGATTTCCTCTGGGGCATCGACGGCGCCGAAAAGAACGTCATGGACGCCGGCATCCACTTCGCCGCGGTGACGACGCGCAACGAAGGCGTGAAAGTCACGGGCAAGCTCGGCATGGCCGGACCGCATCCGATGGTCGAGCACTTCAAGTTCGTCGCCGCGCACACCAAGCGCATCCCTAAGATCACCATTCCGGCGCCATCGGCGATCTATGGGCGGCCGTCGCGGACGCCGATCGACAAGGCGGCGTACCCAACGATGGATCGTTTCTGGGACGATCTCGGCCAGGTCTACAAAAAGGCGGTGCGTGGTTTTGCCGATGCGGGCTGCCGTTACCTGCAGCTCGACGAGGTGTTTATCGCGATGCTGTGCGATGAGCATTACCGCCAGCAGATGCGCGACCGCGGCGATGACCCGGAAAAACTCGGCCCGCTCTACGCCGATCTGATCAATGTGGCGATATCGGACATCCCGTCGGATATGACCATCACCATGCATCTGTGCCGGGGCAACTACAAATCGACCTTCATGGGCAGCGGCGGCTACGATGCCGAAGCCGATGTGCTGTTCAACACCATCAACGTGCACGGCTACTTCATGGAATATGACACCGAGCGCGCCGGTGGATTCGAGCCGCTGCGCCTGTTGCCCAAGGGCAAACAGGTCGTGCTCGGCCTTGTCACCACCAAGACCGGTAAGCTCGAGTCGAAGGACGAATTGAAGCGCCGCATCGATCAGGCGGCGAAGTTCTGCGACATCGAGCAGCTTTGCCTCTCGGGCCAGTGTGGCTTTGCCTCGACCGAGGAGGGCAACACGCTGACCGAGGACGAGCAATGGGCCAAGCTCCGGCTGATTGTCGAAGTGGCCGAGGAGGTTTGGGGGCGCTGACCCGGGGCAATCGCTCCGCGCGGTGCCGGTATCGTTTCCGCCGTCATCGCCGGGCTTGACCCGGCGATCCATCTTCTCTTCAAAAGAAGAAAGCGGGACCCCGGGCCAGGCTCCGGGTGACGCTCCGTGTTTGTGGCGAGGATCGGGAAACAAACATGCCAGGCATCGTCGAAGGAAAGGTTGCCATCGTCACCGGCGCGGGCCGCGGTATCGGTCGGGCCATCGCGGTGATGATGGCTGAGGAAGGTGCCAAGGTGGTGGTCAACGATGTTGGCGCCGCGCTTGACGGCTCCGGCGGAGACACCGGACCGGCGCACGAGGTGGTGGCCGAGATCAAGGGCAAGGGTGGGCAGGCCATCGCCTCGACGCTCTCCATCGGCGAGCCCCAGAACGCCGACAAGATCGTGGCGTCGGCGGTCGAAACGTTCGGCCGCGTCGATATTCTGGTCAACAACGCCGGCATCCTGCGCGACAAGATTTTTCATCGCATGAGCTGGTCGGATTGGTCCGATGTCATCGCCGTGCATCTGCACGGCTCCTTCGCCATGAGCCGCGCCTGCGCCACGCACTTCCGCGAGCAGGGCTCGGGTGCGATGGTGCACATGACCTCGACGTCGGGGCTGATCGGCAATTTCGGCCAGGCCAATTACATGGCGGCGAAGATGGGCATCGTCGGGCTGTCGCGCGGCATCGCGCTCGACATGCAGCGCTTCAACGTGCGCTCCAACGCCATCGCGCCGTTCGCCTGGGGGCGCATGATCGGCTCGATCCCGACCGAAACCGATGCCGAGAAAGAGCGCGTCGCGCGGTTGCAGCAGATGACGCCGGAGAAGATCGCGCCTCTGGTGGTCTATCTTGCCTCGGATCGCGCCGAGGGCGTTTCCGGACAGATTTTCTCCGTGCGCAACAACGAGATTTTCCTGTTCAACCAGCCGCGGCCGATCCGTTCGATCCATCGCGCCGACGGCTGGACGCCGGAAAAGCTCGACGCTCAGCTTAAAGGTGCGTTCGGTCCGTCGTTCACGCCGCTCGACCGCTCGGGCGATGTGTTCGCCTGGGACCCGATTTGATTTCCGCGCCGCTCTTGCGCGGGTCCGATGACGACGGCGGTTGTTGCGGGTTCGGAGTTGTGGAATGGCCATCGATTACGACAAGCTGCTCGCGCTGAAGTTTCCCGACGTCGAGCACACCTATACCGCACGCGATACGATTCTGTACGCGCTCGGCATCGGCCTCGGTCACGACCCGATGGATGCGCGCGACCTCGTTTACGTTTACGAGGATTGGCTCAAGACGCTGCCGACCTATCCGACGGTGCTGGGTTATCCGGGATTCTGGGCGCGCGATCTCGATACCGGCATTGACTGGGTGCGGCTCGTCAACGGCGAGCAGGGCGTGCGCATTCACCGGCCGATCCCTACGAGCGGAACGGTGATCGGGCGCACGCGCATCCTGGATGTCATCGACAAGGGCGCGGGCAAGGGTGCGCTGGTCTATTCCGAGCGCCTCATCACCGACAAAGCCAGTGACGCGCTGCTGGCGACGGTGACGCAGACCACGTTCTGCCGCGCCGATGGCGGCTTCGGCGGCCCGCAACGGCCGCAGCCGCCGGTGCATCCGATCCCCGAGCGTGCGCCCGATAGGGTCTGCGACCTCACCACGCGGCCGGAGCAGGCGCTGATCTATCGGCTCACCGGCGACCCGAATGCGCTGCATGTCGATCCGGCGATTGCCCGCAAGGCGGGTTTCGAGCGGCCGATCCTGCATGGCGCCGCGACCTTCGGCGTGGCCGGGCACGCGGTGGTGAAGGCGGCGTGCGATGGCGATGCGAGCCGCGTGGTCGCGATCTCCGGCCGGTTCTCCGCGCCCGTCGTTCCCGGCGAGACGCTGCGAACCGAAATCTGGCGCGACGGCCACGTCCTCAGCTATCGCTGCCGCGTCGTCGGGCGGGATGCCATCGCCATCAACAACGGCCGGGTGGAGCTTGCGCCGTGAGCGGTTTCCAGCTCTCGACCGACGCCGATCTCGACCCGTCCGGTCCCATCGTATATCGCTGAGTACGTTTTCGGCCTGCCACGGTCTTGGGATCGGCGGGCCGCTCCCCGTTCACGGCCGCGCGACAGGTTTTGGCATGACACTTCCCCTTGAAGGCATTCTCGTCGTTTCGTTGGAGCAGGCCGTGGCCGCGCCGATGTGCTCCTGCCGCCTGGCCGATGCCGGCGCGCGCGTCATCAAGATCGAGCGGCCGGAGGGCGATTTCGCCCGCGGCTACGATGCGCTCGCCAACGGCCAGGCCAGCTATTTCGTCTGGCTCAACCGGGGCAAGGAATCGCTGGTGCTCGATCTCGCCAAGGCCGAGGACAAGGCCCTGCTCGAGGCGATGCTGGCGAAGGCCGACATCTTCATCCAGAACCTGAAGCCCGGCGCGGTCGCCAAGCTTGGCTTTGCCATCGAGCGCCTGCGGCGTGATTATCCGCGGCTGATTACGTGTTCGGTGTCGGGCTACGGCGAATCCGGCCCTTATGCGCAGCGCAAGGCTTACGACATGTTGATCCAGGCCGAAGCCGGCCTCGCGTCGCTCACCGGGGGCCCTGAGGCGCCGGCGCGCGTCGGTGTGTCGGTGTGCGACATCGGCTCCGGCATGAACGCCTATCAGGCTGTCCTTGAGGCGCTGATCGCCCGCGGGCGCACCGGCGAAGGCGCGGCCATTTCAGTGTCGATGTTTGACGCCATCGCCGACTGGATGGGGACGCCGCTGATGCAGCACGAAGGCGGCTCGACACCCAAACGCGTGGGCCTCGCGCACACCTCGATCGCGCCCTATGGCGTGTTCAAGGCCAAGGACGGCGCCGATATCCTGATCTCGATCCAGAGCGATCGCGAATGGCGCGTATTCGCGGAGAAAGTCTTGGGAAACGCTGCCCTGGCGACCGATCCGAGGTTCGCCACCAATATCGCGCGGGTGAAGCACCGCGCGGAAACCGACGGGTTGATCGCTGCGGTATTCGGCGCGCTCGATGTCGATCCGCTGGTGGAGAAGCTTGCCGCGGCCGATATTGCCTTCGGCCGCGTCAACGGCCCGGCGGAGTTGGGTCGGCACCCGCATTTGCGGCGGATTACGGTCGGTTCGCCGAACGGGCCGATTTCCTATCCGGCGCCGCCGGCGCAATGGATGGGCGAGCCGCGAAGCTATCGCCCGGTGCCGGGTCTGGGGGAGCATAGCGCCAAGATCCGCGCCGAGTTCGGCGGATAGCCGCGCCAGAATCCGATTCAACTGCGTTGAATCGGATTCGTCGCTTGGTTCTTGAGCATGACCTCATTTGAAAACCGGATTCCGCTTTTCGGGATCATGCCCTATTCCATCGCGTGGACTTCGCTTTCGGCGCCCGGCTGCGCTTTCGACGATCCGATGAGCAGGACCAGCGGCAGCACGGCCAGCGTCAGCACCATCAGAAGCTTGAAGGTGTTATCATAGGAGATGATGGTTGCCTGCTGCGTCAGCATCAGGTCGAGCAACGCGCGGCCTTGATCGGTCGCAGTGCTCAGCATCGCGCCGGCCTGCTGCAAGGCGTTGTTGAAGGGCGTGATGTCCTCGGCGAGGCGCGCGTGCATCACCGTGGTGGTGTTGGTCAGCGACGCGATCACCATCGAGATGCCGACCGAGCTGCCGATGTTGCGTACCAGCGTCAGCATCGCCGTTCCGCTGGTGCGCAGATGGCCGGGCAGGGTCGTGAACGCAACGGTGCTGAGCGGAACGAACACCAGACCCAGCCCCACGCCCTGGATCACGCCGAGCACGACGATGGTTTCCGCCGATGTGTCGGTGGTGAATCCGATCATGGCGTAAAGCGTTGCCGCCGAGATCAGGAAGCCCGCAGCCACCAGCGTGCGTGCCTCGATGAAGCGGAGCAGCCGGCCGACCAGCATCATGGAGAACAGCGTGCCGACGCCGCGTGCGCCGAGCAGGTAGCCCGCGGTCATGATCGGATAGCCCAGCAGGCTCTGCATGAATGGCGTGATCAGCGCCATGACGCCGTAGAGCACGACGCCGATGGCCGCCATGAACAGGCAGGAGGCGGCGAAGTTGCGGTCGTAGAACAGCTCGAAGCGGACGAACGGCTCGTCGGTGGTCAGCGAGTGGGCGAAGAAAAAATAGAAACCGGCGACGGCGACGATCGTCTCGATGATGATCTCGGCGGAATCGTACCAGCCGACCTGCTCGCCGCGGTCGAGCAGGAGTTGCAACGCACCGATGCCGACGGCCAGCGCCAGGAAGCCAAGCCAGTCGAAGCGCATGTCCTCCCGTTTCTGGGTTTCATCCATGAACACCATCAGACCCAGCACGGTGACGACGCCGACCGGCAGGTTGATGAGGAACACCCAGTGCCAACTGTATTGATCGGTGAGAAAGCCGCCGAGCGTCGGCCCCATGATCGGGCCGAGCATCACGCCCATGCCCCAGATGGCCATCGCCTGGCCGCGCTGTTCATCCGGGTAGGCGTCAAGCATCACCGATTGCGATAGCGGCACCAGCGCCGCGCCGAATGCGCCTTGCAGCAACCGTGCCGTCACCATCGCGGTGATGTCCTGCGACAGCGCGCAAAGAAGCGACGCCGCGGTGAAGCCGGCGCAGCAGATGACGAACAGGCGCTTGCGCCCGAAGCGGTCGGCCATCCAGCCGATCGGCGCCGTCATGATGGCGGAGGCGACGATATAGGAGGTCAGCACCCAGTTGATCTGGTCGAGCGAGGCCGACAGGCTGCCCTGCATATAGGGCAGCGCAACGTTGGCAACGGTGGTGTCGAGCGCCTGCATGATCGTCGCCGTCATCGCGCACAGCGTCAGCATGGCGCGGCGCGCGGTGGGCGACAGACCGGCGGCGACGCGGATCATGACGGTTTGGATTGTTCGGCCGGCGTCGCGGGCTTGGCTTGAGCGTCGGCCGAACCCCCGGCCGCCGACTTGGTGGATGCGCCGGACTCACGGCCGGCGGTTGAGCCGAACCAGCTCCGCCCGGTGTCGATCTCCACGGTCGTGCTCATGCCGGCGCGCAAGTTGCGGTTCATCGGATCGCGGTCGAGCCGGATGCGTACGGGCACGCGCTGCACCACCTTGACCCAGTTTCCGCTGGCGTTCTGCGGTGGGAGGATCGCGAATTGCGCGCCCGTGCCGGGGCTCACCGACTGCACGGTGCCGTGGAATGTGTGGTCGGGGAACGTATCGACATCGACCTGAACGCGCTGTCCGACCTTCAGGTAGGTGATGTCGGTTTCCTTCGGGTTGGCATCCACCCACGGTGCGCTGTCGTCGATCACGGCGAACACCGGCGTTCCGGCAACAACGAAGCGGCCGAGCTGGATATTGTCCACCTGCGTCGCCATGCCGTCGATGGGGGCGCGCAGCACCGTGTGATCGAGGTCGCGTTCGGCCTGGGCGAGCGCGGCCTGCGCTTGCTGGTAGGCGGGGAACTGCTCGATCGGCAGGTCGGGCTTGCCGAGGAGCTGATTGAGGCTGTTGTCGCGCTGTTGTTCGACAAATTGCGCCTGCAGCTTGGCGGTCACCAGTGCGGCAAGAGCGGCGTCGAGGTCGGATTGCGAACCGGCGTGGGTCTTGGCCAGGGTCTGCTTGCGGTCGACATCGCGCTGCTTCAGCTCGACGTTGCGTTTACCGAGATCGACGAGCGTGTCGAGCGACCGAAGGTTGGTCTTGAGATTGGCAAAGTCGGTACGCACCGAAGTGAGCTTGGCCTTGGCCTGATCGACCGCGAGCTGGAACGGCTGTGGGTCGATGGCGAACAAGGCGTCGCCGGCCTTGACGTGCTGGCCTTCGTGCACGGTCACGCGGGCGATCTTGCCGGAGATGTCCGGCGTAATCAGCACCTTCTGCGCGCCGACGTAGGCATTGTCGGTCGAGATGTAGCGGCCCGATCCGAGATAGAGCGCGCCGCCGACAAGCACGGCGATGGCTGGCACGACGATCAGCAGGATCGTGCGAAGCCTTCCGCGCGACAGCTTCGAAGACGGTTTATCGCCGGATGCAGGGGTGTCGGTGCCGGCCGGCGTGTCCGGGACGACTTTCAGCGAGGGTTCAGCCATAACGCGTCACATCGTCTTGAGATGATTTGTCGGCAATCGCTTGCCGAAGGTTCTCGCGCGCCAATCCAAGTTGCGAGAGCACGGACTCGATTGCGGCGGGGTCGAGGCCGGCCAGCACCCGCTCAGCCAGTTCCTCGACCTGCTTCGAGATTTGTTCGAGCAGGGGCCGCGCCGCGGGCGTCAGGTAAAGTCGCTTGGCCCGGCGGTCGGTCGGATCGGCCCGGCGCTCGATCAGCCCGTTGTCGCAGAGCCGGTCCACCAGCCGGGTCAGGGTGATCGGCTGGATGTCGAGGTCTTCCGCCAGGTCGGACTGCTTGAGCCCTTCGAGGCGTTCGAGCCGCAGCAGCACAGCCCATTGCGCGCGGGTCTGGCCGAAACGGCGGGCCTTCTGATCGGCGTAGGTCCGCAGCAGGCGGCCTACATCACTGATCAGAAACAGGATTTCCCGATTCTTGTTGCGATAGGTTCTCATATGTCAGAATAATATAAGTAAGCTTATAATATGTGCAAGAGCCCTCCCCTGAGGTTGGTGACGGCCGGATTGCCGTCGGGCAGTCTCCGACGGGGCGGATATTTGCCGGGGCTCACGCGCGGGGGTGGAACCGCCCGTTGGCGGAGGGCCAAGCGGCGGAAGGAACGCCAAGAAAAGATTTGGGAGGATGGGAATGGAAATCGGATTCATCGGCCTCGGCAATATGGGCGGTCCGATGAGCCGCCGGCTGATCGCGGCGGGTCATACGCTCACGGTGTTCGACACGCGCCGCGAGGCGATGGATGCCCTGATCGCGCTCGGCGCGACGGCGGCGCGTTCGCCGGCCGATGTCGCCGAGCAAGTCGAGACGGTGATGACCAGCCTGCCGTCGCTCGACATCGGCCTGAAGGTCGTCAGCGGTGACGACGGCCTCATGCGCGGCAGCCGCGTGCGCCGCTACGTCGATCTATCGACCACCGGATCGCGCGCGGCGATCAAGACCGCCGAAATTTTGCAAGCGCGCAATATCGTGCAGATCGACAGCCCGGTGAGCGGCGGCGTCGCCGGCGCGGAGAAGGGCACGCTCGCGGTGATGGTGTCCGGCCCGCGTCCGGAGGTCGAGGTGGTGCGGCCGGCACTCGAAGTGTTCGGCAAGGTGTTCGTGTGCGGCGACCGGCCGGGCCTCGCGCAAAGCATGAAGCTTGCGAACAACTTTCTTTCGGCCACGGCGATGGCGGCGACCTCCGAGGCGATTGCGATGGGGGTGAAAGCCGGGCTCGATCCGAGCACGATGGTCGAGGTCATCAATGCCGGCAGCGGCATGAACACTGCGACCACGCAGAAATTTCCGCGGTCGGTTCTGCCGGGCACGTTCGATTACGGCTTCGGCATGGGCCTGATGGTGAAGGATGTGCGGCTCTTCCTGGCCGAGGCGGAAGATTTTGGCATCCCCGCGGAGGTGGCGCAGGCGGTCGGCCGGCTATGGGAGGCGGCGATGGCGGAACACGGCGCCGGCACCGATTTCACGCGGCTGGCGCAGACCGTGGAGCGGCGCGCCGGTATCGAGATGCGGGCGAAGAAGGCGTGAGGCGGCCATGAACGATACGTATGAGGTCTTCGCGATCCGCTACGCCGAGCACCAGCGCAAAGCGGCTGAAAACTATATCGGCGGCGATCCGCACGATGTTCTCCAACCGCTCGATTATTTCGTCTGGGTGATTCGAAACGCTGAGCGGACGGTGCTGGTCGATACCGGCTTCGATCAGCCGGTCGGTGCCAGGCGCGGCCGCACCGTGGTGACGCCGGTCGGCGAGGCTCTCAAGGCATTCGGCATCGAGCCTGACGCCGTTGAAAATATCGTGATCAGCCACATGCATTACGATCACTGCGGCAACGTCGATCTGTTCCCGCAGGCGCGCTACCACCTCCAGGACAAGGAGATGCACTATTGCACCGGCCGGTGCATGTGCCACCGGCAGCTCCGCTCCTCCTACGAGGAAGATTACGTCGTCTCGATGGTGCGCAAGCTGTTCGCCGGCCGCGTCACCTTTCACGACGGTGTCAGCGAGCTTGCCCCCGGCATCACGCTGCACCACATCGGCGGCCATGCGATGGGGCTGCAAAGCGTCAGGGTTCGGACCCGGCGCGGCTTCGTCATGCTGGCGGCCGATGCCGTGCACCTTTATCCGCATCTCGACGAGGGGCGGATTTTTCCGACCACCTACAATCTGGCCGAGGTGCTCGAAGGCTACGAAACGCTGAAACGGCTGGCGTCCTCGCGCCATCATATCGTCCCGGGCCATGACCCGGCGGTGATGCGGCTTTACCCGCCGCCACGGCCGGATCTCGCGGGCCGCGTGGTGCGCCTTGACGTCGATCCGAAAATCTAGCGTTTTCCCGGATCGGCATTCGGGTGCGGCGGACCGGTTGTTCCGCCGGCGGCCGAAATCGTTCCGACCCGATCTCGATGAGGCCATCGGTTCGCGCCGCTAGGCGCAGGGCGCCGCCCGCCTTGTTTATCGCGGCTTCGCGCCGTTTGGCTTGCCGTTTGCATGGTGCATTCGCTATAGCCGTTGGATCAATGCGGCCCTGAGGAACCTGCCATGCGTGGCGCGCTCGGCGGTCCGCGCGTGCTGTTGCGTCGGCTCCGCGAGGTCATGGCGGAGCCGGTCAGCGCGCAGGACCGCCTCGACAAGATCGTCGTGCTGATTGCCGCCAACATGGTGGCGGAGGTGTGCTCCGTCTACGTGCTGCGGGTGGACGGCACACTTGAACTCTACGCCACCGAGGGCCTCAACCGCGAAGCGGTCCACCAGACCGTGCTGCGCCAGGACGAGGGCTTGGTCGGCCTCGTGGCGAGCGAGGCCAACCCGATCAATCTCTCCGAGGCGCAAAGCCATCCGGCCTTCGCCTTCCGGCCGGAGACGGGCGAGGAAATCTACCGCTCCTTCCTCGGCGTGCCGATCCTGCGGGCCGGCAATACGCTGGGCGTCCTGGTGGTGCAGAACCGGGCGCGGCGCACCTATTCGGAGGAGGAAGAGGAGGCGCTGCAGACCACGGCGATGGTGCTCGCCGAGATGATCGCCTCCGGCGAACTCCTGGCCATCGCCAAGCCGGGCGCCGAACCCGCGATCAAGCCGCGCCTGCACCTGACCGGCCATCCGCTCTCCGAGGGCATCGCGCTCGGCCATGTCGTGCTGCACGAACCGCGCGTCGCGGTCAAAAATGTCATTGCCGACGACGTGCAGAAGGAGCTGAAGCGGCTCGACGACGCCATCATGGCGCTGCGCGCCGATCTCGATCTCATGTTGGAGCGGCGCGACGTTGCCGACGGCGGCGAGCATCGCGAGGTGCTCGACGCATACCGCAGCTTCGCCCATGACCAGGGCTGGCTGCATCGTCTGCGCGAAGCGGTCGGCACCGGCCTCACCGCCGAAGCCGGCGTCGAGCGCGTGCAGTCCGACAACCGTGCCCGGATGCTGCGCGTCACCGATCCCTACATCCGCGAGCGGTTGCACGACCTCGACGACCTTGGCAACCGGCTGATGCGCCAGCTCATGGGGCAGGACCACGCGCCGCCCCGCGAGCAGTTGCCGGACAATGCGGTCCTGGTCGCCCGTTCGATGGGGCCGGCGGCGCTGCTCGATTACGATCGCCGCAAGCTGCGCGGCCTGCTGCTCGAGGAGGGCGGCCCCACCTCACATGTCGCCATCGTCGCCCGCGCGCTCGGAATCGCGGCGGTCGGCGAAGTGGACAATATCGCGGGCCTGGTCGAATCCGGCGACCCGATCATCGTCGATGGCTCGACCGGCGATGTGCGGGTGCGGCCGGCCGCGGACATCGAAAGCGCCTATGTGGAGCGCGTCCGGCTGCGGGCCCGCCGCCAAGCCCAATACCGCGCGCTGCGCGACAAGCCTTGCGTCACCAAGGACGGTCAGAACGTCGCGTTGATGATCAACGCCGGCTTGCTGGTCGATCTGCCTCATCTCGATGAAACCGGCGCCGGCGGCATCGGGCTGTTCCGCACCGAATTGCAATTCATGATCGCGACCGAAATGCCGCGCATCAGCGACCAGCTCTCGCTTTATCGTGCCGTGCTCGATGTGGCGGCCGACAAGCCGGTGACGTTTCGCACGCTCGATATCGGCGGCGACAAGGTGCTGCCCTATATGCGTGCCGAGCAGGAGGAGAACCCGGCGCTCGGCTGGCGCGCCATCCGGCTCGGCCTCGACCGTCCGGGCCTGATGCGCAGCCAGATTCGCGCGTTGCTTCAGGCTGCGGCGGGGCGCGAGCTGAAGATCATGTTCCCGATGGTCGCGACCTGCGACGAGTTCGATCGCGGCAAGGAGATGATCGAGCGCGAGCTGACGGCGCTGCGGCGGCGGCGGCATAAGCTGCCGGACCGGGTGGAGGTCGGCGCGATGGTCGAGGTGCCGTCGCTGTTGTTCCAGCTCGATACGCTGATCCCGCGCGTGGACTTCCTCTCCGTGGGCACCAACGACCTGGTGCAATTTCTGTTCGCCGCCGATCGCGGCAACCGCCGGGTGGCCGATCGGTTCGACCCCATTTCGCCGCCCGTGCTGCGCGCGCTGATGATGATTGCCGATCGGGCCCGCGAAGGCGGCAAGCCGGTGTCGCTCTGCGGCGAACTGGCCTCCACCCCCCTCGGCGCGCTGGCCCTGATCGGACTCGGTTTTCGCTCCATGTCCCTGACGCCGTCCGCGCTCGGCGCGGTCAAGGCCATGCTGCTCGACCTCGACGCGGGCAAGGTCGAGGCCCTGCTCCGGCCACTGGTCGAAAAGCCGCCGCACGACGCCACCATTCGCGAGCGGCTGGAGGCCTTTGCCGCCGCTGAAGGACTGCAACTGTGACCGTATTGCCGGAAGCCAAGCTCGATACCCTGCTCACCCGTCACGCGGCGGTGGAGGCCGAGCTGTCTCGTCAACTGAGCCCGGACGCCTTCGTCAGGCTGTCGCGCGAATTCGCCGATCTCGATCCGGTGGTGGCCAAGATCAAGTCCTATCGCGAGGTGGCGACCGAACTGGCCGACCTTGAGGCGTTGATCGCCGATCCTTCGACCGACGCCGCGATGCGCGAGATGGCCGACGACGAGCGCCATATGCTCGCCGAGCGGCGCGAGGCGATGGTGAAGGAGCTGCGCATCGCGCTCCTTCCCAAGGACGCGATGGACGAGCGCAACGTCATCCTCGAAATTCGCGCCGGCACCGGCGGCGACGAGGCATCGCTGTTCGCCGGCGACCTGTTCCGCATGTACGAGCGCTACGCCGCGCGCCAGGGCTGGACCACGGAGGTCATCTCAACCAGCGAAGGCACCAAGGGCGGCTTCAAGGAGATCGTCGCCGAGATTCGCGGCCGCGGCCCGTTCGCCAAGCTGAAGTTCGAGTCCGGCGTGCATCGCGTGCAGCGGGTGCCCGACACCGAGACGCAGGGGCGCATCCACACCTCGGCGGCGACGGTGGCGGTGCTGCCGGAGGTCGAGGATGTCGATATCCAGATCAAGGACGACGATCTGAAGGTCGACACCATGCGTTCCGGCGGCGCCGGCGGCCAGCATGTCAACAAGACCGAGTCGGCGATCCGCATCACCCACGTGCCGAGCGGCATCGTCGTCGTGGTGCAAGAGGAGCGTTCGCAACACAAGAACCGCGCCAAGGCGATGGCGATGCTGCGCGCCAAGCTCTACGACGCCGAGAAGACCAAGCGCGACACCGAGCGCGCCGCGGCCCGCAAGGACCAGGTCGGCAGCGGCGATCGCTCGGAGCGCATTCGCACCTACAATTTCCCGCAAGGGCGCGTCACCGATCACCGCATCAACCTCACGCTTTACAATTTGCCGAAGGTGATGGAGGGCGAGGGCTTGGGCGAGATCGTCGACGCGCTGGTGACGGAGCATCAGGCCGAATTGCTGGCGGCCGAAGGCGTGTGATGACGGCGGACGCCGGCGTCGTGCTGTCGGCCGGCGCGACCGTGGCGCAGGCCCGTCGCGCGCTCGCCGATGCCTTCCGTCGGGCGGCACTCGATTCGCCCGAACTCGACGCGCGCCTGCTGGTCGGTCATGCGCTTGGCCTCGATCACACCGGGCTGACGCTGGCCGGCGAGCGCCGCCTCGATGTTCGCGAGGCGCGAGCCGTGTCGGCGCTGGCCGAGCGGCGGCTGGCGCGCGAGCCGGTGGCGCGCATCCTCGGCGTCAAGGAGTTCTGGGGCCTGCCGCTGCATATCGATGCTGCGACGCTGGTGCCGCGCCCCGAAACCGAGACGGTGGTCGAGGCGGCCTTGGCGGCGATCGGCGACGCAGGCCCCCGCACGCGCGCGCTACGCATTGCCGATCTCGGGACGGGGTCCGGCGCGCTGCTGCTGGCGCTGTTGAGCGAATTGCCGAACGCCGAGGGTGTCGGCACCGATACGAGCATTGCCGCGCTGGTTGCGGCGCGCGCCAACGCCGGACGGGCCGGTGTGTCGCATCGCGCGCGGTTCGTCGCCTGCGATTTTGGCGCGGCGCTCGGCGAAGGCTTCGATCTGGTGGTGAGCAACCCGCCCTATATCGCAAGCGGCGATATCGCCGCGCTTGCTCCCGAGGTGCGGCACGATCCGCAGCGTGCGCTCGATGGCGGCGTCGATGGGCTCGACGCTTATCGTTCTATCGCGGCGCAGGTGCCGCGGGTGCTTAAGGCCGGCGGCCATCTGGTGGTCGAACTTGGCATCGGCCAGGCCGGCGCGGTCGCGGCGCTGTTTGCGGAGGCAGGGCTTGCATCGGCGTTGCTGTATCCCGATCTGGCCGGTATCCCCCGCGCGCTACGCACGCGGCGTGATGCGGATTTCGCCACAAAGGCGCCATGAGGAGCGCGCCCCAAGGCCTGAACCATGAGGCCCGGACATTGCGGATAGGCAAAAAATAGCTTGGATTATCGTCCCGGAGGGACTAGTTTTGCCCCACGGAATCGACCCAAGGGCGTATCGCCTCAGGCCCGGAGCAAGTGCTCGGCGAGGCAGGCGGTGCACCAGAGATAAGCCGGGTCACACGGCAAACAGGACCGTCGAATCAATCGGGTCAAGCTACCGGTCGAGCGCGCATCGGGCTGACGACGCATTAACGACAACGACGCGCATGGTGAGAAACGAGTCGCCTCCGCGACAGAAACGCGGCTGAGGGGATGCTGCGGTCAACGCAATGAATTCCAGTGACGGCGTGGATGCCGGCTCACGTGGCGCCGGGGCGGCACGCGCGGCCAGTTGAAAAGTGCGGCTTGAAATGGGTTCAGCGAACCGGCGGGGGAACTGCCGAAAACAGGAGTTGGCGACAGGCAAATCATGAGAAACGGTCAGAACAAGCGCATGCGGGGGCGGAATCGGAATCATAAGGGTCATCACGGCGGCGGCGGGGGAGGTCATCACCACAATCCGTTGACGCGCGTTTACGAGTCCAACGGACCCGAGGTGAAGATTCGCGGCACGGCGCACCACATCGCGGAGAAGTATCTTCAGCTTGCCCGCGATGCTCAAAGCTCGGGCGATCCTGTCACCGCCGAAAATCACTTCCAGCATGCCGAGCATTATCTTCGTCTGATCGCCGCGGCCCAGGAGCAGCTTCGTCAGCAGAATCCCTATTACCAGCCGCAGCCGGCGCCCGGCGAAGGCAACCGCGACGATATGTTCGACGGCGAGGACGAGGATAGCGTCCAGCCGAACTACGGTGGCGGGCAGAACTTCAATAATCCGCAAAGCGCCGGTGCCGTGCAGAATGCCGACAATCAGCAGCCGCCGTATCCGGCGCCGCGCGAACAGCCGCAACCTTATGGCGGCCCGCAGCCGGGCCAGGGGCGCGGCCAGAACTATCAGCCGCAGTCCTATCAGCAGGCTCAACCGCAACCACAGCCGGTCAGCGCGGAGGTGAGTGACGGGGAGCGGTTGCCGTCCTTCATCACCGGCGCGCAACCACAACCGAGCGCGCAGAGCTTTGCCGCCAATGGCGGCGATAATGGTGGCGAGGAGCGGTTTCCCCGCCGCCGGCGTCGGCATCGCAGTGCCGGCCCGCGGCCTGACATGGCCGGCGCGGCACAAGGTTTCCGCGGCGAGGACGGCGGCGATTCGGCTGGCAACTCCTGACGCCTGCAATTCCTGACGCCGGATCGAAATGCAAACGCGACAAGGGCCGGGCATTCGCCTGGCCCTTTTTTGTTGCGATATCGTCCGACGGAGAATCAGCGTTAGGGCGTTTCACATTTTTCGGAAACGCTATGTGGCGTCATCGCCGGACATAGCCGTTCGGAGAACGGCGTGGCTTCACTCGTCTACGGCCCGGCAATCCATCTTTCTTCAAAGAACGATGGATGCGCAGATCAGGTCCGCGAATAACGGCGGCCGATTCCATCAAAAGCAGAACGACTCTAGGTCACATACCCATAACTGGGATTCCCTTGGTGGGTGTGTTCTGATTCACTGATCTCAGCCTTGGAGGTTGAGATGGCACGCTTTGATCTGACGGATTTCGAGTGGTCGGTGATCG